>JAEEGG010020493.1_pt1 | contig 13210 bp, 6 predicted proteins | sample 9134161 | NCBI WGS metagenome assembly JAEEGG01 (sample SAMN16246543, study PRJNA631951) | gut metagenome | biome: gut microbiome; feature: rumen; material: CR-attached | host: Bos | place: Iran: Karaj | collected 2018-10 | reverse complement strand
TTTCCTAAGATTTTGTTCATAATGTGTTGTGTTTAAAAAGGTTAATAAATGGTTCTTCTTACTAATAAGGCTTTGATTTGGGTTGGAAAGGGGCAAAAAGAAAAGCCCATCATCATCACGACGTGGGCTGTAGTTGAGAGTGTCAATCCCTATTCCGGCTGAGAGATATGCCGGGTAAGCATGAGATAGGGTTATGGGATTGAGATGTAGATTGCTCTCCTACATGAATAAGGGTTTGGAAGGAAGGGGCATTTCACATTCAAGAGCATTCAATTAGCCATCTAATCTAATTAAAGAGACAAACTAATACCTGTCTCTTTATTAATCCGAGCACGCAATTATCCATAAAAAACTGTATTTTTGTGGATTACACTTAATACCCATGCTTATGCTAAAGGAGTCTGGCTCGTTGTTATTTCCGATATCAGTCTTTCTACGTATTGAAGTTATTGTGTTTTAATGTGTTACATTTATCTTTTTGGACATGGCCGGGGAAAAATACAGAATAGAGACAATAGTAGAACTAAAAGGATGTTCAATCGATGAGTTTATCCTCCTTGCATCACAAAAAGGGATTTCACTCCCCGAAGGTGGTGAAAGTTCTTTATCTCTTGCTGAAATAAGAGTAATTGATCCTACCCTTGCCTATCAACTACGTTACAAAAAGCCAGAACGTCAAAACGCGGTCATTGAGACCACAAAGGAAGAAAACGATAAGTCGACGGATTCTCCAACACAATCCGTTCATACCACCCTATATTCATTTGATAGCCTTGGCCAACCTGCCAACGAGGTTTCAGAATCGATCGATTCGGATCCAGACTTCCTAAAGAAGAATGCCGTACTACAAGAGATCATCAGAATGGGTGATTATGCTGACTTGATGACCATTGATGACGTTCATGCGCTTCGAAAGAAATGGGAGGACTGTGGCCTACTCAGAGGGAAATTGTACAGGCCGCTCTATAAGAAATACGAATTATCCCTTAAGATTCTATACTCCAATCTAAAAATTGATGAATCTGTTAAAGCCACTGAGTACCAAGCACATCTTAACACAAAAAGTAAGATTTGTGATGACCTAGAAGCTGTGCCGGCTGACGCTAGTATCGATCAGGTTAGTGAAGCTCTTGAAGTCTTGACACTACATTGGAGGGATGCCGGGCCAGTTGAAGACGGTGATAAAGAACAGATAAGCGAACGGTTCAAGAAAGCCAAGGAGGTATTGAACAAGCGAGTTCAGGTGGAAGGGAAGAAATCAACGAAACCTTTGCAAAAGAAAAAAGAGAGCAACATTTCGAACCGATCACATATCGGAATAATCAAGTTCTATGACAGTTATAAGGGTTTCGGCTTTGTCGCCACAAATAGTTTTGGCACAGATAATAGCGACAGTAATCGTCTTGTCGAGGTTTACATTAACTCGACCGGTCTCAAGGGCTCTTTTGAGCCGGATGACAGGGATTGGATTGTTTTTAATATAGAAAAGAACATCCGCGACCGCAGTCCCCGCGCCATCAACGCAAAGGAATTAGAGAGTTCGAAGGATGATCTATTGTTGGCGTTGAATTATATTGGAGAGTTTGCAAAGATCAAAGGTCGGGACAACAAGGGAGAGAAAGTTTATAACGAAGATGTCCTCCCCTATGTTTATAGGACATATTGGTGTAAGGATAACAAACCTGGAGAGTTCCTCGGCATTATTATCGAACAGATCGGATTACAGAGTTCCGAGAACCAGGCCTCATACATCAAACGCCTTCTATCCAATGATGCAACTTGTTCGATAATAGAATCCCTTCTCCAGAAGGAGAGTGATTCTATACCATCCTCTCCCATCATTGATGCTTTGAAAGAAGCAGTTATCTCCTCTGCCTTCGAGGGTGATAGTCCGAATTGGACGAGAATAACTGAATTATCCAAAGGTGGGCTCGACATCTCACCATACTATTCCTCGCTCTTATCAAACCTGACATCTGGGACTACTCTGTCGTTAGACAAAAAGAATTTCCTTCTCAACCTTGGCTATACCCGTACTCGGGCTTTGGTCAGATCCGGGAACCTTGCGGAACTCCCCGAGTTCTTCTTATCGGAGCTATTCTCAGGTTACCGTGACACATTTGCTTCATTTTTCGAGCCGGGAGATTCTTTATCCGATAAGGGATTGGTCTACTGGTTCCTAGCAGACAATGATTTCAACCACATCCTGGAGATTGGTGACTGGGATTTGATGGTTCCGTGGATAGAGCGGCAGGGAGCAAGTATTGTCACACCGATTATACAAGGGTTCGTTGAAAATGTCGATCTTGAGACTGATGAGGTTTTCCAGCGTTTCAGTACATCTGTCTTCATGACCGTTATGAAGGGGATGGATGAAGATGAAAAGATTCAGTTTTTACAGCAACTGCCAGAAAAACTTGCGACAGAAATAGCTGTCAAGCATTTTGCCGGGACAGAAGTTTTTGATACCATAATTGGAGAGCAATGGAAAGCCGTAAAGGCTGGGATATCATATGTGACATTCGATCTCGAGTCTGATGGTGAATCTATCCGTGAGTTTGCTTTCAAGCAAGAAGAGAATACCAGAGTATATCAGGGTGAAGAACAACTCAATTCCCTCTTAAGGGCCTTGAAGAAAAAGGATGTCATAGTCGGCCATAAGATCAAGGACTGGGATTTGAAGATTCTGGAGAAGAAAGGGCTGCAGACTGATTCCTTTGTTTGGGATACACTTGAAATTGAGATCCTGTTGAATCCTTGCCGCTATGCATATTCTCTTCACACTTTGCATGATGCCAAGAGCGATACGGAATTAGCCGACAAACTCTTTTGGAACCAGTTGTTTCGTCTTTCCCAGCAACCCGACCTTTGTGAATCGTTGTCGTCATTATTGCCTCCGTCGATTAATGACATTCTCTCTCAACTTCAGAAACCCTATTTTGAGAAGTTATTCAATGAGAGTGCATTGGGGAACGAACAATTGTTCCAGGAACTCTCAGAGATTAGTCCTGAGCTTCAGTCTCAGTTGACGGCTATTGATTCCGACTCAGGTGTGGGCAACGTATTAATCGTATCGCCCAGAACACTTTGGGGGAAACTTGCCCAGTATATTAGCCTTTCTTTCATTGATCAAACTGATTCAATTGAGTTCAAGGTACTATCGAAGGAGAAATTGTCGACCACCCCAATTAATGACACGTTCTTACAGACGATTCTCGGACGATTCCTAGAGCTATCAAAGACACCGGTTATAGCAAATATCGCTCAGTATCTGAGATTCAATCATTTCTCAGATGAATTACTGTCGAACTATATGTGTCGTCCTAAAAATAGTTTACCAAAAAACGATTAAAAATGGACGTATACAAGTTGATTCGAGAGGGTGAGCGCAGAGCCCTGAAAGCCTACTTCAGCGGGGAGCCGTTGGAGCAGGTCTGTCGCCGATTCGGTTACAGCCGCGTACGCATCAAGGCGATGGCCGAGGACTACAAGTCCGGGAAAATTGATATCTTTGGTCCCATGGACAAGAAGAAGTTCGACAAGCAGTTCAAGGAGGTCGATCAGTTGAAGGCCCGCGTAGCCGAACTGGAGGAGGCGCTGAAGATGTCGAAGATCAAGGCCGAAGGGTACGAGATCATGATGCGCATCATCCAGGAGGAATACGGGATTGACCTGCCAAAAAAAGTCGAGGCCAAGCAGTCAGCGAACTCAAAGAGCGACACCCGGAAGTAAGCCTGGAGTCACTCTGTCGGCTGTTTGGCTATACCAGACAAGCTTACTGGAAGTCCAGGACGTCTTCGATCGTCGATGCGATGGACGGCACGGCGCTGCTGCACGAGGTGCGGGAGATCAGGCGGGAACTTCCCCGCCTGGGCGTCCGGAAGTTGCAGGTCATGCTTTATCAGCGCGGCCACGACGTGGGGCGCGACAGGTTGTTCGACCTGCTCAGGGAGGCCGGCATGCTGGTCAGCAGGAGGCGCTTCTGGGCGAGGACGACCGACTCCCGCCACTGGATGCGGAAATGGGCCAACCTGATCCGCGACGTCGTTCCCGTATGCATGAACCAGGTCTGGGTGAGTGACATCACGTACGTGGAAATCAAGGCCGTCAATCGGAGTTACTGGATGTACCTTTCCTTGATTACAGACGCCTACACGCACGAGATCGTAGGGTACGCCCTCCACGATACGCTGGACACGGCGGGTCCTCTCCGCGCTTTGGAGATGGCGATTGGGAAGTTCCCGACCGGAACGCTTTCAGGGCTCATCCATCACTCGGACCGGGGCGCCCAGTACTGTTCAAAAGAGTACGTGTCGGTGTTGCAGAAGAACGGGATCCGGGTCAGTATGACCGAGAATGGCGACCCTTATGAAAACGCCATCGCAGAGCGTACGAACGGAATCTTGAAAACGGAATGGCTCTACCATGAGGTCCTTCGCGGACCTGTCCATGCGCAGAAGCGTATCGACGAGATCATCTACACCTACAACCACAGGAGGCCTCATATGAGTATAGGAAACCTGACCCCCGAAGAGGCTAGGTCCATGAAGGGAGAAGCGGCGAAACTGTGGAAGAACTACTTCGCGCTGAAGCACGAATCAGTCAAAACAGCACTTGCCTGCCAATGATAATTGACTATCTTTGCAAAACACCGGTTAACCTATATCAGGACGTTCAAGTCCTAACTCATTAACTCACAAATCCGGTAAACCTATTTCAGGACAAGACAATATATGTGATTCATCCAGTAGTCGCATAGTTTGCTGCGACATTGATGGACTGATGAGATTATCCCAGCGCGATGGTTATAGCCATATCTACTTCGTCGGTTGTGAAATGGACGGACGCTTGTGCCAATTCTCTTTGGACGAGCAATTGAGCACATCCGATTTCCTCAGCAAGAATTGCTGGATACCGATGAGAATGGCTGGAGCCAACTACATGATAGTTTCCAGCGAAGAGCGTCGTCTATTGGGTATTGAGGGCTTGCCTGAAGATACTGCCAATGTCTGGGTAGAGCGGCAGCCCAACGGAAAGTATCAGATCAATTATAACTTCAATTATGAAGAACGGATTACTCGTCTAAAGGAAGATAACAACGCGGCAAGCATTAAATATGTTTCATGGGATTTAGCCAGAAGTTCCGATAGGCAGAGTAGCATTGTCCTGGTCAATTCAACCGCTCGCGGGCGTTTTGTCGCATCGCAGAATCGAGTCGGAACTGTTTCCCGTTACAGGTCCCTGTATTGGGCGACTCAGTTAAAGCTTGTCCAATCCATCCATGAGGAAGAACCCGGAACGCCTATTGTGTACGTTCTCGACAGTAATCTGGAGCTATTTTCCGTTGAAGCCCATGCGCGTCAATTAGGGTTCTATGTTCCGGATACGGGTTCTATGGCCCGTAAACTGGAGATGATCTGCAAGCACAGCAATGGCCTCCTTGTTATTAGCAAAGACCAGTTCGGCGCAGTTGCGGGGTTGAAGGAGTTTGCAAGATATATTTATATTTGGGACAGCCTCGCGGTAGATAAATGCAGGATGATGTGGACAGGCAAAATGCCATTCGGTGATGAAGCAAATGCCGAAAAGGAAGACGTTCAGCAGTTGCTTGCGATAACTGACGCTACTCCCAAGACATGCCTGCTGGCCACATGGCCGACCATAGAATTCCAGAACAAATACATTGAGGCTAATAATCCCGAGTCAAGGTTATATGTTATTGATCCATATCTGGATGATTTCGGAGACTTGGCGGATGCGTGGAATACCGGAGTCTTCAGCCCTAAGTTATGGGGCACTAAGGAAGCATACGAGAATGACGTAAAAACGGCCTCGTCATTCTATAAGGATTATGAATTGTCTGATAATCCTGATAGCACATCGGATGAGGATCGCATCAAGGAAGCCATGGAGACAATCCGTAAGATTTTCCTCCCTGCGTATGAGTGGCGGGAGAATCAGTTGGATGCTCTCCCGGCTGTCCTGTCCAGAAAGAACGATTGTCTTGTCTCCATCCCTACTGGAGGTGGAAAATCAATCCTTTTCCAAGGTCCCGCACTGTATTATTCCGCGTTCACAAATCGGCTGTCTATTGTCGTCACTCCGTTGAAGGCCTTGATGGAAGATCAAGTAAGTGAACTGCATAACCCTCGCCTAGGCTTCTATACAAACGTCGATTACCTGAATAGTGACCGAAGTCAGGGAGAGGTACAGCAGATCTATCGAAAGGTAAAAGGTGGTGAACTCGCCTTGCTGTATGTAACTCCTGAGCGTTTCAGGTCAAGAAGCTTCTTGAATGCTTTACAGACTCGAATAACAAATGACAACGGGCTTGAGTATTTCATCTTTGATGAAGCACATTGCATTTCCCAGTGGGGACAAGAATTCCGTCCAGACTATTTGAACGTGATGAAGTGGTGCCAGGAGCTTAAGAAGAGCTATCCACAAAGCTGCATCACGATGTATTCGGCTACTGTCACGAAGCAGATACAGGATGCTATTGCGAAGTATCTGCCTGATGTTCACCGTTACGGCCAGAAGGAAGAAGATTACAATCCTATCCGGAGTCACATTGGGATGTCTTTCGTAAGTGTTGCACATGATGATCCATCTCGAATTAAAGCGATCATAGACTTCATTCAGCAGAACGACATCGATCCCGCCAAGAGTCGGATGCTTGTTTTCTGCAGAACCAGGATGCAGTGTGAGGTTTGCGCCTCATATCTTGAAGACCATATGGCCGAATTCGGTTTCTCCGTTGATGATGAAGGCCGCTCCCCTATTGGATTCTTCCATGCTGGAATGGATGCCGATGATCGAGAAGACGTCTATCAGCAATTCAAGTCTGGAAGCATATCTATTCTATGCGCGACAAAGGCATTTGGAATGGGTATGGACATTCCGAATGTGCACTATATTGTGCATTATTCACCGCCATCCGTACTCGAGGATTATCTCCAGGAGGTTGGTCGTGCCGGAAGAAAAAAAGAAGATTACGAAGCCGCCGGATTTGTCGGAGATAAACTACTTCCGACAATCTGCTTGGTATCAAAAGAAGACTTCAAGAAAGCCAAGGAGCTCTTGATTAAGAGTATGCTCAGTTGGTCGAATCTTAATGATATTCGCAAAGCCATCATTGATTATATTAAACCTTTACAGAGTATTGAACGGACGCAGACATCACCTATCGTCGTTCCACAGAATCTCTGGAGGAAAGATAATACAGATGACTCCTTTACTGATTTCAAGCTGGGGATGTATTGGCTTGAGAGTATGGAAAGGATTAAGATGGGATTCCTATGTCCTTCCCATGTCAACATCTCTATTACAAACAAGGATGTGTCATCCCAGGATATAGGTAATCTCAAATCGGTGGCCAACGCATACAAAGTCTATGATTACATCAGGACCAACTACAAACCCTTAAATGAGGGAATGATACAGGTCTCCATCAATGACTTACGATGTGGTGTCAACATTGGCTATGAAGCCGTCCTTAATGCCCTTATCCTTTGCACTAAGAAAAAATGGCTTCGTTTGGAACAGGACATGCGATGCGAGATAGCTTTGACTAGAAGCAGTGAGACGTCTTATTTCTTGTCGCATAATGGTACAAACGTTACGCTAAATATTATTTTCGCTGCTGTCTTAAAACTTCTGTCTGAGCAAAAAGCTCACAAAGAGTTCGTCCTCGATGGTGAACTACGGAAAAGACTGCTAAACGAAACTCTTGAGGAGAATATAATTAGGACAAAACCTCATACTCGTACAAACAAAGCAGGGAAGAAGATAACTGAAGAGTATATGCTATGGTACGATGGGAAAGAGACAAAAACCAAGAATATCGGCCTTGCCATAGCCAAGAATTACGAATCTGACCTGCGCCGGAAACGGGCAAAGCACATCTTTACCATTCTTGAACTTATTCCGAACGTAAAGGTCAAGTCCTTCTTGGATACAGAATCCAAGGAGGTTAAACAAATCATTTCGTTTGAAAGTACAAAGTGCTCATCATACGTTAACGAGCTCTATACCGACTGCGTTAGATTCCTCAAGTATCTCGACGATAAGAATAATAAACTTAGCAGCAAGTCAGGACGGATTAACTGGGCAGACTGCCTCATTGAGCTTAAACTTGACAGTAAGGGCTACCATTACCTTGATGATATCCTCCATGTTCTAAGAGTTCTTGGATATGTTAATTCTGACGGTTTACTTCCGGTCGGAATCGAGGTTTATACAACAAAGGATACAGAACAGGCTATCCGTGAGAAGCTCAAACCGGACTCATTAGATGAAAGGGTCAGAAAAGACTTTGACCTTATGAATAAAATGAGAAAGATTCGGCTTGCCGCCATGAATGCGTTTGCCGGTAAGGGCAGATCAAGTCTGAATCATTTCATCAGTGAGTATTTCAAATGTGTCACTTTTGATGACTTCTTTGCCTTAGTAACTAATTATTACGATGAGAATAACCCTGAAGACCGCAAATTCATTTCGGCCATGCAGGATGAGGCTATCATAAAAGAAGAGAAGTTATTGGGAGAGGAACAGAAGCTTATCTATGATGCCCCCATCGATGAGGATATTAATGTCCTTGCTGGACCCGGTTCCGGTAAAACACATATACTGACTCTTCGCTGTGCGCGATTAATCTACAGGGAGAATGTTTCTCCCGGCGAGATCCTTGTCTTAGCATATAATCGAGCCGTAGTCGTGGAGTTGAGGAATCGTCTCGACAGGTTGTTTGGGAGTCTTGGACTCGGACGGTCTGCCAGTCAGATCCATGTTCATACTTTCTCTGCCCTAGCTAAGGTTGTTTGTGGTCATGCATTGGATGATTATGAACTAAATGAATGGGAGGGCTATTTCCTGGAGACGCTTCGTTCTCGTCCGGCTGACGTCAAAAAAATCATTCCGGGCATCCGTTTTGTCATGATTGACGAGTTCCAGGACATCACGCAGACGCGCCTTGAAGCGATGCTGACCATAAGACAGATTTATCCTGGGGTAAAGTTCTTTACAATCGGCGACAAAGATCAGAGCATATACGGATTTGACAAGAAAATCGCCGGCATCCCTGAGTCGACCAGCCCCGATTATTATTATCAGCAGTTGACCTCAAAACTGGCGCCACATGAGTATACGATGAGGACAAATTACCGGTCCTTCCCTAAGATCCTCTCGTCTGCATCCGTTTATTTGAAGAATCCTGAAGATGCACCTGTTTCCTCAAAGAAGTTGAAGGACTCAGAGCCTTCCACCGAGTATGTCAAGATAGTTAATTGGAGGAAGGGATTACGTTATTGGACCGATGATCTTCCCGCCCTGGTTGAACAGGCACAATTATCTTTGGGGAATGAATTATGGGATAAGAGGATTGAAGATATCGCCATCTTCTTCCGGAGTAATGATGAGGTATATAGGGGGTACGAGAAGGTCAGCAAAATGAACTTCTCAGATGTACGAGTTCGAATCCAGGGGGCTTCCGGATGCGAATTATACAGAGTAAGAGAGTTACATGCTGTCTTGACTTATCTACAGGAGAATGCATCAAAAGAGATTACCATCTCCGGCTCGCAGACACAGAAAGAGTTGAGAGCCTTCATTGAAGGGTTGATGTCAGATTTTCCCAAGTGGGACCGCTTCTATCTCGATTTCGCTTATACCCTTATCCTTGACTATCTGGATTTCGTATCGTCTGAAGAAGATAACTATACTTATGGCCAGATGGCTGAGTCCATAATGGAATCTACACAAACCGATGATGGTCAAATTTATAAGATTTACGATCGATATGAGGCAGATAGAATTGACCGAAAAAAACAATTGAACATCATCTTGACAACGATGCATAAAGTAAAGGGACTTGAATTTGATGCCGTCATTGTCACCCCTTCTTTTTCATCATTACCATTTGATGGGCGTAACGATTCAGAGATAGATTTTGATACCCCTCTGACGAGAGAAGAAGTTGAGGAACTTGAGGAAGAACGGCGTCTGCAATATGTCGCTTATACTAGAGCAAGGAAGATTCTCTGGGTATATCGTTTTACTCGGGAAGCGGCGCTGGATCAAATGAAAAAGCACCCAAGACAAGATGCCCGTCTAGGGTTCAACGACAGGCCTGAGATAGACAAGTTCTTCTTGAGTTATATGGCACTTAAGGATGTGTTCCCAAACAATGATAGAATCAAGAGTATGGTGGCGAAAAATGACCCCATTTGTATTGTCCCATACAAGAGCAAACAAACCAATAAAATTGGTGCGTTGGTCAAACACAATGGTATGACCATTGGCATGCTATCCTCTAAGAGTAAGATATTAAAGCAAATTAAGTCTCTAGCGTCCAATACCGGTGTATTGCCCGGTCCACTCTACGGGCTGTTTGTCAATGAGGTCTTTGTATGGACTAAAGAAGATACAGAGAAGAATGACAGAGAGAACAATAACAATCCACCTTTCTTGGAAAAATGGTCACAGGATGCATTGAATCAAGGATATGTATATGTCGTGGACTTCGCAGGATATGCTAAATAACATAGATACGATATGGAAGAGATAAAAGACGGGCTTCGGCGAGATTATAATAGGGCCGTCAGTTGTTTCAATGAGAAGGACTATAGAGGCTTTTTTATGAGCGTTCGTCCCTCGATTGAATGGATGTCCAAGTTTATGATCTATGATATCATAGATGATGATGATATCTCGGATGATTTGATCGATGGGGCTAAGACTTTAGGAAAGAGTCCTACAAGGGGATATGAGTTACAGTCTGGAGGGCATGGGACGACTAGACCGACCGGAAAAGTGTTCCCATTGATAGTCCCCAAATCCTACTTCTATAAGCATCCTGATGTATGCTGCTCCTATTATGATAAAGAGAAAGAGCGGCTTCGTCGCGCCTTGGAGAGTTGTGGCTCCGAATTCGCCAGATTATATGATTTAGCTAGTGGATTGGGCAGTCACTCTGGTAGGACTACTATGGATATTTCCGTTCAAGCTACCGGTTGCGCGGCATTCATCCTTGGATACCTGGATTTCATCAAGAGTAATAAGATTATTTCTGAAGAGTCTCTTTCATTTGTTGAAGGATTGGACAAATTCTCCTTTAACGGAGACGGCGCAAAAGAGGAATTCCAGGCAGAGATTGATGACCTTATCGTAAAGCTTGAACAGAAAGAAGCTTCTTTATTGCAAGCTCAGGCAATGCAACTGGAAGCGGAGAAGAAAAAGCTTGAAGCCGAGTCAAAGAACAGCGAGCTCGAAGCCGAGATTGCATCGATGCAGAAGACCATTACCGATTTGCAGGAGCAACTTGCATCCATAGGAGATCAACGTGTTCAAACGGAGGATGAATCATTAGTTGAAGAAGACACTGAGGAGGTAATAGAAAAGGCATCCCCCACTAATCCTATCAAGCCGAAGTTGAAGCTCTCAAAGATCCTTAAGATTGCTCCAGAATCATGGGACGTTGATGAGGAATCAATGGATGATGATCAGCTTGACTTGATTGAGATGAATATCGACAAGTCGATGCTGGTTACTGGATGTGCCGGAAGCGGGAAATCAGTTATCGCGATGCACAAGGCTGAACAAGTTGCGAAAACCGGTGCTAGTGTTATTCTGATAGCCTATACCAAGTCATTATCGGCATTTATGCGGGAAGGAGTTGATGAAAAATCCTTACCGTACCAGTTCTACCATCATTATAGATGGAGAGAAAAACTCAAGAAGCCCAGTGCAGACTATATTATCGTAGACGAGATTCAAGACTTTACACGGGAGGAGATCCTTGAGTTCATTGCGGCCGCGAATAAAGCGTATTTCTTCTTTGGCGATTCTGCGCAGTCCATCTATAAACAGTATGGGAAGAATACCATAAGTATTGAGGAGATATCGGCGTTGACTGGACTTGTTCCGATGCAATTGTATAATAACTACCGTCTTCCGAGGACAATAGCCAAGATTACTCAAGGATATGTTGGTGTAAACGTTAATCCTTATGAGGACAAAGTGTACCAGAACAAAGAAAAGGCTCTTCCTCATTTTGTCCGTCTTGAAGGGTTCGATGAGCAGATTTCAGCAATATGTGCTCTGATTGAAAAGTATACACGTAATATCTTTGACAACCAGAAGATTGGCATTCTTTTGCCTAGTAATGAACTCGTGATTCGCATTTGTCAGAAACTACAGGAGTCAGATATCTCTTGCGAGTTCAAGTATACCGATGACAATACAGACAAATTCGTTGACACCTTGGATTTTGAGTCTTTCCTGCCGAAAATAATGACCTACCATAGCGCAAAGGGACTGCAGTTTGATGTGGTAATATTACCAATGTTCATTGGGGCCATTGATGACGAATCCAAGAAAGCCTTGTATGTCGCAATGACTCGTACAATGCATCAGTTATACATTCTCTATTCGACACCAACAATCAATCCTCCGCTATCTGCTGTCCCGTCTAAACTTTACCTTAAAACAATTTAGAAGAGAATTATTATCAGCATGAGCAACGACAAATGACGGCCTTCTCGTCAAAGGCTGACCTCCAAACATCCCATTAGCAGGCTATGTCAAATGCCGTAGCTAACCACAAACTAATATGCAATTGTTTGCAATCGACACGAAAGCATAATAGTAGACCATGATTACTTTTGAAGAATACGAAAGAGAGCATAACCCAAAGATGTCGAAAACGGAAATCATAATCGGCCTCGTACTATTCTATTCGTTTTGGGCCTATTTCGTTTTCAATGCGATTGTAGATTGCTGGCCGCTATTGCGCTCTAATTTAGCCGCCCTCCTATCCTAGTCATTTGACAAAAAATAAGAACTGATACCCTTCCATAGGCTAACGGTTCCATCTCTTTGTACCCTACTTTGGCCATATCCCAGGTTATCTTCGCCTTCGATATGATCACTTACTACTGCCATACGCTTGAAGAAGCCCTGAAGAGAGCCAAGAAAGCCGGGAAAAAGCCTGGCTGTCGTTATGGTGGGATAGTGCTAAGGTCAGGGAAGAAGGGGTTTGCTATCTACCGGGAAGGAAAGGTCGTGGAGCAGTATTCAGTTATTGGTAGATAATCGCTATATTTAGACCGATAAATCGAAATTACTTGTAGTTTTTCCCACGGTTCGTTGTCTAACGGGTGAGAACGAATAAGAAATGGAAACGAAAGAGCAAAGATTTTCAAGGGTCGTTGAA
>JAEEGG010020492.1_pt1 | contig 13210 bp, 13 predicted proteins | sample 9134161 | NCBI WGS metagenome assembly JAEEGG01 (sample SAMN16246543, study PRJNA631951) | gut metagenome | biome: gut microbiome; feature: rumen; material: CR-attached | host: Bos | place: Iran: Karaj | collected 2018-10 | reverse complement strand
GATGCTGGAAGGCCTCGTCTATGAGTCTCTCTTCATCGGGCGAAAAAAGATTATCTTCACTCATCTTGCTGTCCTTTTAACGGTTATATATTCTCAGAGTCTTGCCGGCCCTGATGTTGTCACTCTTAAGGTTGTTCCAATTCTTGATGTTCTTGACCGATGTGTGGTACTTCATGGCAATGTGTCCCAGAGTCTCACCCTCCTTGATCTTGTGGGTAACGTAGGTGACGCGGTTCTTCATGTCGTCATCTATGTACGCCAGCTTTGCCTTGCTGAAATACTTCTCCTTGTCATACTCGTAGAGCGAGTCACCGGCCTCCACGATGGGCTTGATATACTGCTGAGGCAGAGTCACCACGCAGGTGCGGTAAGCACCGGGAATGACCTCGGTCAGATACTGCGGATTAAGAGCCTTGAACTCGTCCTGGCTGATTCCGCTGTAGTGAATGAGCTGACCTATGTGCAGGTTACGCTCAATGTGCAGGGTATCGGTCTGAGCCGGACGGGCCGATGTCATGGGGCATATGCCGTGCTCCTTGTAGAAACTCATGGCGTAGTTCACGGCGATGAATGCCGGCAGGTAGCCGCGGGTCTCACGGGGCAGGTAGGGGTAGATGTCCCAGAAGTCACGCTTGCCGCCCGAACGGGTTATGGCCTTGGTCACGTTACCCGGTCCGCAGTTGTAGGCCGATATGGCCAGGGACCAGTCACCGAACATGTCATACAGGTCACGCAGATGGCGTGCGGCGGCATCCGATGCCTTGGCAATGTCATAACGGTCATCGACCAGACTGTTCACCTGCAGGCCGTACTTGTTACCTGTGCTGTATATGAACTGCCACATTCCGGCAGCACCCATACGTGAATATGCCTTGGGCTTAAGGGCCGATTCCACTATCGGAAGGTACTTGAGCTCAATGGGTACGTCATACTTTATGAGAGCCTCCACGAACTTGTCCTCATAGATGGGCATCATGCCCAGAGCGTATGATATCACCTTGCGGTTACGTCCCATGTAGGCGTCAATCGAACTGCGCGTTACGTAGTTGTAGGGCATCTCAACTATTGTAGGAAGGCTGCTCAGACGCTCCGCATAGACGGTGTCGCTGAACTTGGGGTTGACGGAGCCTTCAATGCAATCCTCATCATATGACAGATACTGTTTGGACAGCCACAGGTTCATCAGGCTATCCACGTCAAACTCCATGCTCTCGGGGAATTCTACTGTCAGTGAATCGGTGCATACGGCTGTAGTGTCTGGTAGGAAATCGCTGATTGTGTCAGATACGATTTCCTGTGACCGGGCGGAAACAGCCGGGATTGTCAGAAGTGAAAGTATATATGTCAGTCGACGTAAGTTCATCAGAAGTTAATTGCTAATGAGAATCCCGCTGTAGGGGTTCCTCGGTGGTCCATCATGAAATTGGGTTCAACTCTCATGCTCAGGTCGGGCGATATGTCAAAGTGTGACAACTCTGCATCAACATAAGCGTCAATGGCCGCGATTACGTACATTCCGGCAAAAGCGAAAATACTCAGGTCGCGGTATCTGCGGTATTTGTTCTTGCGCTGCTTGAACACATCCTTGAGCCAATCCTTCATGCTGGTGTCAATCTCATAGTGAGGCGGAAGGAAATCCTCGTAACTATTGGTGTTGTCGTCAGTGTCCATGATGTCCACATAGGCCCTCTGGTAGTCCATGTAGGTGGACTGGTTCCATGTCAGGGCGTAGATGCATCCTACATAGCCTCCGTAGACAATGGGCAGTTTCCACAGCTTGCGGTTGTATATCTGTCCGCCTCCGGGAACCAGCAGCGAAAGCCATACGGCTACGCGGGGCTCGGGCTCCCAACCTGTGGCGTTTCTTTTGTACTGGTTGATATGCTCCTGTTCAATATCCTTCCAGGTGGTACACTTGTGGTTGGGCTCCTGGAATTCATCTTCACTGACTGTTCTTACCAGGTCCGAATCCTCCAACTCATCAAAAGTGAGGTTACGGACAAAATCCATCTCACGCTGCCAGGCGGCAGTATCGTTAAGTGAACGGTAGATACTGTCCATACGGGCAGTACGTGTGGAGTCTAAGGTGAATTCTACGCCGCGGATTTCCTGTGACCGGACCGGAAGGGCGGTCATCACTGCCAGCAGGGTGAGCAGTACGTTTTTTATGAATCCGGACTGGACGGTCATTTCTTGAGTCGGTCAAACATTTGCATCAGACGGGCCAGGTCATCATCATCCTTGAATGAGATGCTGATGCTTCCTGCACCCTTTGCACCAACCTTAACCTTTACGGGAGCACCCAGGAACTTGGAAAGCTGGCGTCCCAGAGGAGACAGTGCATCGCTGTCGGCACTCTTCTTTGCCTTGGGCTGACTCTCGTTCATCTGGCGTGCCTTATCCTCAACCATACGTACTGAGTAGCCGTACTTGGTGAGTTCATGGAACAGCTGCAGCTGTTTCATGGGATCGTCAATGGCCAGCAGGGCACGGGCGTGACCCATGTCTATCTGCTTGTTCTTTAGGGCCACCTGAATCTCGGCGGGCAGTTTGAGCAGGCGGATGTAGTTGGCTATGGTAGCACGTTTCTTGCCGATGCGTGTGCTGAGCTGCTCCTGAGTCATGTCATAGACCTCAAGCAGGTTCTGGCATGCCAGCGCAACTTCCATTGAGTTCAGGTCCTCACGCTGAATGTTCTCAATCAGCGCCATTGCCATGACGTTCTCGTCATCGGCCGTACGGATATAGGCGGGGATGGTGTTGAGACCTGCTATTCCGGCAGCACGGAAACGGCGTTCACCGGCAATGATCTGATAGTCACCCTCGGCCATCTTTCGCAGGGTGATAGGCTGTATGATGCCTATTTCACGCAGTGACTCTGCCAGTTCTTCAAGGCTCTCCTGGTCAAAGTCGCGACGGGGCTGGTCGGGGTTGGCATGTATCTGGTTCAGAGGTACCTCGTTGATGGATGAGGACCCCTGAGTCTTTACTAAGTCAGTTGATATAAGGGCATCAAGGCCGCGGCCCAATGCCATTTTCTTGGGAGGTGTCATTTCTTCTCGTTTTTCTTCAAAATTTCCTGTGCCAGGGCAAGGTAGTTCTTGGCACCCTTGGAATCAGCGTCATACAGGATTGCGGGCAGACCGTAGCTGGGAGCCTCGCTCAGTTTGACGTTACGGGCTATGATTGACTCGAATACCAGCTCCTGGAAATGCTTGCGGATCTCGTCATAGATCTGGTTGCTCAGACGCAGACGTGAGTCATACATTGTCAGCAGGAATCCTTCAATGTCAAGTGACGGGTTGAGTTTTGTCTTGATTATGCGGATGGTATTGAGCAGCTTGCTGATACCCTCCAGGGCAAAATACTCACACTGCACGGGAATGATGATGGAGTCTGCGGCAGTCAGTGAGTTCACGGTGATGAGACCCAGTGAAGGTGAGCAGTCAATCAGGATATAGTCATAGTCATCCTTGACCTTGGCGAGCATCTTCTTCATCACTGTCTCACGGCTCTCCATGTTCATGAGTTCCAACTCGGCTCCCACCAGGTCGATGTGTGAGGGCAGTACGTCAAGTCCGTCAATGCATGCCTTGAGGATGGCGTCTTTGGGGTTGTCACCATTTACCAGACACTCATACACGGTGCACTTGAGTGACTGGATGTCAATACCCAGTCCGGATGATGCGTTTGCCTGAGGATCGGCATCCACTACCAGGACTTTCTTCTCCAGAGTGGCGAGCGATGCGGCCAGATTGATGGTGGTTGTGGTTTTACCAACGCCACCCTTCTGATTTGCCAAAGCTATGATTTTTCCCATGCGTTTTAATTTTAGGGTGTGAAGTTAGTGTAAAAAACCGATATATGGGAAAATTATACTAATTTTGACATCTGCAAAACGTCTGGAATGAAATACTATCTTGTAGCCGGAGAGGCATCTGGTGACCTGCATGCTTCAAATCTTATGAGAGCGTTGACGCAGAAAGACAAGTCTGCGCAGTTCCGCTGTTTCGGGGGCGACATGATGGAGGCTGCCGGCGGAAAACTGGTAAAACATTACCGTGAGCTTGCCTATATGGGATTCTGGCCGGTCGTGACACACCTTGGAACCATTCTTGGAGGAGCAACCCTCTGTTTCAAGGACATCTGTGACTGGAAACCTGACGTGGTGATCCTGGTCGACTATCCCGGATTCAACCTCTCAATCGCGAAAAAAGTACACAAACTGGGAATCCCCGTCTACTACTATATCTCACCCAAGATCTGGGCCTGGAAAAGCTGGAGAATCAAGAATATCCGCCGTGATGTCGACGAGCTTTTCTCCATCCTTCCGTTTGAGGTAGAGTATTTCCACCGTCACAGCTACAACATCAACTACGTAGGAAATCCCACTGTTGATGAGATTGAGGAGTACAAGTCTGACAAGAGCCGCAAACCGGCCTTGGAGGATGACGGCCGACGCGTGATAGCACTGCTTGCAGGCAGCCGCCGTCAGGAGATAAGCCGCAACCTGCCCATCATGCTTGAGGCAATAAAAAATATTGACTGCATCCGTCCTGTTCTGGCATGCGCTCCCAGCATCGAACCGGAGTTCTATGACAGCATAATAGGAGAGGCCGATATCGAGAAGGTTTACGGAAATACCTTCGGTGTTCTGGAGTCTGCATACGCAGCTTTGGTGACATCGGGCACGGCCACCCTTGAGACCGCCCTTTTTGATGTACCCCAGGTGGTATGTTACAAGGTTCCTGTAAGCTGGGCGGCCAGACTGATCAAGAAGTTCCTTATCAAGGTGCAGTTCGTATCACTTGTAAACCTGGTCTCATTCTCTGAGGTGGTTCCGGAACTCATAGGCGGTGAGATGAACGCCCGGAACGTACATGACCATCTGGTTCCGCTGCTGTCAGATACCATAGAACGCCGCATGCAGCTTGAGGGCTACACCCAGATGAAAACCATACTGGGCCCGGCCGGAGCTCCCGACCGTGCTGCAGCTCAGATTGTAAGTCTCTTATCAGAAATAAAAGCCGATGAGGCTTAAGTAGACCACCGTTGCGGGTATAGCCAGCAGCGCGCTGTCAAAACGGTCCAGCATTCCGCCGTGTCCGGGCAGGATCTTTCCTGAATCCTTTATTCCCATCTCACGTTTCATGAGTGACTCAATCAGGTCACCCCATGTACCGAAGAGTACTACCACAAGAGCCATACCTATCCATACCCATACAGGCATGAAACTGTACCAGTCGGGCAGGAAATGATGGAGCAGGAATGCGGCAACCATCGTGAATACGGCACCGCCAATTGAACCCTCCCAGGTCTTCTTGGGTGATATTCTCTCAAACAGTTTGTGCTTGCCTATGGTGCAGCCGGTGCAGTATGCGCCTACGTCATTGCACCAGAGGAATACGAACAGTGTAATGGGTACTACTGCGCTGTATCCTGTATCTGGTCCCTGGATGTCAAATGCCAGCATGGATGTCAGTGCATAGGGCAGGGCAATGTAGATTACGGGGAACAGTGTATGTGCCCAATCATCGAGCGGGCTGGGCTTCTTGAAATAGAGCTCACGTACCATAAGCACAATCAGAGTGAATATGAACGGCAGGAACAGTACGGCGCTGCTTGGCATTATAGACAGACCAACTATTGCTGCGTAGAATGTGAATGCGGCTACAGTGGCCCACAGACGGCTTACGTTTGCGCCTTTGTGCTTGTTGACCAGACCGGTATATTCAACTGTCGTAAGAATGGTGCATACTCCGAACAGTCCTACAAACCAGGGACCTCCCTTGAGCATGCAGAACAGCATTACTGTGGCATAAACCACGGCTGTTACAGTCCTAATCAAGAAGTTCATGATTCTATCGTTTAGGGTTCAACTTTATCCTTGTTCTCAACTACGGGAGCGTTGTCTGCAGAGTTCTTGTCCTCTCCCAGAATCTCCTCGCTGCGTGATGCCCACGGGCGCTTGCCGAATATCTTCTCGACATCTTCGGCCATGATGACCTCACGCTCAATGAGCAGCTGTGCCAGCTGGTGGTGTCCCTCCTCATGCTCGAGCAGGATCTTCTTGCCGCGCTCATACTGCTGGGCGATGAGAGCCTTGACCTCACTGTCTATTACCTCGGCGGTCTTGTCTGAATAAGGCTTCTGGAAAGCATACTCATCAGTGCTGCTGTAGTAACACAGGTTGGCTAGCTTGTCACTCATGCCGGCGTATGCAATCATGCCGTAAGCCTGCTTGGTTACGCGCTCCAGGTCATTCATTGCTCCGGTTGAGATATGACCGGTAAAGAGCTCTTCGGCTGCACGTCCGCCAAGTGTGGCGCACATCTCGTCGAGCATCTGCTCCTTGGTGGTTATCTGACGCTCCTCGGGCAGGTACCAGGCTGCGCCCAGTGCACGGCCGCGCGGTACGATGGTAATCTTGATGAGCGGGTTGGCGTACTCCAGGAACCAAGAGAGTGTGGCATGTCCGGCCTCATGCAGTGCGATGGTACGCTTCTCTTCGGCGGTAAGCACCTTGGTTTTCTTCTCAAGACCACCTACTATACGGTCAACGGCTGCCAGGAAATCATCCTTCTCAACCTTTTTCTTGTTGTGACGGGCTGCTATCAGGGCGGCTTCGTTGCAGACATTGGCTATATCGGCACCTGAGAATCCGGGAGTCTGACGGGCAAGCAGGTCCACATCCACATCCGGGCTCAGCTTTATGTTGCGCAGGTGTACGCCGAATACCTCCTTACGCTCGTTCAGGTCAGGCAGATCCAGATGTATCTGACGGTCAAAACGTCCTGCACGCAGCAGGGCCTTGTCCAGAATGTCCACGCGGTTGGTGGCAGCCAGGATAATGACACCGCTGTTGGTGCCGAATCCGTCCATCTCGGTGAGCAGCTGGTTCAGGGTGTTCTCACGCTCATCGTTGCCGCCCATGGCGGGGTTCTTGCCGCGGGCACGGCCTACGGCGTCAATCTCATCGATGAATATGATACAGGGAGATTTCTCCTTTGCCTGACGGAACAGGTCACGTACGCGTGATGCACCTACACCCACGAACATCTCCACAAAGTCAGAACCTGACAGTGAGAAGAAGGGGACATCGGCCTCACCTGCAACAGCCTTGGCAAGCAGGGTCTTACCGGTTCCCGGAGGGCCTACCAGAAGAGCACCCTTTGGAATCTTACCGCCCAGGTCTGTGTATTTCTTGGGGTTCTTGAGGAACTCCACAATCTCCTCGACCTCAGTCTTGGCCTCGGCCTGTCCGGCTACGTCCTTGAATGTAACGCGGTCCGATTTGCCCTTCTCATAGACACGGGCCTTTGACTTGCCTACGTTGAATACACCGCCTCCGCCGTTGGCGCCTCCGTTCATGCGTCTGGTTATGAGAATCCAGAATGCTATGATAAGTACGAACGGGAAGATGCTGATGAATATGTCAATGAGTGTGTGTGAGCGCTTGCGGTACTCTACCTTGCCGGTGAATGCACCTGACTGCTCGGCCTCATCAATGAAGGTCTGGAGGTTGTCAAGCGAACCTACTCCCACGGTAAGCATGGGTTTGGTCAGGGGCTGTGCCTGTGCGCGGTTTCCGAATACGTACTTGGCCGAATCGGGCTTGATGTACATATCCATGGAGTTTATGTTGGCGTATACTACAAGGTCGCTTACATAGCCTTTCTGCATGTACTCCTTGAACTCCGTGTATGTGGCTTCGCCGGTAAGTTCGGAACCGTCATCCTTGAGCAGGATGTATCCGAATCCTATGAAAAGCAATATGTACAGGATGGATGTTATCCTGAATGCATTGCCCGGTTTTTTGTCTTTGTTATCTGCCATAAAGGTTGTCGGTAATGTCAGTTAAACATATGTCAACGTGTCATGCAATATCGGGAATCTCCTCAGTTACTGCATCGGCCCAGAGGTGCTCCAGGTCATAGAACTTGCGCAGCTCGGGGATGAAGATATGCACCATTACGTCACCGTAGTCCATGGCAATCCAGTGGGCGTAGCGGGTTCCCTCCACGTAGTCGGGCTTGCGTCCCTCTTTTACTCTTACTGTCTCGCGGATGGAGTCTTCAATGGCGAGTGTCTGGTTTGGTGTGCCTCCCTGACAGATTACGAAATAACGGCAGACGGTATCCTCTATGCCGGTCAGGTCAACTACTGTAATGCTCTCTCCCTTGCGATCCTGAATTCCTTCAATGATGCTTTCAACGATGCTTTCTCTTTTTTTCTTTTTCGCCATTTATACTGTAGCGGTTTTTTGATTGTATGACACTTTGCAAAAATAATAATAAAATATGTCAGAATCGTCTGTTGATTTACTGACGTTTATTTTCATTGGTTGTTGGTGCAAAAAATATGCCAAAAAGTTTGGGTTTCGTAAAAAAGCAGTATCTTTGCACCGCTTTTGAGCAAATATACTGGGCTATGGTGTAATGGTAACACTGCAGATTCTGGTCCTGCCTTTCCTGGTTCGAGTCCGGGTAGCCCAGCATGATAAGGAGACGCAAACGCGTTTCCTTTTTTTTGTGTGATTAGCCCGGACTCGAACCAGAAAAGGCAGGAAAGACCTTTTTTTAGTTTACTCCGTAAACGCGCTCCCTTTGGGAGCTTGGCGGCCCTCCGGGACCGCGGTCTCGCTCGTCGCCTCGCTCGCTCCAATACGTTTGAACGTGCGTGACATTTATTATGATAGCATTTCGCGGTAGAGGCGGAGATATTCCTTCATGTGGCGGTCGTAGGTGAAGGATTTGGCGTATTCTGTGTTTTGGGCTGCCAGTTTTGGATCTTTGTAGGCTTCTATTCCTTCTTTGGTTTTCTGTGCTATGTGGTTGGGCTGGAAGTTTTCCAGGATGAAGGCGTGATCGGCGCAGATCTCTTTAAGGGAGGTCTGGTCCGATGAGATTACGGGCTTTCCGTATGACATCGCTTCTATTACGGGCAGGCCGAATCCTTCAAAGAGTGATGGGAATACGAATGCCTCGCAGTGGTTGTAGAGCCAGATCTTCTCAGAGTTGTGGATTGTACCGATGAAATGGACGTTATTTATTTCTTCATCAGCTATGCGCTTGTCTATCATCTGGGCATAATCGGACCCCTTCTCGCCGGCTACTATCAGTTCGTACTCAGGCAGCAGTTTCATTGCGTCCAGCAGTACGTGGAAGTTTTTCTTCTGTCTTATCTGACCTATGCTGAACAGGAACTTGCGGTCATTGCCGAAAGGCAGTTCGGGCTTTCTCTCATCAGCGGGATTGCCGAACTCCACTCCGTTATAGACCACCTCATTGGGCTTGTCGGTAGGGAAGTGGGTAAGTACATCGTTCCTGGTGAAGTTAGATATGAATATGATCCTGTCGGCCCTGTTTATCCTTTGGGTGAACTTTGCGGTGTACTTGTCAAGTGACTTGCCGCTCTTCTCATAGATGAAGTTTATGTCATGAACGGTCAGCAGATTTTTGGTCTTTTTGCTGACGGGCATGAATCGGCTCATCTGGTGCATGGAATGCCATACGTCATATGCGGGAGCAAAGATCTTGGTCAGACCGTAGTGCCATGAGATTCCGTGGTAATGAACATCATCTCCGAATGCTCCTACGTACTGCTTGGGGAGCAGGAAGTGAATCTCAAAGTCCAGATTCCGTGCGTTCTCACCCCAGTATCTGGCGTAGTTATATGCTATCTGTCCCAGACCGCAGTTGATATGCTTGAGGACTGAGAGATCAATCAGGACTTTTTTCATTTCAGGTTTGAATAGTAGAAGTCAATAAGTTTCTGGGCAGCCGAGAATGATGTCTGCTCGCCTCCCAGTACCAGACGCTCGGCTTCGGCCAGTCTTGAGGCTATCTCAGGATTGTTGTAGAAGCCGTTCTTGAGGGTTTCGTTTATGCTCTCGTACATCCAGTACTTGGCCTGTTCGTTGCGGCGGTACTGGAAGTAGCCGTTCTTCTTTACAAAGTCCATGTACGCCCAGATCATATCCCATACCTCTTTGATCCTGTACTCGTAGAATCCGGAGTAGGTGAGTACCTGGGGAGTCCAGCCGCTCTCCGATGGCGGGAAGAGATGTAGTGCGTTACGGAATGAGTTGGCAGCCATCTCGGCCTTGGGGGCGTTGTCACCGTCGGCCTTGTTTATGATGATGCCGTCGGCCATCTCCATGATGCCGCGCTTGATGCCCTGCAATTCATCGCCGGTGCCTGCCAACTGAATGAGCAGGAAGAAATCGACCATGGAGTGAACGGCTGTCTCACTCTGGCCTACACCTACGGTCTCAACGAATATCTTGTCAAAACCTGCGGCCTCACACAGTACGATTGTCTCACGGGTCTTGCGTGCCACACCGCCCAGAGAACCTGCTGCCGGGCTGGGGCGAATGAATGCCTTGGGGTGAACGGCAAGGCGTTCCATGCGGGTCTTGTCACCCAATATACTGCCTTTGGTGCGTTCTGAGCTGGGGTCGATGGCAAGTACGGCAAGCTTTCCGCCCTCCTTGAGGACATGAAGTCCGAATGCATCGATGCTGGTGCTCTTTCCGGCTCCGGGCACGCCGCTTATACCTATGCGGACCGAGTTGCCTGAATAGGGAAGGCACTTCTCAATGACCTCCTGTGCTATGGCCTGATGCTCGGGCTTGAGGCTCTCCACCAGTGTGACGGCCTGGCTCAGGACGGTAACGTTTCCTTTGACTATACCATCCACATAATCCTGCACAGAGAGAGTGGGGCGTTTTTTGCGTCCCTTAAGATAAGGATTGATTGATCCCGGGCTTACAACCCCGCTGTTGACGGCCAGTCCTTTATACTCGTCACTGTTCTCGGGATGTTCCATAGCGGTCACGATGTATTATTTTCAGTGCAATCCATGCTACCAGTCCGCAGAGCAGGTAGATCATGGTCTGACAGAAATGGAGTACGAATGACATGATCTGAGCCTCATTGGTCTTGGCGCCGTAAATGCCCAGCATCTTTACTATTGCAAGGTTCCAGGGGCCGGCACCGTTGGGGGTGGGCACCAGGACTGCAACGCTGCTGGCGGCAAAACAGGCCAGACCGCCCACAGGACCGACGGTTGCGGTCGAAGGCAGGCAGTAGAATGCCAGATAGAGTTCAAAATAGTAGCATACCCATATGCCGATTGAGTAGGCGAGGAACAGGGGCAGTTGCTTTATCTGCCTGAGTGACATGAATCCCTCCCAGAATCCGCGGATGAAATTCTTTACCTTGTCCCAGAGGCGGAACTTTACGCATATCCACCAGCATACTGCTATGAATACGATTATACCGATAATCCAGAACCAGAATTTGGGTTGTTGCAACAGGGGGATACTCTCTGTAACGGGTGCGGCTGCATCGGCTTCAGGGGTAAGAAGCAGTACGAACTCATTCCATGAGACAACGATTCCGGCAACCACGATCAGTCCCAGCAGCACGGCGTCAACCACGCGCTCTGCCACCAGTGTACCCAATCCCTTGCTGAACGGAACCTTGGCGTTCTGCTCCAGCATTCCGCAACGGCAGATCTCTCCTACGCGGGGTATGATTATGTTGGCGGCATAACCGGTGAATACGGTCAGGATGGTATCTTTCCTGGGTACGTCATAACCTATGGGTTCCAGAAGCAGGTTCCATCTGAGTCCGCGGAACAGGGGTCCCATGGCGCTGAATGAGAGTGCTGCGATGAGCCATCCCCAACGTATGCTGCGCATATCGGTCCAGAACTGCGAGAAGTCGTAGTCACGGTATGTGAAATAGAGAACCACTGCCGATATGAGCAGCGGTATGAGTATCTTAAGTGTGGTCGCAGTAATCTTTTTCATTGTTTGGGGTTCACCTTTTAGATGAAAATGCCTACCTTTGCAGCATGAATGCGGCGGGAGGTCAGCATTCAAGTGCGAAGATAATATATTTTCGCGAGTTGATAATCAAACATATTCTATATGGACGACGTTGATGCGGACAGTAAGACCGAAAAAGGCATTAGGCCAACATTTCCTGAGGGATATGGATATCGCTCAGCGTATAGCCGGCACAGTTGATGTTCGCGCCGACCTTCCGATTCTTGAAATAGGACCCGGCACAGGAGTCCTTACCCAATTCCTAAGTCAGAAAAACAGAGATCTTAAGGTTGTTGAGATAGACAACGAGTCTGTCGTATACCTGCATGAGAACTTCCCCGCACTGAATGTCATTGAGGGTGATTTCCTGCAGCTTGACCTGAACACCCTGTTTGACGGCCGTGAGTTCGTGCTCACCGGCAACTATCCGTACAATATTTCCAGCCAGATATTCTTCAAGATGCTGGACTACAAGGAACTCATACCCTGCTGCACCGGAATGCTGCAGCGTGAGGTGGCACAGCGCATATGCTCAGGTCCCGGAAACAAGGACTACGGCATACTGAGCGTGTTCATCCAACTGTGGTATGATACCGAATACCTGTTTACCGTTCATGAGAACGTATTTGACCCGCCTCCAAAGGTCAAGAGCGGAGTGATACGCCTGCAGCGTAACAGCCGCCGCTCGCTCGAGTGCAACGAGGCCCTTTTCCGCAAAATTGTGAAATCCACGTTCGGAATGCGCCGAAAGATGTTGCGCAACTCCTTAAGACAGGTCTATGAGAAAGACTCCCCTCTACCGGCGGACTGCCCGTATTTGGACAAGCGTCCGGAGCAACTGTCAGTTGAAGACTTCATAAAACTGACACTTATGGTGGAAGGCAAAGCCTGAATGCCGTAGAGTTAAAGAACAGATCGTTTACCTGGCCCCGCTTCAGGGCCGAAATATTCAGAGAATTATGGAGGAGAAGGAATTTCTGGATAACATTCTTGAAGTGATTGAGAATCAGGATGCCGCCAAGCTGAAGGCCATCCTTGATGAGATGCATCCCGCCGATATCGCCGAGCTGTGTGATACCCTGGACGTTGAGGATGCCCGTCTGGTATACCGTCAGCTGGACAATGAGACGGCAGCCGATGTACTTGTTGAGATGGATGAGGACAACCGAAAGAGGTTGCTGGACGAACTCCCGTCCGAGGTCATCGCCACCAAGTTCATTGACAACATGGATACCGATGATGCCGTAGATATCATTCAGGATCTGGACGAGGACAAGCAGGAGGAGGTGCTTGCCCATATCGGTGATATAGAACAGGCCAGCGATATTGTTGACCTGATGCAATATGACGAGGATACCGCCGGTGGTCTGATGG
>JAEEGG010020490.1_pt1 | contig 13211 bp, 10 predicted proteins | sample 9134161 | NCBI WGS metagenome assembly JAEEGG01 (sample SAMN16246543, study PRJNA631951) | gut metagenome | biome: gut microbiome; feature: rumen; material: CR-attached | host: Bos | place: Iran: Karaj | collected 2018-10 | reverse complement strand
CGCGGTCCAGGTCGCCGGACTCGTCCGGATGACGCTGGCGCTTCCCCTCGTCCTCCGGGTTCCGGCCCTGGCCGGGGAAGCGGCGGCCGCCGCCGTCGCCGGAATCTGGCTCGTCCGCGTCGCCGGGCTCTTCTTCGGATTCCGGAAACGTCCGGACGGGGATTGGCCGGCCTACTACCGCCGGATCGGGAAATCGGAAACGTTCGCCCGGGAGTTTCCGGAAGAGAAGAGGAAAAACGCCCTCGAAACCGTCCGTTTCCTCTCCCTCCGCCAGGCCGGCATGGCGAAGGAATGGGAGGCGAAAGCCGAAGCGTTCGAATCGGAGCGACGGAAGGTCGCCGAAGACATCGTCGGAAAACACGCGCTCCTGACCGCCGTCAAGACGGCGACCTCGCCCTGGAAAATCCTGGACGTCGCCGCGGTCTTCTACAACAACACGCGGATGGTGGAGCGGATCGCCCGCCTGTACGGCCAACGGTGCACCGGCCCGCAGGCGTTCCGGCTCGTCTGCCAGTGGGGATTCAACCTCTACGTGGCCGGCGAACTGGGCGACGTCATGGAGAAAGGCGCGGAAGCGACGGCCGGGAAGGCGGCCGAACTGCTGCAAAACACGGGAGGGGGCCTTTCCTGGCTCGGCGGAGTCCTTCCCGCGGCCGGGAAGATTTTCGCCAAGGCCGGCGAAGGCGCGGCGAACTACTACCTCTGCAAACGTCTCGGGACGGCCGCCGTGGCCGCGTTCGAACCGGACCTCTCCCGCGCTCCTTCCCGCCGCCGGCGTTCCCCGTCGGAAATCTGGGCGACGGTCGTCCTGGCGCTGCTCGTCTCGTGGTTCCTCTTCTTCGGCGTCCTCGCCGCGATCCGCTGATTTCCCGCTTGCCTCGCGCCCCGCGTTCCTGTATACTTCGCCCCCGTCGGGACCCCTCCGGGGCCCCGGCGGACAACCGAACCCCTTGCAGCTTCTGCTGAAGTCGCTTTCCCGAAACCTAGGAACTTTCCCGAACGACGACACGACGCAGGGTTGCGTGCACCAACGCGCGCCCCTTCCGTGTTTCGTTCAAAGGCTTTCCTAGGGCCTCGGGAAAGAAGACGGACAAGGGACGCGCCTTTCTTGTAAGGCCCCCCGGCGGAGTTTCGTATAGGGAAGGTTGAACCCCTCTTCGAAACCCCGCCCCAATGTCCATCCTCTCCGACTACAAGAAAAGACTCTCCATTGCCCGCGACCGCACGAAGCCGCGCATGACGCGGTTCTTCGCGGCAATGGAACTCGTCTGCCAGCCCGTCAGCTTCCTGTCGGTCGTCGCCGTCGTCGCGTTCGCGATCCTTCGACGCACGGGCGTCTGGACGCCGCCGCCTGTTGTCTCCCGCTGGATCGTCCCCGTCCTCGTCGCGGCCGCCGTCGGCTACCTCACCAACTGGATCGCCATCACGATGCTCTTCGAGCCCTACGAGGAAACGAAGAAGCACTGGTTGCCCGTCGTCACGTTTGGCTTGTGGAAACAGGGACTGATTCCGAGGAACAAGGCGCGCATTGCCAACAAGCTCGCTGACCAGGTCGCGACGAAGCTCCTCCAGCCTGAGAAGCTCGCGGACGACCTCTGCACGATGGTTGGCGGCGTGCTTCAGAACCCCGCCACGCTCCGCGCCGTGCAGACGCTCCTGCAGAAACAAGTCGCCGCGCATGACGCGGAGATTGTCGACTTCCTCGTCCCCCGCATCGAAGGTGCCCTCGTTCGCGAAATCGACCGTCTCGTCACGCCCGCGCGCATCCGCTCCTTCTGGGACGCCGAGATCATGCCCTGGCTCGAATCGGAGGAGAATCGCGAGGAGATCGCGAGGATCGCCCTCCGCGCCCTCCGGAAGCGCTCCCCCGACATCGCCGCCAAGGCCAAGCCCGCGATCTCCCGCGCCATCCGGCGCTGGGTCGAGGAGAAGTTCGATGACTCCCTGCTCGAGAACATCCCGTTCGTCGGCAAGACGGTGAGCGACGCTCTCGCCTCCTTCTTCGCATCCTCCGCCGATTCTCTCGCCGATTGGTTCCTCGACGAAAAGACGATCGAGAGTGGCATCCGCGACTGGATCAAGCGCCCGGAGACGGCCGAGGCACTGCGCGACGAGCTCGCCGGCTTCGTCGAGTCCTTCCGCACGTGGCTCGCCTCTCCCGAGGGCGCCGCACGCGTCAGCGGGTTCGCGGGCGATCTACGTGCCAAGTTCAAGGACTATCTGCGCGCCTATCTTCGCGAGAACCTCGCCCCCGCCGCCTCGCGCCTCCTCCGCAGCGACGCGACATGGGAGTGGGTCGCGAAGGCGATCCCCGCCGTCCGCCCCGGCGTCGAGCGGATGATCCGCGACATCGGAACCACGGCCATCGTCGAAAAGCTTGACGTCGAAGGCCGCGTCAAGAAGGCCGTGGACGGAATGGACATGGCCGAGTTCCACGGAATGCTCAACGAAATCATGGCCGAGCACCTCGGTGCCATCCAGGTCCTCGGCTACGTTCTCGGCGCCATCGCCGGTTTCCTCCTCGCCATCGCATGAGCCTTCCTTTCTACAGCGGTCGGGAGCTAACGGATATCCACGGGGATTCCGGAGCGCTGCTTTGGGAACTCCATCAGGCGGTCGCCTACGGCGACCATGACCGCGCAACGGCCTGCCTTGATGCCGGCGCATCCATCAACGGACAAAATCCGGATTTCGGAACCACGGCACTCATGCTCGCCGCTGCAGGCGGGTATTGGGAGCTTGCAAAAATGCTGTTGGATCGCGGAGCTCAACCTAGCATTGAAGACCATGGCGGCAGAACGGCGGAGGACTGGGCCCGTCTTCGCCATTGGGATGACTTGGAGAACCTGATACGCGCTCGGCTTCCATTCGTCACAAGGAAGTGGCACGAAGCTTTGTCCGTTGAGAGGGCATTTTGGGAGTATGGGCCAAAAACGATCAAATCTCTTGCTGCCATCCCGTCGGGGGGGCTGAGTCACCTCGTGGGGAAGAGTTGGCGCGGTTTGGAGTATCGTGAAGTTTTTGGGGTGCACCTCAGATTTGATCTGTTCCGTCCTATTTCGCTTCATTCCGAGAAACGAAATCTGATTGTTCTTGTTCATGGCGGCGGATGGGACGGCGGAGATCGGAACGATCCGTCCGTTTCATTCATGGGAAATGTCCTTCTTGAAAACGGTTTTTGCGTGGCGACCGTCGATTACCGGACCGCATGGGATTGGCGCTTTCCGGATCCACTCCAAGACCTGAAGGCTGCCGTGCGGCACTTCCGTTCCCATTCGGATGAATTCGGAATCCATCCGGACCGGATCGGAGTCTTCGGGCATTCGGCAGGGGCTCATCTGGCGATTCTTCTCGGACTGACATCCGCCGATGACGAACTGGAGAAGGACAGTGGCGACCCGTCCATTCCGTCTTCCGTCCAGGCTGTTTGCGGCATTTCCTGTCCTTGCGATTTCGAGCAGTTGGTCCAGATGGGGGAGGACATGCGAAGGGCCGTGAAAACGTCCGACCCGCAGGAAAGGAAGGGCATTCTCGAATCGTTTCTGGCTCGGTCCGACCTGCGACCCATCCTGGAAACGATGAACGTGTTCGATTTTCCTTTGAATCTCCGAAATTTGGCGGAACCCGAAACGGCGAAGCTCTGGCTTCAAAAGTTCGAGTGGTCCCGTTCCGTTCGTCTTCCCCGTGGACTCGTCCACGCCGAAATGCTTGAACAGGGTTCGGATGACTTGCTGCGGGCAAGTCCTCTCACGTATGCCCGGCGGCCCAGAACGAACGGAACCATTCCCCCGTTTCTCCTTCTGCACGGAGCCCGGGACCCCTTGATCCCTGCAAGCGGCTGCGAAAACTTCCAACGAGCGCTCAAGGTGCATTTCGCGGAGGTGGACGTCCGGATCGACCCGAACACCGGGCACTGGCATAGCGAGGCTTTCCAGCTGGTGCCGGACTTCTTTGCACGAACTTTGAAGAACGGATGATTTTGAACCCTTTTTCAACCAACAATCCCAAAAGGAAACTCCCATGAGCAAGAACCTCGACGGCATCGTCGCCAAAATCCGCGAAGTCCGAAAGCAGAAGCGCCCGGAAGTCGAAAACAACCTTCAAAGAATCGACAACCTTCTCGCGGCGATTCGTGCGACGCGCGGCCGAGCCGATTCTGTTGCGAACCAGTATCCCGATCTCAAAGAGACGCTTCGCGGCATTTCGTTCAACCCAGCCGAAACCCTTCTCGGCAAAGCGCGCAAGGCCTGTGAAGACGCGCTCCTCCGACTCCGTCGGGAGAGTATCAATATTGGAGTCGCCGGAAAAGCGCGCCAGGGTAAGAGCATGATTCTCCAAATGCTCACTGGCCTCGGCGACAAACAGATTCCGACAGGCGATGGAGGCTTCTGTACTGCTGTACGTAGCATCGTCCATAACCGAGATGCGCAGTCGGCGACCGTCCACTACCTCACCGAAGCGAGATTGCTTGGCGACAAGGTCTATCCATCTTACGAACCGGTTGGAACGAGCGATGTTGCGCTTGGGCTTACTTCCCGCCCCTCATCAGTCGCTGCGTTTCTCGCGAACGACCTGCCATCCATTCCGGATACCGCATCCGTCGAGGCTATCGAAAACTGGAAAAAAGTCCAAGCTCTTCAATCTGATCTTCGAGCCAATCCCGCTCTTGTTTCCAAACTAAATGCTTCTCCCGAATTAATTCCGCTCGATTCTGTTCGCGACTTCCTTGTCAAAGACAAAGGAGAAACAAACTATCATATTGTGGACTATGTAGAAATTGTAACCCCTTTTGATGCGGACTTGCCGAAGGGTATGACTGTCTATGACCTGCCTGGACTTGAAGATCCGTCTCCTGGCATCCGCGAAACGATGCTCAAATGCGTTTCCGAAGAAGCAGATGTCGTTTTTCTTCTCAGGATGCCAAAGAACACGGGCGATGACTGGGACGCCGCAGACCTTAGGACGATGACCCAACTCAAAAATATCTATCCGGCATCCGAAGTCCAACCGAAGGACTGGATCCAGCTTGTTCTCAACCTTGACAAACGTCCGGCCTCGCACAACGAGAAGAACGTTGAGTTGATGAACGCCAAATCTCCGCACGGCTTCAGGCCTGTCATCTGCGACTGTGGTTCAAAGGACAAAGTTCGTGAAATGGTCGATGCCAACATCGACGCGCTCGTGAGCCAAGCGGGACGCATCGACGACCTCCGCATCCGCCAGGCTGACGAAGCGTTTCACATCGCTCTCGCCGAGGCCAACGCTCTCTACAACGCCCTCCGCAACGCCTCCGGCGACGTGGTGGCGCAGGAGTCAGGATTTAACTTCGAAAAGAAGCTAGAAAAATTCATGTCGGAACTCAGAGATCCTCTAAAAAAAGACCAGTCACCCGCTTTCCGTGAGATGGTCGAGGAGGTTCTTGCGCGTCACTTCAAGGCCGCCAAAGAGAAGTTTGAAAGTTTGTATGCGAAGAACGAAGATGCGGATGACTTTCCTGAAGCGCTTCCGGTATTCTCGAAATCAAGATTGGCGGTTAAGTTCGGTAAGGCGGAGGGGCCTGCCGGCCCAGTCGAAATCGCCGTCCGCAACCAACGCGAAGCCGTGCTCAAACTGCTTCGGGATCAGCTGACGGAATGCTGCGATGAGCTCGTCGCCCGGTATTTCGACTGCGTTATCGCGACTGGCTTTGCGCCGAATCCGGCTCTTTCCCGCATCGGAGAGGTCGGCGCGTCCGATTCCCGTGCGCGTCTGGACAACTTCCTCGCCGCAATCCGTCAATCTGGTTCATTCGCGAGCTTGGAGTCGGCCATCGAAAGTCTTGTCCACTTCCAACTCACGTTTGACGGGTCGATTCTTCCGGCCATTTACTCGATCGACGATCTCGATGACTTCAACCCGGAGCGCGTTGTTCCGGAAGAAGATGCTCGGAATGAATTGGAGGACGTCAAAGCATACATCACTGATGGCGTTCACGATTCTCGCGCACGCGCCGAAGCGCTCTTCAACTGGATGCGCATGAAGTCCGAGAGCATTCTCTCGTGCATCACGGCAGGATCGGCACACAGTCCGCTCTTCCAGATTACGGAACACGTCGCCAACACGATGCGAGCCAACTACGACGCCTTCGTCTTCCGCTTCATCTGGGGCGAGACAACCGAATACGAGTGGCGGCGCTTTGCGGACCGAAACAAGGCCGTCTTCTGGAAGGACGAGTTCGACGCGGCGGCAGCTAACTCCCGCCTCGCCAAGGACTGGTCCTCCGCACTTGACGCACTTCGTGCCGCTCTTGCTTGATCCACCCTTCAAACACCAACCAAACACCAGAAAAACAAGGAATTCTCACCATGGAAAAGTTCGAAGTCGTCATGATCGGCAACACCGCCGTCGGCAAGACGAGCATGCTCGCCGCGCTTGCCAAAGAGTTGGACGCATACAACATTTCTGGCCCGGTTGCGCTGGAACCGACTACCCATGAGTTCAAGATTATTCAAAAGCAGTGGATCGAAATGACCGAGCAGGTCGAGTCGCAGGCTCCGTTCACGACCCTTTCGACCGGTATTGAAGGAGCCCTCACGGACTTTGTCGAGCATAAGTTCGACTTCAAGGTCGATGGATCGAAGGAGGCGACAGTTCTCTTCACGGACACTCGCGGAACAATAACTGGAGATCCGGACGAGTGGAATACAACAGGCCTAATTGAGCGGGTCAACAACGCCTTTGGGGTCTTCTGTGTTGTGGATGCTTCCGTCTTGATGGAGTGCAAGGCGTATAAAAACGAACAGTACAACTGTCCCGACGTTGTCAAAAGGCTCTTAAAAAGTGTATATTGCGATGATGATGATAAACAGCCGCGGTTCGTTGCATTCGTACTTATCAAATGCGAGAAGTATATGGCGACGAAAAAGGGGCAAAAAGAACTGTCCGAAGCGTTCCACAAGGTCTACGATAACATTGTGGACATGTTGAAAAAGGTCGATGTGCCTCCCAACGTCTACGCGCTTGCCATCCAGACAATGACGTGCGTAAGCTTCCTAAAGCTCAACGACACAACGGGACTTCCCGAGTTTCGCGTTCTTCCAGCGAAAAAACTCAAGACAAAGGACTGCGCTTATCCACTCGTCATTTTGCTTAAGGAACTGATCGATGCTATCGGCCAGGAAAGGCGTGGTAGTATCATCCACATAGCAATTGACAAGTTGCTGATTCTTTTCGGAATTCGGAAGAATCTCAAAAAATACCTTGCCGAAGTCGACAAACACATCGCCCTTCCAGATCTCTACGAGGAACTGTAGGCAATGGATTGGACAGTCTGTTCCCGCGAAACGGAACGCGACTACACTTGGGACAACACCCAAGCGTCGCATCCAGTCGCCCAATACGCGCAAGGGCGCTTTGCCCCGGGCTTTGAAGGCTCACTCACGACGAGTCGGTTCGCGGCGCTTTTGCGCTGCCCCGGCTCGCCGCGTGGCGTGATGCTCTCCGCCTCCGTCTCGACGGAGCGAAACGACTTCCGTTACCGTCCCATCCGAACGATGGTGGTTCTTCGCGCAGAGAACCCCGACGAGGAAAAACTCCTCGCTTCGTTCTTCGCGGAAATCCTCCGCAAGAAGGATGAGGAAACGCTTCGTGCTCCGGAGAGCGGTATCGCCAAGGCGGTCGAGAGTCTCTACCAGACGAAGAAGACGGACGAGTTCCTTGCGTTCTGCAAATCGGTGAAGCCCGTCGACGGCAAGGGAGACGCTCCGAAAAACCGCTGGGCCATCCCGCGCAACGACGAAGGAGAACGCAAATCGCTCGCCGATGCCTTGCCGGCGGCCATTACAGGCGATTCACCGTTCCTCTTCGCGCTCACGGACCGCCTGCCGACCGACGTTCTCGCCTCGCTCGGCTCGATGTTCGACCGGGGAACCGTCTGGATCTTCTCGGAGGCGACGACCTCCAAGGAACCGATTCCGGGAGGATCGCCGAACACACGAGCCGTCGCCGCGGCAATCGGAGGAATAATCCTTCTTGCCCTCCTTGTCGCGGTGCGAGGATGTTCGAACGATGGTGGGCCGAGTCGCGGAGAAACCGTACGTGAAAAAAGCACTATCGACAATTCAGTCGATGGCGGAGGAAACGCCCCAAGCTCTATTGAGCCTGAGAGAAGTCCTGTTTGCCGACCCGAACCCGAAAACGACGCGCCACAAGTCGAACCGTCGCCGTCGCCCTTGACAATTACCGTCGACTCCGCGGACGAAGCCGCCGAGACCGCGGACGAAGCCGCCAAGGCCGCGGACGAAGTTGCCGAGGCCACGGACAAAGCCGACGAGGCCACGGACAAAGCCGACGAGGCCACGGACAAAGCCGACGAGGCCACGGACAAAGCCGACGAGGCCGCGGACGATGCCGCCGAGAACGCGGACGAAGTCGCCGAGACCAAGGGCGAAGCCACCGCGAAGGCCTCGGAAGAAGCCGCTGAGGCCGCGGACGAAGCCGCTGAGGCCGCGGACGAAGCCGCCGAGACTGCGGACGAAGTCGCAGAGACCAAGGATGAAGTCGCCAAGACCGCGGACGAAGCCGCCGAGGCCGCGGACGAAGCCGCCGAGACCACGGAAGAAGCCACGCAAGCCGAAAGAAAAGACAACGAACCGGAATCCCTTTCACCGATTCCGCAACAGGCACCCTAACATCCAACAACCGACTAGAACCAAAGGAACGACAATGGCAACATTGACCCTCAAACAACTGTTCGCAAAGAAAGCCTCCTCCATCAAGCAGGCTCTCGGTTCTCCGACATCCGACGTCCATTTCGTTGACGACAACGACCGGTTCGAACAGCAGTTCGAACACGGAGTCATCGTTTCGAAATCGCGGGCCCCACGCAGTGTCTCGTCGTTGATCTACTTACATGGAAGACTTTATCAGGCGGCATGGTCGGACGGTGCTTCGTGGTTGGGCAAACCGCGAAAAGACCCCTACGAAACGAAGAACCGCGAGGGGAATGCCATCGAGGTGCAGCATTTCGAAGAGGGGGTGATTTGGTGCAGAGTGGACGGAGAGGCCGAGGTTGCCTGGCTTTCCTGGCATGATTGGGAAGCTGTGGGCAAGTGATCCACAAGAAATGGAACCGCGGGGTGGCGGCGACGAAGCCATCGCCTCGGTCAACAACGGAAACCATGCCATGAAACAGAAAGCGTAAACGTTAATCTGCCCGCGTCTTCCTCTCCAGATCCGGAAAACCACGCATGTCTCGGCAGACAGGACAACGAAACAATGGAAACGCCAGTTCAAGAAATCGACAAGTCGAATTTCAACGACTTCAAAACGCTCGACATTGTCGCATTTTCCAAAACCGCACCAGGCGCGATGGGCGATGCCGGCGCGGTCGTGATCGTGACGGCCGACCGTCGCGTTTTCCACACGAACCCCGATTTCGGGAACATTTCGACGGATCAGGTCTACCAAGTCTGTCCGCCACTGAAGGATTGCCAGTTCATGACGTTCGGCGGTGGCAAGGTTCCGCAAGGCTGGAGTACCGTTTATCTGGGAATGGGGAACTATCTTGTCGTCAGAGATTCGGTTTTCGAGACGTTCCGCAGAGCCGTGGAACAAGCGCAGATCCATACCCCGTATCAACTATACGGGGCGTGGCTGGACATCATGCTCGACATCCTGTCTGTTCCCGACGCCGGCGGCCGTTCGAGCAAGCGGGTCTCGGCGATTGGCGCCATCGCGGGAGACGTCGTCGGTTCTCCCTACGAGTTCCACAACATCAAGACAAAAGATTTTCCGTTGTTCTCGCGGCGTTCCCGCCCGACCGACGACAGCGTGATGACACTCGCCGTCGCCAAGGCGCTGCTCGACGCAGCGGATTCACCCGCCGATCTCCCTTCGGCCGCAGTGCGCCGGATGCAGGAGTTCGGTCGGCGTTATCCCCATGCCGGCTACGGCGGTTCGTTCCGGCGCTGGATCGCCAGCGAAGATCCGCGACCTTACAAGAGCTGGGGAAACGGCGCCGCCATGCGTGTCAGCGTGTGTGGTTGGGCCGCAAGAACGCTGGAAGAGGCTCTCTCGTTTTCCGACGCGGTGACGGGCGTAACGCACAACGCTTCGGAGGGGCTCAAAGGAGCTCGAGCCGTCACGGCGGCAATCTTCCTCCTGCGCACCGGCACGTCCATGGACGAAGTTCATGCCCATGTCAGGGAAAACTATTACCCGCTCGACTTCACGCTCGATGAAATCCGTCCGGCGTATGAATTCGACGTGTCTTGCCAGGGATCCGTTCCGCAGGCGTTGGAAGCGTTCTTCGAGGCCGATTGTTTCGAAGACGCGATTCGAAATGCCGTCTCCATCGGCGGAGACAGCGACACCATAGCCGCCATCGCCGGTTCCGTCGCGGGTGCGTATTGGGGAATCCCCGACGACATCCGGGCGGAAACCGTTTCCCGTCTCGATTCTTTTCAGCGCGAAACGGTTGAAGAATTCGAGGCCCGCTTCTGCAAGAACTGAGGGTTGATCGACGTGGGAACCATTCTCGGAGATTTGTTCAAGAACGTCGGAACCGGAATCGGCAAGATGTTCGACGGCGAGATTCTCGACGGCATCGGGGAAGTCCTGGGCGGAGCGGGCGACGCCGTCGCGCGGACGTGGAACGGAACGCTGAACCTCCTCGGACTCGGCGACGAAGACCTCGACCCCGCCTCGAAGGCGATGATCTTCGAGATCGCCGTTCTCGCGAAGATGGCCAAGGTCGACGGGCGCGTCGACAAATCCGAAATCGCCTTCATGAACGCCAAGTTCGACGACTGGGGGCTCGAAGGCGAGGCGAAAAAGAACCTCAAGGCGTTCTTCAACGAGCAGAAGAAGGACGTTTCCGATGTCCTGCAATGCGCCGCCGCGGCGGCGCACTTCGCGGCGGAAGCGTCGCCCGACGACGACGGCATCGACCTCCGCGTCAACATCTACCGGGACCTCTTCCTCATGGCGGCCGCCGACGGGGAACTGGACGAGAACGAGGTCGCGCTCCTTCGCGCGATTCCCGATTCGCTCGGTCTCAAGGACGAAGCCTTCGAAATGATGGCGCATGCCCTATTCGGGAGCGACGACGAGGAGAACGGCGATGCCGCGCTTGCCGAGGCCTACGCGACGCTCGGCGTCTCCCCCGACGCGTCGGACGCAGAGGTCAAGAAGGCCTGGAAGAAGAAGCTCGCCGCGTTCCACCCCGACAAGATCCAGGGCAAGGACCTTGACCCGGAATGGGTGGAACTCGCGAACCAAAAGAGCGCGGAAATCAACCAGGCATACGAAACAATCAAGGCGGCTCGCCGCTGAAACTAACAACACGACAAGAACAACCAGATGAAAACACGAACTGAAACCATGTGGTGTCCCTATTGCGGGGAACCGACTCCCGTTCAGAACGGAAACGGAACCTACACCTGTCCCGATTGCGAGAACGAAGTCGATGTCCATGTGTTCGACGGATGTTTCACCACGCAACCGGACGAAGACACGTGCGGCTGGGCGGTTTCGATGTGGCTTCTCAAATCGTTCCGCCTCCGTGTGCCGTCCAGGAAGAGGCTTCGCGAAGAGCTTCATGTGGAAAAGCTATGGGGACAGGCAAACGGAACAATGCCCAGGACACTCAAAGAAGTTCTGGAAAACAGGGGTCTGACGGAAGTGCTCGACGGGGACGGAGAGTACAAACCGTTTTCAATCCGCAACACCGCGATGAACTGGTTGTTCGATCAGCATGGACGCGCTGCCGTCTGCTATGCCCGTATCGATCCCTTCGGCAAACGCGGAAGCTTCGCACACTGGGTCGGGCTTGAAAGACGTGCTGGCGTGATTCGCGTCATGGATCCGAACGAAACGGGATATAAATCGGTCCTGCAATGGAACCGAGAGAACCAGCGTGACATCGACTACATCATCGCCGCATACGGGTTCGTGAAGGGGTGAAGAGGGAACAAAGCATCCAATGAGCGACATTCCTTTCATGCAGCGCTTCCGCGTGACGGAAGAGGAAGCTTATGACGCTTTCAACCTCGTTGAGACCGAATTGTGGCGGGCGGGCGTGTTGTGGCAGGGTTCGAAACTCGACAAAGTCAAGTTGCGGTACAGGGGAGACGGCTTCGGTTCTACGAAAAGCGATTTCCGGCACATCTGGAATGCCGCCATTTCGGATCTCGGCAAATACGTGCGGGGAGAAGGCGACCTCGATCTGCCGACGGAGGGATACTGGTTGAACGGAGTGATCACCATTCCTCGACATGGTTTGTGGCTTGGGCGCCAGGCTGTCATCGAGGACGTGATCCGCCACGAGTTCGGCCATGCGTTGGCGGACCTGTATCCCATGGCTCTGTCGCGCGGCGGCACGTTCCGCGCGGCGTTCGGCGGATCCTACGCTTCCGCGGCGAAGCCCAACGAATCGGTTCCCGATTGGCGGACCTGTTGCGTTTCCGAATACGCAACGACGAACACGCAGGAGGACTTCGCCGAGACCTTCATGCTCTTCGTGAAGCACAAGGGGAAGATTCCCGCGAAGTTCGCGAGGAAGCCCGCCATCCGGAAGAAGTGGAAGGCCGTGGCGGAGATCGTGAAGCGCGTCGCCACCGCGACGCGGTGACGCCACGCTTTGCGCGGTCCCGCCGACTCCCTCCGCGTGGCGCACGCTATTCGGCGATGACGAGGCGGGCGGGGGCGGTGCGGCCGTTGCGGGCGGGGCGGTACATCTCGGAGGCCTGGAGGGGCGGGAGCGCGAAGTCGCCAGACGAGACGGCCTGCGCGGAGTAGCGGAAGACGCGCCGCCCCGAGAAGGGTCGCGCGAAGAGCACGAGCCGGTCGTCCCGCACCTCGCGGTGCACGAGCGGCAGGGCGTCCTTTCCGGCATACGCCCACGGGATGGACGCATACACCACCCCGAGCGAGGGCTCGAGGCCCGCGGGCAGGAGCTCGTCGACGACGACGTCCTCGAGCGTCGTCTTCGGGTCCGGGACAGGCGAGACCTCGATCTCGACGACAATCGTGTCGCCGCGCTTTACGGCGCCCGAGGCGGGGTCGATCGCGTTGCCGTCGATGTCGTAGAGGCGGCGCGCGACGGCGATGCCGTTCGTGGCGGGGCCGCACGCGGCGGGGTCGGGCGCGCCTTCGACGATGCGCTCGACGAGGACGGGGCCGTCGCCGTCGTTGCGCAGTTCGACGGCTCCTGCGCCGACCGCCGCGGGGAC
>JAEEGG010020489.1_pt1 | contig 13211 bp, 11 predicted proteins | sample 9134161 | NCBI WGS metagenome assembly JAEEGG01 (sample SAMN16246543, study PRJNA631951) | gut metagenome | biome: gut microbiome; feature: rumen; material: CR-attached | host: Bos | place: Iran: Karaj | collected 2018-10 | reverse complement strand
CCGACCCAGCCCGCAATGCCCTGCAGGCCATGTGCAAATTCGTGGGAAGTACCCCAATAATCTTTTAGCGAACCCACGCCTATCCACATGCCCGGCCCATATTCGCCGTTCAAATCTTTAACGTAGTCCTGGCCGCCATAAAGGGCCGCCATTACGGAATTGTCGTACACATAAATGTTGCTCTTGAGTTTTTTGTCGGCGCTTTTCGGGAACGGCAACATCCATCCAAGTGAATCGATGTAGAACGAATAGACCTTCTCAAGCGACTGGAGAACCCCCTGCGCGTCCGCATCCGGAATCGATACGGTATTCGCCTGGCCGTCATCGGTCGTGGGCTTTTTACAGACCTCAAAATGGTCCGATTCTGCTATTTGCGTAAAACCGTTACTTGCGCACTGGGGAACCCACTCAACGGCAGAAAATGCGGCATTTGCGCCCAAAGCCAGCATTATTCCAGTTGCAAAAACGGCATGATTGTTCATACCAAAGTTTTTCATACAATACTTCCCAAACAACACCCAACACGGGCATCTGTCTATAAATATATGCTCTTTTTACCAAAAGAGCTTAATGTGTATTAATTTGAACAAAACAGCGATGAATTTTGTTCAACGCGGCAAATTACTTCTTTGCGGGCTCTTTAGCTGTTGAATCCTTGGTCTTTTGATCGTTTACCTTGGAATCTTCAGCTTTCTTGTTCTTTTCAGGACGGCCGATATTCTTGAAGTTGGGCGTAATGTTTATACAGGCCGGGCTCTTGGGCGGCTGTCTGTACAGGGCCAATTCTTTAGTGAAAACGCCTTTGGATTCAGAATAGACGCTCCATTTGGTACCGGCAGGGCAACCTTCGAGAGGAACTCTAGAAACGGCGCTAAACCTAGCTCCGGTAATCTTGTATTCAAAGTAGTCAGAAGACGAGGTATCCGGCAATTGCAAGGCTTTCGGGCCTCCGACAGTCTTTGTTTTGCCAAAATAAGCCTTTTGAGCCTTGATATAGTCCAATGTATGCTGCTGCAGTTCTTCTACTGCTGTCTCCACGGAAGCCATCTTGGCCGATTCTTGACAACTGCGAATTCCAAAAAATCCGATAAGAAATACGATGATAACGGCAAAGGGAATAGCCAACTTTTTCAGAGGAATCTCCCCTATATTGGTCAAAATTTCACGGAAAGAAGCCTCTTCACCGTCTTCTTCGACACTGTCCGAGTCCCATTTTAGGAGCTTGATGGCCACAAGAATATGCACAAAGAACTTCGGCAAAGCCAAACCTATCAAGGCAATTGCCAAAAAGACAATGGCGATGACCATGAATAAGGTCAATGCAGATTCCGCCGAAGGAATGATCCCTTGGGCTTCATGGAGCAACTTGTATAACTGGCGGTCTTCGGCAAAGTTCTGCAGAGCCATTCGGCCTGTGAAACTGTCGTAACGGGTCAAACCCAGCTGAACGCCATCGGATGCCATTTGCAGCACCGCAGAGAGCATTCGTTCCAAGAACAGGAAAACCATGCCCACTAGGGCGATTAACGAGGCAATCAGCCTTGCTGTACGTATTGGGGTCAAACCTGCGTTTTTCTGTTCGTTACTCATAAGCGATTATTAATGTGTAATGTGAAATGTGTGATGATAAATTATAAAATTTCACATCACACATCTCCTTTATGCACATTATTTTACACCAGCGAGTTCCTTGGCGACCTTCTTTGCAGTGGTAAAGTCGGCCTTGCCGGTACCCAGCTTCGGCACCTTTTCGACTGCAAATGCAAGGGACGGCAACATAATCGGCGGGAAGTTGCTTGCGCGCAATTCCGAAATCACGTCCTTCGGGTCCTTTTCGCCTTGGTACAAAAGAACGATCTTTTCGCCCTTGGCAGAATCCGGAATGGTCGTCACCAAGTAGTCGCAGCCTTCCAGGACCGGCGTATCCTGAATCTTCTTTTCGACGGCACCCAGGCTCACCATTTCGCCGCCGAGCTTTGCAAATCGGCTGTAGCGGTCTACAATTGTCAAGAATCCGTCTTCGTCCAGGTATCCCTTGTCGCCGGTGCGGTAGTAACGAATACCGTTGATTTTAACAATCACGCTATTTGTGCGGTCCGGGTCCTTGAGGTAGCCCTGCATCACCTGGCAGCCGCCAATCAGAATCATACCCGCTTCGCCTGTCGGGAGCGGAATGTTCGTTTCGGGGTCTACAATCAGGAACTGTGTTCCCGGAAGCGCTGGACCCACGGTACCCGGCTTATTATTTATCTGAAGCGTCGTGTAGTCGTTATGCAGAGTGTTTTCGGTATTCACCGAGGCCACCGGAGCCGTTTCGGTGCAGCCGTAACCTTCGTAGATTTCTTTACCGAACTTGAGGCGGAATGCGGTCGCAAGTTCCGGGCGCAAGGCTTCGGCACCGGCAATAATCATGCGCACGTACTTGAACACCAACGGGTGCACGTAACGGCTTACCGTAAAGGCTCGCAAGAACGTAGGCGTTGCCACCAAGCATGTCACATGGAATTCGGCGCATACGCGGGCCATGGTCTTTACGTCGGTGGGGTCTGCCACAGCCACAATCGGGCAACCCTCGGTCAAGTTCAAAAGCGTGGTTACGGTAAGGCCGAAGCTATGGAACAGCGGAAGTTCCGAAAGCATCACGTCGCCGCGGCTCACGTTGATAATGCAGGCTAGCTGCTGAATGTTACCCATCAAGTTCCTATGGCTGAGCATAACGCCCTTCGGAGTGCCTTCGGAACCGGAACTGAACACAATGACCGCTGTATCGTCAATCTTGGTACGCTTGCAGAAAATAAAGCGAATGAGCCAGCTCGGCATAATAATGCAAAGGAACAGGAGGGCCGCAATCTTTGCCTTCGGGATTTCTTTCATCAAGTCTTCGGCATAAAGAATGCGAAGCTTGTCCGAGGCAATTTCGGAGTAGTCGTTACCTCTCCCCTTCAGTTTCTGGATAAATTGCCTGCTCGAAATGACTGTCGTAACGTCAGCCTTTTCGCAACAGTACTTGACGTTTTCGACCGACGAGGTGTAGTTCAAGTTTACGTTGGTCTTGCCCATGACCCAGAGTACCAGGTTCACGATGACGCCAGCGGGGCTCGGCGGGAGCATGATACCGATATTCTGTTCATCTTTGCCAAGCTTTTTCCTTAAAAGCCCGCGGAATGCCATAACGGCGCCCATGAGCTTGTAACCCGAAAAGTGTTTGCCGTCGGGGCTGTAAATGGCAGGGCCATGCTTCACGTAACGCTTGCAAGTACGAATCCAGGACGACGCAATCGGGTGCACGAACTTGACGGCGTACTTCCAGGCATCAATCGAAATCTTGCGGACAATGGCGCGAATCTCGTTAGGGGGCGTCGTTGCGGGAATGGCATCGCCAAAGGCAACCGTCACGGAACGGTCCGAAGACGCACCGTACATATTGGAGCCGCTATAACTGTAGTTAGAGCCCCAAAGGCCCTGAATGTAGAACGGGACAATCACCGCATCGGTCTCGTCAACAGCCGAAGAATAGTCAATGGTAAAGGGTTCCACGTGCGGCGACTTGGATACCTCGCCCGTCGGGAAAATCACCACCGCCTTGCCTGCCAAGAGAGCTTCGTGGATTTTGTCCATTGCTTCTTTGGGATTGTTATTGTCGATACGGATCATGCCGAGGCGCTTCAACACCGAGCGCAAGTACCAACGTTCAAAGTGGTCCTTGTTGCTTGCAATGCAAAGAGCTCGCGGTGATGCCATCTGCAACATGGCCCAGTCAATAAAGCTATGGTGGTTACCAACCAAAAGCACAGGACCTTCGTTCGGGATATTCTGCACGCCAAGCACGCGAATGCGGTAACGGTTGAATACCAGCTTGAGAAGCGTACGGAGCAACGCCTGCGGCAAGTTCGAAATCGTCCAGACAAACACAAGCATCGAAATAATTGCAAGGCCCAAGAAGTAGAACTGCGGGCGAATGTCGGTATAGTGTACCATCATGGAGAACAGGAACAAGAAGGCGATTAGCACGATAGCTTGAATCATGTTCGCAAGTGCAAGCACCGAACCCGAATTGTTCGGACGCGTATTATATTGCAACAAGGCGTTTACCGGCACCAAGAACAGGCCGCCAAACAGGCCGGTCAGTGAGTACAGCACCACCAATGCAATGGGGTTCACAAAGAACGGCACCAGGAACATGCAAACCGACACACCGATCATGCCCATCGGGATAAAGCCCGTTTCGATAAAATCGCGAGACTTGGTGGCCGCAATAATCGAACCTACCATCAAGCCAGCAATGGCGAACGCCAGGTAGTTCTGGATGGTATCGATATCATAGGAACCAGAAACGTCCTGATACATGAGCACGAACACCTGGGCCAAGGCCCAGAACATCGAAAGAGCGATAATCGAAGCTCGCAAGGTCGGCACGCGCCAGCCCAGGCTCAAATGCTTCTTCACGTTCTGGATGTTCACGTTCTTGTTTTCGTACTTGACCTTAGGAACCAAGAAGCTAGACACTGTACCGAGTACCGCCACACCCGCCAAAATCCACGGGATGACAATAGACTTGGAGGTGATCAAGTGGACTGCTGCGTAAGACTGGAGCGATTCCAAGTTGATTAGGTTCACTCCCACCACGGCAAGCCAGGAAGCGCAAATAATGCCGCCCAGGCCAAAAATCTGCAAAAAGGCATTCGCATAGCTCAAGTTGCGTACGCCGAACATTTCCTTAAGAATGCCATACTTGGCAGCACTGTGGATAGCGAAACCGCAGCTAAGACCAATCGACAACCAGAATGCTACACGGGGACAGTTGCAGGTGACCAGCACCGCCTGCGCAATCACGAACACCGTCATGGTCAGAGCCGACCACGCCAGCACCTTGTTCTTCGAAAACTTATTGGTAAAGAATCCTGCGAAAAACACCATTAATATATAGGGCGCAAGGAAGAAAATTTGCAGCATGAACGCTTGCCATGTTTGTCCGGACTCCACATCAACGAAGGAACCGGACAAAATCTTCTGGGCATAAAGAAACACGCCCATCTGCACAAAGGTCATCGCAAGGATTGACAAAAAGTAACGAGTCGTACCTCTAGTTTTCCACATACAATACCTTCTAAAAAGGTTGAATTATTTGAGGGAAATTTAAAAAAATCCCCGGTATAACCAACCGGGGAATATCCGAAATAATCTATTTGCAAGTTAGCTATGTAACTAAAAGTTTAACTCGTTGCTAAGGCTTGGGCGGCATGCCGATTCCAGCTGATTTTAGGGCTTTTTTCATAATAAAGGGCATAGCGATAAAAATCATGATATAGCCGAAAACAAAGCAGGCAATCTGCGAACCGATGAACATCGGCAAATAAGGCGGCTTATGGTCGGGCGGCATAAGCACAAAAAAGGCGAAAGTCACCATGACTGCGGTCATGAGCGGCGTATAAATCAGGTTAGAAACGAAGGTTTCAATGATGTGAGTCGTCATTTTATGCGGAGTCAGGTGGAATTTCCGGCCAAGAGCAGCGTTAATCTTACCCATCGGAACAATAAAACCGATGCCAAAACTGACCACAAAACTGAGCAAAAAACTGCCGAACCAACCGATAATAATGGGGGCAAGGGGCATTCCAGCGGGGCGTTCCGCCGTCGCGGTACCAAAAATACTGAGTGTAAAGCTCATCCACAGAGCCATCATAAACGAAATACGGAGGCCGACAGCCTTCATTTGAGCCGGATTCGGGCCGCGATTCTGGTTTTCGGTATTCATAAGGAGTCCTTCTTATAACTTTTGTTTACAAAGATATACTCTTTTTTCATGAAAAAGCATTTTTGTTCAAATAATTGTAAAAAAGTCGTTGTACGTTTCAAAACAAAACAACTTTCTAATCTTTGCACTTGGCATGAAAATTGCTAAATATGGCACGGAAAATGTAAAACAGAGCCCCGACATATCAATGTGAGGCATTTTTAAAGGATTTTATAGAAATGGCAGAAGATTTGAATCAGCAGGAACCGACCGCAGAAGAAAAGGCAAAATTCGAAGCAGACGTGCTCAAGGCCGCCGAAGAAGCCATGAAGATGGAAGCCGAAGCCAACAAGGCCGCAGAACAAGCTGCTGGCGAAGCCCAGGACGAAGCAGCCGCTGACAAACCCGCCGAAGCCTCAGCAGAACAGCCGTCCGAACCTGCCGTGGCTCCGGACCCGACGGAAGTCCTGAAGCAGCAACTGGCCGACGCCAACGACCGCAACTTGCGCCTGATGGCCGAATTCGACAACTACCGCCGCCGTACCGCCAAGGAACAGCTCGAACTCATCGAGACCGCGAACGGCAAGCTCCTTGAAAAGCTCTCTGAAGTGCAGGACAACTTCGAGCGCGCTTTCGCGAGCGAAAACAAGGCCCAGGATTTGGAAGCCTTCGAAAAAGGCATGCAGATGATTTACAACCAGTTTGCAAAGATTTTGACCGACGCGGGCCTCGAGCAAATCGACCCGACCGGCGCGGAATTCGACCCGAACATGCACGAAGCCCTGATGCAGCAGCCCAGCGAGACCGTGCCCGAAGGCCACGTGGTCACCGTGTTCCAGAAGGGCTACAAGCTCAAGAATAAGATCTTGAAGACCGCGAAGGTGATTGTCTCGTCCGGGAAGTAATTCCGCGAGACTCCCCCGCTTTTGTAAAAATGTCAATGATAAGTTAACCCCGTGGTATTCCGCGGGGCTTTTTGCGATATATCTTTATCTCTGGTGTAAAAAATGTTTGGAGATAAAGATGAAAAATATCTTATTCGTTTCTTCCGTATTGGCCTTGGCTTGTACGGGTTTCGCTCAGAAAATTGTAATCACGACGAACTATACGGCTGACCCGGCGCCCTATGTCCATGGGGATACGGTTTACCTGTACACGACCCACGACGAGGACAATGCCGACGGGTTCATGATGTACGACTGGCTGTTGCACACTTCCACGGACATGGTCAACTGGACCAGCCACGGAGCCGTAGCGAGCCTGGGCGACATCAAGTGGACCTCTAAAACCAACGGGGCCTGGGCAGAACAGGTCATCGAGCGCGACGGCAAGTGGTTCATGTACGTCCCCATTCACGGCAACGGCATATCCGTCTTGGTGGCGGACAACCCTTACGGCCCTTTCAAGGAACCTTTGAACAAGGCCTTGGTTTGGCAGCGGCAACATTGGAACGACATCGACCCTACCGTCTGGATTGACGACGACGGCCAGGCCTACATGTACTGGGGCAACCCCGAATTGTACATGATCAAGTTGAACAAGGACATGATTAGTACTCAGGGTTCTATCGTCACCTACCCCAAGATCAAGGATTACCAGGAAGGCCCCTGGGTCTATAAGCACGGCAACAATTACTACATGACTTTCGCATCGACCTGCTGTGCCGAAGGTATCGGGTATGCCATGAGCGACAAGATTACGGGCCCCTGGACCTACAAGGGCGACATTATGCCGCATTCTTCGCGCAGTAACGGAAACCACCCGGGTATCATCGATTTCAAGGGGAAATCCTACGTTTTCGGCCTAAATTACGAACTTTGGCGTTACAAGTCCGAGAAGATGGGCCAGAAATTCCAACACAAGGAGCGCCGTTCTGTCGGCCTTTCCGAAATGAAGTACAACGCCGACGGCACTATTCAAAAGATTGACTATTGGCCGGACAATGGCGTGGCCCAGCTGGAAGATTTCGACCCCTACAAGCGCGTGGAAGCGGAAACCATGTCGTGGGGCGAAGATGTGAGGGTCCGTAAGAGCGGTACCGCCGGCAATACGGTCATCACCAACCTTTCCGAAGGAAAATACACCAAGATTAGCGGCGTGGAATTCGGCGACGCGGGCGCGGAAAGCTTCTCGGCGTCGGTGCTGAGCGTCAAGAAGGCGTCGAGCATCACCGTGCGCCTGGACAAGGTGGATGGCGAAATCGTCGGCAAGGCGGAATTTAGCGCTGACGGCCTGGTGACAGTACCGCTGACCGGTGCGGTCGGCAAGCACGACGTGTTCTTCGTGTTCGCGGGCGATTTCGAGGCGGACTACTGGGAATTCGAGGATAGCAAGACGTCTATTCCGCAGGGGCCGTTCTGCAAGGCGAAACTCAGCGACCCCGAGGCAAAATGCGACGTGCCGGTGGTGGGCGCGAAGGTCGAGGGCACGGCCAACTTCATCGACTTCGAGAACTACGACGTGGGCGGTGCCGGCAAGGCCTACTACGACATGGATACCAAGAACCAGGGCGGCGAATACCGCGAAGACCGCGTGGACATCGTGAAGAACGGCGACGGATTTGCCGTGGGCTACACGCAGAAGGGCGAATGGCTGGAATACACCGTGAACGTGCAGGCCGGCGGGAAGCTTCCCTTCGAGCTCAGCTATGCGAGCGGCATGGACAACACCGGCGTGCGTCTGTTCATGGACGACGAGCCGATTACCGACACGCTCGCACTCGCGGGCACCGGGGATTTCGACACCTACGGCACCTTCAAGGGAACGACCACCAAGGAACTCACCGAGGGCGAACACGTGCTCAAAGTGATGGTGACAAGCGACTACGTGAACCTCGACTGGATAGCCTTTGGTGAAAGCGAAGGAAGCGCTGAGGACATCCGCAACGGAACCACGGGCATCGTGCCGAAAATCGCCGCCGGAGCCGCGGGCATGGCAAATGCTTTCGCGAGGGCCGCGGGCAGCTACAGGGTGTTCGACCTGATGGGCTCCGAGCTCGGGAACATCCGCCTGAACGCCGGCGCGACGCTCACGGACCTCAAGGCCGGACTCAAGACTGCCGGCTTCGGGAGCGGTGTCTACGTCGTCCGCAACCCCGCCGGAAAGACGCTGAAACTGCAAGTCGGGGAATAAGTTCTCGCGCATCTCAAACCCCGCGCAGCCTCCCCCGCAAAAAAAATCCCCGACCTCTCGTAAAGAAGGCCGGGGTTTTTAGCGTCAATGTTTAATGCAATTTCTGTGGCGAATTAACTACATGCACAGAATATCCAACATCTGTCGCGGGGTGACTACAATCGGATTTGCAGGGAAATGCTTGACATTCCCCGTTACAAGATGCGTTTCGGCTGTTTTGCCATGAGAAAGCGCAATGGAATAAAAGACAATATCCTTTGGATCGGGCATGGCTTCTGCAACAGTTTCCAAAGCATTTTCCATAACACCCAAGGATTCTATCTGGGATATGGTTTCTGAAATCAACTCTGAAGAAAAACCGAATTTCGGCCTATTCAAAACATTGCGATATTCATTCAGAATTTCATCATTGTATACAGGAACAACAAATCCATTGAAAACTGCCTGCAATACGACTCCAGGAACAGAGTTCCATTTCAGCAAAGCGGAAACAATGACATTCGTGTCAATGACCGCATAAAACTTCATCGGCCGCTCCTGGCAGCATCAATTTCGGCATTGATTTCGTCTAGAGTCATATCGGCGGCCCCAGCTCTTTCTGCCTCGGCAGAAAGCTGGCGCATTACCATCGACATACGGCTCGCAACTGGACTTGCATTGTAGAAAACGCGCCTGTCGGCGGCATAGGCGGGAGCCTTTGTGGATGAAACCTCGAAGGGAATCCTCTTCTCGCGCACAACGGCACGAGCGAAGACATTTATCGCCGTGGTCATCGACATGCCAAACTCTTCACAAAGCTTATCAAAGTCTTTTTTCAGGTTGTCATCCATTCTTATGCTAAAGGTGGTCTGCGACATAAAAGTAACCTCTTTTCTATAAATATATATAAAAACACACCGAAATGCAACCTAAATAATGAGCTCGGCGAATTAGAGTCAATGGAGAACGATTAATTGCTCATCGACATCCTTTCGTGCAAAGGTCATTACGAAGATGTTTGACAATTAAAGGGGGATGCCTCCCCCTGGCTCGCACTTCGTTGCTCCCCACCCTCTCTCCTAAGGGCTCTGCCCCTAAGACCCCGAATGGCGTATCAAACTGGGTTCAGCTTACTGAAGGTCCTTGATGAATTCCGCGGCGAAATCGACTCCGTTCGGCCATGTGATTGTGTGAGCTTGTAGCGTGAAATTCTTAAAGATTTTGACATCTGCAAGTTGCTGCACGATCGGGCGGTGGTCCGACTTGATGACGCTTTCGAAATCAGCGACAAAACGGTATCCGTCGTTGAATTCGACGGATATCTTATAATCGCCAATATATTTCGCGTCAATCACGTGAAGCATAGTCTAGACCAGTGGATCGATTCAATTCATCAATCCCTTGATGTATTCTTCCGCATCGTTCCCTAGTGCTCCGTTTTTGATTTCGGAGATGGCTTTGGAGAGTTCTGCGTATATATCGTTCCAGGGAGTAACGCGACCGTTCAACATATCGTTGTAGCCCTTCTCGAGTTCCGCATCTAAGCGTTCTTTCGACCATGTAGCGGCATTTTCGATTTTGTTCATGTCATTTAACATACATCTTTGCCTGCATAAAAGCAATACATTTCAAGTTAGACTTGATCCGGCTTATTCCTTCAATGGACGATTTTTGCCCCTATTTCCTTAACTATTTTGATAAGAACATCCTTTTCGGGACCTGAAAATTTAGAGATGGCAAAAACTTTTTCCTTCCAATACTCAAAATCTTGTTGTGGTAGTTTTTTTTCATTAAAAATCTTTATTATATCATCTTTCCAACTCGCAATATTAAATATGATTTTGGGGACCTTTATTCCTGCAAGGTCTTGCCGACCTCCTGCAGAGAAAGTATCTCTAAAAGACGGGTTTATTATTCCTTGCGTTTGAAGAAGCCATTTTGACGCATCGTTATAATTTCCTTCAATAATATTCGGAAATATAATTAACAAGTATGCTCGAAGAAAATGTTGTTCATCTCTTGTGAGTTGATTCCAAAATTGCATTTCAAGCCCCACCATCTTGTTTGCAAACTTTTGGTCTTCTAATTCTATTGTATTAATTTGGTTTGAATTTGGAGAATACCACCAAAAATCATCTTCTATTTTTCGTTTCTTTAGATTTGATTTCCGCTGTTCTACAATAAACTCCTTGAATGCGTCAAAAGGGTTTCTCATATGACGAATTTCATCATATGTTTTTCCAAGTTTCTTAAAAAGAGACTTGTCTTTTGACACATTCATATCCAACATATAGCGTGGGCTATGCGTAACAGCGACGTCTTCTACACAATCTTCAAAGGAGCGATACTTGATTTCAAAAGGGGTTTGCTTGCCGCAAAATACATGGATTCTGCTAACATCAGGAATCCTTGTGGATTCCATGATGCTTCCACCCATTACTTTCCATGAATCATTTCGTGTACTGAGTGTTTTGACTTCTATGCCCAAAGCTTGATTTTTGTTGATTCTAGCGACAATATCAGGAAATTTATGTCCACCAATATATTCAATATTCCAATCGGGAACACCAACAAATTCTTTTGATTTGTCTAAAGCTTTGCAAACTTCGCCCTCAAAAATCTTCCAAAAATCACCACTAACAAATCGAGATGCATCCCTCTGCAATCGTTCTTTCGCACACGAAAGCAGATTATTGAAATTCTCCAACGTCCTTGGATCGCAAACCAGTTTTTCTCCAACGGAAATAGACATCTTTATTCTCCAAATAACTCATCCCATAGTGTTTCAATCCTTTTTCCTATGGAATATCCCAACAATGGCGGAACCGCATTCCCGATTACTTTATAGGCATCAGATGAATTGACTTTATTACTCCCGTCGTTAAAGACGAATTCATAATCATCGGGAAATGTCTGAATTCTTGCGCATTCGCGGACACTCAAGCGACGTTCCAGCAAACCTTTTGCCAATTCAGACGAAATCTTGCCCCCATGTTCTTCGTTTAAACGGCGGTATTCGATATTTCCATGATGTTCGCTTCGAATAGTCGGTCCAACACCATTCATATCAACTTCGGAACTTCCCTGCATTTTACCATAGTATTTCGCTTTTGAATAAGCTTTTTGTGCTGCATCGGAGCTTTCGTCAGGCTCTTTCAATCCAACGAAGGCGTCCTTGCAGGTAACGATTTTTTGAAGACCGTCTCCATGCGTCTTTATCGGGTACGGATAATATGGCGATTTCTCGGAGTTTTTTTCTATGTCGGCAAGAATTTTGGGATTGGCATATTTCCTAGAAATGCCAATAAAAACAACACGCTCGCGACTTTGAGGAACACCATATTCCCAAGCCTTCAAAACTTGGGCATCAACAACACAATATCCTTTATCGATGTTGCGGAAGTCGGTTTCAATAATCTTCTTGGCGTCGCCTAATGAAACGAGTCCTTTTACGTTTTCAGCAATAAAAACTTTTGGTTTGACGATTTCAATGACCTGTTTCATCCAGAGATACAAGGTGCCCCTAGATTCATTTTCAGCGTGCTCTTCGTTTACACCATTGTGACTTTTGGCCGAATCAAACCCAAGACGCTTTCCTGCAACTGAGAAATCCTGACAAGGGAAGCCGCCAGTAACTACGTCAATTTTTTGGGGGAATTCAAATTCGCCCGATTTACTTTTCTTGACAAGATCTACAATAGATTCTAGTCGGTAAATTCCTTCTATTTTCTTTCTATTGCCGAAGAAATGATTCCATGCTTTTTGAGCACAAGGTAAAATATCGTTCGCAAAAACAGTCTCAAAACGATTCTTTTTCAAACGAACAAAATTCTTATTAAGAACATCTTCAATCCAATCTGGATGAATCTTTTCGTTGACAGATTTCTTGAGAGTGACAAAACCACCCTCTAGTCCAAGATCGAGTCCTCCACAACCGGAGAACAAAGAAAGCACACGAAGTGCATTCTTGCCAGAAGCCATAACGCCTCGATGTTCCAACGGAACAGGTGAAATGTTCTGTTTTCACTTCTGTTCACGAAACATCGGTATGCTTCAACAAGAAAAAATGCCCAAATAGAACTCACCCCATTGAGATGAGTCCCATTGGTCCAATTCCTGCTGCGTTAAAAAATTGGTCGTATTTTAAGGACGCAAGAACGGGAGCAAAAACGTTTGTCTTTGTTCCTACCCTCAATATTCGATAAAACAAAAAAGCGTGGTATCGAATACCTGTTCGTCCTTAGGCAACGACCAAGAAGCCCTACGCAAAACACGCAAACGACCCACGCCCTAATTCGGGTGTGCGTTGTAAGCCTTATTCTTATTGCGTAAAACTTTGGTCGTGTTTTAAGGACGCGAGAATAAG
>JAEEGG010020486.1_pt1 | contig 13213 bp, 11 predicted proteins | sample 9134161 | NCBI WGS metagenome assembly JAEEGG01 (sample SAMN16246543, study PRJNA631951) | gut metagenome | biome: gut microbiome; feature: rumen; material: CR-attached | host: Bos | place: Iran: Karaj | collected 2018-10 | reverse complement strand
AGTTGCCTCTCTTGAAGGAAAGGTTCACTTCCTTGAAGAGGACGCGGCTACCATACTGGAGACTGACATTAGAAACATTAAGCATGGCGCCAAAGATAGTAAATTGTGGGTCGGGATTGTAGGGGGCTTGGGCATTGCTAGCCCGAAAAAGCTATTATTAAATGTGTCATCATGAGCAACGCGAATGACAACCTAAAAAGGCGAGTGTTGCAGCCATGCTTGCATGGATATAACCGAGCCTAAGAGGTTGGGGCTTGCCCCATCTAGTTATTTTTAAGGGAGACTATGAAAATTAATTTATTCGGTAATATGGCTAAGTATGCGACTTGTGCTGCTTTTGCTTTTGCGTTTACATCGTGCTCTGATCATGCTTCGGTCGTGAGGTATGAATACCATGAATATGAACAAGAAGCAGAACAGCAGCCTTCACCTTCCGAAGTCTTGAATTCATCGTCTTCCGTAAAATCTTCATCTTCCAAAAAGTTTACGAGCAGTTCTTCTTCTGAAAAGGGCGCACGCAGTTCATCATCTGAAAAGGCTGCCGCATCCTCGTCTTCCGAAAAATCGGCCGCCTCGTCTTCATCCTCGGCAAGGTCTTCGTCTTCTTCCGCGGAAAAGTCCTTTTTCAGCGAAACCTGGCGCGAAGATTGCCTTGCGAAAATCAACGAATACCGTGCGACAGAAAACCTCGACCCGCTGACGCTTGCACCTGAAGAAAAGCAGACCTGTACCGATCAAGAAGCTGCTGACGACCTCGCCGAAAACAAGGCTCATGGTCACTTTGGCAATTGCGGCGAAGGCGCGCAAAACTCGGGTCCGAACTTCAATACCTCTTGGCGCAAAACGGCAACTGAAGCTACCGAAGCTTTCCTCAAGATGATGTGGGAAGATGAAAAGGCTCTCGTGACTAGTGGCGAGCGCGATCCCGACAAAAAAGAGGATTATTCCTACATCGGCCACTACCTCAACATGAAGGGCAATTACAAAACAGTTGCTTGCGGTATTGCTCTCACAGAAGATGGCAAAAAAGGCTGGCTGAATATCAATTTCTTCAGAAAGTAAAATCCTAATAAAATTGTAAGAATTTCCCATGTTATTTTGTTACATGGGAATTTTTTTGTAATAAAAGTTCTATTTGCCTCATGGGTTCAATTTTTTATTTTTGACCATATGAGTTTAAAGTCAAAAATTTTCATTATTTTGCTGACGCTTGTTGCATTTGCGTTTTCGGCAACTTCTGCGGATTCTACAAAACCAACGAAAAAAGGTGGGCTTCTCGGGAGCCTTTTCTCAGTTGAAGAAGATGAGGCTATTCATCGTGGCAATATCCTCACGGGTGCAACACTTTTCTTGCTTCAAGGAAATTCTGATGAAGATGCGCTGAACATTCTTTTCGGAGATATTTACAAAGCCGAAGGTTACACTTTTACGGCTGAAGTATTTGGCGGATATTTTGTTCGTGATGCAATGGCGGTGGGTGTTCGCTCCGGCTACAGCCGCACGTATTTAGATATCGACTATTCAATCCTTGAAGATCTTGCTGATGTTAAGGAACACCGCAAGTATGTGAGCAATGGCTTTTTCGTGCAACCGTTCCTCAAGAATTATTTGAAGGTATTTGATTCCAAGACAATCTACTTCTTTAACGAAACCTCCCTTACGGTAGAATATTCCTATGGCATTTCGCAATCGGATGATGGCGAGGATGTTTCGAGAACGAAAAATCATGGATGGACGTTTAAATTTGGCATCAATCCCGGCTTGAGTATTATGGTGTTGGATCGCTTGGCGTTTGAAACTTCTGTCGGGCTTTTAGGCTTGAACTCTTCGTGGGTTGTCATCGAAGAAAATGGTGAAAAACGCAGTGAAGTTTCTTACAACATTGTGAACTTTAAGGTTAATTTGCTTGCACTTGATTTCTCGTTGGTTTATTTCTTTTAGGGGTGAGTGATGTTGTTTGAAATTTTTAATTGTACAAAAAATGGTCGTTGCGCAAATGCTACGCTCTCGCTCCTTGGCATTTTAGCGTTCGTGGTTTTGAATGGTTGCTCTGCAGATTACGATACATTTGGTGTATCGGATTATCGCAATTTAGAAGAAATCACGTTTGCAGAACAGGATGGCTCATCTGCTGTATATTCGGCAGAACACCGCATGGAATTTGATTTTGTTGCCCCATCGGAATCTCAAAAAATTTGGGACTCGTTGACTATTGAAAATATCGACATGAGCCATTTCGCGTCACTCCATTTAATCGATGATGAAATAGAAGAGTTCCCGACGGACTCGCTTGAATTGGATTCCTTGGCGCAAAAGGTGCCGTGTTCAAAAAAAGCTGTAAAAGTAGGCGATAAGATTCAAGTGCCTTCGAACCATATTGTTTATGTAGTTGTTGTTTCTGAAAGTGGAATGAAGTCCATTTGGCAATTGGTTTTGAATATTCCGGAGCCCGAATCAGAACGCAGTTCCTCTTCTGTAAAATCCGAAAAGTCTAGTAGTTCCGTGAAAAGCGCTGCGTCTAGTAGCGCATCTAGCAGCTCCACGAAAAAATCGAGCAGTTCAAATAGCGGCGAATCTCGTGAATCTAGCGAATCTCGTGACTCTAGCAGTTCTGCTGCTGAAAATCCCGTCGAATCCAGCGGCTCTCGTGAATCTAGCGATTCTCGCGAAGCTCCCGCCCCGCGCATCCTCTCGCTTTCCATCGCAGGCAAGTCCGCCGAATTTGATGCAGAACGCAAAACGTTCCATGTGGACAATTTGGATTTCCGTACAGATCTTACAGTGCTCGAACTTTCTGAAATTGAACTTTCAGAAGGCGCTACTGCAAATGTCGAAGTGGGTGTGTCTTACGACTTTGGCGCGGGCGTTCAAGTGACTGTCACGAATGCAAACGACGAATCTGAAACGTACACTATCAAGGCGGGCTATCAGCTGCCGGGATCAAATTTCAATTCCTGGAAAGGTGATGATGTCGCGCCGGATTCCATCTGGGGCAACGCCAACACGATTTTGACAACGACCGAAAAGACAACATCGGGTTCGATGATAGGTGCAAAAATCCAAACGAGTTCTGCTCTTACCAAAATGGCTAGCGGCAGCCTCTATACGGCGGATTTTAACCCCAAAGGCGTTGGAACGCTTTCGATGGCAAGTTCTTCGACATGGCCCGATGGCAACGAACTCCTAGATTTCGGCAAGCCATTTTCCGCGCGCCCGGAATTTATGGAAGTCAAGTTTAGCTACGAAGGCAAGGGCGATAGCTGCGACATTTACATCCTTCTTGAAAATCGCACTGGCGATAAAAACGTCAATCGTAAGTCTAGCGATGTAAACAAGCTGGTTGCTTCTGCTTGGTTCCGCTCTACAAAGGCGGATAATTCCGGCCGCGAGAATCCTGATGTCGTTAGCGTCTCGGAACCGGACGAAAACAAGATGCGCACGCTCCGTCTCAAGCTCCAATACGGCGAACCGCTCGCAGGCTCACCGATTGAAAATTCTTCGACGTTCAACACGAAACTTGAATCCTCGAACAAGTCTGCCATTAATAACGGCTTGGTGCAGGGGACAGGTGATGAGCCTGTGACGCATATCCGTGTGGTTTTTGCTTCGAGTGCCGATGGCAACCATTACAAGGGCACAAAGGGTGCGACACTCGTCATTGACGAAATGAAACTTATTTATTAGTCCATATATTATATAATACTCACAAGGGTTCCCAAATTTTCGCCTTTTAACTAACTTTTAATTAAGGTTAGAAAATGATACGAAAGTTATATCTCCCTCTTCTTATTGCTCTGTTCTTGCTCGCGCTCACATCATGCCAAAGCGAGAAACAGACAGTCATCCCCAACAGGGTTCATTCCATCAGCGATCTCGGCCACAAAAAAGTGGGCGTGCAAATTGGCAACACCGCCGATATCTACGCATCGGATTTTGGTGGTGACACGGCGAAAATCGATGTCGAACGCTATACGAAGCTTGCTGATGCCGTGCAGGCTCTTTTGCAGGGGAAGATTGACGCAGTCATGAGTGACGACCAGCCCGCCAAGGCTTTCGTGCTCCAGAATCCGTCGCTCCGCATTCTCGAAGAAGTCTTCGTCGAAGAAATGTACGCAGGCGTTGTCGCGAAGGGCAACGAAGCGCTTTTGGATTCTGTGAACCAGGCGCTTGAAGCGATGAAGAAGGATGGCGTTTATGATTCGCTTTTCAATACCTACATCAACCGCAACGGCAATTATCATTATCAAAAGAAAGTGACCGAAGGCCCGAAGCTTGTGCTTTCGACCAACGCTCAGTTCCCGCCGTACGAATACTACGAGAACACAAAGATTGTCGGTTTCGATATCGAAATCGTGAACTACATTGCCGACTACCTCAACCGCACGGTCGAAATCCAGGACATCGAATTTGATGCAATTATCAATGCGGTCGCATCGGGCAAGGCTGATGTCGGATTCTCGGGATTCACCGTTACCGAAGAACGCAAAAAGTCCATCAACTTCACGACTCCGTACACGCTCTCGAAAGTCGTCGTGATTGTCCGCGGTGACGAAGCTGTTCAAAGCGAAGAAAGCTTTGGCGACCATGTCTACAAGAATTTCGTAAAGGATTCCCGCTGGAAGTTCATTGTCGAAGGTCTCCGCAACACGCTTGTGATTTCGTTCTTTGCGGCTCTCCTCGGTATCATGATTGGCTTTGTGATTGCGCAGATTCGTACGAGCAACGAATTCAACGGCCGTTTCAAGGTGCTGAACTGGTTTGCTAAGGCTTACCTTGCTGTGATTCGCGGTACGCCGATGATGATCCAGCTCCTCATCATTTACTACATCGTCTTCTCGTCGGTGAACATCAACAAGATTCTCGTTGCGATTGTTGCATTCGGCATCAACTCGGGTGCATACGTTTCCGAAATCATCCGCAGCGGCATCAAGGGCGTTGACCCGGGACAGATTGAAGCGGGCCGCAGTCTTGGTCTCAAGTTCCGCACTGTGCTTTATTACATCGTTTACCCGCAGGCGTTCAAGAATTCGCTCCCGGCTCTCACGAACGAATTTATCTCGCTCATCAAGGAAACGTCCATTTGCGGTTACATTGGCCTTACCGACCTTACTCGCGGTGGCGATATCATCCGCAGTATGACTTACGAAGCCATGCTCCCGCTCCTTGCTGTGGCAGCTATTTACTTTATCATTGTCGCCGGGCTTTCGGCTTGTGTTGCAAAACTTGAAAAGAGGTTGAAGAAAAATGAACGCTAATGCAGAAACTTTAATCCAGGTCAAGAACCTTTGCAAATCTTACGGTGACAAGCAAATCCTCAAGGGCATTTCGCTTGATATCCATCGCGGTGACGTGATTGCAATTATTGGCCCGTCTGGTTGTGGCAAGTCCACTTTCTTGCGCCAGCTGAATTTGCTGGAGCACCCGACGAGCGGCGATATCCTTTTGGATGGCAAGAGCATTTTGGCGAAGGACGTTTCGAAGCCTTCGATTCGCGAGCGCGTTGGCATGGTTTTCCAGCAGTTCAACCTGTTCAAGAACATGACCGCTCTCAAGAACATCATGTTTGCGCCGGTGAAACTCGGGCGCTTGTCCAAGGCAGAAGCTGAAACGCGTGCTCGTGAACTCTTGAAGCGCGTGGGACTTTTGGACCGTGCTGATCACTACCCGGCTCAGCTTTCGGGCGGTCAGCAGCAGCGTATTGCTATTGCCCGTGCCATGGCCATGCAGCCCGAAGCGATTCTCTTTGACGAACCGACGAGTGCGTTGGACCCGGAAATGGTGGGCGAGGTGCTCAAGATTATGAAGGACTTAGCAAAGTCTGGAATGACGATGATTGTCGTGACGCACGAAATGAGCTTTGCTCGTGAAGTGGCAAACCGCGTGCTCTTCTTTGCCGACGGTTACGTTAAGGAAGACGGATCCCCTGAAGAAGTCTTCGACAACCCGAAGGACTCCCGCCTCAAGGAATTTTTGTCCGCACTGAAGAAGTAGCTTTGCTAAGGTCCCTGAGCTTGTCGAAGGGCGCGGCACTCCCGCTATAACAAAACCCCGGCTTTAAACCGGGGTTTCTTGCATAAGTTCGCGGGCTTCTCGTCGGCATTTAGCCGGCGTTCAGCGCTTAGTTATAGCTATTCTTAGCTTCGGACTGAGCCTTGAAAATCTTGTCGTATTCGTCCTTCGAGATTCTCATGTAACCCGTCACAATCTTGCCAGATTCGTCTTCGCCGAATTCATAGTAGGCGGAGTCGCCCTTGACGCGCATCAAAATGTCCATGTTGAGCGAATTCTTGCCACGGAGAGCGTTGTTCTCGTATTTAGCAGTGAGGTCGCCGTTCACGTTTCTGATGGTGTAATCGACGTTGTTTTCGGTAAGAACTTCGAAAATCATGTCGGCTTCGCCTTTCCAGTAACCCGTATAGTTGGGCTTTTCATTGTTGCAGCCGAAGAACGTAAACGAAGAAATTAAAAGTGCGGAGAGTATAAGTTTCGTTTTCATGCTCTTAAATTAGATAATTTTTTCCGGTTGGGTTAGCTAATCTATGTAATGTTGTTTTAACGGTGAGTTATTTACAACACCTGAAACCGACACTCGGGTACTGGTTTTGCGGATAGAAGCTGAATTTGCTTACGGAACAGCTACTTTCGTTGTTGGTGTTCCATGCACCACCTGCGACGAGGAACTTGTCCGGGTGCTGCTTGCTTGTAGAGGCTGTCCATTCCCAGAGGTTTCCGTTCATGTCGTACATGCCATACCAGCTGCGGCACTGAGCCTTGCGGCCACTTCTCTTGGCGGCCTTCGTGTTAGTGTTGCACTTGCTCTGCTTGTAACCATTACCGTAAGAGAACTTGAAACCGTCCTTGCCACGGCAGGCTGCTTGCCATTCTTCGATAGTGCAGAGGTGCTTGCCTTCGTTCTTGCAAATGCGTGCGGCTTCTTCCTGGCTTACCATGTCCTTCGGCGTAGCGTCCGGCTGGTTCGGATATTCGTAAGCGTCTACGCAGACGGTCTTTCCGCCAACCGGGACGGGGTAGGCGTTCTTGCCGCAAATATTATCGCTTGCCATGTCGTACTTGGCTTCTTCCCAAGCGGAGCGGTTACCGACGGAGTCGGTAGCGTAGAAGAACACGGAACCGGTCTTGTTGTATTCAATGCCCTTGCTTGCGTCTTGCGGATTGAGCGTATCGCCGATGGAAACAAACGTCTTGCATTTGATTTCGTCGCACTTGACCTTGAGCTTGATCGGGTCGTAGTAGCGGCCTGCAGGCGGCGTGATTTCGGCTGTGGGCGGGACCTTGTCCGAGTTGCGGAGGCTATCGGCGAAGCGAGCCTTGTTCAGGGAATCCTGGCGGTCTCTCTCGATACGTGCGAGTGAGTCGTTAACTCGGGCGAGACTATCCCTGCGGAACTTGCGATAGGCTCGGATGCTGTCCTTGTTGACTGCCGGGACTTTGGGCAAATTGGCGAGCGAATCTGCCGTGCGGATGGAGTCCGCGATGCGCAAACTGTCTGCGATTCTAGCTTCTTCGAGAGCCTTTAAGCTATCAGCCTTGGCCTGCTCGGCGCGGAGGCTATCAAGAATCTGCTGCTGGCGGAGTGCGAGTTCCGAGAGCTTCTGTTCTTCAAGCGCTTGCTGCTTGACTTTGTTGAGCTGGCACTGCACTACAAAAAGGCAGATGAGCAAAAGGAACATCAAAATCAAGATGACGAGATTGCGTTTCCCGTTTTTCTTCTTCTGGTTGCCCTGCGCATTTTGTGCGTTCTTCGTAGAATTCTTTTCGTTGTTTGCCATAAGTTACACCTTGTTTTCGACTGCTTCGTTTTCACCTTCGGCTTGATCTTCTTCAATAACTTCGTTGAAGAGGTCGTGCCAGTGGCGGAAAATTTCTGCTTTAAGTTCTTTCGGGGTGAGGCCGCGTCTCAGGTTGTTTCTGTAAGCGGTAGAAATTTTACCTGTTTCTTCGGAGACGATGATGATGAGGGCATCACTTTCGGCAGCGAGAGCTTTAGCGGCGCGGTGGCGCATACCGTAGCCTGCATCGCCTTCGGCGTTACCGGTCGGCATCGGCAAAATACAGCCTGCGGCGACAATCGACTTGCAATTGAGAATCACGGCGCCGTCGTGCAAAGCGGAGTTCGGGAAGAACAATGCGCGCAAAAGTCTGGAGCTGATTCGTGCGTCGAGGTATTCACCTGTATCTGCGTAGTTCTTGAGGCCCACGCGTTTTTCAAGTACAATGAGCGCACCGGTTTTTGTCTTTGCCAAATCCTGAACGGCAGAGCAAATTTTCTGGGCGATGTCATCGAGACCGCTAGCGTGGAAGAGGATGTTTCTCAAGTCCACTTTACTCACGCTCTGACCGATTCGCGTAAGTGCGCTTCGAATTTCGGGCTGGAACAAAATCACGATGGCGATAATACCGAGCGTAGCGAGGTTACTGAGCATCCACACAAGTGTATGGAGTTCCCACCACTGCGCAATGAGCCATGCGAGAATAAGCAAAAAGCCGCCGAAAATCATCTGTGCTGCACGCGTCCCGCGGAACAGCAAAAAGATATAGTACAGAATGACTGATATGAGGAGAACGTCCAGAATGTCAGCCATACGAACATCGATGATGCCGAATAACTTAAACAGCGTCATGGGACTTCAAAGCCTCCAAATATAAAAGTGATTCTTTTGCTTCGCGAACATCGTGAACGCGGATAACGCTTGCTCCGCCAAGGGCTGCAATAATGTCTGCGGTCACGGTCGGGATAAGTCTATCGCTTGTTTCAAGTCCAGGCATCTTTCCGATGTAGGACTTTCTCGACGTGCCAATCAAAACGGGGTAGCCGTCCTTGAGCATCACGTCCACGGACTTCATCAAGTCTATGTTGTCTTGAACCGTCTTTCCAAAACCGATACCCGGGTCAATGCAAATGCGTTCTTTTTCGACACCGGCGTCGAGGAGCTTCTTCACCTGTGCCAAGAGTTCTTCCTGAACTTCCTGGACCACGTTTGTGTACGGCTTGAAGTCCTGCTGCATCGTTCCGAAGTTCCCGCGCATGTGGTTCAGCACCACGCTTGCCTTTGTGCTTGCAACGGTTTCTATCATCTTCGGGTCCATCATGCAGGCGCTGATGTCGTTGATGATGTGCGCCCCGAGCTTCATGCATTCTTCGGCGACTTTAGCCTTGACCGTATCGACCGAGATGTAGAACTTGCGGAATCCCGGATTGTCGAGGTCTTCCGAAATGGTTGCGGTCTGTGCGAGCGCTTCTACGACGGGGCATACGCGGTCGAGTTCTTCCTGAACGCTCACGGGTGCGCTTCCCGGGCGGCTGCTTTCACCGCCGATATCGAGAATCACTGCACCTTGTTCCACCAACGAAATGGCGTGCTCGTAAGCGGCTTCAGGCGTGTTATGCTTGCCTCCATCAAAGAAACTGTCCGGGGTAACATTCACGATACCCATGACAAGCGGCATCCTCGAAGCTGGAATGATGTCGTTTCCAATTTTCCAAGAGATTGCACGATTAGATTCTAATAGAGAGCGGAGCATTGAGCGACCTTATTCGTTTTCTTTCACAGAATTTGTAGCGGTTTCATTGCCTGCTGCGGGGGCGGGCTGCACGTCAGTAATCGGAGCTACCGGCGGTTGGTCACCCGGGTCAGGCGGCGGAGTGTTTTCTTCTTCGCGCTTCTTTGCGAGTTCTTCCATGGCCTTGTACTGGCGGCTCTTTTTTGTACCGGTGAGCTTTTCGCCAGCCATGACCTTGTCGATTTCTTCGCGGTCGAGCACTTCAAATTCAAACAGCGCTTCGGCGAGGTCGGTGAGCTTGTCCTTGTTTTCTTCAAGGAGTTCTCTTGCCTTGTTGTCCATGCGCTTGATCAAGTTGTTGATGGCGTTGTCGATTTTTTCCGCCATCATTTCGGACATTTCCTTCGGCTTACTGATTTCGCGTCCGAGGAACACTTCGCCATCGGCGCGGCTGTAGCAGACCGGTCCGATTTCTTCGTCGAAGCCCCATTCCGTCACCATCTTGCGTGCAAGTTCTGTAGCGCGCTGGATGTCGTTACTTGCACCCGTGCTCTGGTGGTTGAAGAAAATGAGTTCGGCGAGACGGCCGGACATCATGATCATGATGCGTTCTTCGGCGTATTCGCGGCTGTAGCTGACCTGGTCGCGTTCGGGCAAACTCATGGTCACACCGAGAGCGCGTCCGCGAGGGATAATCGTAATTTTGTGGAGCGGGTCAGAATGCTTGCAGAGAAGCGTCATGAGGGCATGGCCTGCTTCATGGTAAGCGGTGTGGCGCTTTTCTTCGTCGGTCATGAGGAGCGTGCGGCGTTCAGCACCCATGCTGAGCTTGTCGCGGGCTTCTTCAAAGTCGAGCATCGTCACTTTCTTGTTGTTGAACCTTGCGGCGAGGAGCGCTGCTTCGTTCACCAAGTTTTCGAGGTCTGCACCGGCAAGTCCCGGAGTTCCCTTAGCGACTGCCTTCACATCGACATCATCGCCGAGAGGTACCTTGCGCTTCTTCAAGTGTACCTTCAAAATTTCTTCACGACCCTTGAGGTCGGGGAGGCCCACCACAATCTGGCGGTCAAAGCGGCCCGGACGGAGGAGAGCCTTGTCGAGCACATCCGGACGGTTCGTGGCGGCAATCAAAATCACGCCTTCGTTAGCGGTAAAACCGTCCATTTCCACGAGCAACTGGTTCAAAGTCTGTTCGCGTTCATCGTGACCACCACCGAGACCTGCACCACGCTGGCGACCCACAGCATCGATTTCGTCGATGAACAAAATACACGGAGCGTTCTTCTTGCCCGTTTCAAACAAGTCACGCACGCGGGATGCACCCACGCCAACGAACATTTCCACGAAGTCCGAACCCGACATGCTAAAGAACGGCACGCCTGCTTCGCCTGCAACAGCGCGGGCGAGGAGCGTCTTACCCGTACCCGGAGGGCCAACGAGGAGTGCACCCTTCGGGATGCGGCCACCGAGCTTGTCGTACTTCTTCGGGTCCTTCAAAAATTCAACGAGTTCCTGCAAGTCCTGCTTGGCTTCGTCGCAACCGGCAACGTCGTTGAACGTCGTCTTCTTTTGCGAGTTCAGCTGGCGCACCTGGCTCTTGCCAAACGAGAACGGGCTCTTACCGCCACCGCCCATCTGACGGCTCATCATGATATAGAAGAACGCAATCAGCAAAATGGCCGGGAGGAACGCCACAAGCGTATCAATCCACGTGGTCGATTCGTGAATGACCTTGACCTTCACGCCCTTGAACGCTTCCCAAGTCGAAATTTGCTCGTTTGAAATTTCGAGCATGTGGCTCTTGAAATGCTTGTTTTTAGTGTCGGTACTGTTGCGGGTGAACCTAGCAAGTGCGCTTTGGCTCTTTTTTGCCTCGGCGATTTCTTCCGGGGACATCTCGTAAGCACCTTCGATAATCACGCCATCGGGAGTCTTCTGGAGGGTAAGTTCAGTAATGACCTTGGTCGAGTCGCCCATCATGGCTAAAAATTCGGTGCGGGTAATATCCTTGCTGGAATCTTTCCCGGTCATGGGGAACATGACGAAAAGCATGAGGAGCATGATGAGAACAATGATAAAATTCTTGTTCTTAAACGGAGCTGGCTTCTTAGGTTGATTCATTATAATCCTTTTCTTTCTTCTCGCAAGATACAAATTTTGCGGCTGAAAGCGCGTCCTTGAACTCGCAAATCCAGACAGTATGCGCTATTTTGACGACGGAACGCCGGCGATAAACCGCCCGGACTGGGATTTTCACGTGGGCAGGCTCCTTAGGACCGTAGAAAAAGCCAATCGGGAACCGAAAACCCTTTTCTGTGAGCCACAACCGGAACATTTCGGACAGATCTGCATCCGCGTATTCGCGTAGAATCTTATTGAGTTTTTTCTTGTCCAGCGCGACCGCTTGAATTGCGTTGTCATGCCCGCCTTGAGCGGGCACCTCCATCTCGTTTAAACACGTTGCAAATACGTTTTCGCATTTTGCCTTCACTTTCGCGTACGCTTTGTCTGCAAGCCCTGCAATTTTGCAAAGCTGTTTGTTTGCCCCCGGACATTCTCGTTCCAGATTCGGCAAAAACTCGTGCCTAATCTTGTTGCGTGCGAATTTTACATCCGCATTGCTTTCGTCTTCGCACCAGCTTAAACCATTCTCGCGAGCATAGGCGAGGAGTTCGTTGCGAGTGACGTTCAGGAACGGACGGAAGATTACGATGTCATCCTGAATCGCCCTTGTTTCTTGAATCCCGCGCAGCCCGGCTAGCGTTGTCCCGCGCTTGAGACGCATATACATTGTCTCCGCCTGATCCCCCGCATGATGCGCCGTCACGATGGCGATTGGGCTATGGGGTATGGGGGCGCAGCCTTCGTCATCCTGGAGGGGCAAAGCCCCGATAGGATCCAAAGCATAATGGACTCTATCGCCTGTCGGCTCTAGAGTGACAATGCTTTTCACAATTTCTGTTAGCGCTTTATACCGTGCATCCCTTGCGTTTTCTTCAAGTGAACCATCTGCACCTTTCAGCGCTTCTCCATCTAGCTTCTTCAAGAAAAAAGGAACGTCATGCGACTTCGCAAATTCTTCTACAAATTTAGCGTCTCTGTCTGCGGTTCCTTCGCGCAGCCCGTGATGCACATGCGCAATACCCAGCCATTCAATGCCAAGCGCGGCACTGTTCTCGATAAAATAATGCGCCAAGCAAATAGAATCCAAACCGCCCGAAACTGCAAGCAGCAGGCGCTTGAAACCATGATGGCGAATATTTTGCGTTAAATCAAGACTCAATCAAATAGACTCTCTAGGCAGGCGTTGAATTCTTTTTGGTTGCCTTTTGCGTAAGATGAAACATATCCATCGAAATCGTCAATTTGAAGGTAGGGAAGATATTCTTCGGAACAGTATTTAGACGACTTGATCGGTGTGGTTTCCGATACTAAAACGCATTCTTTTTTATCTGTTGACAAGGCAATTTTTGTATAAATTGTTTCGTTGCTGTTTATAATTTTTGTTGTTATTTCATCAATAGACAATGTACCCTTGTCTTTAAAGCTTATGAGTGTTTTAGTGCCTGTGGAATCTATCGAGATTCCGTTTTCTGCATATTTCGTGGCACGTTGTGCGGCGCTCATTTCATCGTAGATTCCTAATCTAGAATGCGAGACTTTTTCGACTAATTTGAATATTTGGTAGTTA
>JAEEGG010020485.1_pt1 | contig 13214 bp, 11 predicted proteins | sample 9134161 | NCBI WGS metagenome assembly JAEEGG01 (sample SAMN16246543, study PRJNA631951) | gut metagenome | biome: gut microbiome; feature: rumen; material: CR-attached | host: Bos | place: Iran: Karaj | collected 2018-10 | reverse complement strand
CGAGAAGATGCTCGCATCCGGAAAGGTCTTCGACTTCCGTCCGTACGCGCTCATCAAGGACCTCGGGCTCCTCAAGCCGAAGGGATGGAAGTACGAGGACACGGCGGCCTACGGACACTTCGGACGCGCCAAGTTCCCGTGGGAGAAGCTGGATAAGGTCGCAAAAATCAAAAGCTACCTCAAGGTTTGAACTCTTGAACCTTTGAACTTTTGAACCTATACATCCACTTCCCGTTCTGCAGGCGCAAGTGTTCGTACTGCGCCCTCTACTCGCGCGTCGGCTCCTCGGCCGACGCGCGACGTCAATACATAGAGTCGATTAGGGCCGCATTAGGGTCGCTTAGGGCCGAACAACGAACCACCATCTACTTCGGCGGCGGCTCGCCCGCCCTCTGCGACCTCGCACCCCTGCGCGATGCCCTTCTCGCCCTATCCGACCCTGCCTCCCCCGAATTCACGGTGGAGCTGCATCCGCTCGACGTCACGTCCACAAAGCTCGACGAGCTGAAGTCCATCGGCGTCAACCGCATCTCGATGGGCGTGCAGTCATTAGACGACGCGACGTTGCGCGCCATGGGACGCGGCTACACCGCGGACGACGCGGCGCGCGCCTTCGCGCTCGTGAAGTCCCGCTTCGACAACGCCGGAATCGACCTGATTCTCGGCTACCCCGGCGATCCGACGACAACGAACGCCGAAGCCCTTCTCGCGCCGCTCGCGAACTGGGGGCTGCGCCACTGCTCGGTCTACTCGCTGCAGAACGAGCGCGGACTCAAGAACGTCCCAGACGATGACACGGTGCTCGACGGCATCAGGGCGGCGTCTCGGTTTCTGAAGTCCATCGGACTCTCCCGCTACGAAATCTCCAACTACGCCGCACCCGGCTTCGAATGCCGGCACAACCTGGCCGTGTGGCGCGGCGAGGACTACATAGGGCTTGGCGACGGCGCGTACGGACGCCTCGGGCTCGTCCGCACGCGGAATTGGTGGGGACAGTCCCCGGCGTTTGAGACGGTAAGTGAAGAAAACGACGAAAAGGAGCGCATAATCTTTCGTCTGCGCACTGTCGATGGCCTGGATGCGTCGCGGCATCCGGAATGGATACCGGCTCTTGAGCGCTTTGTCGGAGATGGCCTTCTAAGGCGCAAAAACAACACAGACCATCCAGTCTACGCGCTTACCGAGCGCGGGACGGAGGTCTGCGACGCGATTCTCGAAGAGATAATCTAGCGGTCCGCGGCTACTTGCCGATGTTTAGGACCTTGAAGCCGAGCTTCCGGAGCGCATATGCATCAAGGCAGTTGCGCGTATCGAACACGAGGGCGGGCTTGCGCATCGACTTGTAGATCTTCTCCCAGTCGAGTTCCGGATATTCCTTCCAGTCCGTCATGAGAAGGACCGCGTCGGCATCCTTGGCCGCCTTGTAGGGATTCTTCTCCCACACAATCCCCTCCAGGTCGGCGAGATCGCGCTTCCCGTTCTCAATCGCCTTGGGATCGCTGATCGTAAGCCTCACGTGCTCTGCGTGAAGGAGTCGCGCCACGTTGCCCGCCGGCGTCTCGCGCGTATCGCCGGTATCCGCCTTGAAGGCGAAGCCGAACATGGCGATCTTCTTGTTCGCGAGGGTGTTGAACATCTCCTTGAAGAGGCGCGACACGATGCGCTCCTGCTGGTGCTCGTTCATCTTTATGACCAGAGACCAGTATTCGGCCGCCGTGTGGAGCCCGAACGACTCGCACAGATACACGAGGTTCAGCACGTCCTTCTTGAAGCAGCTCCCGCCGAAGCCGGGGCCCGCCTTGAGGAACTTCGGCCCGATCCTGCGGTCCGCCCCCATGACGCGCGCCACCTCGTCCACGTCCGCTCCCGTCGCCTCGCAGAGTCCGGCAAGGGCGTTAACCGAGCTCACGCGCTGCGCGAGCATGGCGTTCGCAGCGAGCTTGGAGAGCTCAGCGGACCACACGTTGGTCGTAAGGATCTTGTAGCGCGGCACCCACTTGCTGTCCTTGCCGGCGTAGATGTCGCATATCTCCTTCACCGCGGAGAATCCGGCCGCAGTCGAGGGACCGCCGATAAGGACGCGGTCCGGCTCGAAGAGGTCCTTTATGGCCGTTCCCTCGGCGAGGAACTCTGGGTTCGAGAGCACGGTGAACGTGTGCTTCGCGCTGTCGTTGAGAATCGCCTCCATCGCTGCGGCAGTGCGCACGGGGAGCGTCGACTTCTCGACGACGATCTTGTCGCCCTCGGCGTACTCCTTGATCTCGCGAGCCGTCGCCTCCCAGTACTGAAGGTCGCTCGCGCGCCCGGCGCCGCGTCCGAACATCTTTGTCGGAGTGTTGACCCCAACGAAGACGATGTCGCAGGCCTTTACCGCCTTGCGGATGTCGGTGGTGAAGAAGAGGTTCTTGCCGCGCACTTCCCTCACGACCTCCTCGAGGCCAGGCTCGTAGATCGGAAGCGCGAAGTCCTTTGAGTTCCACGCCGCGATGCGCTTCGCGTTTATGTCGCACACGAAGACCTTGCGGTCGGGGTTCATCTTCGCGATGACGGCCATCGTCGGCCCGCCAATGTATCCAGCTCCAATGCAGACTATGTTCTTGTTCATGATTGCTGACTATTATACCATTTTTAGTGGACCGAAATCGCGCCGATCATGTCCGAAAAGCGGACCTTTATGTTCGCGGAGTTTGACTCCGTGCCGAGGACGATCCTGAGCACGCACGACTCGAGGACCGAGTAGAACCCCTCCGCCGCGCGCTCGGGGTCGACGTCCGACTTGAACTCGCCCTTCACGACGCCCTCCGTCAGAAGCTCGCGGAAGACCGCCTTGATTCCGCCCGTGAAGCGGTGGATGCGTTCGCCCATGTCCTCCCCCGCGCGCACCATCGAAAGGACGAAGTCGAATATCGCCGCGAGGAACTCCTTCTTCTCGAAAAGGACGTCCGCGACGTGGAAGCACACCATCCCAAGCCGGTCCGCGACCTTGCCACGCCCGGCGAGCTCCTTCTTGCACTCGCCCATGATCTGGCGCGTCGCCGCCAGGATCGCCGCATCCAGGACCTCCCTCTTGGAGCGGAAATAGCGGTACAACACGGTGCGCGCCACGCCGGCGGCGGACGCTATCATTATGAGCGACACGTTGTCGTAGCCGACCTGCGAGAAGAGCTTCATCGCCCTCGACGCGATCTCAAGCCTGCGCGATTCGTGGTCTATTCTTGCGGACATACTCCAGTTCGTTCCTTGCAAAGTTAGATTCAAGCGGTTTGATTATTATACCAAACTTTTCAGGCTCGCGCGCAATCGGAGAATGCACCGTCAGCGCGAACCGGTGCCAGTAGCACGACTGTATAAGCCCCTTCTTCGCAAGCGACTTCACGTAGCGCTCCGCCCCGCGCTGCTCTGCCTTCGTCTCCGTCGGGAAGTCGTACATCAAATACGCGTGCACGAATATCCGCGCCGCCTTGAACGCACGCAGCACCTTCTCGGCGGAGGCAAGCGTAATCCCCTTCTTCATCAGCGCGAGCAGCCTGTCGTTCGCGCACTCGAGCCCGCCCGTCACCGCGATGCACCCCGCCTTCGCCATCTTCTTCGCGAGCGCAGGCGTGAACGCCGCGTCGAAGCGGACGTTCCCCCACCACTCGACATCGATTCCCCTTCTCAGTATCTCGTCGCATAGCGCCGACACGAGCGCGGGAGGCATCGCCTCGTCGACGAAGTGGACGCCGGAAATAACGTGGCTCGGGAAGAACTCCTCGAGGCAGTCGGCGATCTCGGAGGCCTTCGGCATCCTGAAGCAGCCGATGTACGGAAGCTTCACGTCGCAGAACGCGCACTTGTGCCAGTAGCATCCGCGCGCCATCACGAGCTTCACCCACTTCCCCGCGCTCCACAGGCTCGTCACGAAGTTGTCCGTCTCGACGACGTCGAAATACTCGCCCCAGTCGATCCCCTCGTACGAAGGCCTCACGAACGGCGGCACGTCCTCTTCGCGGCACCTTCCGCCGAGCAACCTCGCCATCGCGGCGTACCCCTCGTCGAGAAGGAACTCGTCGAAATATCTCCTCGGCCGTTCGTCCGTCATGTCCCTAAGCTCCGTCGACACGTAGCCTCCGCCGAGCAGAAGCCTCACGCCCGGGTATTTACGCTTCACGTACCGAGCGATCTTGAACGCGGCGACGAGCGTCCCTGGGAATGGACACGTCACCCCCACGACGTCCGGCCTCGCTTCCTCCATCGCCGCCTTGAGGTGCCTCTCCAGCGGAGCGTCCATTACGCCGCGCCGCTTGACCCGCCTCTCGAGCTCTCCGAAGTCCGTGACCGCGCGGCACAGGTGCTCCGCGTAGCGCGAGAAGCCGAAGTCGGGATCGACGTTGTCGCGTATCCATATCGCGAGCGCGTCGATCGCCTCGCTCGCCTCGCGCTTCGCCTCGAGCGGCGCGGGGCCGGACAGGAACTCCAGAAGCTCGTCCGTAGTCTCGTCGCCGTACTTGAGCAGGACGTCCCGCGCCACCTTTATCGACAGGTCTCGCTGGAACACCTCGAAGCCGCGGCCCTTCAGGAAACCGGCGAGGTGCATCGTCGCGGGATACGGCGTGTTCGTCTGCAGCAGCGGAGGCGTGAGGAGGAGGAGTCGCTTCTTCATTCCGCCGGCTCTCACTTTGTCGAGGCGCTCGGCGCGAAGAAGACCACCTTCGCCGCGTCGTCCTTCCTCGTCTTCGTCAGCATAAACCTCGCCCTCGCGGAACCCGCGGGGATCTTATAGCCCTTCTTCGACGACTGCTTCACCGTCAGCGACTCGACTCCGTTCACAGCTCCCGACGGCGTCTCGAACACGATCTTCAGCTGCAGCGGAGACGACTCCTTCGCGAGCGTCAGGTTCGCGCACACCTTCGCCTGGTCTGCGTCCAGCGCCAGCTCCCTCCTGTCCACGACGAGCGCCGGATCCTCCTCCACGTCGTACGACTTCGGAACTATCGCCCACACCGCGAGTGCAGTGACGAGCGCCGCTGTGCACGCAGCCCCGACGACGACGCGCTTCTTCGCGCGCAGGCTGTCGACGCCGCGCTGCATGACGCTTGAAACCTGGAACGGAAGGTAACGAAACGACACCGTGCGCTCCGTCGAGTCGTAAATGACGTACGACGAGCAGCACGCCGTGTCGCGCGGATACCCCACCGAGCCCGGATTAACGATGTACCGCTTGTGGTCCTCTATCGTGAAGTCCTGCGGACCCGTCTTGTACACCTTGCCGGAGCGCCCCGTGAGGAATATCGCAGGCTCATGGGTATGGCCCACGAAAATGAGCTTCGCGTCCGTCTTCGCGAAGTTCGCCTCCGCGCCGGACTCGTCCATGATGTAGTAGAACTTCGGCGGGTCGAACACGTCGCCGTGCGAGGCGATCGCCTTGTCGATCGTGCAGGTGTAGGGGCGCGTCTTTAGCCACGCCAGGTCCTGCTCGGAAAGTGCCGCCCTGTGCCGCTCGACGGCATCCTTCGCGAGGTCGATGAAACTCGACGCATCGCTACGTCCGGAAACGGCGTCGTCGTGGTTTCCTGCGAGCGTTATGAAGCAAGTCTCCTTCACGAGCGCAAGCGTCTCGGCCGGCTGAGGTCCGTACCCGACGACATCGCCGAGGCACACGAACTTGTCGACGTGGTGCGCCTTCGCGTCCGCTATCACCGTCTTAAGCGCCGTCAGGTTGGCGTGGATGTCGGATATTATCGCGTATTTCATCCTATATCACCTTCGGCTTTCCTGCCGCGAACTTGTCGGGCAGCATCCTGTTGAGAAGCTCGTTCATCCACTGCGGCATCACGCCGCCCACCCACGCGGCAAGGCGCATCGGCCAGGGGAACGCGATGAGCCCGACGTCGCGGTCCGCCCGCCGCAGTATCGTCCGCGCCGCAGCGTCCGCCTCCATGAAGAACGGCATCGGACACGTATTGCGGTCCGTTATGCGAGAGCGAACGAACCCGGGGCATATCACCGAAACCTTTATCCCCTCCCGCCGCAGCATCCCGCGCAGGGACAGCCCCCACGTCTTCACGCACGCCTTCGTCGCGGAGTACGCAGGGCAAGCGCGCAGCGGACCATACCCAGCTATCGACGAGGTTATCAGAATCTGGCGCGGCACATCCGCCGCGCCGCGCGCACGGAAGACGGCAATCGCGGGGAGGACGGTGTTTACCACACCACCGACATTTGTCGCGAACGTGCGCCGCACATTCTCCTCGTCCTCGATTCCCGTTCCGATTCCGGCGTTTGCGAACACCCTTTCAAGCGGCGCGTCGGCGTCGCACGATTCGATCCATCCCCGCATCGCGTCCTCGTCGGAGACATCGACCGCGTCCGCGCGCACCGTCGCGCCGAGTGCGCGGCACTCCTCGGCGGCGGCGTCTAGCCGCGCCCTGTCGCGTCCGCAGAGGAAAAGCCTGTCTCCGCGCGCGGCGGATGCGCGCGCGAGTGCCGCCCCTATCCCGGAGCTCGCGCCTGTTATCAGGACATTCATTCTTGATTGAGGATTATAGCAAAAATTGCGGCGTCTGTGTCATGCAAGCCGCTCGGCGAGGGTCGTGCGGCGCTCGCGCACGACGTTGGTGTCGATCGCGCGGCTCACCGCGTAGGGGACGCCGATCAGCAAGACGAGCTTCTTCCCGCGCGTTATCGCCGTGTAGAGGAGGTTGCGCTGCAGCATCACGTAGTGCTGCGTGTGGACGATCACGATCACGGCCGGATACTCCGACCCCTGCGACTTGTGGATCGTCGTCGCGTAGGCGAGCACAAGCTCGTCGAGATCCCCGGGCTCGTAGCGGACGGGTCTTCCGTCGAACAGCACGACGAGCGAGCGCGTCTCCGCGTCCACCGCCTTCACGAAGCCGACGTCGCCGTTGTAGACGTCCTTGTCGTAGTTGTTCCTAAGCTGCATCACCCTGTCCCCCACGCGGAACGTCGTGCCGCCGCGCACTATGGCGGGGCCTGTCGGATTCAACGCCTTCTGCAGCTCGAAGTTGAGGTTCTCCGTCCCGAGCAGGTTGCGCCTCATCGGCGTGAGGATCTGCACGTCGGCGAGCGGATCGAGCCCGAACTTCCTCGGAATCCTCGTCGTCATGAACTCTATCGCGCGCCTAAGGCACTGCTCGGGGTCCTCGCAGCGGACGAAGTAGAAGTCCGTTTCACCGTGCCGTATCTCGAGCGGCTCGCCAGCGTTCACATGGTGCGCGTTCGCGATGATGAGCCCCCCCGCCTCCTGGCGGAAGATGTGGTCGAGCCGCGTCGAAGCGACCGCACCCGACTTTATGAGGTCGCCCAGAACGCTCCCCGGCCCGACGCTCGGAAGCTGATCCGTGTCCCCAACCCACACGACGACTGCCCGCGGCGGAATCGCCGCGAGAAGGTCGTCCGCGAGGTTGATGTCCACCATCGAGGTCTCGTCGAAGATGAAGACGTCTCCCTCGAGCGGATTCTCCTCATTGTACGTAAAGCGGTTGGTGACGGGATTCCACTTGAGGAGTCGGTGGATCGTCTGCGCGTTCGCGCCGACGGACTCCGCCATCCTGCGCGCGGCGCGTCCAGTGGGCGCGGCGAGCACCACCTTGAGCTTGCGCGTCGAGTATATCTCGACGAGCGCGCGGATGATCGTCGTCTTGCCGACGCCTGGTCCGCCGGTGATGATGGAGAACTTGCTCGACAGGCACTTCTCGAGCGCCGACGCCTGCTGGTTGGCGAGCGTGAAGCCAGCGCGCTTCTCCCACCACTCGACGGCGCGAGGAGCGTCGACCGGACGGAACGACGGCGGCGTCGCGAGAATGCGCGAGACGTACTGCGCCGTCTGGCGCTCCGCCCAGTAGAGCGAGCGGAGGTATATGCGGCGCGGCGCTACGACGTCGTGCCGCTCTGCCCAGTCCGCGCCCTTCTCCGCTTCTCCCGCAGCATCGCCTTCCGCGACGACTCGCTTCTCCTCGATCTCCTTCTCGAGCGCCTCGCCGAGTATCTCCGTCGGAATGCCGGTGAGTTCGTTCGCGTGAAGGAGGAGGTCGTTCTCGAATGTCCAGCAGTGTCCGCCCTCCTCCGCCTCCGTCTCGAGCGTGTACGAAATCGACGCGCGGGCGCGCAGCATGGAGTCCTTCGGGATCCCGACGGAGAGCGCGATGCGGTCCGCCGTCGCGAAGCCTATCCCCCAGATGTCGCGGCAGAGCTTGTACGGATCGGCCTTCACTATCGCGATCGCGTCCGGTCCGTACTTGCGCACGATCTTCGTCATCTTCGCGATTGAGATCCCGTAGGTCTGCCCGAAGATCATGTTCTCGCGCATCGTCTCGTTGGCGTGCCAGCTCGCGCGAATCTGCTCTATCTTCGCCCTGCCGAGCTTTGGGACCTCGGAGAGGCGCGCCGACTGGTGCGAGAGGACGTTGAGCGTCTCCTCGCCGAACGTGTCGACGATGCGCTTCGCGAGCACCTTGCCCACGCCCTTTATGAGCCCCGAGGCGAGGTAGCGCTCGATTCCGACGAGGGACTTCGGCGCGACGCAGACGATCGAGTCGGCCTTGAACTGGCGCCCGTGGGTCTTGTCCGTAACCCACTCTCCCGTCGCGCTTACCTCCTCTCCCTCCCAGACGGCCTGGGTCTTCCCGACGATTGTTATCTCGTTGAGCTGGCGGAGCGCGAAGCCGGAGGGAATCTCGACGTGGAGGACGGTGTATCCGTTCTCGTCGTTGTGGTAGACGACGGACTTAACCGTCCCCTCGACCGTCTCCTTCGATTCCTCCGCCATCGCCGGAAATCACGTGGCGGGAGTTCCGCCTCCGGCGGGAGACGTGGGAACGAGCACACCGCCGCAGCAGCCGGGCTCGCCGGCGAAGAGGATCATCCCCTCCGAGACGCCGACCGACATCTTGCGCGGGGCGAAGTTCGCCACGAACACGACCTCCTTGCCGACGAGCTCGGCGGGGTCGGGATAGGCCTGGCGGATTCCGGAGAAAATCGTGCGCTTGCCGAGAGAGCCCGCGTCGAGCACGAACTTGAGGAGCTTCGAGCTCTTCGGCACGATCTCGCAGCTCTCGACTACGCCGACCCTCAGGTCGAGCTTCTCGAAGTCGGGGAAGGCGATCTCGGGCTTTATGGCCGGTGATTCGTGGCCCGCGGCCGAACCAGATTTGATGGCCGAACCAGATTTGATGGCCGAACTGTGTTCGGCCTGTCCTCTATTCTTGCTCGCCCTCGACTCGTGCGCCACCTCGCCCGAGTCGGCGGGCTTCACAGTCGCGGCGGCGATCATGGCTTCGACCTGCTTGGCGTCGATGCGACTCGCGAGGTACTCGTACTCGCCGAGCGAAACGCCCTCAACAGCCGTGTCGCGAGAGGCCCACGACCACTCGCTCTCGCCGAAGAGCTTCATCGCCTTGTCGGCGTAGACGGGGAGGATGGGCTTCAAGTAGATGGCGAGGATGCGAAAGGCGTTGAGCGCCGCGGTGAGCACGACGCGCGTCGCCTCCTCGTCGGTCTTCACGGTCTTCCAGGGCTCCTTGCGGTCGAAATACTCGTTCGCCGCATCGGCGAGGCGGCATATTCCGACGACGACCTGGTTGAAGCGGCGGTTCTCGTAGTCCTGCGCGATCTGCTCTCCGCCGTCGCGCAGCTTCTGGAGGAGCGCGAGCTCCTCGTCGTGCCCAGCGAGCGTCGCGAGCTTCCCGCCGAGCTTCTTCTGCAGCATCTGCGCGGAGCGGGACGCGATGTTCGTCACCTTGCCGACGAGGTCGGAGTTGACGCGCGTCACAAAGTCAGTCAAGTTGAGATCCATGTCGTCCGTCGTCCCGCCGAGCTTCGCCGCGTAGTAGTAGCGCAGCGCCTCAGGCGGAAGATTGTCGAGGTACGTGCGCGCGTTGACGAACGTTCCCTTCGACTTCGACATCTTCTCTCCGTTGACCGTGAGGAAGCCGTGCACGAAGATCTTGTCGGGCTGCTCGAACCCTGCGACGTGCAGCATGCCCGGCCAGAACAGGCAGTGGAAGCGGATGATGTCCTTGCCGATGAAATGGTAATGCTCTACCTTGGACTGGGGTTCGGCGCCGCCAGAGGCCCCGTCCGATGTTCCCCACCAGTCCTCAAACTTCTGCCCGTTCTTCTCGCACCAGTTGCGGAGCGAGGCGAGGTATCCGATAGGCGCGTCGACCCAGACGTAGAAGAACTTGCCGGGGTATCCCGGGATCTCGAAGCCGAAGTACGGCGCGTCGCGCGAGATGCACCATCCGCGCAGCGGCTCCTTGAACCACTCGAGGAGCTTGTTGGAGACGTCGCTCGTCGTGTGCTCGGGGATCCACTTCTCGAGGTAGGCGTGCTGCGGTTCGAGCTCGAAGTAGAGATGCTCCGAGTCCTTCACGACCGGCGTGGAGCCGCACGTCGTGCACTTGGGGTTGCCGAGCTCCTCGGCGCCGTACGTGGAGCCGCAATGGTCGCAGCTGTCGCCGTACTGGTTCTCCGCGCCGCACTTGGGGCAGACGCCCTTCACGAAGCGGTCGGGGAGGAACATCCTGCAGTGCTCGCAGTAGAGCTGCGGGGAAGTTTTCTTCGTGATGCCGCCGGACTTCTCCATCGCGGCGAATATCCGCTCGGAGAACTCCTTGTTCTCGGGCGAGTTCGTCGTGTAGTAGTTGTCGAACGCGATCTGGAAGTCGGTGAAGTCCTTGAGGTGTATGGCGTGCGTGCGCGCGATGAGCTCCTCTGGGGAGATGCCCTCCTTGCGCGCGCGGATCATCACGGGCGTGCCGTGCGTGTCGTCCGCGCAGACATAGATGCAGTCGTTGCCGCGGAGCTTCTGGAAGCGGACCCAGAAGTCGGTCTGAAGGTACTCGACGAGATGGCCGATGTGGATGTCGCCGTTCGCGTACGGAAGCGCGCTGGTCACTACTATTCTTCTTTTTTCTGACATATCGCCGCCTATTATAGCATATTGGGGGGACAAATTGTTGCGCGATCACCGCGCTTTCGATCAGCCGATGGGCATCGCTGGGTTGCCAAGGACCGTTACACCGGGATCAACATCGACAAATACCGCAGAACCAGCACCGACGACAGCTGCGGCTCCTATCTTCCTGCGCGGGGCCACGACCGAGCCCGGATAGACGACCGCGCCCTCGCCGAGGATGACGGAACCGCCTATGGAGCACTGCGCGTAGACGTGCGAGAAGTCGCCGAGACGCGAGTCGTGTCCGACGGAACTCGAGTGGAACACCGAGACATGGCGACCGACCGAGACGTCCGCCGTCAGCGAAACGTGCGGTGCAATGAACGAGCCTGCGCCTATCGCCACGTTCGGACCTATCGTCGCGGTGCGGTGCACCACTGCGACGAACTTTGCTCCTCGCGACTCCAGTCTCTCCGCGCACCTGCGGCGCGACTCGATGCTGCCGAGCGCAGTGACGAACACGTCGTCCTCGGCAATTTCGTAGCTGTCAGGCGAACCAATCACCGGTGGATAACCGGCAAACGTCGCAAGCGCATCAGGCCTAGCGTCGAGAAATCCCTTGACGTCGAATTCCATGCCGTATCCAACCGACTCCAGCGCCGCGCCGTACATCTCGCGTCCGAATCCGCCCGCGCCGACTATCACAAGATGCTTCACTGCGCCACCCCCGCCGCCTTCATGAGGTCGGCGACCGTCCTGCACGATTCGATGTCCGCTCCGGAAAGCCGCCTGCCGCAGCGCTGGTCTATCATTACGCGGAGCGCGAATGCCGTGAGCGAATCCCACAGCGGACCTGCGCGGAAGTCTGTCTCGGGCGTCACGGAGGGGACTTCGAGCAGCCCTGCCGTCCGGTCGAGGAATTCGTTCGCGTCCATGTCTAGAGCGCGGCTCCGGGGAAGAACGTGCCGACGGACTTTCCGTCGAGGAGCGCCTCGAGCACGCGCTTCCTGCCGTTGGCGATGAAAGTGTCGATTCCCGCGCTCACCGACGCCTTGACGGCGCGCAGCTTGGAGTCCATTCCGCCCTTGGAGAGGCTGCCCTTCTCGCCGGCCCTCACGAGCTTCGCGATGTTGCGGAAGGAATCAACGCGCGGAATGCGGCGGCCCTTCGCGTCGAGAAGTCCGTCGACGGTCGTGAGCAGCACGAGCGTGTCGGCCTTTACGAGACGGGCGATGAGATACGACATCCAGTCGTTGTCGCCGAAAGTCTTTCCCTTGAGCTCCTCGTCCGCAACGACGTCGTTCTCGTTGATTACGGGGACGATTCCGCACCTGACGAGATGGTCGAGCGACTTCTTCACGTTCTGCGCGCGGTGGTGGTCCTCGAAATCGTAGTGCGTGAGAAGAATCTGCCCGATCTTCACGCCGTGCTCCGCGAAGAGGCGCTCGTACTCGTATATGAAGCGGGCCTGACCGACGGCGGCGCACATCTGCACGTCGTTGACGTCCGCTGGGCGCGCCTTGAGCCCAAGGGCCTCGATTCCGGCGGCTACCGCGCCGGAGGAAACGAAGAACACCTCGTGCCCCGCCTTGCGCAGAGTGCTGAGCTGTGCGACGAGCCGCTTGAGCGCCGCATGGTCGGGTTTTCCGGCCTTGTTCGCGATCGCGTGGGTTCCGACTTTGACTACGATTCTCATAAGTGGTGAATATTATACCATATCGCGGACTCAATCGGTGTCGCGGACGGCGTCGAGAAGATCCTCGACCATCACGAAGCGCCCCTTGACCCGACAGGTCACGATGCGGCCGATGAGCGCGCTTTCAATGTCAGAAATGCACACTCCGTCCTTGCGGTCACGGAGGATGCGCATGAGGTCGCGTCCGGTTACTCGGTACTTCTGCTCCTTGCGCGGAACGAAGAGATCCGTGATGCGGACAAGCACCGTCACAAGCGGACGCAGCGCAAGCGACAGGACGCGGTACGTGCGCGCCATCTGCAGCGTCCGGTGAAGCGGCCTTGCCGCGCACAGCATCTTCGGCATGAACTCGGAGACATACAGGACGACGAACGCAGAGGCGACGCTCCACACCGCGTTTCCTACGCGCGTCGGCCCCAGCACCTCGAGCGCCAGCGCGGCGGATGCCGAGGAGTAGGCGACGGCCGCGAGGTTGTTTCCGATAAGAAGCGTCGTAAGCGTGCGCGACATCTCAGAGAGCGCCGCCTGCACTATCTTCGCCTTCTTCCCTCCAGCGCGGGAAAGGTGCAGCACGCGCTCGCGGCTCACGGAGCGGAAGCCCGTCTCCGCGCCCGCGCA
>JAEEGG010020481.1_pt1 | contig 13215 bp, 5 predicted proteins | sample 9134161 | NCBI WGS metagenome assembly JAEEGG01 (sample SAMN16246543, study PRJNA631951) | gut metagenome | biome: gut microbiome; feature: rumen; material: CR-attached | host: Bos | place: Iran: Karaj | collected 2018-10 | reverse complement strand
AACCAACAGCTAACAGAAATACTCACAGAACTTCTCGACCCGACAAAAAACTTCAAACAGACAGAAAATAACGATGCCTGCAAAATTTGTCCCTACAGCAAAATATGTAACAAGAATAGCAAATGATATACAACTATAAATAATAACAAGAAACTAAACTTTAAAATTTAATAACATGAAAAAGATCTTTACAATCGTAGCGTTAGCTTTATGCACACTTTCATTGAGCGCACAAAATGTAGAGCGCACAATGGAATTTGAAGGAACAACCAGAAAGTACGTTGAACACATTCCGTCAACTCCTAACGGCAGTATGCCTGTACTATTCCAGCTTCACGGACTTGGTGACAACTGCAACGACTTCTCGCAGCTCGGATTCGAGGCATTGGCTCCAAACTGGATAATAATCACGCCAGAAGCTACAGTTGCAAATGTCATGGGACAACCTATGGGCACAGCTTGGGCTGCAGGCGTTGGAGGTGAAGACGTACCATATCTCGGAACAATAGAATTAAATGAAGGTGTAAACGATGATGGCTTCATATTGGCAATCCTCGACTCGCTAGAAAACAACTTCGACATTGATACCGACAGCATTTTCGTCGTTGGATTCTCCATGGGAGGATTCATGAGCAACAAGATGGCAGTAAAGCACGCCGACAGAATCAAGGCAATCGCATCTGTAAGCGGTACTCTAGGTCATTTCCAGCCATTTGAACCGACAGGCAAAATCAACACAATGCACATTCACGGTACTGCTGACGAAACAATATCATACGAAGACGCTAGTTTCAGCTATTCAATACTGACAATACAAGTCGGACTTGGTGCAGAAGCCCTTGTTGAAACATGGCGCGAATACAACCAGTGCAGCACAGAGCCAATCGTTTATAATTTCGAGGACACCAAAAACGACGGACTTACTTTCGAACAATATACTTACAAAAATGCAGAAACTGGAAACAAGACTGTTTTCATAAAGGTAAACGGCGGAGTCCACACATGGTATGTAGGTTCTAGCAACGACATTGACTACACCACAGAAATTTACAAGTTCTTCACAGGACAGGAAAACGTTCCAACAGATATTGAAAGCAACGTTGCCGAAAATTTCAGCATCTACCCCAACCCAGCCACAGACATTGTGAACATTGTAAGTCAAAACGCTTCCGAGCTTGCCATATACAATGCTACAGGCAAGGAAGTTAAGCGCATTCGCACAAACGAAGGTTCAACATCTATCAACATTTCCGACCTGCCAAACGGAATGTATTTCATTGTTATCAATGGCAATGCACATAAGTTGACAATTGAAAGATAAATACCAATTCTAACTCAAAAAAAGCGGAGTCTGTCATACTGAACTTGCTTCAGAATATGGACTCCGTTTTTTTTATAACTACATATCAAAAAAAAGTCTTGGCAAGCATATTTTTCATTACCTTTGCGGACTTATAAAAATAATACATAGGGAATGAATCAAACACATCATTATACGGGACTTACTGATGCACAAGTCATTGAGAGTAGAGAAAAACACGGCATCAATGTTCTCACACCGCCTAAACGTGAATCGCTCTGGAAAAAATTCCTCGACTGCTTTTCAGACCCACTGATACGAATACTTCTAGTAGCACTATTGCTTTCGATAGGCATTGCAATATACCAGTTTGGATGGGGTGGCGAAGGTGCATCTGTATTTTTCGAGCCTGCCGGAATCCTCATCGCTGTACTATTGGCAACAATGGTGGGATTTTTCCTCGAACTTAGCAACGAAAAAACATTCCAGAGCCTCAACGAAGTAAACGACGAAACACTTGTAAAGGTAATCCGCAACGGAAATGTATGCCAAGTTCAACGTAAGGAAATTGTTGTAGGCGACATCGTTCTGCTCGAAATCGGAGAAGAAGTCCCTGCCGACTGTGAAATCCTTGAGTGCTTCAACCTCATTATGAACGAATCATCGCTTACTGGCGAACCACAATGCAACAAGACCTCCGACCCGGCACATTTCGACAAGGATGCCACCTACCCTTCAAACCAGATTTTCAAAGGAACGACAATCATCGAAGGCTACTGCACTGCCAAGGTTTTGCGCGTTGGCGACAGCACCGAATGCGGAAAGGTATTCAAGGCCGCACAGGTCGAAGAAGGCGACCCCACTCCACTAAGCAAAAAGTTGGAATGGCTCAGCGGAATTATCACAAAGGCTAGCTATATTATTGCAGGACTGATAATTGTCGGAAGAATTGTCGTATACTTTGCTCAAGGAGATGCCAACTTTGCAGAAACCGATGGCATAATAGACTTTGTAAAGTATGTGCTCGACACAATAATGATTGCCGTAACTTTGATTGTCGTTGCTGTTCCCGAAGGTCTTCCAATGAGCGTAACTCTAAGCCTCGCCTTCAGCATGAAGCGACTTATGAAGCAGAACACACTTCCACGCACAATGCACTCCTGCGAAACCATGGGAGCAACCTCGGTAATATGCACCGACAAGACTGGTACCCTAACGCAAAACCAGATGAAGATTCACGAAACATTCTTCGAGTCGCTTACCGAACAAAAACTTACTGAAGACAAGACTTCAAAACTGTTAGCAGAATGCATCGCAATGGATACCAGTGCAAACCTCGACATGTCCAATCCGCAGAAAGCCAAGGTTGTAGGCAGTCCGACCGAAGGTGCAGTCCTGCTATGGCTCAACGATTTCGGAATAGATTATCGCACAATACGCGAAAGCACCGAAATAGTTGACAGGATACCATTTACAACCAAGAACAAATACATGGCTACCGTTGTAAAGTCGAAGGTCGTTGATGGCAACATACTATATGTAATTGGTGCTCCCGATATAATAATGTCGTATTGCAACATAAGCGAAAGCGACAAGACGAAATACGAGAACAAACTTGCAGAATATCAAAACAAAGCAATGCGTACCTTGGGATTTGCAAGCCTGCAAATAGCAGATGGTCAAAATGTATTTGAAAATGGCAAGTTGGGTATAAGCGGTCTGCAAATGCTTGGCGTAGTTGCAATTTCCGACCCAATTCGTCCGGATGTTCCCGACGCAATACGAGAATGTCTCAACGCAGGAATTACTGTAAAGATTGTCACTGGCGATGCTCCAGGCACTGCAAAGGAAATAGGTCGTCAGCTTGGACTTTGGACAGAAAACGACACCGATGCAAACATACTTCTTGGTCAGGACATTGCAGAAATGACCGATGATCAACTTAGAGCGGTAATTGCTGATGTGAAAATAATTTCACGCGCCCGTCCAAATGACAAGGAACGAGTAGTAAAGATGTTAAAGGCACTTGGAAAGGTTGCCGCAGTTACTGGCGACGGAACCAACGACGCTCCCGCCCTCAATGCCGCCGACGTCGGTCTGTCGATGGGAGACGGAACTGCCGTAGCAAAAGAAGCCAGCGACATGACAATCCTCGACAATTCATTCACCACAATTGCAAACGCAGTTATGTGGGGACGTTCGCTATACAAGAACATTCAAAGGTTCATTATGTTCCAGATGACAATAAATGTCGCAGCTTGCCTCATCGTATTGTTTGGTGCATTCCTCGGAACAGAATCACCACTAACGGTAACTCAGATGCTATGGGTTAACCTAATTATGGACACCTTTGCAGCACTGGCACTCGCTTCCCTCCCACCATCAAAGTCGGTAATGAAGGAAAAACCACGCCAGACAACTGATGCAATAATCAGCAAACAAATGGCAAAACGCATTTTTGGTATCGGCGGACTATTCTTCGCAATACTGCTTGGCATACTGCTACTATTCCAGCACACCGACATAACCTCACTGACAGATTTAATAAATTTCTCATGGGGAGAAAACAACGGACTTAGCCCATACGAATTAAGCCTATTCTTCACCATTTTCGTAATGCTACAATTCTGGAATATGTTCAACGCCAAGGCGTTTATGACTGGCAAATCGGCTTTCTCAGGACTTTTGTCATGCAAATGGTTCATGATAATCGCCATTATAATATTCTTCGGTCAGATTCTGATTGTTGAAGTTGGCGGACAGATGTTCAATGTTTGCCACCTTGCAATTACCGACTGGCTGATAATTGTAGGCGGAACACTAATCGTACTATTAATTGGTGAACTTACCAGAGCAATAAAGAAGAATTAAATTTATTATCCACAAAAAAATGGCGGAGAAAATTCTCCGCCATTTTTTTTCATTGTTGTCCGCTAAATACCCATCCAGTCATTCCGTAAAACAAAGCGAACCGACTAAGGAACGTGTCGTGTGAGCCTGTTTGTACGGAATCTGTTCTATAACAATACGTTAACAGATTCCGGATAACCGATTTCACACAGCTCCCCGTTCCGTATCGCTGGTTCAATCAGGTTTTCGGAATGACAAGCCCCATCATCAATATTCTTATGTAAAATATTGTCAACAATGGACTTATGGCGTTTGCGCATTTTTTTAGCGGACACCAATAATTTTTTTTTCATCAATTGTAATGCATAAAAAAAGCAAAGGACCATTAAAAATCCTTTGCTTTACTACATATTATCAAAATGAAAAACTAATTCTTAATAAATTTAGTCACATAGCCACGGCAACGTATCATATACATTCCTGCCGGAAGATTTGAGACATCTACAGCTTCGCCACTATACTTGAAATCGGCAATCTGCCTTCCTTCAATACTATATATTTCGACAGATTCTCCTGCATCAATTCCATAAATGTAGAAACTCGTACTTACTGGATTAGGATAAATGCCGATATTTTCTATCGAAACAACGTCAACAGCTTCTTCTTCACCGTTGCCACTATTTTCTTCAATCGGCAAAACTGCCTTTATCATCCAAGCGCCGTATGTCTGCTGAGTCCATGTTCCGTTAGGATTCCACCATGCGCCATTTTCGTAGCCTGCGTCCACGAATGTAGATGCAGTAGCCGGATAATCACCCTCACTGCTCAAAATCACCCACAAAGCCCTTGTTGTGTCAATGTCAATGGTATCAAAACCAAAATTAATCCAACCTTCAGCATTTATTTCCACCGTAACCGTATCCCTTAGAATACATTCCGATGGCAAAGTGTCAAATCCTTGATATACTGCCAATCTATATTCTCCGTATGAATATTGTCCATCAACATAGAAGAGCACATCGGCAAGATGCGGACGCGATGCAAGATGTTGCGGCATAAACGAAATACCCCACTCAACATTCTGCTGATGATAGCCCAGTGAAACATTATATACATCGTTGTCGTAGTTAAGCGTATCCCTATCGACAACCTCAAACTCAGCCACAAGCGAAATGTCGGAAGTCATCTCCACCTGACGAGGATTATCGGTAACACCATCATTCCACCTGCTGAACTTGAAGCAAGGATAAGCAGTAGCCGAAACATTCACGATACTACCTTCCTCGTACCTGCCAGCGCCAGAAGCTGTTCCCATAACATCATCATTCACAGAAACATCAAGATTGTAGACCGTTACACTTTCCGTACCGAACCTAATATCGCTACGATATTGAAGCACATTTCCAGAAAGACCTTGTGTATTAGCAATATCAATAGCGGCATAATTGCGAACCAAGGCAATAGAATTGCCAACATTGCCATTTGTGCAGGCAAAATGCCTTTCGGCATGGGGAACTCCCGTATTGTCGAGCAATGCGACCACAAGATTGTCGTTTCCATTGTACTCGAACGGCTGGTCTAGGATTAGGGTAATCCAACCAGAATAAGCCGGAATTGTAAATTCGCCATCGTATACAAGGGTTAATGCATCTGATGATACCCAATCGTTGTACTCGAACTCGAAAGTATTGGTATGTCCCATGTAAAGTTTCACATTTCTTACTGCATCAGCATTGTCGTTTGTAACGCAATTGAACGAAACCGAATGTATTGTCCTTGCTCCACCCATTTCCATTGCATTGAATACCTGCTGCGAATAGTTGTACTTTGCTGCCGTGTTCAAAGGCAATGCCTCGCGAATATAAGTTTGTGTTCCGACCTGCAGATATGTTTCTGTTTCCAGTGTATCCACATCAACAACTGGCGGTTCTACATATTCAAGTCCAAAACGGATATTGTTGCGCTTGTTAATCACACTACCATAACTTGAATTTAAATTATAAATAGCATTTGCATCTGTATATTCATAAATAGCCGAGCTATATTCAGAGACAGAACACATAAAATCAACTTCCTCATATTCATAAGTTCCTGTATTATCCCTTACAGCCACCACCAGATTGTCAGTTCCATTATAATGGAATGGTGTACGCAAAATATATGTTATCCAGCCACTTTCCCCATCAATAGTAACAGTGCTATTACAAACATTGGGCACATCAGCCAAAGATACCCAATCGCTTGAATAATCGAACTCAAACTTGCTGGTATGTCCCATATAGAGTTTAGTATTCCTAATAACTTCGTTTTCATTTGCATTTCCATTATAGTTTAACGAAACTGTATATATGTTGCGCTCGCCGCCCATTTCCCACGATGCAAACAATTGCTGCGAATAAGAATAATTGTAATAGGTACTCAACGGCAATGGGGCTGTCTCCGTACCTGTACCAACCTGCAAATACGCTTCTGTTTCAATAGTATCGACAATATGTGTAGGCGGTTCTATGTATTCCAAACCGAAACGAATGTTGTTGCGGTAATAACAAAGAGCCTTTTTTGATGCTTCCGAAGTGCTGGAAATTGAACCAGAATAATAATCTGCTATAGCCACAGCCCTACTCTTTGTTATATCGGAACATACAAACGGAATTGACGATGACTCTTCATATGTATTGTCAACAACAGCAACTACAAGATTATCTGTACCATTGTAAACAAACGGTGTATCAAAAACAAGAGTTATCCAGCCACTTTCCTCATCAAAGCTAACATTACCCGAATAAACTTTTGTCAAGTCTTCGACATCGACAAAATCTCCAGTTGAATATTCAAACTCATCCTTCTGAGTATGAGCGAAATAAGCCTTAACATTCCTTGTCAGCCCATAGCTTGTATTACCAGAATAATTGAAAGCAACGGAATATATGGTACGGCTACCACCCATTTCCTCGGCGGTAAAAATCTGTTGCGAATAAGACCAAGAAATATCGGTTTCGATTGGAAGTATATTGGAAGTATTGGTAGTACCAGTTCCAACCTGCAAATAAGCATCGGTCTCTACAGTATCAATAACCGGCTCCTCCGGTGCAACATATTCAAAACCGAACCTTATATTGCTACGATAATTGTACAATTCCCTGTAGCTTGCAAATGACAAATTATTAATACACGACGAATAGTCGGAAAAGAAAATCGAACTTGTCTCTTCAATATCGGTGCAAGCAAACAATATTGGCGAGCCAGTCGTAGCATTTGTCCAATCCACTACTGCGACTACAAGATTATCGTTTCCATTGTATTGGAACGGCGTATCAAACACTATGGTCGTCCATCCGTTTTCCGCATCAAACGCCATCCGCCCCGAATACACTTTTGTCATATTCCGAACATCAATAGCTTCTCCAACAGGATTATCAAAGTCGACCTTTGTCGTGTGTGCAAGATAAACCTTCACATTTCGGTAAAGTTCTCCATTTGTATTTTCCAGATAATTGAAAGCCAACGAATAAATTGTATGAGCTCCACCCATTTCTGCCGAAGTAAATATCTGTTGCGAATAAGACCAGTTGTTGGATGTCATAATAGGCAACTCTGCCCTACCATGCGTATCATCAGTTCCAACCTGCCTGTACGAATCAGTATCTACAACATCAATTTCCGGTTCAGATGGTTCAACATATTCAGTGCCAAACCTAACATTGCTTCTTATATCATATCTCGTCCCTGAAAAAGAATCAGAATATGGATTGATGCTATAACTTACAAAATTAGAGAGATTCTCAATTACACTTGTTTCCGAGCAATAGAAATTCCTTCTAGGAACAGAGTTATCTGAAATATCGTATACGGCAAGCACTAGATTGTCGGTTCCATTATAAGCAAACGGTTCATCGAGAACTATAGTTACCCACGACTCTTCGGCAGGAATTGTCATATAACCGGAATATACCTTTGTCAACCTAGTGACATCCACAAAATCATAGCTGGCTGTATATTCAGACTTCTGAGTATGCCCCATATACACCTTTACAAATCTGCTTACTTCCTCGGTCTCGTTACCCGAATAGTTGAACGAAAGCGTATAGATGGTCTTATCGCTACCCATTTCTGCAGAGGTATATATCTGCTGCGAATAACCATAATTGTAATTTGTATTAACAGGGAATGCGCCCAATTCTCCGTCAAGTCCAACCTGACGGTATGTATCTGTTTCTACATAATTTATAGGTTGTGTAAATTCCCTCAGCTCAATATCGTCCAATATGAAACCAGCGCCACCATAAATTGGGATTCCCACGAATGCAATTTGGAAATTTTCCTGCAAGTCGGACACAGCAAAGCGAATTTTCATTTTTGTCCAATCGGAATGATAATCGTCAATCCTTGCAAGCACTGATTCGCTAGTACCATTCATCAACTTGACAATTAGCTTGTCGTAGTCGCCAGACCTGTACGGATTTGCATAGTAGAAAACCAATTCGAGAGTATCGATGTTGGCAGGACGCACAAAAACAGGAGAAAGCAACATTGCCGTATCAGACACATTCGATGTATTGCTAACCTTGGCATTATATGTACCTCCGTGCGCTCCTGGAATATAACCGAAATAAGAACCTGTACCGATAAGCCAGTATGCACGTCCATACTTTGTGCTTGTTGTCCAACCATTTGTTTCAAAACTTGCAGTCTCAAAATCCTCACTCCATGGATATGTGTCAACAATAACAGGAGTCTCAACATGTTCGATCCAATTCAACTCAACATCGTCAATCAAAAAACCATAACCATACTTAGGAATTCCGACAAACTTAATCTGAAATCTACTGGGCAAATCTTCCGCAAGTAATTGCAGGTTCATTTCTGTCCAACTGTCGTGATATTCTTCAATGCGAAGCAGTTCTGTTTCAATAGTTCCATTAACCAACTTAACAACAAGGTGGTCGTAATCCGAACTCCATTTAGGATTAGCATAAAAGAACGACAAATTAAGCGTATCCATATTGTTTGGGCGTACAAAAATAGGCGAAAGCAATGCTGCGGTATCCCCTTCTTGACTATCATTGGTAATCCTAGCGTTATACGAACCACTGTAGGCAGATGTCAATGGACAATTGTTTCCATAGCCACCCGTTTCAATTATCCAATCAGCATTTCCTGATAATATACTTGTTGTCCAACCTTTTGTTTCAAAACTTCCGCTCTCGAAATCATCACTCCACGGATAGGTATCAACCACAACAGGAATCACAGTATGTTCTATCCAATTCAACTCAATATCGTCAAGCAAAAAGCCACGACCATACTTAGGAATTCCGACAAACTTAATCTGAAAGTTACTGGGCAAATCTTCTGCAAGCAACTTGAGGTTCATTTCTTCCCAGCTATCGTGAGATCCTTCAATGCTAACCAAATCCGTTTCATTGACGCCATTAACTAACTTAACAACGAGTGAGTCATAATCCGGACTCCATAGGGGATTTGCATAAAAGAACGACAATTCAAGCGTATCCACATTGCTTGGACGTACAAATACTGGCGAAAGCAACACTGCAGTATCTCCATTGTAGTCACTATTACTTACAATTGCATTATAAGAACCGCTGTGTGCATTTGTAAGAGAACCGCCACTAGATCCCGTTCCGATAGTCCATTCTGCAGAACCAGCCACAATGCTGGTTGTCCATCCATTTGTTGCAAAACTATTGCTCTCGAAATTTTCAGTCCACGGATATGTATTTATCTGGGCAAAAGCACACTGCACCAACAATAGCAGCATAGGTATGATTACCAATACTCTTTTCATTTTCAAACTCAATTAAAATTATCTCGCAAAATTAACAAAAAAATGAGAATGCACACATAATGATTTACGATTGTTAAATTTTCCATCGCAAAGCATTGCGCCTATTATTTGATTTTTTGAATATTGTACAATCGCGCCATGGCGCGATTCTTTGAACCTTAAAAACATTGAAACGGCGTCACCACCTGTAAAGACGTGCCATGGTGCGTCTCTACAGAAACGCCGCAGGCATTAGGGCTAAAAGGCTAAAAGGCTAACAGCCAAAACGTAATAACGTTCAGTACGTTATGGCTTCAAGCCTGTGAGCCTTCGAGCCTGCATGCCCCAAACCTTCAAACGGCGTCAGCCCAGAAAATTTTATATCAACTTCCTTCGCCTCATCTCCCAGAAGCATTTGCGGGTAGCATCAACATCGGCGGCGGAATTGTGAGCATCATCGAACTCTGTCCCGAATAGTTTCTTGTGAAGCTCCTGAAGCTTAGGCCACTTGTACCCGCCACGATAGCCTGGCAACTTGCAATATTCAGTTCCTGCAAGCATTGTGCAGTACGACTTCATACGCGAAAGCTGAACATCAATGCCTCGTCTAATAAACTCAGCATCAACAACATGAATATCAAATGAAATGTTATGTCCGACAATGTACTCGGCAGAATCGAGCGTCTGCACAAAAATCGCCAGCGCAGAATCCAAAGCTATGCCTTCCCTCATCGCCCTTTCGGTGGAAATGCCGTGAATTGAGGCCGCCTGCTCAGGAATCTCATAGCCATCGGGACGAATAATGCAATCGTGGACAGAAAGCACATTGCCCTGATTGTCGGTAAGAATCCAGCTCAACTGCACCATGCGCGGCCAATTCATGGTATCGCTGGCAGGTGCTTCGTAATCGTGTGGCAATCCTGTTGTTTCGGTATCGAAAAACAGATAGTTATGACCAGCGAATGCCAATCCGCAAACAAACACAGCCAACAGCGACACAAGAAATCTTTTCATATTTTTTATTTTTTGCAAAATTAACAAAACAATCATGCACAATATTACACAAAAAACGAAAACGGAACGCTAAAAAATATATTTTTGCGCCCATGAAAAAAGATTCGCCACTGATAATATATCCGTTGCTGGTAATAGCGATGCTATTCTGGTCGTTTTCGTTCATCTGGGCAAAACAAGCGCTTGTCAATTACAATCCGATAACAATCATTTACTTACGAACAATTGTTGCCTCTGTAATCCTATTTCTCATACTGCTTGTCACAAGGAAAAGGATCAAAATTCGACTGAAAGACCTGCCAATCTTCATTGTTCTTGCTTTTTTCGAGCCGTTCCTATACTTCCTTGGCGAAACCAACGGACTTACGCGCGTTGATGCATCTACAGCAGGAATAATAATTGGCACAATACCACTTTTCACGCCGATAGTTGCATATATTTTCCTGAAGGAAAAAATCACAAAGCTCAACATTGTCGGCATAGTGCTGTCGGTTATAGGCGTGGCAATAATGACATTCGATACCAACCTCAACATGCAGGTGTCGCCCGAAGGACTTATGCTTCTTGGCGTTGCAATACTTGCCACATTGGGATATACAGTTGCTGTAAAGAAAATTCCGGAAGAATATTCAGTATTCACAATCACTTTATACCAGAACATTATCGGCTCGCTTTTGTTTTTGCCGCTAGTCATTATTTTCGAGAAGGACAACATAATGCAAACGGGCTTTGTTTGGGACTCAATCCTGCCGATAATAGAACTCGGAATATTTGCATCGGCGGCTGCATTCGTATGCTACACATACACATTGCGTTATATCCCGATTGCCCGAGCAAACATCTTCACGAACCTTATTCCCGTGTTCACGCTTTTCCTATCGGCATTGATTCTTGGAGACGAAATTAACCTCCAGAAAATCATTGGAATAACTGTCGTTCTGACTGGCGTTTTTGTTGCGCAGGCGAAAAAACGAATACCAAAGCAATTAAAATAACAAAAAAAGGAGGCATAAACCTCCTTTACTTTTCGTATCCCATTGTCTATTAGAAACTTCGTACTGCACGGTCATGAAGTACCTCTATTTTGTCTTCCGAAGTTGTCCATCCAGAAGATGAAAGATACCAATAAAAAAAAACAGTTCAAAACAAAAAAACAGCAGCCGACATTTGCCGACTGCCATATATTCATTATGCGAAGCTGAACATACCTCAGAAATTGATACCGAAATACCTATTGGATTATTGACTGATGGTATTAATCATTTTAAAATCCTTCCAAAAGTTGGCTTTTTTGTACATACCCAAACCTGCAGGATGAACAGTAAGCATCACCCGACTAAGAAACTCTTCTTCTCCATCGAAAATACCTTCTTTAGAACAATTTGGAGGTCGCATGCTATAAAGTATAATATTCCCGAGATTTTTACAACCATCAAAACAGTCTTCTCCAAATTCACTTATATTTTCAGAAAGAAAAGAAATTTGAGCCAAATTTTCACAACCTGCAAATGCATCATCACCAACACTTTTTACACTTGCTGGACATATTACTTTTGTCAACGATTTGCAATCGGCAAATGCTTTTTTGGGAATCATTGTAAGTTTTTCCGACAATTGGATATCGTAAAGGCTTTGCATCCTTTGGAAGCAACCCTCTCCAATTGAAACTACACTATTGGGAAGATAGAATTTTTGGATACTTTCACATCTGCAAAACGCCTCTTTTCCTATTGTAGTGGTATTATTTGATATATAAACATCACGTAAACTTTTACAATTTTTGAACAGTCCATTCGGAATTACTGTAATACTATTAGGTAATGTAATCGCTACCAAACTTTCGCACCCTTCAAATGCACTTTCTCCAATACTATTGATTTTTGGGGAAATAATCATTTTTGTCAATTGTTTGCATCCATCAAAAGCCCCTTTGCCAATTCTATTCACATTGGAAGGTATATTCACTTCATTCAGTTTCGAACAATTTTTGAAACAATCGTCATCTATAACTTCCAATGTGCTTGGAAGTTGAACGTACTGGACATTACGTCCTGATAATCCACACACTTCCGTTATCCCCTCGCCAATCAGTATAACTTTTGCGTTTGATAACTGAGATGCAAAATCAGGTTCTTTACTTGGAATCATGCGTCCACTACCTTCGATAGTCAGTACTCCATTATTCGAGAGCGTAGAAGATAACCCACCACCAATCATAATTTGACTCTTCAATTTCCCCTGAGTAAACAATTTGTCTAACTTAGGA
>JAEEGG010020479.1_pt1 | contig 13216 bp, 13 predicted proteins | sample 9134161 | NCBI WGS metagenome assembly JAEEGG01 (sample SAMN16246543, study PRJNA631951) | gut metagenome | biome: gut microbiome; feature: rumen; material: CR-attached | host: Bos | place: Iran: Karaj | collected 2018-10 | reverse complement strand
ACCCTCGTCCGAGCGTCGATACGCGCAGCATTCCCCTGCCGTTCAGGCCGTCAGGGCAAAGACCCGAAGGCGCGAATCCTTTCGCTTCGACCCTAACACCGTAAGTGTCGAGGATCTTCAGCGCCTGGGATTCAGCGAAAAGCAGGCGCAGAGCATAGACAATTACCGGCAGAAAGGCGGGAAATTCAGAAGAAAAGAAGACTTCGCGAAATCATTCGTAGTAGCCGACTCGGTTTACAAACGTCTCGAGCCCTTTATCGACATCCCCCGCCTGGATATCAACAAGGCGGATTCTGCGGCCTTCGACGCCCTTCCAGGAATCGGGCCCTACTTCGCCGCGAAGATGGTAAGCTACCGCGAAGAGCTCGGAGGATACTCCTCGACGGAGCAGCTTCTGGAGATCTACAATTTCGGAGAAGAACGCTACGAAAAGCTGAAAGATATCATAGTTTGTTCCGAGCCGGCTAGACCCCTAAGACTCTGGAGCTTGCCCGAAGACTCGCTGCGCCTCCACCCCCACATCCGCTACCGTAGCGTAGCCCACGGAATTGCGCTCTACCGCGAAAACAATCCCCGCGAGTCCTGGACTCTCGAGGGCCTGCTCGATGCCGGAGTAATAGATTCGCTGACCTTCTCCCGCCTCAGCCTCTGCAAACTGGCGTTTACCGCCTGGGATGATGCTCCAAAATTGAAGCCTGCCAGGTAGCGGTGTCGATATGGGTATAGATCTCGGTTGTAGTGATGCTTTCGTGGCCTAGCATTTCCTGGACAACGCGAAGGTCGGCTCCGTTCTCAATCAGATGAGTCGCGAAAGAGTGACGGAAAGTATGGGGAGAGATTTCCTTGGTAACGCCGGCCAGCAAGGCGTATTCGCGAACCATCTTGAACACTGAGACGCGGCTCAGCGGTTTTCCGAAGCGATTCAGAAAAGCGATGTCGGAATACTCTGGGGCGTAAGCTTCCCCGCGTACGGCCAGCCACTGCCCGAACGCTGCCGCAGCGCTCTCCCCCATCGGCACCAGCCTCTCCTTGTTTCCCTTTCCTACGACGCGGACGAAGCCCTCGTCAAGGTAGACGTGGGAAATCAGCAGCCCGCAGAGCTCGCTCACTCGCAGGCCGCAGCCGTACAGAATTTCTAGTATCGCTTTGTCGCGTATGCCCTTCGGGTCGCGGGTGTCCACCCCGTCGATAATGGCGCCTACTTCCTCAACCGAAAGGACTGCGGGCAGGTAGCGGCCAATCTTGGGAGAGTCGACCCGGTCGCAGGGGTTATCCTTCCGTTCGCCCTCGAGTACCAGCCAATCGAAGAACGAGGTCAGCGCGCTGAGTTCGCGCGACTGCGAGCGCTTCGAAAGCCCGGACGAATGGTCCGCGAGAAAAGCGGCGATATCCTCCGAATCCACGGCGGCCAGGGAGCCATGGCCCCCAAGGGAGGACATCCAGGCCATGAAGGCCTTGACATCCGAGCAATACGAGCTCACGGTATTCGAAGACATACCGCGTTCTACCCGCAGATAGTAAGAATAGTTCTTTAGAATATCCGACGCCATACAAATGCAAATATACGGAAAAGATGACTATCTTTGTAAGTTATGAAATTTAGGTGGCTAGTCATATTCTCTGCGATTATTCTCGCTCTTTCTTCCTGCCATAAGGATCTGGATCCTTTCGAGGACAGCGGTTCCGGCAAGAAGGCAGACAGAGAGGGTGTGTCCGGCCTTCACTTCGATAAGCTCATGATCCTTTACAGCGAGGGTTACAACAACCTACAGAACTCTCTGGATACCAACTTCGACCAGCTATGTGAAGGATATATACCCGGAAAATGGGATAACAACGCTATCGTAGTCTTCTCCCACGCCTCCGTAAACCGCAGCGACTGGCAGACTGAAACCAGCCCTGTCGTGTTCAGGATTTATAAACACTATGGAGAGATAGTCCGCGACACTGTCTTTACCTATCCTGCAGGAACCATCTCCGTCGAAACCGCCTTCATGAAGGAGGTTATGAACGACATCAAGGACAAATATCCTTCCGAGTCCTACGGACTGGTATATACCTCCCACGGAACCGGATGGATTCCCAAAGACTATAAAAAGAGCGATGAGAAAAGTCTTATCGCAAAAAAGAGCGTCGGCGCCCAGTATGACGGCCCGTATTCGAGCGTTTCTGTCCACCAGCTCAACATAGAGGATCTCAAGGACGCCCTTCCCTATCATCTCGACTATATAGTAATGGACGCCTGCCTGATGGGAGGAGTCGAGGTGCTTTATGAATGGCGCGACCTGTGTGACTATCTTGTCGCCTCCCCGGGAGAAGTACTGACAGACGGTTTCGAGTATGTCAATATGAGCCATAGACTGCTTCAGGGAGACAAGCCGGATCTCGCCGGACTCTGCGAGGATTACTATCTGATGAACAAAGACAACGGCGATGCGACAATCGGTCTGTATGACTGCAGTAAGGTCGAAGCCCTCGCCGAGGCATGCGTCCCCGTTTTTGAAGCACACCGCGATAACGTCTTCGGTCTTAAGCCTTATCAGGTCCAGGGTTTCAACTACAGTTACGAATACCACTACGATTTCAGGGACATTCTCGTCAAAATCGGTGCTACCGACGAAGAACTTGCCCCGGTAGATGCCGCCCTTGCAGATCTTGTCCTGTATAAAAACTATACGGAGTACTTCCTTGGGAACCAGATCAACACTTTCAGTGGTCTCAGTATGTTCCTCCCTACTACTAAGTGGCCCGTTCTGAACGAAAGGTATAAGAGTACTTCCTGGAATCAGGCAACCGGTTTTGTCAAATAAATAATTCTTTCTATATTTGCGCCGCATTTGTAAACCGCACCGGCGGTTTGGTGCAATGGGGTCTGGGCATGACCCAGACTGAGTAACACATTTTAAACATTAAGAAAATGCAGCATTTCGAACTTAATGGCCAGCTTCGTCAGGTTGGCAACAAAGCCACCATCAAGGCTTTCCGTCGTCAGGGTCTCGTTCCTTGCAACCTCTATGGTGCAGGTATTGAGAACATCCTCTTCACAGTTAACGCAAAGGATCTTAAGGGCCTTATCAACACCCCTTATTCCCACATCGTTGACCTCAACCTCGATGGCCAGAAGTACACAGCAATTCTTCATGAGCTTCAGTTCCACCCGGTAGAGGATCTCTGCCTCCATGTAGACTTCCTTTCCGTCAGCGAGGACAAGCCCATCAGCATCAGCGTTCCCGTTAAGGTCAGCGGACACTCAAAGGGTGTTCAGCTCGGCGGTAAGTTCACTCAGAACGCACGCAACATCCGTGTCAGCGGTCTTATGAAGGACCTTCCCGATGATGTTACAGTAGACATCTCCGGTCTCGGTCTCGATCAGAAGATCAAGGCTGGAAACCTCAGTTTCCCTGGCCTTCAGATCCTCACCGACAAGGATGCTGTCATCTGCAGCGTACGCGCTACCCGCAACACTGCAGCTGCCGCTACCGAGGAAGCAGCTGAGTAAAATCAGTCCGGATTATGGCTGGCGAGAGCTATCTTGTAGTTGGGCTCGGTAATATCGGCCCCGAGTACGCCAAGACCCGCCATAATATGGGATTTATGGTGTTGGATGCCTGGACTCAGGCATCCGACACTTCTTTTAATACCCAAAGGTACGGAGATCTTGCGGTCATGTCCGTAAAAGGCAGGACCCTTTATCTCCTGAAACCCAGTACATATATGAACCTCAGCGGAAACGCTGTAAGGTACTATCTCCAGAAACTCCCCGTTACCGAAGAGCGCCTGATAGTCATCTGCGACGACATCAACCTCCCCTTCGGAACTCTCCGTATGAGAAAGAACGGCAGCGACGGAGGCCACAACGGCCTTAAGAATATTGCCGAGATGATCGGGACAGAAGAGTATTGCCGTATCAGGATGGGAGTCGGCCACGACTTCCACGAAGGCGAGCAGGCCGACTACGTCCTCAGCGAACTTTCTCCAGAAGAAAATGAGCTGATGCCGGAGCTTTGTAAAAAGGTCTCACAAGGCGTTCTGGACTGGATTTTTGTCGGAGCCGAGCGCGCGATGAACGTCCTCAATACAAAAAATTCAAAAAAATAATTTTTTATATGCAACGTTACCTAAACCTCTTGCATCTATGTTGTAGGTTTAGGTTTTAGTACACGTCTGGGGTTGATGCCGTGAGGTATCGGCCCTTGATTTTTTATATCAAGGGCCGATACCGTTAGAGCGAAGCGAAGTCGGCATCAGCCGACCGGCCGGCCCGGGTATTTTTGACGAAGGAAAAAATACGGAAAGGGAGGAAGGCCGAAGGGGGTTTCGGGGGAAGGACGCTTCCCCCGCTATGTAGTATCGGCCCTTGATTTTTTTTGTATCTTTGGGATATGAAGAGCTTTTGGGGCGTTTTCATATCTCTTTTTCTTTGTACCTGTGCCTTTGGGCAGCAGGCCCGAAGAGTCATTTTCTTGAGGGCAGAACTTAATGGAGTACCCTTTACGGTAAGTGAAGAACATCTTGACTCTATCCTCAACGCCTCCGCCGAGTACTTCAACAGCCAGCTTGATTCCGCGATAACGGTCAATTTCGATCTTGGCCCCATAGTAAGCCTGACAGACTCTTATACCAACGAAACCGCCCACCTCGCGGTTGAAGAAGCCTGCCGCCTCGCAAACAATTCCGTCAATTTCCGCCAGTACGACACCAATACAGACGGGATCGTAGACTGTGTAGGAGTAATCTTCTCCGGCACCGAAATCTGGCCCCAGCACCACCGCCTCAAGAATAAGAACATCTCCCTCCTTCTGGACCACGTCCAGCTCGACGAATACGCCGCCCTGAGCGAAATCCTCTACGACAAGCCTCTCCAAATCGGACCCGTCTGCCACGAATTCGGCCACGCCCTCGGCCTGCAGGACCTCTATGACACCGACCAGGAAGGCAGCGGCGGCCTTGCCGAGGGGCTATGGGGCAGCCTTGCCCTAATGGACCGGGGCGACCACAACGACAGCACCCGCACCCCGGCCGGCCTGAGCGCGATTGATTTCGACATCCTCCAGCTCGGCCAGCGTGACACCCTCCTTACGGGCGAGTACGTACTCAGCCCCTTCTCCCGCTCCCACGAATACCTCTACTACCAGACCGAAACTCCGGGCGAGTACTTCCTCTTCGAATGCAGGGCCCCCGAAGGATGGGATAGCTACATAGGCGGGAGCGGCCTCCTTATTTACCACATCGACAAATCCTCCAACCGCGCCGGCTTCTCTTCGTACTACAACATCACCCTTCGCGCCTACGACCGCTGGCTCAAAAACGAAGTCAACGCCCGGCCGGACCACCAATGCGCCGACCTGGTCGAAGCGATGCCCGGGGCCGATACGATCACTGCGGTCTTCTTTCCCTACGGCGAGCGGCAGACCTTCTGCTCCGACGGCGAGCCCGCATTCCGCTCCTGGGACGGCAGCCAGGCCCGCTATGCCCTTAAAGACATCCGGACCACGGCAGACAGCAGCGTCACCTTCTCCGTTATCGAGCCTATCGCAACCGTGCGCCAAACGGCCTTCCAGGGCTCGGCTATTCTCGTCTGGCAGATAGACCGGAGCCTTCTCGGCGAAATCGACAGCTGTACCGTTGCCCTCTCCCCTGTCCACGGCGAAGCCGTCTCAACCAAAGTCACCCCTTCGTCCGACGGCCTTCTTACCTTTATGCCGGACAGCCTCAAGGGCGGCACCTCCTACAACACGCTCCTTACCGTCTACACCCCGGACGCCGTCTATTCGAAGGGCGGCTCGTTCAAGACGATGGTCATAGACGGCCGAAACACTATCCCGTTCATCTACTTCGCCGGCGGCGTCAGGAATAAAGACGGCACCTTCGAAAAGGGCGCCCGCTTCCCCCTCTATGTCCACAACGCCGTGGATGCCGAGGAAATCAACTGGTACTTCGATGACCGGCCGGCCGTAGCAGACGGCGAGGGTATGTTCACCGTCAATTACAACGGCACCCTCCGCGCCGAGGTCCGTTGGGCCGACGGGACCACCGATGTGATTGTTAAGCAAATAACTGTCAAGCAATGAGAAGGATAAGGATACTACTAGCCGCAGCAGCGCTGCTCTTCTCGATGACCGCCTGTATCGAGGAAGGAACTTACACCCCCGAGTTCCTGACCGACAACACCCTCAGGATGGCTGTCGGGAAGACGGATGTGATTACCTTCAATCCTCTCAACTGCCAGTACGCCTTCAATACCGACCAGCTTGAGTTCAGGCTCCACACAGACAATATGTCTGATTATTTCATAGTCAGACTTCAGGCGGAACCTACCAAAGAAGACCAGATTATTACTGCAGGTCTTCTGCGCTGGACCTCGAAAACCGGAGCGGACGAGGTACGAAAAAACATCGCCCTCCAGGTCGTAAAGATGGAGGACGATGTAGTCTGGCTCTGGTATAGCCGGGAGTCAATTAAAATGACAGTGCGATTCCGATAAAGTCGTCTGCTTTAAGGGATGCGCCGCCGATAAGACCACCGTCGATATCAGGCTTTGCGAACAGCTCTGCAGCATTTGAAGGCTTGCAGGAACCGCCATAAAGAATAGTAGTATCGTCTGCTACCTTAGCTCCGAACATATCCTTAAGAAGTCCGCGGATGTAGGCGTGGATTTCCTCTGCCTGGTCTGCGGTTGCGGTCTTGCCGGTTCCGATAGCCCAGACGGGCTCGTAAGCAATAACGATCGAGGCCATATCCTCAGCGGTAAACTGCGAGAGGACGTTCTTTGTCTGAGCCTCTACAACTGCGAAGTGTTTTCCGGCCTCTCTCTCTTCGAGGTTCTCTCCTACGCAGAGGATAACCTTAAGTCCGTTTGCGAGAGCGAGCTTAGTCTTCTCGACGAGCTTCTCATCTGTCTCACCGTAATACTGACGGCGCTCGGAGTGTCCGAGGATAGTATACTGGCAACCTGCGCTCTTAATCATAGCGGCAGATACCTCTCCGGTATAGGCGCCCTTCTCCTTGTCTGCGCAGTTCTCAGCAGAAAGCTCTCCGCGAGTTCCGGCTACTACTGCAGCGACGGGGCAAAGATGTGTAAACGGGGTTGCGATTACAAGACCTACCTCAGCGGGGACCTTGGCGCTGGCCTCGACAACTGCCTTTGCAAGTTCTACTCCTTCGGGAACTGTAGTGTTCATCTTCCAGTTTCCTGCAACAATGTTCTTTCTCATTCTGTATAAATAGTTAAGTGAATTTTCAAACAAGCAAATTTAACTATTATTTACTAAATTTGTGGACTATAGATTATCATTCGATGAAGAATTTTGTAGAAGAACTGAAATGGAGGGGAATGATTAAAGACATTACCCCCGGAACCGAAGAAGAAATCGCGAAAGGACCTATGTCGGCCTACGTAGGAATCGACCCTACCGGAGACAGCCTTCATATCGGACACCTCGTCAGCATAATGATCCTCAAACACTTCCAGGAATGCGGAAACAAGCCCTTCGCTCTCGTCGGCGGAGCCACCGGAATGATCGGCGACCCTTCGATGAAGAGCCAGGAAAGGAACCTTCTCGACGAGAAGACCCTGGCCCACAACGTTGAGTGTATCAAGGCCCAGCTCTCCCGTTTCCTCGATTTTGAGTCAGACGCCCCCAATAAAGCCGAGCTCGTAAACAATTACGACTGGATGAAGGACTATACCTTCATTAACTTCACCCGCGATATCGGTAAGCTCATTACCGTCAACTATATGATGAGCAAGGATTCGGTAAAGAAGCGTCTTGAGCGCAACTCCTCCGAGGGTATGTCCTTCACCGAATTTACCTACCAGCTCCTCCAGGGCTACGATTTCCTGTATCTCTACGAACATAGAAACGTAAAGATGCAGCTCGGCGGAGCGGACCAGTGGGGCAACATCACTACCGGAACCGAGCTTATCCGCAGGGTCCTCGGAAAGGAGGCCTATGCTCTTACCTGCCCTCTCATCACTAAAGCAGACGGCGGAAAGTTCGGCAAAACCGAAAAAGGCAACATCTGGCTCGATCCCGAGCGCACCAGCCCTTACCAGTTCTACCAGTTCTGGCTCAACGTCAGCGACGACGACGCAGCAAAATACATCAAGATCTTCACTATGCTGGACCGCGAGACTATCGAGGCCGCTATAGCCGAACATACTGAAGATCCCGGCCGCCGTACCCTCCAGAAACTCCTCGCGAAGGAGGTCACTATTATGGTCCACGGCGAGAAGGAATACGAAAATGCAGTCAAGGCTTCCCAGATGCTGTTCGGCAAGGCTACCGCAGAAGATCTTCGCAGCCTGGACGAAAAGACCTTCCTCGCAGTGTTCGACGGCGTACCTACCTTCGATGTAGAGCGCGGAAAACTCCCTGTCGGAATTCTGGACTTCCTCGCAGTAGAGACTCAGGTCTTCCCCTCCAAGGGTGAAGCCCGTAAGATGATCCAAGGCAACGGCTTCTCCCTCAACAAGGAGAAAGTAACCGATATCGCCCGTGACATTACCGAGGCCGACATCATCGACGGTAAATACATCCTTGTCCAGAAAGGAAAGAAAGACTACTACATAATCAACATAAAGTAAAAGGCTATGGAAGGACAGAGTACGCGTCAGCAGAAGGTCGCAAGGGAGCTCCAGCGCGACCTAGCGGAGATTATCAGGAGTAAGGGAATGGCCGCCTTCGGCGGCGCGATGGTCACCGTCAGCGAGGTGCGCGTCAGCCCCGACCTTTCGATCGCCAAGGTCTACGTAAGTATCTTCCCTTCCGAGAAGCAGGAAGAGGTAATGAAGCTCCTCGAAGAGAACAACAAAGCTATCAGGGGCGAACTCGGAAGAAAAGTTGCCAAGCAGCTCAGAATCGTTCCTGAGCTGGACTTCTACCTGGATACTACACTCGATTATGTAGAGCACATCGAAGAACTGCTCAAAAAATAGTTTCCCACGTGGGAGTATCAGGCTTCATAGCCGGACGCTATCTCTTCTCCGGGAAATCCCGTAGTGTGATCAGCTGGATCTCCGGTATTGGTGCCGCCGGGATGGCGGTAGGGACTGCCGCGCTGATAGTGATACTCTCAGTCTACAATGGGTTCGACCGGATAATCAGGGACAATCTGGACGCCAGCTCGCCCGATATCGTAGTCCGGCCGGCCGTGGGAAAGACTTTCGATTCGAGCGCGGATGCGTTCGCTCAGGTTGCGGCCCTGCCCGGGGTCGTCTCCGCCGAGGGCGTGGTCGAGGAAAAGGTGGCCGTGCGCTATGGAGACAGGCAGTCAATAACGAAGGTGCGCGGAATCGATGGTGCGTGGGAGTGTAGTGTCAGCTCTACTCTCGCCTCTGAGCTTGGGATCAAGACCTTTTTCCTTGAGCAATTGACCCTCTTCTTCCCCAGCAAGAGCGAGAGCTTTTCGATGGCGAACCCTGCCGCTTCGCTGGAGACTGTTTCGATGAGGCCAAAGGAGATAGTTTCTTCCGACGAGAGCCTCGTCATAATCCCTATCTCGAAAGCCCGCGATCTTCTTCATATCGAGTCGGACGTCACCTCATTCGAGATTTACGGACCAAAAGTCTCCGTAAAACAGGTCCGGGAGCTCCTGGGGCCCGATTTCGAAGTCCTGGACAGATACCAGCAACATCCAGCTGTCTATAAGATGATGCGCTACGAAAAGGCGGCCATCTACCTGATTCTAATTTTCGTGGTGCTCATCGTCGCCTTCAACATCTTCGGCTCCCTGTCGATGCTCATCATCGACAAAAAAGACGATATCAGTACCCTCTCGAGTATGGGCGCTTCCGCTCCCGTCATCCGCCGGACCTTCTGGCTCGAGGGCTGGTTCGTGTCCCTGCTTGGACTGGTTATCGGCCTTGTGGTCGGAATCGCGCTGGTTCTTATCCAGCAATACACCGGCCTGATAAAGATGCCCGGCAACTACCTCGTAAGCTCATACCCGGTAGTTTTGAAATTCACCGACGTCCTGCTTACCGCAGCCGGCGTAGCCCTCATCGGGGCCCTCATCTCGTCTATAAGTATAAAAGAAATAAAACAATGAAACGCATCTTCACCCTCGCCGCCGCAGCCCTTGTCTCGCTCGGCGCATTCGCCCAGAACGGAGGCCTTGACACCCTGATGCTCCAGACTATCCGCCAGGGTTACACAAGCTCCCCGGCAGACAAAGCCGTCCGCAACGCCCTCAACGCAGTTGCGCTGAACACTATCGCCGTCAACGCGGAAAATGCCGCCATGATCGACACCGAATTCTCCGACAGAGTGAAGACTGTAGGAATCACGGACCAGAAGCAGTCAGGCCGCTGCTGGCTCTTCACCGGCCTCAATGTCCTTCGCGCCGCCGCTATCTCTCAGCACGATCTCGGGAAGTTCCAGTTCTCCCAGAGCTACAACTTCTTCTACGACCAGCTTGAGAAGGCAAACCTGTTCCTGCAGGCGATTATAGACACCAAGGACCTCCCCATCGACGACCGTCAGGTAGACTGGCTCCTGAGCAACCCTATAAGCGACGGAGGAACCTGGACCGGAGTTGCAAACCTGGTAATGAAATACGGTGTAGTCCCCGCAGAGGTGATGCCCGAATCCCTCATTGCCAATAGCACTTCCCAGATGGCTACCCAGCTGAAGACCATCCTCAGGCAGGATGCCCTGAAACTTCGCGAGGCAAAGTGTCCCAAGTGTGCCGGCAAACTGAAAGTTGAAATGCTTTCCGAAATCTACCGCATCCTCTGCCTTGCCTACGGCCAGCCGCCGTTAGAGTTCGAGTGGAAAGGCAAGACCTACACTCCCCAGGAGTTTTACGCCGAATTCGTCGGCTTCGACCTGAACAACAACTACGTAATGTTGATGAACGATCCTTCCCGCGAGTATAATAAACTTTACGAGATCCAGTACGACCGTCACCTCTACGACGGCGACAACTGGCTATATCTCAACCTCCCTATAGACAGGATCAAGGAGATGGCTATCGCCTCTATCAAAGATGGCAACGCCATGTACTTCTCCTGCGACGTAGGAAAGTTCCTCGACCGTAAGAAGGGTGTCGCCGACCTTGCCAACTTCGATTATGAGTCTCTTCTCGGAGTGCAGTTCACCATGGACAAGAAACAGCGCATCCAGACCCACGCCAGTGGCTCATCCCACGCTATGACACTTATCGCAGTCGACCTAAAGGACGGTAAGCCCGTCAAGTGGATGGTAGAAAACAGCTGGGGCGAGACAGCCGGTTACAAGGGCAATATAATTATGACGGACGAGTGGTTCGACGAGTATATGTTCCGCCTCGTAGTCGAGCGCAAGTACATTCCCGAAGACCTCCTGCCGCTTCTTGATCAGGAACCGGTTCAACTCCCCGCCTGGGACCCGATGTTCCTCGGAGAAGAATAAAACAAAAAAGGGTTGGCTCATCGCCAACCCTTTTTTAATCGAGCCCTACGGCATCAATTAAAAGCGGTCCTCAGAGGAAACGGTAAGTTTCTTGCGGCCGTGACGGCGACGCGCTGCGAGAACGCGGCGGCCGTTTGCAGAAGCCATACGCTCACGGAAACCGTGCTTGTTGACTCTCTTGCGACGTGAGGGTTGGAATGTCCTTTTCATATCTATCTATTTTTTTGTTTTTCGGATTTGGGAGGGCAAAGATATTATTTTCTTATCTCAATTACAAATTTTTCTGCGAAATAATCGTCTTTCAGCCAGTCGTTTATAGGCCAGACGCTTACCTTCCCGGGGTCGACCTTGCATTTTGAACACATTTGAGCAATTTCCTCGGCGACATCGCCCCCTTTCAGATAGAGAATACCCTTGCTGAACTTCCCTTTTACCCAGGGATAAAACGCGTCAAGCGAGGTGACCGCTCTCGAAACGACCCAGTCAAAAGGTCCGGGAAGCGTCTCCGCCCTGGCGTTGACACACGTTACGTTTTTGAGTTTCAGATCCTTCGCGACAGCCTGGGCTACCCTGACTTTCTTCGCTATAGAGTCGCAAAGAGTGAAGTGACAGGAGGTCATCACCGAGGCCAGCGGAATACCGGGAAAACCGCCTCCGGTTCCCAGGTCGAGTATCTCAAGCCCGTCTTCCAGCAAGCCTTTCTCTTCCATATATCGATGGATTGCCAGCGAGTGAAGGATATGATGGTCGTAAAGATTGTCGATGTCTTTTCGCGAGATGACGTTGATCTTCTCGTTCCACTCCTTGTAGAGCTTGCACATCAGTGCAAAGTCTTTCTTTTTAGGCATCTTGTTCATCTCTTTTCATCTTATCTATCAAGTCTTTCGCCCGACGGATTCGAGTACGGACCGTATTGAGCTCAAGTCCCAGTTCGTCCGCAATTTCCTTGTACTGAAGGCCGTCGATAAGGCGTTTGTGGGCAACCTCGCGATAAAGGTCGGGCAAGCCGTCTACATAGGCGCGGGTACGAAGTTCGTCCTCGTCGCGGATGATCGAATCCAGCGCATCCGTCTCAACCTCAGTCATATTCTCAGCTACCGAAGCCGTCTGCAGATTATCGTCGAGCGAGACGGTCTCGCGTCCGGCACGCCTCTCGGATTCGAGGATGTCGAGGGCCGTGTTGTGGGCAATCGTTTTCAGCCAGGTACTGAACTGGCTGCGCGAAGGGTCGTAGCTCCGAATCTGGCGGAATGCCTTCTCGAAACTGCGCGAGCAGATATCGTCGATAAAGAAATCGTCCAGATTCTTCATCGTAGACTTAAGATATGCGCGAAGGGCGTCGATATGGGTGTCCCAGAGCGCGGTGAAGGCCGCGCCGTCGCCGATAATCGCGAGCCGGACGAGCTCGTCAATGGGCCTCGAGCCAGTTCTTGCCATAGTTACATTCGACTGTGAGCGGGACGCTGAGGGCCATCACCCCCTCCATCTGCTCGGTTAGTATTCTCTTGACGGGCTGTATCTCGTCTTCCGGAACCTCCAACACCAGTTCGTCGTGGATTTGAAGGACCATCCTCGCGCGCAATCCCTGCTGGCGCAGGGCACGGTCTACCCCGATCATGGCGAGTTTGATTATGTCGGCCGCGCTGCCCTGGATGGGGGCGTTGACCGCGTTTCGCTCGGCCATGGCCCTGATATTCGCGTTATGGGAGTTCACGTCCGGGACATAGCGCCTGCGGCCGAAGATAGTCTCCACGTAGCCGGTGCGGCGTGCGGATTCGAGCGTCCCGTCGATGAACGAGCGTATCGTCGGGAAGGAAGCGAAA
>JAEEGG010020478.1_pt1 | contig 13216 bp, 10 predicted proteins | sample 9134161 | NCBI WGS metagenome assembly JAEEGG01 (sample SAMN16246543, study PRJNA631951) | gut metagenome | biome: gut microbiome; feature: rumen; material: CR-attached | host: Bos | place: Iran: Karaj | collected 2018-10 | reverse complement strand
CGCTCCCGCAGTCTCGATTCCTCCTGATGAGCGCGACCGTCGGCGCAACAGAATTTTTCGAACGCGAGATGACGAAGCATACCGGCAGGCAGTCGGTCACCGTCCGTTCCTCGCAGAGGCCCGTCCCGCTCGATTTCAGCTACAGCACCACCGAGATTTCGACCGAAGTGCAGAAACTCGTGAACGAGGGCAAGGCGCCCGTATATGTAGTTCACTTTACTCAGGCGGCTGCGGCAAGCAATGCGCAGAACTTCATGAGTCTCGACCTCTGCACCAAGGAAGAGAAGGTCAAGATAAACGAGGCCATCAAGGAAGTGCGGTTCTCCAGCCCGTACGGTCCCGATGTCAAGCGCTGGCTCAAGCAAGGGATCGGCCTACACCACGCAGGACTTTTACCCAAGTACCGTATCCTCTGCGAAAAACTCGCACAGCAAGGCTTATTGAAAGTCATCTGCGGTACCGACACGCTCGGCGTGGGCGTGAACGTCCCAATCCGTACGGTTCTCTTCACGCAACTCTGCAAGTACAGCGGCGACAAGACGGCAATCCTCACCGCACGCGATTTCCACCAGATTGCAGGCCGCGCAGGCCGCAAGGGATTCGACAACATCGGATACGTAGTGGCGCAGGCTCCCGAGCACGTAATCGAGAACCTGAAACTCGAGGCAAAGAGCCGCCAGACCGGAAAGAAGTTCCAGAAACGCAAACCGCCCGAGCACGGCTACGTGCCCTTCGACGAGAGCACGTACAAACGCCTGATAGACGCGCAGCCCGAACCGCTCACCTCAAGTTTCCGCGTAGACCACGGGATGCTCCTGAACATTCTGAGCCGCGAGACCGACGGCTGCAAGGCGATGCGCACGCTCATCAAGGACTGCCACGAGAGTGCAGCGAGCAAGAAGCAGTTACAGCACCGTTCCTTCCAGCTTTTCCGCAGCCTGGTGGAAAAGAACATCGTGGAGTTCGTGAGACCCGTAGCCGAAGGCAACAGCCACCTGCGCGTGAACATGGACCTGCAAGATGACTTCGCGATGAACCAGCCGCTCTCGCTCTACCTGGTAGATACACTCCCGAAACTCGACAGCAATTCGCCGGAATACGCGCTAGACGTGATTACATTGTGCGAAAGCATCGTGGAAAACCCGGAGGCGATTCTGCGCATCCAGCAGAACAAGGCCCGCACGGCAAGGCTCGACGAGCTCAAGGCGCAGGGCATGGAATACAACCAGCGCATGGAAGAAATCGAGAAGGTGGAATACCCCAAGCCGCTGCGTGAATTTATATACGGCACTTACAACGAGTTTGCGGAAGTTCACCCGTGGGTTGACGTGAACGTGGAACCCAAATCCATCGTGCGCGAGATGTTCGAGAACTTCAGCACGTTCAGCGGATACGTGAAGCAGTACGGCCTACAGCGCATGGAAGCGATTTTGCTCCGGCACCTCAACTACGTATATAAGGTTTTGAGCCAGACGGTGCCCGATGGCTACAAGAATGACGAACTCCGCGAGATGGAAGACTACCTCGGCGACATGATTCGCCGCACCGACTCGAGCCTGCTGGAAGAATGGGAAAAGATGGCCCACCCCGAGGACTACCAGAAGCGCCTGGAAGCGGGAACCGCAGAAGACGAGGCGGAAAAAGCCTTCGGCGCCGACAAGGCCGCAGCCGACATCACCTACGACAAGAAGCGGTTCCTCGGCATGGTGCGCCAGCGCATTTTCCAGATCATGGGCAACCTCGCGAAGCAAGATTTTGCGGCGGTTCTCGACAGCCTCGCGGACGACCTGGAAGAAGGCCAGATGCTCGTGGACGGCGAAGGCAAGCCCTGGACCGAGAACATGCTCACAGAAATCATGGCCGCCTACACGGCAGAACACCACAAGTTCCGCCTCGACGTGGAAGGCCGCGCGCTCGCCCACACCATCGTCACCTACGAGGGCGACGTGATGCACATACAGCAGATGCTGCAGGACGAGGAAGAATTCAACGACTGGAGCATTGACTTCGAGATAAACCTCGCCGACAGCCGCGAAGCAGGAATCCCGCTCCTGAAAATGCTGCGCATCGGCGAAGCGTAATTTTATATCTTTACCGACATGCAGAACTTGAAAGGCAGATTCGCGGCAGTGCTCCCCGCAGGGGGACTCGGCAAGCGCATGGGCGGAAACATCCCCAAGCAGCTGATGCTCCTGGGCGGAAAGCCCGTCTACCGCTACTGTCTCGAGACATTCCTCGAGATGGAAGAAATCGCCGAAGTCGTGATGGCCGTACCCGCCGACTGGAAAGATCACTTCGAAAAGGAAATCTTCGACAGCGAACACTCCGGCAAGCTCGGCAAACTTATTGCCCGCAAAATGAAGATTGTCGTGGGCGGTGCGGAGCGCTGGCAGTCCGTAGAGAACGGCGTGAACGCACTTACAAGCAGCGCGGAATTTGCGCTGGTCCATGACGTGGCACGCCCCTTCGTGAGCAAGGAAATCATCCGCGACGTATGCGAGACGCTCGTCACCAAGGGCAGCTGCCTTGTGGCCAAGCCCGCCGTCGATACCATCAAGATTGCTAAAGACGGGCGCGTCGAATCCACCATCGACCGCAATACCGTCTGGATGGCACAGACCCCGCAGGCCGCCTCCATCGCGCTACTGAAAAGGCTCTACGCGCGCATTGCCGCAGAGCCATTGAACTTCACGCCCACCGACGAGGCGAGCATTCTCGAATACTTTGGCGAGAACGTCTACATCGTGAAGGGCAACGTCGCGAACGACAAGCTCACGACCCCCGAAGATTTCGAGATTTTCGCGAGCCGCGCGAAATAATACAAGCGTCATTCCGCGCAAAAAAGATTCTCGTCATGCCCGGCCTGGTCGGGCATCTTTTCTTCAAACCTTCCCGCCGAACTCAAAACCCGCTTCTTCAACGGCCTTTTTAAGCGCTCCTTCATCGACATCGTGCGCATCGTGCCATTCCACGCGGAGTTCCTTCTTCGAAACATCGGCCTCGGCAGATTCCACTCCGTCCAGCACGCGCACCGCCTTCTCGACGCACGCCTTGCAGTGGCTGCAGCTCATGCCGTTCACGCGGTAAGTTACGAGAACGCATTCATCGCATTCCTCTTCGTGGTCGTGGCAGCCGCAACCTTCGTGCTCATGGCAATGGCACTCGCCTTCGTGATGGTGCTCGCCATGCTCGTGCCCGCAACCACAATGATCGCCGCAGCCCCTGTGCGCAAACTTCGCATAAATCATGCACACCGCTAGCAGGCCTGCACATACATAGTCAAACACGCCGAGCGCGCCATGCCCGTGACATTCCGCAGAGCCATGCGGAAGCATCGCCGCAAGGAACGTGTCCATGAAGAACGTGTCCACGATGTAGCCAAAGAACAGCGCGCCCAGCGCAATGGACGTCAGGTAGGCAATCAAGGTACGCTTGCCAAAGGCCTTCCCCACCACAAGCATGCTCGCGATACTCGTCGCAGGCCCAGCCATCAGCAGCACGAGAGCCGCACCCGGCGTAATGCCCTTCGCCACAAGCGCCAGCGCCAGCGGAATGGAACCCGTAGCGCACGTGTACATGGGCATCGCAAGCACAAGCACCACCAGCATACAAAGCAGCGGATACTCGTGCAGGAACAAGAAGAAGTCATCCGGCACAAAGGCCGCAATCAGCGCACCGAGCAGGAGCCCTATCGTGAGCCACTTGCTCACGTCGCCCACCATGTTCACAAAGCCATACTCAACAGTTTCCCGAACCTTCTGTGCAAAGGACCTCTTCCCCGCCTTCGCATCTTCGGATTCGCATTCGCAATGCCCGCAACCGCAGTGGTGTTCGGTATCGCAGTCATCAAAGTCGATTGTCTCCGGGTGGTCATGTGCCTGCTCCTCATCGCGCGTCAGCACGTTCGTGAACACGCCGCCAAACATCGCGGTCACAAAAGCGGCAATCGGGCGCAGCACCGCAAACGGCCCGCCCAGTAGGGAATACGTCGCAAGGATGGAATCCACACCCGTCGCAGGCGTCGAGATAAGGAAACTCACGCTCGCGCCCTTGCTCGCACCTTCCTTACGGAGAGCAATCGATGTGGGAATCACACCGCAACTGCAAATCGGGAGCGGCACGCCAAAGAGCGCAGACCACAGCACCGACTTAAAATTCGGCTTCGAGATCTTCGGTACGTACAGGTGGTTCGGCACCCACACGTGCAAAATGCCCGCAAGCAAAAAACCGAGCAACAGGAACGGCGCCATCTCGGAGAACAGCGTAATGAACTGCAAGATAAACTTCTCAAGAATTTCCAGAACAGCAGGCATTTTACTTACCCTTCTTGTGGAGAATGTGCGTGAGGCCCGTATTGAAAATGAGCCCGATATGCTCGTCGTCAAGCGAATAGAACATCTTGCGGCCATCGCGACGCGGCTTCACGAGGTTCGCCGTGCGGAGGATACGCAGCTGGTGGCTCACCACCGACTGTTCCAGGTTCAGTTTTTCAGCGATGTCGTTCACCGAGATTTCGCCCGAAAGCATCAAGTGGATAATACGGATGCGCGTGGTATCGCCAAAGAACTTGAAGAATTCAGAAAGTTCAAAAAGGGTATCGAGCGAAACGTCCTGCTCCGGGCCCTTCCTGCCGTTGTTTTTGATATATGAACAAGTATTCATATTTTCATATATAGAAATCAGCACCCGTTTTGTCAAGAGATACAACGGCTTTTTTCAAAGACCCTCCCACTTTCTGCCGAAATTATTACATTTACCGCAAAATATCGGAGGAATCCATGAATATATCCAAGATTATCGCAGCAGGCGCCCTCGCCACCTCGCTCGCAGTCGCACAGGAAGACGCCTGGCCCGCAGACGAACAGACCGAGGAACAGGTTAGCGAACAGGCCGCCCCCGCTGAAGAAGCCGAGCAGGCCAGCGAAGCAGCGGAACCGCAAGAAAAGGTAACAAACAGCAATGTTAATGTTCAGGTCAACAACCAAGTGACCAACAACAATAACAGCATCAACATTCAGATTAATAACAACAGCAACAACCAGGAAACCAATCAGGTTGCAATCCAAAACAATTATAACGAGCAACCCAAGTCTTCCCTCAACGGCAAGGCTGGCTTCGGTATCCACGGCGACTTCAACTACAGCGCCCTGACCGGCCTCGCCCAGGACTGGAACATGGGTGACGAGACGGACGCCCCGGCAGGCATCGGCTTCGACGTGGGTCTCCGCGGACGCCTCCCCCTGGTAGACTACCTCCAGTTCGTGCCCGAAATCAACTTCCATTACGCCCTGCTCATCCAGGAAGACGAAACCGCAGAACGCAAGTTCACGCAGATGGACCTCGAAATTCCGCTCATGATGCGCGCAACCGTCCTGGACATGCTCTACATAACGGCCGGCGTGCAGCTCACGCTGAACCTCAGTTCAGACGTCAAGCTCGATGAAGCGGATGTTGAAATCGGCGGCGGCCTCGGCACCATCAATTTCAGCTACGAAGAAGAAATCGAACAGAAGGGCTTCGGCTTCGGAATCGTCTTCGGCGCGGGCTTCTTCATTATGGAACGACTCTCCATCGATGCGGCACTCGTCCTCGGCCTGACCGACGTCTACGAGAACAAGGAAGAAGACGAAAGCAGAATCCTTGTGAAGATGGATGGCGGCAAGCAGGTGACCTTCAAGGCCGGCCTCGGCATCTGGTTCATGTAATAGTCATCAGTCATCCTAGTTACATCGTAACTAGGATCCATACGGTTCAACACCGGCACCTGGCTAAAGCAGTTCAAACCAAGATTCAGGTACAGAAAAACCCGCTCGGATGAGCGGGTTTTCTTTTATACTTTCAGCAGATTGCGTGCCGGACTAGTTTCCGAAGAAGCACTTTGCAGTACCGCCTTCGGTACCCGTCACTGTAACGCAGATATCCTTGAAGGTGTTCGTTCCTTGCTTAACCGCGCCCAGCTTCACGCCACTGTTGCTTATGTTATAGCTGCCCGTATAGGACGTCGTCTTTCCATTGTAGACAAGGTCCAACGTCAAACCGGGAGAACCATTTGCAGCCTGCACGTCGCAAAGAACGGAAATATTTTCCGGAGTCCAGCTGTTCTGCCATTCAAAGGCCACCTGAATACAGGCTTCCTTGTTGAACGGAACTTCCTGGTTAACAGTATTGGAAGGAATGTTCGAGCCCTCGAACTTCAGTTCGTAATCCGGGATTCTGGAGTCCACCGCGGTCGCCGGGTCACAAGTTATCGGCACCTTGGTGTTGTCGTCGTTCTCGACCAAGACAGAAACACCGGTCACGACATCGTTCTTTGCTGCCACCGGAGCGGTCGCAGTAAGGCCAGTCGCATCGGCAGCAGTAGCACCCGTCCAGGTGTAGGAGAGCGTAAAGCCCGTACCCGTCTTGCAATTGGCAATGGTCCATGTAGCAGCTTCACCCGCAGCAACATCGGGCTTGAGGTTTGTACCAACACATTCGCAACCCGTAATCGGAGAACCATTCACGTTTATAGGCGTGCAAGTAAAGTCCTGCGTAACACCACCAGCCGTCACAGAAAGAGCAGTAGCCTTCTCACCGGAAGCAGCATAGGTCGTAGTCGTAGACCTTCCAGTACCCGTAGCAGGAGTACCACCAGCGAAAGTCCAGGTGTAAGTAGCATTATTGATATCGGTCATTTTAAGACCGGAATTCTGGCTCCAGGTAAATTCCCACGTCGCCTTCGAATTCAATTCAACAGTGCCCGTTTTCGGGGCGCACGTACCGAAAACTCCCGCAGCAACAGGGGCTGCAGAAGAGGAAGAGGGAGTCGTAATCGGAGCCACAGAAGAAGAGCTCTGCTGGCCGATGGGGCCCATCGAGGACCTACCACCGAAGATATCCCTAGAAGACGACGTCATCTGGGTAGCAGGACCACTGCTCGAGGACTCAATAATCGTCTCGGACGACTCGATCTGAATCACACCATTATTGGCCTTCGCCATCTCGTTCATGCAGACGATATCCTCGCTGCACTGCTTCTTGGCATCAGCGACCTGGCTTGCGAAGTCGATAGACTGCGTTTCGAGCATAGCCTTGACATAGCCATCCGTAGCCTCGTTCAGGGGCTCCACGGTACCATCACCACAGGCCCAGAAACCGGCGGCCAAGCCGACCGATGATAGACCTATCAAAAGTTTCTTCTTCATAAAAAACCTCTTTTTCTGCCTAGAAAATTACATTATTATTTGCAAAAGGGGTAACGGGAAACCTTTTTTTGTGAACGAAAACACGCAAAAAAGCCCCATTTTGCCCGAAAAATACGCCTTACTGCTCCTCGTCCACCGAAATCTTGCGCTGGCCGGTAATAAACTGGTGCACATAGGGGTTGCTGGTGTTCTTGATTTCGTCCACCGTGCCCACCTCGATAATGCGCCCGTTCAGGAGCATCGCGATGCGGTCGGCCACCTTGAAGGCGCTCACCATGTCGTGGGTCACCACCACCGAGGTCACCCCGAGCTTGCTCTGCATGTCGAGGATGAGGTCGTTAATCACGTCACTCGTGATGGGGTCAAGGCCGGTCGTCGGTTCGTCGTACAGGAGGATTTCCGGGTTCAACGCAATCGCGCGGGCAAGCGCCACACGCTTGCGCATACCACCCGAAAGTTCGCTGGGCATCTTGGTCCTGAACTCGGGGACGAGGTTAATCATCTGGAGTTTCTCGGTCACCACATCCTGGATCTGCCTTTCAGAAAGTTCCGGGTGGTGTTCGCGCAAAGCGAACGCGATGTTCTCGCCGGTGGTCATCGAGTCAAAGAGCGCACCCATCTGGAAGAGCATGCCCATTTTTTTACGGATGGTATGCGTGTCAAAAAACTTCGGGGTACTGATGGTCACGCCATCGACGGACACCTCGCCTCCATCGGGCTGCAACAGGCCAATCATGTGCTTCAGGATCACGGACTTGCCGCCACCGGACTTTCCGATGATGACCATCGTCTCGCCGCGGCGAATATCGAGGTTCACGTCCTCGAGCACGGTCTGCGGGCCGAAGGATTTCTTGAGTCCCTTGAGCCGGATGGCAATGTCGTTCGGGTCAATCTTTACGTTTGGCATATATCACCTGCAAAAACTAGAAGAACATGATTGCATCAAGAATAAAGTCGGAAATCAAAATCATAAGGCAGCTCGAGACCACCACGTTCATGGTCGCAAGCCCCACACCGCGGGCACCGGCCTGGGCGTTAATCCCGTGGTAGTAGCCCAGCACAAAGATGAGCACACCGAACACGAGCGACTTGATCATGCCCGACCAGAGGTCCATGGAATCGAACAGGTACTGCATGCCGGTAGTGTAAGTGTACGTAGTGATGTCGAGGCCGAGCACGCACACGATCCAACCTCCGATAAGCGCTAGGGCATTCGAGATGGCGGTAAGGCACGGAATCATCGTCATGAAGGCGACAAAGCGCGGAAGAGCGAGGTAGCGGTAGGGTTCGAGACCGAGCACCGTGTAGGCGGCAAGTTCCTCCTTCTCCTTCATGCTGCCAAGTTCCGCAGCAACGGCACTGCCCACGCGGCCCGAAAGCACGATAGCGGTAAGCAGGGGTCCAAGCTCGATAAGCACCATCTTACAGGCGGCAGTACCCACGAACTTGTCGGCCACCAGGTTCTGGAACTCGAACTCGGCGCACACGGTCGCCACCATGCCGGTAAAGATGGAAGTCACGAACAAGAGCGGGAGGCTAGACACGCCGATAGAAACCATCTGCTTCACGATGAGGTCAGGATTCTTGAACACGTGCGACATCTGCTTGAGCGTCAAAAGCAATATGCAGAGCACCTCGCCAATGCTCGAGATGCCATCCACGATGACGCGACCGATCCACGCTATGGGCCTAAGCAACAGGGGCATCGCTAGTAACCTCCAAAGTCGGTGCCGCCCGAGAACGACGAATCATCGCCGTAGCTGTAATCCTGGTCATCACCGCCACCCATCTCGGAATCGTCAAAGCCATCCTTGAACAGGGTACATTCCGGAATGAACGTGAGCGGGATATCCCTCACCGAACCGTTACGGTGCTTGGCCACGATAAGTTCTGCCTTGTACTTGTCCTCTTCCTTGTGCGTACGCACGAAGGGGCGTTCCACGAACCACACCATGTCGGCATCCTGTTCGATAGAGCCCGATTCACGCAGGTCACTGAGCTGGGGCCTTTCGCGGCCCTTCTCCTCGACCTTACGGCTGAGCTGAGCGAGCGCGATAACCGGAATCTGAAGTTCCTTCGCCAAGATCTTGAGGCCACGAGAAATGGCACCGATAGCGACGGCACGGTTTTCCTCGTTGCCCGTCTTCATCAGCTGCAAGTAGTCGATCACCAGCATGTCGAGCTCGCCCTTGCGCTTGAGGTCGCGGGCCTTGCTCATAAGTTCCATGATGCCGAGGTCGGCGTTATCGTCCACAAACAGGGGCGCCTGGTTGATAGGCCCAACGTGAGCCACCAGCTGGTTCATCTCGTCGGAGTTCAGCTTGTTGTTGCGGAGCTTGGACTGGTCCACCCCGGAACGCGAGCACAGCAAGCGCTGGGCCAACTGCACGCCGTCCATTTCCAGGCTGAAGAAGGCAACATGCTTGCCGTAATCAATAGCGGCATTCGCGGCAATCGTAAGCGCGAACGAGGTCTTACCCACACCAGGGCGCGCGGCAAGAATAATCAAGTCGGAATTCTGCAGGCCGTTCGTAAGCTCGTCCAAATCCTTGAGGCCCGTAGGCACACCGGTCATGCCGTCCCTGCGGGTCGTGAGGCGCTCCAGGAGCGGGCTCATGAACTTCTCGATCGGGCGGAGCGTGTTCTTTACCTGCTTTTCGGCAATCGCAAACACGGCACGTTCGGCAGACTGTAGCACTTCGTCGGGCGCAGACGTAGAATCCATCGCCTGCTTGATAGTTTCCGAAGACATCTTGATGAGCTTGCGCAGCACGTACTTGTTGCGCAGGTGCTCAAGGTTCCACTCCACGTTCGCCGAGGAGGCGACACTCTCCATCATCTCGAAAATGTACTCGCGGTTACCCGCCTCGCGGAGCTTGCCCATCTTCTCGAGTTCGGCAGGCAGCGTGAGCATGTCGATAGGAGTGCCCGCACTGTACAGACTCTTCATGGCACGCCAAATCAACTGGTGGCGCTCCAGGTAAAAGAAGTCGTCGTCCGAAACCATCTCGATGGCACGTGCCATCGTGTTCGGGTCGCGGAGGATGCCGCCGAGCAGGTAGCGCTCGGCATCGGTATCCATCGGGACCTGACGACCTTCAAAATTCTTATTTTCCGTTGCAAATTCAGGCATAACGATTAACAGGAAATATAATTTATATCGGGCTTACGGTACGCAGGCTACGCCTTGAAGTAACTGCTCTTCGGGATATGGACCTTCCAGGTGACCCACTTGAGCTGCTTATCTTGCGACATGGCGTAGGCATCGACCAGCGAGCACGTCTTGACGCCCGAAAATTCCATATCGGCACCGGCGTGCTCCTCGAAATTCTTCCCCTTGCCAAATACCTGGTGAAAGAGCGGTTCGCCGAAGGTCACCATCACCGAGGGGGCGATGAACGAGATTTCCTTCGCGAGCATCTTCCGGAGCGACGCCTCGAGCAGGGCCGGGATGTTGCGCGCGGTTCTACCCTTGTAGAAGAACGTGACCCCGATGGAATCGGCCGGGATGGAGAGGCTACCGAAAAGGCGTACGAGCATTTCGCCCGCGGGGGTAGCGAAAAACGAGCCGGGCTGTGCCGGAGGGGCGGGCAGCAAGAGCAAAACCTTCGGGTTTGCGGGGCCCTCGTACAGGACGAGGTCGGCGACGTTCGCGTAGACGACGTCGGACTTGATAGCCGCATAGAAGGCTTCGAGACTTTCTGCGGACTCGAACGCGGCGGCGACCTTCTTGACTGCCGGGCGGGCCGCAGGGACAGCACCCACCGGGGATTCGAACAGCGGGGGCGCCTCGTTTATCGCAGGCTCGTTTGCCGCCATGTTTGTCGTCACGTTTGTTGCGGGTTTGGAGGGCGCGGCGTTTGCGGGCGCAACGTTTATCGCGGGGGTAAACTGTGCCGGGCTTGCAGGTGCAGGCCTAGACGGTGCCACAGCACGCTTCTCGAGGGTCCACGGCTCGTCGAGAAACACCTCGGAATCCCCCATGTCGATCTGGCCACGGAGATACTTGCGAAGTTCTGCAAAGTCAAATTCTTCCGGCATGTTCCCTCACCACTATACTCTTAGTTTATCAATAACAAATCCGACAATTTCCTGGGCCAGGTCGACCTTGCCGCCCATCTTCATCTCGGGCACGTCCATGCCGGGGCGCACCAGCGTGTAGCGCACGCAATCGTGCCCGAATCCGGAATCGCTTGCGACCGGGGCGTTCAGCAGGAGGGCGTCGGCACCGCTCTTCGCGAGCTTTTCTGCGGCGTGCTCCTTGAAGTGATCGGTCTCGAGCGCAAAACCGACGATGACCTGTTGTTTATCGTTGGCACAGGATGCGCCGGCATTCTGGTTACGGGATGCTTCCTTGCCGGTACGGGATGCGCGGGCCGCAGTGCAATCACGCAATATATTCGGGTTCGGCACGAGCTCTATCGTGAGCTGGCTCCGGCTGTCCTTAATCTTCGCGTCGGCGGCGTGGGCGGGGCGGTAGTCCGCTACCGCCGCGCAATGCACGACGGCGTCAGCCTGGTCGAGTCGTTCCATCACGGCGTCGTGCATGTCCCGGGCGCTTCTAACGCGGGTCACCTTCACTCCGCCCGGGAACGCCGCCTCCATCGGGCCCGCAACGACTTCAACCTCAAAGCCGTTCGCGTAGAATACGGAAGCAAGCGCCACTGCAGTCTTCCCGCTACTGCGGTTGCTGATGTAGCGCACCGGGTCAATCGCCTCCTCGGTACGGCCCGCAGTCAGCAGGACTTTCTTGCCGTAGCCAGGGAGTGTATCATCCAGAGTCGGGTCGATATCCTTTGCGACAGGGAACGCGGGCGGATTGCTTTGGACCCTATCGCCTTCGGCTCCAGGGTGACATTGCTCCGCGGCCCCTTCAAGCCACTTCACAATCTCTTTCGGTTCCATAAGCCTTCCCTGCCCCACCTCGCCGCAGGCAAGTTCACCCGCAGGCGATTCGAGTACGGTCGTACTTTCGAACCCACGCAGCACCTCAAGGTTGCGCTTGACCGCCGGGCTATTGTACATCGCGACGTTCATCGCAGGGGCGATTACGCGCGGGCACGTGCAACTCATAAAGCAGAGGCTCACCGGGTCGTCGGCGATACCGCAGGCGAATTTCCCGATAACGTTCGCGGTCGCGGGCACCACCAGGTAGAGGTCCGCCCACCGCGGAAAGTCGATATGCTGGAAAGGCCGCGCCTCCACGGCACCGTTCTTCAGGTACACGGGGCACTTGCTGAGGCTTGCAAACGTGAGCGGCGCCACAAACTCCGTCGCGGCCTCCGTCATGCACACGCGCACCTCGGCACCCTTCTTCTGCAACAGGCGCAACAGCTCGCAGCTCTTGTAGACCGCGATACCGCCCGAGACTCCTAGAAGGATTTTCTTTCCAGCAAGTTCCATATAAAAGCAAATTAGAAATTTTACCGGAGGGGCTCCCCCGCGCAAACGAAAATCCCGCAGGCTAATGCCCGCGGGATTTTCTTAAACCGGTAAGAAACCTTACTTGGCTTCTTCAGCAGGAGCGGCGTCTTCGGCCGGCTTTTCTGCCTTCTTCTTGGGAGCCTTCTTCTTCGGAGCGGCAGCTTCGCCAATCGTCGTACCCGATTCACCCGGCTTGTGGGAATCCATCCAAGCCTTGAGTTCTGCGGATTCGCGGTTCTTGAAGTAGTCCACCACGGAGAGGTAGATCTTGCGGTTGTTCTGGTCGATCTCGGTCACAACAGCCGGGACTTCGTCGCCAACCTTGAATGCATCGGCCGGAACCTTGATGTATTCAGCGGTGAGCTTGGAGACCGGGATGAAGCCTTCGATACCGTCGTTGAGTTCAACCACGACGCCGCGGTCGAGCATACGGACAATCTTGCCCTTCACTTCGGAATCCACCGGGAACGTGGTTTCGATAGAATCCCACGGGTCTTCGGTGAGGTGCTTCATGGACAGAGAAATGCGGCGCTTTTCCTTATCGACAGCGAGCACGACGCATTCGACCTTGTCGCCCTTCTTGACCATTTCGTTCGGGTGAGTGATCT
>JAEEGG010020471.1_pt1 | contig 13219 bp, 12 predicted proteins | sample 9134161 | NCBI WGS metagenome assembly JAEEGG01 (sample SAMN16246543, study PRJNA631951) | gut metagenome | biome: gut microbiome; feature: rumen; material: CR-attached | host: Bos | place: Iran: Karaj | collected 2018-10 | reverse complement strand
CTATGCCGTGAGCGACGGTTGAGCCCTTGAAGGTTTCGTCGATAAGATTTTCCCAGTATGCCATATCCTTTTCGTTGTCAATATCATACTTGGGTGTGAAATATCTTTCGGTTGTGAATTTGCCGTCCTTGTATTCAAACCAGCTGCCCGGCTCCATTTTATAGACGTTCTTAAACATAGTCTCGGTCGTCGGGATATACTCGAAGCAGAGATAGTCGGGAAGTCTTTCCTCGTTGAATTCCTTTTTGAACAGCGGATTGTCAAGAAAGCTCTTGATTTCCGAGCCGAAAAGGAAATTGCCCTCATTAAGATAGTAGAAAAACGGCTTTATACCGAAAATATCTCTCGCGCCGTAGAGCTTGTTTTCGTTCTTGTCCCAGATGACAAAGGCAAACATACCGCGAAGCTTAACGAGCAAATCCTTGCCGTATTCCTCGTAGCCGTGAAGCAGAATTTCCGAGTCTGTTCTCGTCTTGAAGGTATGTCCCTTTTTAATCAGATCCTCACGGAATTCCTGATAATTGTAAATCTCGCCGTTGAAAACAAGCACCTTCGAGCCGTCCTCATTGGTAATCGGCTGGCTACCGCCGTCAAGGTCAATTATCGAAAGACGGCGGAATCCGAGCGAAACCTTATCGTCAACGTAGTAGTCGTCCTGGTCGGGACCCCTGTGGACGATACGGTCAGCCATTTTCCGTATTATCTGCTGATTCTTTTCAATGTCGTTTTCGGCGTTAACGTAGCCAACAAATCCGCACATATTCTACCTCTTAATTTTCCTTTAACTTTTTATCGCAGGCGAGTATGCTCGCCCTCGCAAGACATTCCATCGAATCGACGATGTCAACTCTCTGAATGTCGAAATCCTTTTTGATTATCGAAAGCTCGGTGCAGCCGAGTATAATCGCGTCGCAGCCCTGCTTCTTAAGCTCGCCTATGATACGGTGGAACTCGAATATATCGACTTCCTTGCCCGCCTTGACCTGATTGTAAATGATGTTCATCAGCGATTTCTGATCCTCGTCGGACGGAACAACGCATTCAAGGCCGTGCTTCTCGATAATGTCCTGATAGGCGTGCGATTTAACCGTGCCCTCGGTCGCAAGCACACCGATTTTTTTGAGATTCGGCACGCATTCCTGACAGCGCTTTACCGTTTCCTCAAGTATATTGATAATCGGAATGTTTACGTTCTTCTGAATTTCCTCGTAGAAGAAATGCGCGGTATTGCAGGGGATGACGATATAATCGCAACCGTCCTCCTCGAGCATTTTCGCATCCTTTGCCATTACGGGAACGGGATTGGGCTTTGACTTGTCGAGAATGTAGTCGGTTCTGTCGGGAATCGAGGCATGATTAAGAATGACCATCGCTATATGCTCCTGGTCGGTTGCCGCGTCGGTCATCTTGACGACCAGATCCGCAAAGTAAATCGTTGCCAGCGGTCCGACGCCGCCGAGTACGCCTAAAATTTTCTCTTTCATAATTTTTAACCTTTATTAAAAATACTTTTTGAACTTTCTGAACTGATTGAGCAGCGCCGCACGGGCATAGAAGTTGTGCTTGAAGTTTTTGTCCTCTTTATAAAGCAGGGGATAGGTAACCTTGCCTTCCTTAAAGAGCTTTCTTGCAAGGTCCTTGAAATCGCTCTCGGGAACATATTTCATAATTACGCCCTTGGGAACGACCGAGTAGAGATTGATGTTGTCGGCAACGGTGTAGTCCTCAAGATTGTCGTAGATGTAGTCGTTTACAATCCACTTGACCGTGTTGAAGCCGCTGCCCGTGACATAGAAATTGCTTCTGCCGAGACGTACGTTGATTTCAAAGAACTTGTACTTTCCGTCGCGCTCGTCGTACTTGATGTCAAAATTTGCAAAGCCGACGTAGCCGATATGCTCGAGGAATTTCGTAGCCGCAGCAACGATATCGGGATTGACCTCGTTGATAATTGCAACGGGATTGCCGATAGCCGAGGGGGTGTGGTCCTCAAGCAGAGTTCTGCCCAGCGAGGCGAAGCGGACCTTTGAATTCTTGTCGCAGTAGCAGGTCAGCACTCTCATATACGTATCGTCGCCGGGAATCTTGTCCTGAATGAGGAACTTGTAATTGTAGCTTGAACCCTCGAGGTTTTTGAGCATCTTGCGAAGGTCCTCCTCGTTGTCGAACGAGAACACCTTTTTCTTGCCCTCAAACTTGGCGTAGTGATACATAGCCGAGTTGGCGGGCTTTGCGATTACGGGGTAGTCGAAATCAAATTTGAGGTCGTTTTCCTTTCCGCATTCGTAAACGTAGGTTTTCGGGTAGTCCAGACCGAGCTCCTCGAAAATCTCATAGAACTTGTCCTTGAGAACGATTCTGTTGAGCAGGTCCTCATCTATGTAAGGTACGATATAATAAGGCTCGAGCACTTTCTTTGACTCGATAAGTGCTCTGACGTACCAGTCGCCGCAGCCGAGCACGATGAGCTTCTTCTTTCCCTCGAACTCCTTGCCGATTTCGAGCAGATGCTCAACGAGAACGTCCTTGTTTTCAAGACCGGGGAAAATGCGGTTTTCGATAATGTCGGAATTTGCGATATAGCCGCCCTCGGACATACTCAGAACGAGCGACTTGATTTTATACTCCTCGTGGAAGCTTCTTGCAAGCGAATACGCCGTGATGTCCGCGCCGAGTATTACGGGTAAAAATTCTCTTTCTTCAAAATGCATACAAAAGCCTTCTTTACACAATATATGTATCATTTAATTATAGAATATAACTATATATATTGTCAAGGACTTTACAAATCGGAGTTTATCGGGGTAATTGTTTTCGTTTAACCTTCTAAGCTCCCCTTGTCAGGGGAGCTGTCAGCCGAAGGCTGACTGAGGGGTAGTAATGGTTGATAATACTGTAAATTTACTACCCCTCCGTCATTTTGCAAAGGCAAAATGACACCTCCCCTGACAAGGGGAGGTGTGAGTGGGATATTAACCGATATCTCCCCTACAAACTCAAATTTGATTTTATCCCAAAAAGCCTTTCATCTTCTGCACCGAGTCCTCCTCGAAGCTTATGAGGTTCTCGGCAATTCTTCGGTAGCCGTCGGGAATTTCCGAATATTCCTTCAGCAGCCTTGTAAGGTCGATAACTCCCATAACGGCGCCCTGTATCACGATTTCCGCAAGCTTGTCGTTGCTGCGCGAGGTAAGGGTATTAAGCTGAATTCCCGACCAAAGACCGAGCTTTGAAAACGCGCCCTGCTTTTCGGGGTCAAGGCCCTCGGCGGCGAGCGCTTCAATGGCGGCCTTGGCGTGCTTGCCGTAGTCATCATACTCGCGCTGCAGTTCAGACATCATTTTGTCGTCCTCAACCTTTTCAAAAAGCATCTTGACTGCTTCGGCGCCCATCACCGCATTTTCAAGCACCTTGTTCAGAAATTCGGCGCTTCTGCTTTGTTCGTTCATATATTGCTTTCTCCTTTGATTTTTCTTTTATTATCGGTAAAAAGCTTTGGTTTATACTGTTTACATTTTCGACAGATTGTTCTATAATATTTTCGTTAATTTTAATCGGAGGGATAAATATGGCAGAAATCAACAACAAATTTGTAGCGTTTATGGCAAACCTCGTAAAACCCGCAATCAGCAAGGCTTTTTACAAGAGCATGAGAAAGAAGCCCATACAGCCCATGAAGCTCAAAAAGGCGAGCGAGATTTCCGACAGAGACCTCAGCAATATCCGATTTGTCGCTCACAGGGGACTTTCGGGCGTTAATCCCGAAAATACCGCCCCGTCGTATAAGGCGGCCGCCGACCACGGCAATTTCTACGGCATTGAGTGCGACACATATCTGACCAAGGACGGCGTGTGGGTAACGGTTCATGACCCGAATCTCGATTCCCTCTTCTCGGGCGAGGGCGATGTCAGGGATTACACGCTTGACGAGCTTCATCAGCTTAAAATGATCCGCGGCGCAAACATCGGTAAGTTCCTTGACGTCAAGATGTGTACGCTTCAGGAATACGTCGATATATGCAAAAAGGGCGGTTGCGTTCCCGTTATTGAAATCAAGGACCCGCGCACCGAGCTTATGCAGAATTTCTACGACTTCCTTGTAAAAAACAAGATCGAACACAGCTGTACCGTTATTTCGTTCATTATTGAGGACCTTGCGGCGCTTCACAAAATCGATCCCGAGCTTGACTGCTGGTATCTCGTTGACTATCTTGACAAGAAAAATATTCAGGCTGCGCTTGACGCCGGCTGTACGGGAATGGATTTCTCGTCCGAATTCAACGCCTGCCGTCCCGATTGGATAAAGAAGGTTATTGACGCAGGTATGACGGCGGCTTGCTGGACCGTCGACAACAAGGAGAAGCTTGAGGCGATGCTTGCCGCAGGCGTAACCGTAATTACAACCAATTCGATTTTACCCGAATAAGCAAATAGACAAAAACTATCTAACGGCAATTTAAGGAGCTTTTATGGCAAAATTCTGTCCGCTTTTTTCTTCCTCGTCGGGCAATGCGACCTACATAGGCTCGGGCGACAGCTCGGTGCTTATCGACGCAGGCGTGAACGCAAAAACGCTTGAGGGCGCGCTGTACAATATCGGTGTTGACCCCGCTTCGCTCGATGCGATATTTATTACCCACGAACACGGCGACCACAAGAAAGGTCTGCGTGTGTTCGCCTCGAGGTATAATATAAAGGTCTATGCGACCGCCGGCACTCTCGGCAGTCTTGAAGCGGACGGCGAGCTTGTAAAGGTTGACTATGACGAGGTTTCCGAAAAGGGAACCGAAGCGGGCGGCCTGCTCGTAAAGCCCTTTGCGACTCCTCACGATACCGTACAGAGCTGCGGCTATTGCGTATTCACCCCCGACGGACGTAAAATCACCGTCTGCACCGACCTCGGATATATACCCGATTCGGTCAGCGAGGCGATAAGCGGCTCCGACCTTATACTGCTCGAATCCAATCACGATATACGGATGCTCGAAAACGGACCTTATCCCTATCATCTCAAGCAGAGAATTAAGGGAAAGAGGGGACACCTTTCAAACGAGATTTGTGCCGAGGAAGCCGTGAAGCTGCTTGAAAGCGGCACGACGAGAATTGTTCTCGGACATCTGAGTAAGGAAAACAACGTTCCCGAGCTTGCCTATCAGACGACGTATTCGTCGCTTGAAATGGCGGGCGCAAAGGCGGACAGCGACTATATACTTAAGGTTGCGAAGCCCGTCTGGGACGGCAAGGCGATAATGCTATGATTAACATAACCGTAATTGCCCTCGGTAAATTAAAAGAAAAATATATGCGTGATTTCTGCGACGAGTACGTCAAAAGGCTATCGGCATACTGTAAGCTGAACATAGTTGAGCTTGCGCCGAAGGCGTTGAGCGATAACCCGTCACAGACGGAAATCGCACAGGCTTTATCTGCCGAGGCGCAGATGATCAAGGCGAAAATTCCGCAGAATTCCTACGTCTTTTCAATGTGTATTGAAGGCAAACAGATGCCGAGCGAGGCGTTTAGTAAGAAATTATCTAAACTTGCGGTTGACGGAAAAAGCAGTATCGTTTTTATAATCGGAAGTTCCTTCGGACTCGATGAGGAAATAAAAAAGCTGTCCGACGAGCGCTTTTCAATGAGCGAAATGACCTTCCCGCACCAGATGGCGAGGGTAATGCTTTTAGAACAGCTTTACCGAGCGTTTCAGATTTCATCGGGCGGTAAATATCACAAATAGGAGAAATAATTATGACAAGAGAGCAATTCTTCGAAACGCTGGAAGTGAACGGTATTGATAAAAACATTGTCAGCTTTGATGACAGTATAAAAGAAGGACACGGAATAAGACAAAACTATCATCGTTGGGAAACTTTTATAAGAGAACGAGGGCAGGAATATAATGTTATTGGATATCCTTCAGAAAGCGATGCGCTGATTGCTTTAAGTGAACAACTAATTGGTATTTACGGTAAAAAATGACAAAAACGGAGAGTCGTTTGACTCTCCGTTTTACTTTGTGCTTAATTAAAAAACTTTTTTCATAAAGTATTTGCAGTGGCCTTTCGGGCAATCCTCAAGGGTGCCGAAAACAGTATAGCCCTGTTTCTCATAAAAATCTTTTGCCTGCCAGTCAAAGGTGTCAAGATAAACGAGATTGCAGTTTTCCTTAAGAACTCCCTCAACCTCGGCTAAAAGAGCCGAACCGATACCCTGACCCCGATAAGCTTCGTCAACCCAGAGAATATCGATGAAACCGAAGTCCCACGCAATTCCGAGGCCTAAGCAGCCGCCGATGATATTGCCTTCGGCATCAACGGCCTTTCTCTGAACGGCATAGGCCTCCGCATCCTCTCTTACGGGTACCGTTGCAAGGTTGAACTGATAGAGGCTTTCGTCAATAAATTCGGCCTCCTCATCATTGGCGCAGCGTTCAATTCTGTAATCCATTTTTATACCTCCCAATAGTATTACTTCCTCTTGAACAGGCGGTTGATGTGCCTGTAATACTCTGCATCAACTTGATTTATCGTATCTTCCGTAGTGCGGAAAAGCCAGTTGCCGGCGGCCCTGCCGGGTACGTTCATCCGCGCATCCGAGCCGAAGCCGCACAGGTCCTGAAACGATATCATACTGATAAGCGACGGGCTTCTCCATACCGCCTCGATAATCGCACGGCACGACGGGCTGCGATAGCCGCCCTCGCCCCAGTTGTCGCCCTTAAAGCCGCAGTAATCGAGTGCAAAGCGGCGCTCGTTTTCACTTGCCTCCCAGAGCCATGCAAGCACGGTCGTATTGTCGTGAGTGCCGACATAGGCTATGGAATTCTTCGGGTAATTGTGCGGCAGGTGAGTGCTGTCGCCGTTCGGGTCGAATCCGAACTGAATTACCCGCATACCGGGAAACTGAGTGTCCTCAAGAAGCTCAATAACGTCCTCGCCGAAGGTGCCCAAATCCTCGGCTACTATCGGCAGGTCGCCGAGCTCGTCTTTAATTGCGTTGAACAGCTTCATTTTCGGGCCGTCAAGCCACTCGCCGTTTTTCGCTGTTTTTGACTCGGCGGGAACTGCCCAGTAGGAAGCGAAGGCTCTGAAATGGTCGATTCTTACGGTGTCGAAAATTCGCAGCGAGGCTTTGAGCCTTGCAATCCACCATTTATAGCCGTCCTTCTCCATAGCCTTCCAGTTATAGAGCGGGTTGCCCCAGAGCTGACCGTCCTCGGAGAAATAGTCGGGCGGCACGCCTGCGACACGCTTTTTCGCAAAGGTCTTTGAGTCAATTTCGTAAAGCCCTCTGTTGCTCCAGACGTCGACGCTGTCCATCGAAACGTAGATGGGCATATCGCCGAGTATTTTAACGCCTCTGTCGTTGGCGTAGTATTTGATTTCACGCCACTGCGAGAAGGCGATATACTGCACGAAGCGGTAAAATGCGGCAAGCTCTCTGAGTTCGCCGTCGGCATTTTCAACGCATTTTTCATAGTAAGCGTATTTTTTGTCCCACTCATACCACGGCTTGTCGGAGTTCATTTCCTTAAGCGCCGAGTAGAGCGAATAAGCCTCGCACCACGGATTTTCTGCAACGAAAGCGTCAACCTTTTGCTTTATTTCGTCAGTGATATTCGCATACGCTTTTTTGAGAAGCTCAAGACGCGCGTTATATGCAAACTCGTAGTCGGCAGTATAGGGTGAGCCGTAATAGACGTTTCTCTCAATATCGGCGTCGCTGACAAGCCCCGCTTTTTTCAGCTCGTCGGGTGAAATGAACATATGCGAAATCGCAAACGCCGCATTCGAGGTGTAGGGCGAGCCATAGAAATCGGGCGGATTGAGCGGTAGCACCTGCCAGTAGGAAAAGCCCATATCCGCAATTTTTTCGATAAATCTCTTCGTTTCGTCGCCCATAACGCCTACGCCGTAGCGGGAGGGCAGACAGCTTAAGTGCATCAGTACGCCCGATGCTCTTGTGTTCAACATTAAAATATCTCCTCGGTAATAAATATAACTATTATATGATACATTAAATGCCGTTAAACTGCAATAGAAAAAGAATGATAAATTTGAGTTTGTAGGGATGATTAAAATCACTTAACCTTCTAAGCTCCCCTTGTCAGGGGAGCTGTCAGCCGAAGGCTGACTGAGGGGTAGTAAAGGTTGATAATACTGCAAAATGACTACCCCTCCGTCATTTTGCAAAGGCAAAATGACACCTCCCCTGACAAGGGGAGGTTGGGGTAAAATGTTCACAGACAACTCCTCGACAAACTCCGCTTTGCAGCTCATAACTTAAAAATGCTCCCGACGGGAGGGGTAAATCCGTCGGGAGTCGATGTATATTCAAACGGTGAGGGGTATCAACCGTCTGAAAGCTTTGAAAAACTTCTTATCAGCCTAACACGCTGACGTTTGCCGAGGGGATGTAGCGGCAGGTGATTACGTTATCCTCATAGATTATGAAGGCGTATCTGCCGTCGTCCCTGTAAGAGCAGAAGAACGGAACCGACTTGTCGGAAATCTGCTGCGCCTTTTCGGCTGTATCCGCCTTTTTCAGCGGATGGTTATAATCGTTGTAGAATGAGGTGATTATATCAAGCATGGTTATTGTCTTCTCATTCTCGCCCTGATACTTAAAGCCGAAATAGTCCGAATAGGCAAGGGAATTAAGCATAATGCCCTGATTGAAAACCTCGGAAACAAGATTGCCTTCAAGTCTTGATCCGCGCCAGTAGTAGAAGTCCTTGTTGGTCTTTGAAAGCTCTAAGCAGAGCAGGTCCATAACCTTGTCGGGAGCGAGCTTGGAGTCGGTGTAGTAAACCTCTTTAATCTTTGCGGCGTGGGTGTTTACGTCGAAGCCGTGCGCCTTGAGAAGCTCAAGCGTTTCGGCCATGTTATCGTAGATATAGAAGCAGTTCCCGCCGTATCCGCCTGCCTCACCTGCGAGGTTTTTGGTTTCGGTCTGATTTACGCCCTTTACATTCCTCTGATATTCGTCGTAAGGCATCAGCTGATTATAGCCGTAATCGTTATAGACAACGTATTTGCCATCGGCGTAATTTGCTTCGCTGCAACTTGTGAAGAGTATCGCAACGGGACACTTCGGATTCATATAGGTTTCTTCAAAGCTCAGCTTCGTCAGGTCATTGTAAAGCGCCTTCATAAGAGCTTCGTTGTCATCGAATACGGGAAGCTCGTTTTCACTGTAGTAGTTGCCGTCGATACCGCCGCCGCTGGTTATTGCGTTGTCAACAATACCGTCGGGGGAAGCGACCTTCCACTGCTGATCCCTGAGCATGCCCTCGTAATAGTTTGCAATGGAAGCGGAAGTATAAACCCTTCCGCCGAAGCCGTCATCGTAATACATGCCGTCTTCCCAGTTTTCGTCGAGCGGACGCTTAGGTTCGTTGAGCATAAGGAATTTCATGTTGCTCTTATAGTAATCCGTTGCATAAACGCCTCTTGCATATTCTTCGAACAGAGCCGAATCGTAAACAGTAAACGAGCGGAGAATTTCCTTGCCGTTTTTGAGCACGAACTTAAAGGTTACGGTTGTCTGATCCTTTCCGTCAACCTTCTTCGAGGTGCTGATTTTTTTGAACTGGTCGAGCGCGAACGCAATATCCTTATCATCCGAGCTCATATATGCCTCGCCCGAGAAGATGTGGGTGGGGAAGTTGTTCTTGGGGTCGTAGACGTCGAGTGCAATCTCTTTTACGTCAGAAGCGGCGGGAACCTTGTTAAAGGTTCCGAACTTTTCGCTTGCGAAGTAGCCGAAAACAACAAGCGATACGAGTACGAGTCCCGCGAATACCGGCCACATTCTGACTGTCGATTTAAGCTTTCTTCTGACGACAAGCTCTACGACGAAGAAAACTATAAACAGCGCAATAATCGAGAGCACAAGGCAGAGTCCCGTTTTTCCGAACATGGGGTTCAGACCGCTGTCGGTAAAGCTGCTTGTAAGGCTGGTGCTTATTTCGCCGAATAACATTAACAGCAGGGTGGCTGCGCCGGCAAACGCCGTTGTGCCGAGAACCGCGGCAGAGATATAGAAGCGTCCGAATGAGTTGGCGTGCTCTGCTTTACGCTTGTTGATAAGCACGTAGCCCAGAGCGAGAAGCACTGCCGAAATAATAACCCAGACGAATATAGGGAGCATAAGACCTGCATCGAGCAGCTTGCTTTCGGGAACGGTTTTCTCGAGCAGATCCGCCATACCGTTGTAAGGCGAGCTGAGGAACAGACTGCTCTTATCCGCAACGTCCGAGAGCGCCGCCTTCGCGATGTCAAGGTCAACCGCGAATCTCCACGGCGAGAACATTCTGCCTCTGATAAGATCCACGGCGTAGCTTTCGCTGCGGTACATACCGATATAGCCCTTAAGAGCATACTCGGGAAGGTGAAGCGCTATGGTTGAAATGATAGTCGGAAGCGCTGAAATTGCCGCTGTATTGAGCGCCATTTCAACGAGCGAGCCGGAGAAGGTTGAGGCAACCGTAGCTATCGCGAAGCCTGCAAGTCCGCTGACGAACAGCACGCTGAACTCATAGAAAAAGACTTCGAAAAGATGCTGACTTGCGCCGAAGGACGCGAGATTGATTATCAGCACAATGCCGATAGGAATGAGAACCGCGAGCATAAGCGCAAGCACGCCGGCGATAATGCGGTTGATATAAAGCCTCGTTCTCGTGATGCCCATGCTGAAATAAACGTTGACGCTTTTCTTTGAGAGCATGAAGCGGAAAAGAACTACCGAGATAATTATTCCGCACAGCACCATACCGTAGAGTATAAGCTCGGGATAGAGGAAGCCGCCGTTGCCGAAATACGAAATAATCTGCGAGGACGCCTTGTTCATCCTGAATTCGGGGGAGGTAACGAGCTGAACGACCTCGACTATGTGCTGAATTGAGAGCACAACCAGCGCGATTACCGCATAGGGTATCGCCTTGACAAAGCTGCGTACTAAATCTTTTGAATCGGCTTTATCATTCAAATATCTTGGTGACGTCATACTTTTTATCCTCCATTTCGTTTAAGAATACCTCTTCCATGGTCAGCTGATATTCGTCAATTGCTACGGGAAGAAGCGCGTTGAGCTTTTCCTTTTCTTCCTTCGAGTTGCCCTCAAAGATAATCATTACTATCTTGCCGTCAATTTCAAGCGATTTGTAGTTGATTTCCTTAAAGAGCTCCTCGGTGACATCGTGGTCAAAGATAAGGCGAAGCTTTGAGTAGTTCTGTGAAATATCGTCAACGCAGCAGTCCATTGTCAGATGCTTGCCGTTGATAAGTCCGACGTGGTCGCAGAGGTTTGAAAGCTCGGAAAGGTTGTGCGAGGAGATGATGAGCGAGGCCTCGTTCTCCGCGATATATTCCATAAAGAGCTTCTTTGTGACTTCCTTTTTCTGCGGGTCAAGTCCGTCGAAGGTCTCGTCGAGAAGCAGATATTTAGGCTTCGTTGCAAGTCCGAGAATTATTTCGGACTGTCTCTGCATGCCCTTTGAAAAGCCTCTGATTTTAGCCTTCTTGTCAAGCCCGTAAACCTCAACGAGGTTGTCGAAGGTCTTGAAGCTGAAGTTCGGGTAATAGTCGGCGTAGAAGTTCGCCATTGACTTGAGACTTGAGTTCATCGGGAAGTACAGGTCGTCGGGGATATAAAACAAATCCTTTCTTATATCGTCGTTGTCGTAAACGTACTGACCGCCCATTAGCACGTCGCCGCCGTCGGCAACGTAGATTCCCGCCGCGGTTTTCAGGAGCGTGGTCTTGCCCGCGCCGTTGTAACCGATAAGCCCGTAAATCGAGCACGGCTCAACGTTAAACGAGATGTTCTCAACCGCCGTGAAATCTCCGAATTTTTTCGTAACATTTTGGAATTCAATCATCTGACATCATCCTCCTTGTATGCGTTTTCAATAATATCAATCAATTCCTGCTTCGTTGCGCCTTTGGTTTTTGCATTGGCAACAAGAGCGCGTATTTCCTCGAGCGCCGACTCGGCGTAGCTTCTTGTGTCGGCTGCTGCACTGACGAAAACGCCCTTGCCCGCTACGGTGTAGATTACTCCCTGGTCCTCGAGTTCGCTGAGCGCGCGTTTGACGGTGTTGATGTTAAGTCCCAGCTCGCTTGAGAGATTGCGAAGCGAGGGAAGCTGTTCGTCGCTTTTGAGCTCGCCTCTGCTTATAGCGAGAATAATCTCTTCCTTTATCTGCTCGTATATCGGTGTTCTTGACCGATAATCAATGATAATTCTCAAAGGCCTCGTCTCCTTTCTTCAAAACTGTGTCAACTGTGCTATCACAATTAGTACAGTTTGATATTACACCCGCAAAATGCATTTGTCAACAGTTTTTCGAAAATTTTTTCAAATCAGAGTTCGGCGCAGCACGTAACATATACAATATATATGTATAGCGCATGCGCAGGAACAGATTCTTTCGTTAATATACAAAAAATTTCAAGTCTATTTTTGTCATTTTGCCAAACAACAATTTGTTGATATAAAAAAACTGTTATGGTATAATTTTTGGGTACGACTATTAGTTTTTGGATTATTATTTAATAGCTTCGTTATCTACACTTATGAAAGGAGGATTTCTTCATGAAATCCTATACAGCAGAAAACATTCGCAACATCGCGGTTGCAGGCCACGGCGGCAAGGGTAAGACCACTCTCTGCGAGGCTCTGCTCTTCACGGCGGGCGCTTCGGACAGACTCGGTAAGGTTGCCGACGGCAACACCGTGCTTGACTTCGACGCCGAGGAAAAGCGCCGCAAGACTTCCGTTTCATCGGCTATGGCAGCCTTTGAATGGGACAACAAAAAGATCAATCTACTCGACGCTCCCGGCCTCTTCGACTTTGAGGGCGGCGTATCCGAGGCAGTAAGAGCGGCTGAGGCTGTTCTTATCGTTGCATCGGCAGGCTCGGGCGTTGACGTTGGTACCCAGAAGGCTTATAAGGCGGCCGACAAGAAGGGCATCGCCAAGATGTTCGCAATCACAAAGATTGACTCCGACCAGAGAAGCTTTTACAAGACTTACGAGGCTCTCAAGGGTGAGTACGGTTCGGCTCTCTGCCCGACCATCGTTCCCTATATGGAGGGCGCAAACGTAAAGTGCCTTGTTAACTTCATTACGGGCGAAGCTTATGAATATGACGCAAACGGCAAGGCAAAGAAGGTTGACGTTCCTGCCGACGCACAGATAGACGCGATGAGAGACG
>JAEEGG010020470.1_pt1 | contig 13219 bp, 4 predicted proteins | sample 9134161 | NCBI WGS metagenome assembly JAEEGG01 (sample SAMN16246543, study PRJNA631951) | gut metagenome | biome: gut microbiome; feature: rumen; material: CR-attached | host: Bos | place: Iran: Karaj | collected 2018-10 | reverse complement strand
TCTGGGCGTGATGATCCGGTTATCAGAGATATACGACTGGGAGTTGCCAATGAGGATCACGGTAAACATATCCACGTCCTCAGGATCAAAGGCACCCAGTGTTGTCACCTTCACCACTTCCTCTTCACGGCCTGCCTGACGGACATAGCCTACAGGGGTGTCGGGGGAACGCTGCTGCAGGAAGATCTCCTGTAACCGGTAGAGCTGCCAGTAGCGACCATGGGACTTGGGATTATAGACAGCCGTTACGAAGTCGCCTATAGCAGCTGAGACGATACGGCGTTCTATCATCTCCCAGGGGGTCATCAGGTCGCTAAGCGAGATGATACACATGTCGTGACCTATAGGGGCTCCTAACAGCGAGGCGGCCTTCTGGAAGGCAGAGATACCTGGTAACGACACAATATCGATATTTGTGCCACGCGCCCGTTGCATCTCATAGACCAAGGGTGTCATGCCATAGATGCCAGCATCGCCCGATGAGATTACCACCACCGTCTTCCCTTGCTCTGCCAGTTCAAAAGCCTGTTCAGCCCGTTGGCGCTCTTTCTTCATACCCGTATCAATACAAGAACAGCCAGCCTGCACATAAGGCTGGATAAACTGGAAGTAATACTGATAGCCCACGATGACGTCCGCCTCACGAACAGCGTTGAGCACGGCAGGTGTGATATCCTGCGGAGACCCGGGGCCTATGCCTGCTACGATAATCTTTCCCATATCAGTGCGCAAAGATACGAAAAAAAAATAAGACCCCGTTCACCCGTGTTATTTCAGTATTTTCTTGTTCCCGCTGATGTAGATGCCGTGTGCCGAGGCGGGCAGCCCTGCCAAGCGGCGGCCTGAGAGGTCGTAGACGTGGGTGCTGGCGCTGTGGCTGTGGTCGGGCGAGGCATCGTCGATGGCGGTGATGTCGTCGGTGGCCTCTATGCCCACCTCGGCGGCGCTGGTCCAGGCGTTGCCGTTCATCTCGCTCTTGGCCACAAACTTCAGGTAGCGGGCGGCACGCGGCGTCTTGATGTTGACCACCTGCAGGGCTGTGGTGTTCTTCAACTCGCCGTTGAGCACTGCCGAGTCCCAGTTGGTGCCGTCGGTGCTCAGGTATAGCTCGTAGGCTTTCACCATGCCGTTCTGGTTGCCGTCCTGTCGTGCCAGATAGGTGAAGGCGCTGACGCGGTAGCTCCGCACCATGTCGATGACGAGGGTGTGGGGGCACTTAGGCTCTGTTCCCACCCACTCGGTGTGCCAGAAGGTGTCGTTCTTGCCGTCGAAGGCCAGGCGGGCCTCGTTGCCGCTGTGCTGGCTGTCGGCGCTGACGAGTTTCCACGATGTCTTGTTGATGAAGAGGGGGAAGCTGTAGGTGGTGACGGGGCTGGCAAACAGGCCGTCGGCACTGCTGTAGGCGCTGATGGTGCAGGCATCGTTGTGGAGTAGGGTAGAGGAGTACTTCTGATACTCGCCTCCGTCGATGCTATACCAGATGGTGGCGCCCTTGGTGGGGGTGGTCATGCGGATGCGCCCGGTGTTGAGGCGCTCGCAGCTGACGGGCTGGCATACGGGCATGCCCACGCGCGCCTTCGCGGCCACGTCGTCGCCAGCGCCCACGGGCATGATGAAGAAGCGGAAGGCGGTGTTCTCGGCCTTCAGCTCATACTTGTCGAGCACGTCGGGACCGCAGCTGGCGTTGCCCAGGCCACGGGTGACGGCGTCGAGGTTGACGACGGCGGTGGCGCAGGTCTTGAACTGATAGGTGTGGCGCGAGCGGTTGTTGCGGTCGGTGTAGTTGTCCTCCGGGCGGAAGTGCACAGCCGAGGCCGCCATCTGGTCGGGGGCTACGAAGAGCAGGCCCTGGCCGTCGCTGTTGGTGAGCGACATCCAGCGCACCTCCTGCTTCGTGCCGTGCTCCTGCGGCAGGATGTAGTCCTCGCGCTGGTTGCCTACGGTGCTGTGGTAGATGGCTGGCAGACAGGCTTCCTTGCGGTCGCGATAGCTGTCCCACGGGCCTCGGCCAAACCATGCCAGCTGCTCCATGTCTGCGGGCATCTCTAAGCGGAAGCCCAGCTTGGGCAGGATGGCTCCGCTGAGGGCGGGACGGATGAGCGAGTTGACCATGATGGTGCCGTCGGCGCAGACGATGAAGTGCAGGCCGACGTTGAAGGCGGTGCCGTTCTTGCCGGTGTGGGTGCTGCTGAGGGTGATGGCGCAGTAGCCGTCGCCCTCGTCGATGCTGCTGCCGGTGGCCTTCACGGTCATCTTGCGCAGGCCCATGTTGTCCCAGCCGCTGCTCTGGCGGCCGTCGTTGTCGGTGGGCAGACGGAAGGCGTTGAGCAGGAGGGGCTTGCTGATGAGGGCGGTGCCGTCGAGGGTGTAGCTGGTGAGCGTGCCCTGGGTCTTGCTGAAGGTGGCCTGGAAACGCTGGCCGGTGACGGTGATGATGGCAGAACCATCGTCGACGCTCAGGGCATCGGCAGCGGCGGGAACATACATCGGCTTCTCGGCCTCTTTCACGCGGAGCTTCTCTTCGGCCACCACATAGCCGGCATCGGCCCAGAGGGTGGCTTGGCGCTGCTTGGCGCAGAAGTAGACGAAGGCCTCCTGCTGCTTTGCTATTTGGGCGTTGAGGTCGGGCAGGTCGAGGGTGATGGTGGTGCTGTCGCCCGCAGCCACGTCGGTGGTGATGGGGGCGGTGGCCAGGATGTTGCCCGCCTCGTCCATGAGCGAGCAGCTCACGTCGTAGGTGCTCGAAGGCAGGAACGCCATCTTGTTCTTCAAGCGCACGGTGTAGCGGTCGCCACCGGCAGTGGAGCTGTGGCTGAGGTTCTTGAACTCCAAGGGCTGGTAGACCTTCTTCGTGTTGTACGACTTCGCCGTGAGGCTCCAGTCGGGGCGCACCAGTCCGTTGATGCAGAAGTTGCCATCGTTGGGGTTGTCGCCGAAGTCGCCGCCGTAGGAGTATTGAAAGTTGAACATCGAGGGTTGAACGTTTCCTGCGGCCACGGCGCTGGCCCAGTCTTCCACGTTCAGCGTTGAGTGTGCAATGTCTACCAGTCCCTGGTCCTTGAAGTCCCAGATGAACTCTCCCGTCAGGCAGGGGTATTTCTCGTAGAGGTCGAACATCTCGCGCTGGTTGCCCATGGCATTGCCCATGGAGTGGCTGTTCTCGCACTGTATGTGTGGCTTCTGCCCACTCTTCCCTTGTCGCGATGAGCCAATCCAGTTGATGTTGTCGTAGCTGGCGTACATCGTCGAGCTCACGTCGGCATAGTCGCTGTTGCCCTCGTAGTGCGTGGGGCGCGTGGTGTCGAGCTTCTTGATGGCCTGTCCTACATACTTGAAGTTCTCGCCGCCTCCGCTCTCGTTGCCAAAGCTCCACATGAAGATGCAGGGGTGGTTGCGCAGCCACAGCACCTGGTTCTCGGAGCGCTCCACCATGGCCAGGCGGAACAGCTGCAGCGACGACAGCTTCTGGTAGGCGTGGCACTCCACGTCGGCCTCGGCCAGCACGTAGAGGCCATAGCGGTCGCAGAGGTCGTAGAACACGGGGTCGTTGGGATAGTGGCTGGTGCGCACGGCGTTGATGTTCAGGCGCTTCATGGTGCGTATGTCCTGCTCCATCTCCTCGGCGGTGATGGCGCGGCCGTTCACGGGACTGAAGTCGTGGCGGTTCACGCCGTGAAACACCATGCGCTTGCCGTTGATGGTCAGGGCACCATCGTTGCGGATGGCCACTCTCTTGAAGCCCACCTTGGCGCCACGGATGTCGATGGCGTTGCCGTCGGCATCCTTCAGCGCGAGCACCAGGTCGTAGAGGTTGGGGGTCTCAGCGCTCCACAGCTTCGGGGCGTCGACGTTGAGCTGGATGGTGAGTGGTGAGAGGTGAGTGGTGAGCGGTGAGGTTTGCGAGGCCACGAGCGTGCCATCCTCCATCAGCCGGGCTTCGAGTGTGCCGCCGCCCAGGTTCTCGGCACCGCTCAGGGTGATGTCGACCTTGGCCGTGGCGCTGGTGAAGCTGCTGTTGAGGTTGGTGGTGAAGAAGAAGTCGCGAATCTGCGTCTTCGGTGCTGCCCAGAGGAAGCAGTGGCGCTGTATGCCCGTCAGTCGCCAGTAGTCCTGGCACTCCAGAAACGAGCCGCTGGTGAAGCGATAGACCTGCAGGGCCAGCTTGTTCTCGCCCTCTACGAGATAGGGCGTGATGTTGAACTCTGAGGGCAGATAGGAGTCCTCGCTATAGCCCACGCGCTGCCCGTTCACCCATAGGTAGTAGCCGTGTCCCACGCCGTTGAAGCGCACGTAGACGTCGCGCCCCGCCCAGCTGGGTGGCAGCACGAACGAGCGGCGGTAGGTGCCAACGGGGTTGGGCATCGAGCTGTTGTAGGTGAACCAGCCGGGGCGGTCGGCCATGACGCTGAAGGTGGTCTCGCTGAACGAGAAGGGATAGGCCACGTTGCAGTAGAGGGGCTTGTCCCACGACTTCTTGTTGCGCACGCCCCACACCTGCCAGCTCGACGGCACGTCGATGTCGGTCCACGCGGCGTCGTTGTAGTCGGCGGCGCAATATTCGCTCTTGGCCAGCGAGGGCTGCTTCACCCACAGGAACTTCCACTTGCCGTCGAGCGAAAGATACCACGGCGAGGCCGACATGTCGGCGGCGGCATCGGCTTCCGAACCCATCGGGATGCCGACGGTGTGTGCCGTCTCGCGGTTCACGTGTGTCACTTGGGGGTTGTCCCACTCGTTGCCCGTTTGGGCCGTGGCCATGCCCATCACCATCAGGGAGGCCATGCAGATGGTCAGTCTTTTCATGTTTTAGCGAATTGATGGCGCAAAGTTACACTTTTTGGGGCAGATAACAGCGTTTCCATTCGGTTTTTTTCAGTTGTCGGAAGATTTTGGTGGCACCATTCCATGACGCTCTGTGGCTGTTTGCTTGCAGAAGCATACGCCCCACGATAATTCGCACGGTTGAAAACACGGTGAAGCCGTCTCCTCTCAATAGCCGTAGGCCGCTACGACCTGCGGATAGTAGGGTATGCATTTTATCGGAATTCAACAAAAACAATACTGCATCTTATCGGAGTTTAAATAATTATTTGTATCTTTGCAGACATAAATGCTAATACATTAAATTATGATTGACGAGAAGATAATACTTCAGGTACTGGCTGAGCAACAAGAGGAAATCAATGGCTACAAGCCACAGAGGTGGGTAACCCGTAAGGAGGAGTCGCTTTTTGAGTTTGACACTAAAATGGCGCAAGTAGTTATTGGTGTACGTCGAAGCGGCAAATCTACACTCTGCCACAAGGTGTTGCTGGAGCGCGGCATCAGATACGGCTATGTGAACCTTGACGATGACCGCTTAGTAGATATGAAGACGGAAGATCTCAACACAGTGCTTTCGTGCGTCTATCAACTGTATGGTACTGACATTCCCTATTTGGTGCTCGACGAGATACAGGATGTGGATGGGTGGTACTTGTTTGTAAACAGGTTGCTTCGTACAGACCTACATGTTTTCGTAACGGGTAGCAATGCCAAATTGCTCAGCGGCGAACTGGCTACGCATCTCACGGGACGTTACAACGAGATACACCTCTATCCATTTTCCTTCCTGGAGTATTGCCAATACCACAAGGTGGATATGCAAGGTATCACCACCAAGGCTGATGCTGAGCGCAAGCGGGCCTTCATGGACTACATCCACGATGGCGGATTTCCTGAGATGCAGGGACTTCGTAATAAGCGGGCTTACGTGCAGAGTCTGATAGAAGCTATACTTCGGAAAGACATCCAGAAACGTTTCAATATACGCAATACCGATGCTCTGCGTAAACTCGCCCATCACCTTGTCAATAATGCCTGTCAAGAAGTCAATTATGATGAGATGTCTGATTTGCTTGGCATTACTGATAAGACTGCAAAGAAGTACGTTGACTATCTCAGTCAGGCCTTCCTGATTCAATTGCTTACCCGTCATTCTTTTAAGAGTAAGGAGCGCATACGCAACCAAAAGGCATACATTGTTGATACTGGTTTGCAAGGAAACCGAGATAACTCATTGACGCCAGAAAACCTTGGCTGGCGACTAGAGAACGTTGTCTATATTGAACTGCTGAGACGTTGTGTCTACGACTTCCTGGACATCTACTACCACAAGCCCACGCCGAGAGCAAAAGAGATTAACTTTGTAGTCTGCGACAATAGCAAGGCTGTAGAACTGATACAGGTAGCCTACGAGATTGACAGTCCACGAGCGTATGACCGTGAAACCTCATCACTTGTCAAGGCATCCGATGCGCTCTCTTGCAACCGTCTGACACTTATTGCTTTCACACAGACACGCGATGCCGTAGTTGACGGAAAGACCATCCACATCGTATCGGCGTTGGAGTGGCTATTGCAATAATGAAGAAACAAATAAGAATAAGAACGAAAAATTAGCGAAATACGAGGCAAGTACCTGGTGAACAGGGCTTGCCTCGATTTTGAAATTTGAAGGGATAAATCTTTATACACATCTCATCGGAGCATGTCTGCCGCATTCCCGACCTTTGGTTGCCTACCCGTCGCCTTTCCCCCTGTCCCTGCAAGGCAATTGCGAGGAGGAAGCAATGGGGGAGCGAAGCGACGGTGGGGCGTAGCCGGGGCTGGGGGAGGGGGCTACAACTATTAGCAAGATTGATTCAAGTGGGCGTTAAATAAGGCACCCCTATGTTCAAAAGCGGAAGTGACCTGCCAGGACGAGTTTTCGTGAAAGATGTTGACAAAATGGCCATTTTACCCCTCCAGAATTCAAAAATTCTGCGCGAGAAAACTTTTGGTCGAAAATTTTCGAATTTTGAGAGGTTTTGCTAAATGATTGCCATTCAACCGATTGGACTGGATTTAGCGAAAAATGGGCATCGCTGGCATTAAAAAGTCAACGCCGAAAAAAAAATTGGCGTTGCCGTTTTATTTTTCGGCGTGCTTATAAAACCGCAAAAAGGCACTAAATAGGGGCTAAAAACGTGCACAAAACCATGGCGCGTGTGCAAAAATCTGGCTTTTCCCCCTCGCTTTTCCATCCGGCGAGTGTTGGGCCATGCTGCTAAACGGGCATTTTTCGCTCCAGATTGCCTTGCAACCGTGAACAAATTTTGCTTTGAAAGATTTTTACAATCTTTCCAATTTCTATCTGTCGAGTTTTCTGTTTCGCACAATTCTGTTCGCCACGCTGGCCCTGCCCCGATCGAAATCCGACTGAGCGGGGGATGTAATTCTTGTTTGCAAAACAGTTAAAAGCAAAAATGATTATCCCCAATCAGGTGATAACGCCCCCGAAGGGGCAATGGGCACATAGCCCAGGGCACGCCCTGGGGTGGTTTGTGTGTGCAGCTATGTCCCTGAAGGGGCGATAGCTGCAACAGGAAAAGTGCTTTTGCCCCTTCTTTCGCGTAGCATACCTTTACCCATGGCGACGCCCTGGGCTATGTGCTTGTTGGCCTTTCAGGCCGCCTATCGGGCACATGCGGATAACCACAAACAAAAACAGATACCCCCTCCGTTTCCTTGTTTTCCCCTGTCTTTCAAAATCCATCTGAGCAGGGTGCGTTCAGTCGGATTCATTCGTACATTCATATTGTGGACTTTTTCAAGTGGACTCAGAAATGGATGTCGCTATTTCGTATGGGAAGGACAAAAAAGGGGGACATTTCTTTGTCGTGTCGTGATTTTTGACTACCTTTGCACACTTGAACTAAATTACCTTATTATAATATGCTTAGGAGATTTCTTTCTATGACGCTCGGCAGCTGCCTGTTGGCAGTGGTGCTCGGCATGACGGCATCGTGTTCAGACGCTGATTTTGTGAAACCCGACCAAGTGGATGCTCGCGTGGAAGCACGCTGGGATGAACTTTCGAAGAGCTTTACGGAGAAGGTTCTGGCAAACGAGCTGGCCATCGCACACCTCAACTCTATGCTCAACAACTTGCAGAAGGAGCAGGAGGAGGCCTACAACAGACTGCAGGCTATGCTCCAGGACTTTGCCACCAAGGACTATGCCGACTATCAGGCCGAGCAGGCGCGGTTGTCGGCCATCGAAGCCGCAAAGGCCCTGATTGCCGAAGCCATTTCCCAACTCTCGGGCACGGGCGAGTATCAAGACCTGAGTGGTATACTCGCCGACATTGCCAAGCTGGAAGAGGCCGACGCGGATCTCGGTTCGCGCATGAATAACATCGAGGCTTTTTTGGCCAAGCTGGAAGAGGCCGACGCAGACCTCAGTATGCGCATCATGGCAGCCGAGGCTTATATGAGGCAAGTAGAGTCGATGCTGGATGATTACTATACGAAGGCTGAGGTGGATAAGCTTCTCAGTTCAATTAGGAGTGAAACGAACGACCAATTCGCTAAAGTCGAAAGTGAGATTTGGGCACTATTTAGTAATCTCAGTGAATACTGCAAGTTAGTAGATTTATATGATGCCTTTCAGGTGTTGACCGACAGCATTACCAGCATTGACGAACGCCTGAAAGATGCGATAGCTCAAACTGCCATACTCGAAGCCGAATTAAAAGCAGATAGTGTCCGTCTGACAAGTCTTGAAGGCACGACGGAGGCGCTATCGCAGCGGTTGGGCCAATTGGAAATCAGTAACGACAGCTTATGCACTGAGGTGGAAAAAAATCTCATGCGCATTGTTGAAATGCGCAGAGACCTCGAAGGTATATATGTTGAAATGGGTCAGTTAAAGACCGAAATGCTGGATTATTATGACATGAATTTAGGAAGGATTGAGGAACTCCGTGCGTTTGTTGAAAATGTGAGGAACGAAATGTATGCTTTGTTCAAGGATTTGTATAGTTGGATGGACACGCTTGTCACCAGTGTTGTCTACCAGGGGCAGGAATACGACTATGTCTATGCCCGCGTCGATGGTTCGGGCAACATTGCGTTCCCCTATGCGGGAGCCTTCAATGCCGACTACTTGGCGGGTGGTTCCTGTAACATACAGGAGAAGGCTGGCTTCATCTACGCGACAGTGAATCCGAGCGACATCGACGCGACCAACCTCAGGATGACCCTTGAGAACAGTCTGGCTGGGGAAAGCTACTATTTCACCCCCGTGCCCGAGGAGGCCACACCTGCCACTGACCTGCGGCTGACACGTGCCAGCTCACCCAACGGGCTGTGGAAGATTCCTGTGCGGAGCATTGCCCACACTTCGAAAAATCCTTTCAACGATGCTGATGAGACCGACATGCTGCTGGCCCTGAAGGTCACCAGCAGGGGGGACGACAAGAGCGTTTACTCGCAGTATGCCGCCACATGGGAAGGGCCGAGGCTGGCGGAAGCAGCCACGACAGCCAGTATGCTGGCCGAGGGCAGCAACTACGAATCGCTGCAGACCAGCGCTGGCATCCGTTTCGGCAGCAAGCAGAGCCTCAACGACAGCACCCTGCTCGGACGGCTGCTACTGCAGTCGGGTGGCGAGCGCGTCTATCGCAAGTATATTGAGTGCGTGCAGGTGCGCGACATCGACAAGAGGGACATCACCGACTCGCTTCGCACGGTTATCAACGAGCAGAACAGAGATTTCCAGATGGTGCTGCGAACCCAAGACGACGGCAGTGACGACCGCGTGAGAATGACTTGCCCCGACTCTCTGATGAACAATTACTTCACCCTGCGCTATTATCTGTGGAACTACGATGGCACCATCGTCTCGCAGGATCTTGTAGTCATCTTCAGCGACGACGAAACACTCTAAGCCCGAACGTCTATGAAATCCCGGATAATATTGACGCTTGTGCTGTGGCTGGGACTGGCGGTCATGGCATCGGCACAGTTCCGCTCCGTGGCGGGCTCGGTGGTCGACCAGAACAACAAGCCCGTGGCGGGAGCGAAGGTCTCAGTGCCCTTCAGTCGCAAGCGGGCTGTGACCGACGAGGACGGACACTTCAAGATTCCCGTGATGACACTGCCTAAGAAAGTGCGAGTGAGCAGCAGGGGATACTCGGTGGCCATGCTGAAGGCCGAGGAGAACATGCACATACGGCTGACCGACAAGGCGCTGGCTGGATGGCAGCCCGATGACTGGCATCCGTTTGTCGGTCTCGACATGGGGTTCTTCTTCTCCGAAGGCGGCACCAACGGCGTGTATGCCAGCCAGCGTGGAGGCGTCACCTCACGGTCGATAGGCTTGGTGGGCGGCATCACCGACAGTCGCATGGGTGCCTATGTGAAGAGCCACATCATCGCCCTGAACGATGGCGATGATGATTTTGAGATAGCCTCGCGCCGCGACGTGCGCGACATCATCGTGGGCGGCATGCTGAACGTGTGGAAGCCCCTCTTTGTGAACGCCGGGGTAGGCGCGATGTTCTTCACCGAGCGTACCAGTAAAATAAGTGAGTTCACCGCTGTCGATGGCTACAATGACGAGAAGAATACAAAGGTCGTCGTCGATGTAGGCTTGTCGGGACGCTATCAGCACTATCAGCTCAGCAGTGGCGTGCTCACCACCTTCCAGCGATACGGGTGGCATCCCTACATTGGCGTGAGCTATCTGTTCTAAGTATCGCCTCTCACCCCTCACCTCTCACCCCTCACCACTCACCCAATATGAAGCGTAGTCTCCTTCTGCTGCTGACGGCCTCGATGCTGACAATGGCCCATGCTGCCGACGACCTCGTCATCAACGAACTGATGGCCTCGAATGCTGGCGTGGTGATGAGTCCGGCCACCAATTTCGACAGTTGGATAGAAATCTATAACCCCAGTACCACGGCGGTGAACCTCTCGGGGATGTACCTGAGCGACGATGCTGGCAACCTGACGCGCTGGAAGATGCCAACAAACATCGGAACGGTTCCTGCCAATGGATTCCTGGTGGTGTGGCTGGGGTCTAACGACATCAAGAGCAACCAAGCCCCCTTCAAGCTCGACTGCGACGGTGGCACCATCTGCCTGAGCGACGCTGGCGGCCAGCTCATCAGCAGCGTAGACTATCCCGAAGCCTTCAGCCGCACCGCTTGGGCACGCACTGCCGACGGTGGCGAGCAATGGGGATGGACAGCCGATGCCACCCCCGGTGCCACGAATGCCACGGCGGCGATGGCCGACACCCGTGTCGACGCACCCGTGGTGAGCCAGGGCAGTCAGCTCATCAGTGGCCCGCTTTCGTTTCATGTCGACATTCCCGAAGGCACCACGCTCTTCTACACCACCGACGGAACGATACCCACTGCCCAGAGCAATGCACAACAAGGCGATGGCGACGATTCGCCCTGGACCAACTGGGTGAGCAACGGCGACTGCGAGGGCGACGACACAGACTGTCTGGTGAGCAAGCATGGCGATGGGGATTCGTTCACCTACATCGTCGATGGCGCAGGCTACAATGGTTCGCGCGGCATCAAGGTGCGGTCCATCAGCAACCCCGAGAACCAATGGGACACGCAGTTCTTCGTCTACACCCCCAATCATGTGTGGTTTGCGGGCGACAGATACCGTTTCAGCATGAAGGTGCGGGCCGACAAGGCCGACCATATCTCGGCCGAGGCACAGGGCGAGCCAGGCAGCTATATCCACTGGGAGATGCTGGGCGGAGGCGGGTTCGACGTGTCGACCCAATGGCGCGAGTGGAGCTACGAGGGAGTCATCACCGAAGAACAGGCGGGCGGCGGCACCATGCAGTCCATCGCCTTCCATCTGAACATAGGTGCCGAAGCCAATGTGTTTTATTTCGACGACATCGTCTGGGAGTCTTACGACGACGTGGGCGATGGCGTTGGCAGCAGCAAGCGCAGCCGTGACGGACAGTTCGTGGTGGCCGAAACCACGAACTATGTGTTCCGCCTGTTCAAGAGGGGCTGTCTGCCCAGCGTGCCCGTCACCCGCAGCTTCATCAAGACCAACGTCAACTTCACCATACCCATCGTGTCTATCGTGGGCGACGAGCGCTACTTCACCGACTCGAAGTGGGGCATCGACGTGAAGGGCACCAATGGCAAGCCGGGCAACGGCCGCGACGATGCCGTGAACTGGAACATGGACTGGGACCGCCCCGTGAACTTCAGCTATATCAGCCCCACGGAGGGCATGCTCTTCAACCAGGACGTGAACATCAGTGTGTCGGGAGGATGGTCGCGCATGACCAGTCCCCGCTCGATGAAGCTGAAGTCGGCGAAGGTCTTCGACGGGCAGAACCACTTAGACTATGTGTTCTTCCCGCAGAAGCCCTTCATCCGTAGCAAGACAGTGCTGGTGCGCAATGGCGGCAACGACTCCCAGTCGCGCTTCATGGACCCGGCGCTCACCACCGTGGTGCAGCGCTCGGGCATCGACCTCGACGTGCAGAGCATGGTGCAGGTGGCAGAGTTCATCAACGGTCGCTTCAAGGGGGTGCTGAACTTGCGCGAACCCAACAACGATAAGTTCGTCTATGCCAACTTTGGCTACGACGACGAGGAGATAGACATGTTTGAGAACAACACCTTCAAGAACGGCACTGCCGAGGCCTACAACCGACTCGTGGAGCTGAGTGGGCGCATCAACGAAGAAGGCGTCTACGACGAGGTGATGGCGCTGCTCGACGTGGACGAGTTCACCAACTATATGGCGGCAGAACTCTTCCTCGGCAACGACGACTGGCCCAACAACAATGTGAAGGCCTATCGCAGCAGAAACGACGGGCGCTTCCGCTTCATCCTCTTCGACCTCGACCAGCCCTTCAATGCTTGGGGGCACACCATCTCCTCGCTCGACAATTTCAGCAGCGAAAAGATTGTGCGGCTGTTCAAGAACCTGCTTCAGCGCGACGGCTATCGCAAAAAGTTCATCGACACCATCTGCATCATGGCGGGCAGCGTGTTCGAGAAGGAGCGCGCCACCGCCATCATCAACGAACTGGCCGATGCCATGCGCCCCATGCAGCAGATTGAAAACCGAACCCCCGACAACACTGCGAACTCCATCAAATCGAAGCTGCAGACCCGCTTGGACCAAGTGATGAACCAGTTGCAGCAATACAGGCCCATGCAACTGAGCGGCGTGCAGCGCCACAGCGTGCGGGTGGCTGCCGACGTGGCCGGTGCTGGCATCTATATCAACGGCATCGAGGTGCCCTACGCATCGTTCAACGGCAAGCTCTTTGCACCCGTGGAGTTGGAAGCCAAGGCTCCTGCAGGCTATACATTTGCCGGATGGCAGAAGTCTGATGGCGCGCTCGTACAGGT
>JAEEGG010020468.1_pt1 | contig 13220 bp, 11 predicted proteins | sample 9134161 | NCBI WGS metagenome assembly JAEEGG01 (sample SAMN16246543, study PRJNA631951) | gut metagenome | biome: gut microbiome; feature: rumen; material: CR-attached | host: Bos | place: Iran: Karaj | collected 2018-10 | reverse complement strand
CCCCCAAGTCTATCTATAAATTTTGTACTAATCAGTATACCCACTATTGGCAAAAAAAACAACAGATAAATTTTTATTCGTTTATGATTCTGGCGCAGCTGGCAAGTTTCCCCCGATGCTCCTTGCGACATGGCGAATTCACTGATATAATGCCGTTAAAGAGGAAACAGAACATGACGTTTGGCTGCGCAGCTTTAAAAATTGCAATATACCTGATTAAACATCAAAAAATAAAAAGACAGTGCTTTCGTCTGGAAAAACAAGGAAAGCTTTCAGACCGAGATGCAATAGTGCAAAAATATGTTCCGGGCTGGGCTACTTACGTAATTGACCTTGTAGGAAGCAAAAAAACAGTTGTCAACGTAAAAGGCATTGAAAATATCCCAAATGAAGGTAACGTTGTTTTTGTAGCCAACCATCAGGGCTATCTCGATATTCCTTTGATAATATCAAGTTCTGGCAGAGTAATGGGTTTTATCGCAAAATACGAAATTCTTCGCATTCCGCTGCTTTCCGGCTGGATGAAACTTATGCAGTGCGTTTTTCTTAAGCGAAAAAGTCCACACCAGTCCGTAGAAGCAATGAATAAAGCCGTTGATACTATAAAAAAAGGATATTCACTCGTTATTTTCCCTGAAGGCCACAGAAGCCGTAGCAACGAAATAAAAGAGTTTCACCCCGGAAGTTTCAAATTGGCATTCAGATCAGAATCTCCAATTGTTCCTGTTACAATTGACGGCTCATATCACTTATATGAAGAAAATAAAAAACCAATGCCTGGAACTGTGAATATCACGTTTCATCCGCCTGTAATAACAGCAGGTCTTACCCGTACACAGCAAAATGAAATTCCAGACAAAGTGTTCAATATTATAAAGGCAGCTTTACCGCAAGTTACCGCCTCAAACTAACACCATTTAACTGGATTTGAATCGGTAACCTGCAGTACGGTTTTATCGTTACATCAGTTTTATCATATTCATAACGATATATGCATTTTCTAAAGCAGCTTCTTTCTCCATATAAACTTCTGTCGTATTTTCCGCCAAATCAGAAATGCTCCTAAGAATTACATATGGAACTTTATTCAAATAGCAGACCTGAGCAATTGCCGCACCTTCCATCTCAACACAAGCCGGGTCACACATTGCTTTCAGTGCGCTTTTTTTAATACTGCTGTTCACAAAAATATCACCTGTAGCAATTCTTCCCTTCACGACTTTTCTATGAAGTTTGCCACTCTTCACACCTTCTTCATAAGAACGCTCGGCAAGTTCAATAAGCTTTTCATCAGCCGGGAACGAAATTGTTCCAAGTCCAGGAACTTCATTCCGTTTGTACCCGAATTCAGTAGCATCAAAATCATGATACATCGCATCGGTTGAAATAACTGTGTCCATAATAGAAAGCTCGGATGCTATACCTCCTGCAATACCAGTATTAATCACACACGATACATTATATTTCAGGATGAGAGTCTGCGTGCAGATTCCAGCACTCACTTTGCCTACACCGCTCTTTGCAATAACAACAGGCGTTTTACCAATAAATCCTTCCACAAAATGCAAATGCCCGACATCTTCTGTTTTCTTTTCCGTCATATTGTTGATGATTTCCTCAACCTCAACATCCATCGCACCGATTATTCCGATTTTCATATTTTCACCATCTTGTCCATTAGATTTTAAGCCGTACCAAAACTCGACTTAACTCAATTATTTATTCTACCACAGGAATTCTTGCGGCGCAATGCGATTCGTTGACTTTCAGATATACGCAAAAAATTATCATTCGTTGTAAAATTATACTAAAAACTTCCCTTAGATGAAATCAAAAGTAGCAAAAAGAGAATAAAAAGAAGGAAAATGCGAAAAATGTCAACAAATGCGAAAAAACGCATTGACTTTTTTTTCACATCTCGCTATATTTTCAGCATAGCAGCAACGCACAGAAAAGACCGCTTTTCTCCTCCTTTGGCGGTCTTTTTTCTTTTTAAAGCGAAAGGATATTTTCCATATATTTTTTAGGATTTGTATAAAACGAACCGCCGTGCGAAGCTTCATCAAAAAGAACAATGCGGTTTTGCCTTTCAACTGAGCCCGAACTGGCAAACAGTTTTTCAGCCATTTCAAAGCGGCAGACAGTATCATTTTTTCCGTGGAGAAAAAGAATAGGAATGACTCTTATTTTGATTTTTTTACTTTTAGCAAATAAACGTTCACGCCTTTTTAAGGATTTTATGGGCGATATATTACCAAAAAAGTTTTTCCCAGATAAAAAGCTAATAAACGACATACAGTAAAGCATTCTCATGAAGAAAAAACGCTGGAAACGGTTTTTTTTTGTAAAGTGAGTGTAATAATCCTTAAAGACATCATGCAGCGATGTGAATGCGCTGTCTGCTATTACCTTAGACACACATTTGTCCAATTTAGCCTTATAGAACGCACGTAAAGACAGAGACTGAATAACTGCGGAAGCCCCGAAAGAAAACCCGTGCAGAATTATTTCAGTTTTGGATTGCGTTTCAGTTTGCGCATCGTCTTCATTTTTCCTATCACCGTCAGCCTGCACCATACCGAGCCGTTTTGAAAGATATTTGAGCCACCGGACAAGATCTTTTGCATCAACACAAGAAAGCCCGCAGCTTTTTCCACCGCTTTTGCCAATCCCTCGCGGATAAACAATGAGCACATCAAATCCATGTTTCAGGTATTCCGCCGCGGGAGCATACACAGTTTTTACGCTGTCTCCATATCCCGGAACAATCACGACAAGCTTTCTGCCACTGTTCGCAGACACGCTATCGTCGACATTCCCGTGATTGTCGGCAGCATCGCACCCATCGGCAGGGGCACTACCCACCTCCGCGCCTCTCGTGAAAAAATCACCCTTGAGCGTCACACCGCCACTACCGATGATGCTTAATTCAACCGCACTGTTCGGCAGCCTCTCATCCGCCATACCTTCATAAAATCCAGCTATCTTCGCAGAATACGAAAAAAACGAGCTTCCCCGCGCGAAATAACTTCTATATAAAAAATACGCCGAAGAGAAAAAAACTGTTAAAACCCCAGCGACAGCAAGAATCACCAAAAACATAAAATTAGTCTACCACACAAAAAAATCTATTGCCAATTACATTAGGACATGATTTACTAGAATAAAATAATTAAAGCGAGGTATTTCATGTCTGAAGCGATTAAAATCAATGCAGGCAATTCACCGTCAACAATCCGCAGAGATATCTACGGACATTTTGCGGAACATCTTGGCCGTTGTATTTACGGCGGTTTTTGGGTTGGAAAAGATTCCCCAATTGCAAATATCGAAGGATACAGAAAAGATGTCGTAGAGGCATTCAAAAAAATCAAAATTCCTAATCTTCGTTGGCCAGGCGGATGCTTCGCCGATGAATACCACTGGAAAGACGGCATTGGTCCGCAGGCACAGCGCAAACGCATGATTAACACACACTGGGGCGGAGTTGTCGAGGATAACAGTTTTGGTACGCACGAGTTCATGCGGCTTTGCGAAATCCTTGAATGCAAACCATATATCTGCGGAAACGTAGGAAGCGGAACAGTTCAGGAAATGTCCGAATGGGTAGAATATATCACTTTCTCCGGAGAGTCGCCCATGTCCAAGCTTCGCGCAGCAAACGGACACAAAGACGCATGGAAGCTCCCAATGTTCGGTGTCGGTAACGAAAACTGGGGTTGCGGCGGCAATATGCGCGCAGAGTTCTATGCAGACCTGTACCGCAGATATCAAACTTATGTCCGCCAGTACGGTGACGACAAAATCTATAAGATTGCCGGAGGCGCAAATGCCGCTGACTACAACTGGACAGAAGTTCTTATGCGTGAAGATGCTCGTTTTATGGACGGGCTCAGCGTTCACAACTACACCTTCGAATATGACTGGGATCACAAAGGTGAAGCCACGAACTTTGACGAGAAAGCTTGGTACAGCACGCTGAAAAACGCATTCGGCATGGATGACCTTGTAAGACGTCATGATGAAGTTATGACAAAATACGACCCTGAAAAACGCGTTGGTCTTATCGTTGATGAATGGGGAACATGGCACAAAGTTGAGCCAGATACTAACCCCGGCTTCCTGTACCAGCAGAACACAATGCGTGACGCTCTTGTTGCGGGTATCGTGCTGAATATCTTCAATAATCACAGTGACCGCGTACACGGAGCAAACCTTGCCCAGGCAGTAAACGTACTTATGTCACCGGTCCTTACGGAAGGCGACAAGATGGTTCTTACCCCGACATGGTATGTGCTCGATATGTACAAGGCTCATCAGGATGCAAAGCTGCTTGAAACAACGTTCGCATCATCTTCAACAAGCATAGAAAGCTACAGAGTTCCAGGCCTTAGCGTTTCTGCTTCAGTTGTGGAAGGCACACAGGATTACACAATCACTGTATGTAACCCCGATTTGAAGAACGAAAAGACGCTTGAAATTGCACTCGACAATCTGCCGAAAGCAATTCAAAAAGCCGAAGCAAAGATTCTTGCCGGCGAAAAGATGAATTCGTTCAACTCTTTCGACAAACCGGATCAGGTTGTCGCAAAAGACACAACAGTAAAGATTACAGGCAAAAACACTTTGGAAGTTAAGCTTCCTGTTGCATCTGTTCTTTCTGTAACAGTCCATGCCTGATAACACCCGGAATCAATCTGCAAGCCAGCCATGCCCGCGTTGTGAACGTGAAAAGCTGGCTGCAGAAATGACACCCGAACGCATTGCACAAATTGCCGCAGAGTTACCGTTGCAAGAAGAAATGGCTGCATCCCCGGCAGAATACAAAGCACGGCTGGAAACTTGCGCCGTTTGCGATGCTCTCCGGGGCAACGTTCTTTGCTCGTGGTGCGGCTGCTATGTCGTGCTGCGGGCAAGACCAAAAGAAAGCTACTGCCCCTACCCCGGCAACGACAAGTGGAAAAAAAACGATATTTAAAAACCGAGAACTGCCTGTTGACAAAATACCAGGGAGGGGGGATAAAATGAGACAAAATAAATACTTCCAGAGGTGATTTATGTTTTTTGAAATAATACTTCAAGCTTATCTTTTTGGATCGATAATTGTTGCTGCCCTCAGCGGTATTGGATATTTTATAGGCAAGATAAAAGGTTTGGACATGAAAGCCTTATACGGTAAATGGTTCAGCCAGCTTTTAGGCGAACATGGTGTAAAAACGATGTTCAAATCGCCGTTCACTTATTGTGCGCTATTTATTGACTTTATACCTTTTCTTTATATTGTTATTCGGGGTATCATCGAACACTTACAGTGGGGTTATAACCTCAATCATTTTATCACAGAGTTTTTTACTCCTTGGCCTTTTTCTCTCATTCCTATTCTTCTCTCTCTTTATGCAGGCTATAAAGCACTTGTTAAAGGTTATAGCTTCAAAAAATACTTCGGAATTTCCTTCATAATCACGCCTATTCTGTCTTTGTACGCAGTAAAACGCTTACAAATCACCCCGGAAGCAGAACGACTCGCCGAAGAACAAGCCCAGCAAAAAGCACAGGAAAAACTTCGCCAAGCAGAAGAAGCTGCTGAGGCAGAACGCCTGCAACGCATAATCCCAAAACAACGTAGCGGTTGCCTTTCTAAAATCTTGCTGCTCATCCTGATTGTCGTTGGCATCGCCTTTGGTTATAAAAAACTTGCTGTCGATCGTAACGGAACCTATGCCACCCAACGCCTTACATATAATGATGAATACGGATTTTGCGTGCTAGTATCGTATCATCCGCAGTACAGGACAGGTAACTCAAACGGGTTTGCAATCGTCAACATACCGTTTCAAGCATTGTTTGATATTAATCGTGTTAATCGTGCACTACGAGCACATGACTCTGACGAAGATCCTCTTTTCGACGGTGTTACCCGCTGGCTTTCTGACAACAAAAATTTATATACAAGCTATAAACTTATTGCCACTTACGGCGACAACAATTTAATTGATTCGCTCGCAAAGCTTTTTTCAGATGAAATCCAGATGAGCACAAAATCATACCCCGTAGGAAACAAGGGCAATTATTTTATCCTGCAAGCCTCCGATGTCGGTTTTTGAAAACATATTGAGAAACAAGCGACACAGTGCTATAATAAACTGATGAATAATACAGTTCTTATAGCAGGTGGAGTTTCACCAGTAAATACATATCTCGCAGAAGCCGCGGAAAGAACAGATAACAAAGTTCTTTCCGCCGACAGCTCACATTCAAAGGGTTCCGCTTTTTCGTGGAATCCTGCTTCTCCTATTTCCGCTCGTTCCTTAATCTTACAGGCAGAAAACACCTTTGAGTCAATTGGAACAGTAATTCTGCCTTTTGACGCAGACTCTTACGAAGATTTTTACTCAAAGCTTTCAGTTGAAACAATCTCAAAAGGCACGGATAATATGATTCTCGGATATTTTTATATAGTATCTGAAATTATAACGCGGTTCGAAAAATACGGAGAAGGAAACCTCGTTTTCTTTTACAACGATGACCCTAACAAAGAAAAAGGCATTCTGGCATCGTCCGGGGCGGCGGCTTTTTGCGCCCTCGCAAAAAAAACAGCGCAGCTTCATGCCGGAAAACCAACAGGAATAATCCTTGTAAAAAGCGAATCGAACGCGTTTCAAGAAGCTGCTGACTGGCTTTTTCAGTATATAACGCAGCCAGGGGCGCAAAAAGCCGCCCTTAACGCAAAATATGCATCGCATTGGCTTAAACCCGGCTCCAAACCGCCGGTTATGATACCTTTCCTTTCACGCTAATCTTATAGGAGTTGAAAATGTCCGAAACCAAAGAAAATTGTAATGTTGGATATAATCAAGAGGAAACCGAAATATCAATCGCATCTATAATAGCACTTGGTTTTAATCATATAAAAGGCGTTTTAATCGCTTTGTGTCTAGGTTTTGTCTTGCTCGGCGGATGGAAGTTTATTTCCACAAAAAAGAGCACGCCGGCACAGAGTGCAAGCATTGAAGAGACACAGAATAAGCTGGAAGCGCTAGATGAACAGATAGCAACCTACGAAATACAGGAAAAAGCTCAGTCTCTTTATAATGATAATGCTCCTGTAATGAAAATAGATCCTGCAAACGCAGTAAAGACCGTAATTATCTACGGAGTTGACAACAATTCCATTGCTACAAATGATGGAAAAATCGTTTCTCTTTCATCTTTTGTTACAGACACTTACGTTTCGTACTTAAAAGTCGCAGATTTACAGACAGCCATAAAATCTTCTCTTGCAAATGAATGGCTTCGTGAAGTGATTACCGTATCACCGGTAAGTACATCGGATAAAACAAATAGCAGCTCTTTATTTCAGCTGATTATTTATACCGACACAAAAGAAAACGGTGATGAAATAGCAAATGCGATGAATTCTTTTATCAAAGAGAAAATACCCGAAATAAAAGCATTGTCGTACGAACATACGCTGCGCGAAATTTCAAGAACACAAACCGTTAAATATGAAAAAACAATTGCAGATAAACAGATTACTGCCTTAAACGCACTTTCCGAGATAAGCAAGAAAGTTGATGCGGTAAAATCAGAAAAAAATAATGTCACAACGCAGGCACCTGCCACTTTTTCTTTCAAAACTGTTATTAAATGGGCAGCAATCGGTGCTGTACTTGGCGCGTTCCTTTACTGTCTGTATCTTCTTATCCGCTTTATATCAAAAGCACCTGTAACTTCTTCCAACGAAGTAGAAGAAAGAACAGGCTTACCTTATCTCGGCAGCTATTACCGCAAACGTAACTGGAACAAAAAAGTTGCAGACTCCCTGCTTAATGAGCGCGTTTTCGCTTCGTCCGATGCTGCCGCCTCATTTGCTGTTGAAAGTATAAAATCTATTATTCCGGCAAAACAAAGTGTCCTTCTTGTATCTTCTTTTTACAAAGACGAAAAAATTCCAGAGGTTGCAATAATCATGGATGTCCTTAAAAAAGCCGGATGTAGCGCAACGTTTGCGGGTGACGCGCTTGTTTCCGCAGACTTTATTTCTGAGCTGTCAAAAACAGACAGCATAATAATTCTTGAAGGGAAATGGCGCTCACAGTGGCGTAACATCTATTCCGTATTGCAAGTTATATCACGCAAGGAAAAGAAAGCCGCTGGTTTTATACTCGCTTAACCCGTCCCGGAAAAATAGATGCTTTTTAGACTTGCCCTGAAAAATGTTGTCTCACGGAAAAGCTCATACGCAATCGTTTTTTTTATAACGCTTGCCGTTACTCTTTTTTGTGTTGCCAATGCTGTTTTTGACAGCACGGAGCAAGGTATTCAGAATTGCTTTATATCAAGTTTCACCGGCGACCTGATAATCCGTAGCAAATCTAAAACGCAAGTAAGTCTTTTTGGTGACGACACGCCTGTAACTGGCAACATGACGCGCATAGAAAAGATAATCCCTTACGAAGAAATCAAAAAAACTGTTGAAGCGTTGCCCGAACTGAGCGGATGTGTAAGCCAAGTAACTGGAGCCGGTATGGTTAGTGGCGGGAATGGTTCAAGGGCGTTGTACGTCTTCGGAGTAAATGCACAGGAATATCTGGATGTCATGTCGGCAATAAGCGTAATAGAAGGCGAACCGTTTCTTCCAGGCGAAAAAGGCGTTATGGTTTGCAAAGCCCTTGCAGAATCACTAGGTCTTTCCATTGGGAGCAAGATTCAGTTTTCAGTAGCGGAGGGGGCTTCTTTCCGTATTCGCTCCGGAACTTTGACCGCAATTTTTGACTACGCCACACAAAACGATATTTTTGAACGGTTTGTCATTGCAGACCCGGACTTAGTCCGCGACCTTATGGCACTTAGTAATGGGCTCGATTATACAAGTATTGAAATTGAAGAAGACAAAACAGATCTTCTTGATATTGATACGGACATCGATTCCCTTTTTGATGATGCTTTCGATGTCGATGCTGTTTGGGAAGATATCGAAGTTGCCGATGCAGAACCTGAATCAGTTTTTACTGATGAAAACTTTATTACAGAAAGCTTCTCTTGGAATTATCTTGTCGTAAAATTGAAAAATTCATCATCTGCGTCTTCAGTAATCAGAAAGCTAAACAAAGTTTTCAAACAGAACGACTGGCCCGTGGAAGCTACGGACTGGAGGCACGCTGCAGGCAGCACATCTCTTTATCTTTATTGGATGCGCGTAATATTTAATGCCGGTATTCTTGTCATTCTTGCAGCCGGTTTTATAATCATCAACAATACGCTCATAATTAACATACTCGATCAGACGCGTGAAATAGGCACATTGCGCGCAATCGGCGCGAAAAAACGGTTTATTTCATTACAATACATGATAGAAACATTCACGATGACGCTTACAAGCGGAGTTTTAGGAACTTTGCTAGGCATATTAATTTCATGGCTCATAACAAAAGCTCATATAACGCTTACAAATTCTTTCCTTGTGCAGCTTTTTGGTTCTGACGCACTAACACTAAGCGTCACGACAAGCAACATATCATCTTTATTTATGCTTGTTGCCGGTCTTGGCTTTGTAGGTTGGTTGTACCCGGTTGCGACAGCCTTAAAAGTCTATCCGGTTAAAGCAATGGCAGGTGCAAAATGAACGATGCACTTAAAATGAGCCTTCGCTCCATAGTTTACCGCCGCAAGCAATACATATCCATGTTTCTTGTATGCCTTTTTGGTGTGGGTATTTCAATTTTTTCTATATTTCTGATTAACGGAATGCTTTCTGCCCTTGAAAACAAAGCACGCATCTATTATGGCGGTGACTATCAGTTTATGGGCGGCTCTTATGACTACGAACTTTTCGATTACGATGATTATATTGAAGACTTAAAAACCGTATTCCCAAAAAACACGACAATAGCACCCCGTTTTGATTATAACGACGGATACGCAGCCCTTTATTTTGAAGGAGTCGGGGTGAGGCAACGTGTCATAAAAGGCGTTGACTTTACAGTTGAGAGGAAGCTCTTCAGTAGTTTGAACTTTGATTCTGGCTCAATTGAAGGAATGGCCGGTTCAAACGGAATTCTGCTTTCTGCCGCGATAGCGGATATACTCGAAGTAAATACAGGCGACTCAATTACACTTATGATACATACCAAAAGTCAAGGAATAAATACCGTTGAGCTTGTAGTAAACGGTATTTTCACCGATTCCTCTCTTTTTGGCATGTATACATCTTATATGGACATAGATTGTCTTCGTGACGCATACAGATACCCGGGAAACTGCATAAACCGCATATGTATAACATTACCAGAGGGATATAACGCTGAAAAGCTTGCGGCAACGTATCAAAACACGCTTGAAACAAAATATCCCATGTACGAGCAAGTGTCAAACAAACAACTCTTTTATGACCACAGAAATGATATGGGCTTCCCGAACTACGCCTTGATTAAACTGAGCGCAAACTTGAATGACGTTCAAATTCTTATTGACGCCATGAAGTTTATATCGAGCTTTATAATCATCATTCTTATGCTCATTATTATAATCGGTGTAAGCAGTACGTTCCGAGTCATCGTTATAAAGCGCATAAATGAGATAGGCATTTACAAGGCAATAGGAATGCGTTATGGAAAAATAATGGGCATGCTTCTAACAGAAACAATGCTTCTTATCATTTCTGGCTGTATTTCCGGGCTTGTGTTCTCACTTATTCTTTGCCTGTTCGCTAAGTTTATTAACTTTTCATTCATCCCCGCGTTCGATATATTCCTTAAAAACGGGGTACTAGTACCAAATATAAATATAGTGTATTTTATAATTCTGGCAGCCGTAATAATTGTAACTACTTTATGCGCTGTTTATTTAAGAATAAGGAAATCTGTAGCAGTTCCCCCGTGTGAGGCACTTGCCGTTACTGAATGAACTGCTATTTTTAACAGGGCATTGTATGAGAAAGATATTATTTTCTATTCTGACGGTTTTTATCTGTACTGCTTCTCTTTTTGCGGCAGATTATGACAACCTGCTTAAGCAGGCCGAAGATTCTACAGCTTTTTACAACACCGATTTCAGCGCAAACTATACGCTCGTTCAAGAAAAACCAGGCGAAGGAAAAACCATTACAGAAGCGATAATGTACCGCCGCGACTCCACAAAGATGTGGACAATTCTTATTACTGGTCCCGCAAGTGAAAAGGGGAAAGGATATCTGCAATACGACGATAATATCTGGTTTTACGACCCGGCGGATAACTGTTTTACGTTCACAAGCGCAAAAGACAAATTCCAGAATACTAATGCCACAAATGCAGATTTTGCACCACAAAAATACTACAGCGATTATGCCATAGAAGAGTCAGAGCAAGTTAAGCTCGGAAAACTTGACTGCGTGCAATTTACCTTGAAAGCAAAAGTAGAAAACGTTGATTACCCGATGGTTAAACTTTGGGTAACGATTGATGACGGACTTGTCCGCAAAAAAGAAGATTATTCGTTGAGCGGAAGAAAGCTCCGGACAACGGCAGTCCCTTCGTATCAGCTTGTTCAGGGTGAAGGAAAGAAATATTCCATACCTGTCAGCATGCTCATTCAGGACAATCTTCGCGGCAAGAAAATAGGCAATGAAATGCAGTACGAAAAAACACAAATAACCATAAAGAACGTCTCTTTCAAAACAGTGAGCGATTCTGTCTATACAAAACCTTATCTTGAACTTATGGGTGGAAAATGAGAAAAACTATTGCCGTTTTTCTCCTGATAGTCCTCTCTTTATTTCCGATATATGCGGGCGCAGAGATAATTGACGAAACCGCCGGATTAGATTCTTATGCCGAATACGATGATATTGATGATTTTGATGCTCTTTTTGAGGATGCTCCGGACGACATTGTAGTAGAAGAAGCTGAAATTCCGACAACACTTTCACAAGAAACGGAAAAAACTTCTCTTTTGAATCTTACCGGCAGCTTTACGGCAAAAGCCGGAATTGTATGTGTGTACGACGACACAAACACTGAATCCAAGTTCACACCAGGCGGTTTGCTAGAAATGAGCAATACACTTTCCATGAGCGTAAAACCGGCTGATATTTTCAGTGTTTACGGCTCTTTGAACACTGCCTTTTCCAACGAATTCACGCTTGATGTGTCGTCTTTATACTTTAATTCGCTTTTATTTGATTCGTTATACCTTTCTGCCGGTAAGAAAAGCATTTCGTGGGGAAACTTACGTATTTTCTCGAACGAAGCGCTGTCCAGCTCCGATAACGGCGTTTCGTGCGAAATCCGCTATCCGTGGAAACTTGGCACAATAACAGCCGTTGTTCTGTACGACTATAACACATACGGAGTTTCTAATTTTTCTTGGAAAAGCATGAGTTTTGCCGGAGCAGCAGACATTACGATTCTTAACACGAACATTAATGCGTTCGTAAGGAAATATCCGGTCGCAGAGAATCCTTCTGACAAGCTGCTTACGGGACTTGAACTTAAACGCACTTTTTTCGGCTTCGACACGTATGTACAAGGGAACGCAGTTTTTGCCGGCGGTTTCGACAAACTTGCCGTTACAGGCGGATTTTACAGGCTATGGGACGGTTTTACGCCTAATATCGGGATAAACATTGAGTATCAATATGCATACGAGCCGCACGCCCATCAAAGCGCAAACATTCACAGTCACATTATCAATGCTGAATTCGGCATAAGAAGGATTGGTACGTCGAAAAACATGAAAGGCGCCATAAAATGGAACCACGACTTTATTAAAGCAAATGGAAACATTGATGTTGTGTTTATTGTGTCTTCGCTTATTCCGTATGCGGATTGGACTAATGGAGTAAAAATCACATACGGCGGCAGCTATTCAGTTCCTAAAATTGAATTTGGAACTGCGCTTTCTTTCAGCCTGAATTATTAGTTCCTAAATACTACCGTTGCCGGATATTGCTTCAATAGTAACGCTTATTTTCAGTTCTTTATGTCGTTGACGATATGACCGTCGGAAATCTGAATTACATGGTTTGCCATTCCGACAATCTTTTGGTCATGGGTCGAAAATACAAAAGTAGTCTTAAGCTCTTTGTTCAGTTTTTGCATAAGCTCAAGAATCTGGTCACCGTTTTTAGAGTCAAGGTTTGCCGTCGGCTCGTCGGCCAGAATGACCGGACATTTAGTAACAAGAGCCCTTGCTATAGCAACACGCTGCCGCTGCCCGCCCGAAAGCTCAGACGGCGGATG
>JAEEGG010020466.1_pt1 | contig 13220 bp, 8 predicted proteins | sample 9134161 | NCBI WGS metagenome assembly JAEEGG01 (sample SAMN16246543, study PRJNA631951) | gut metagenome | biome: gut microbiome; feature: rumen; material: CR-attached | host: Bos | place: Iran: Karaj | collected 2018-10 | reverse complement strand
TTCCTCCACTGCCTCGGCCCGGTCAAACCCTATACCGGCGGCTGCGTGGCGATCCCGAAGGATCAGATGATCACGGTCATGAAGAACGTCAGGCCCGACTGCGTGGTGGTGATCGACTCGCTCTACAGACTCAGCCCCGAAACCTGGAAGGACATGGGCTTTGAGCCGCCCGCGGAGCCTGCGGCGGACGGACCGGCGATCGACTACGGCACGTCCGCGCTGTACTCGCAGGAGGACATGGATGCGGCGATCGCGCTCATCCGCGGGGAATTCGCCTCCGGGGAGGGCTGCGAGCTTCACAGCATCCGCTATGCGGGCGACGAGTGCGTCAGCAAAAAGAATCTCGACTGGATGAACAGCCTGCGTGAGGGAAAGAGCTATCAGGAATGCATCTGCTTCCGCAGCGATTTCCACTCTCCCGTCGAGGCGGTCGGCGTCTGGGAGCCGGACGAGGAGTACACGGACTGGCAATGGTGGCTCGCCCGCGGCGACGAGGGCGGCTGGGAGCTTCTCACCTGGGGCTACTGAACAGGATCAAAAACGCCCGCCCGGCAGAGCCGGACGGGCGCTTTTGATAAAAAGGGACGGCCGGGTCCGCGGCTCTGCCGCGCCCCGCATCTCTCCCGCCCGCGGGTCTGCTTTCTCCCCCCTTTACGACACAATGACACACAAAAACGCCGCCCTCTCGGGCGGCGTTTTTGTGTGTGGTGGAGATGGGGAGAATCGAACTCCCGTCCGAAAGCGCTTCCTCAGGAACTTCTCCGGGCGCAGACGGTTATTTGCGTTCCCTTGTCCGTGCGCAAGCCGTCATGCTCGCGGACTCGGTAGCTTCATGATGCATGGCACGCTCAAAGCTTTGCGTACTCACGGTCCCCACTCATCGACGCCTCTTTCCGGGCCGTGGGACTCCCGGAAGAGACGCTCGCGCGATTACGCAGCGAGAAGAACAGTGTTGTCGTTGTTCTTTAATTTATAAGCTGCCCGTTTTATGGATGCCAGGCGCATCCGCCCGCTATTCCTGCCTCCGCACCCCCGTCGAAACCAGTACATCCCCGCGTCGTCAGAAGAAACTCGCTTCATTTCGTTTCCGCGGTTTGCGAAAGTGCCGCGAAAACTGCATATCCGCTTCTTCCTTCTTCCTCTCAAAATCAAAGGGCAAGCCTTTGATTTTGCTTTGGAGGAACGATTCGATTGGTCAGCTTGCCGCGCGGAGCGCGACAAGCACGACCGGCGGATCAATTCTTCCTTTCAAAATCGGACCCGCTTCGCTGGGCTCCGATTTTGTAAAAGAACAACGATGCCTTATCCTCTCAAAAACGAAAGGCAAGCTTTCGTTTTTGTAAAGAACAACGGTTCGATAATGAGCGCTGAAAACTAAACTCTGAAAACTAAAAACGAAAACAGCCTCAGCATTTCTCCGGCTCGGGGTACTCGACGCCGAAGGTCTCCACGGTGACCTTCTTCATCACCTGGGGGATCCGAGGCTTATCGTTCCAGTCGGTGCGAACGTCGCAGATATGATCCACCGCCTCGATGCCTTCAATGAGCTTGCCGAAGGCCGCGTAACCGCCGTCCAGATGAGGGCTGTCCTCATGCATAATGAAGAACTGGCTGCCGGCGGAATTGGGATTCGCCGCGCGGGCCATGGACAGCACGCCGCGTGTATGCTTCAGCTCGTTTTTGAAGCCGTTCTGCAGAAACTCGCCCTTGATGCCATAGCCGGGGCCGCCGATGCCCATACCCTTGGGGTCGCCGCCCTGGATCATGAAGCCGGGGATAACCCGGTGGAAGATCAGCCCGTCATAAAAGCCCTTCTTCACCAGAGAGATAAAGTTGTTGACGGTGTTGGGGGCGATCTCCGGGTAGAGCTCCGCCTTCATCACGTCGCCGTTTTCCATTTCAAAGGTCACGATGGGATTGCTCATTCGTATTTCCTCTCTTTCATGATGCGGTCAATGTCTCGCTTGGATTCCCGATCCGCGTCGCTCTGCCGCTTGTCGTAGAGCTTTTTGCCCTTGCAGAGGCCAAGCTCCACCTTCACCCGGCTGTCCTTGAAATACAGGGACAGCGGAATCAGTGCCACGCCGTCCTGCATGACGCGGGCGTTGAGCTTCAAAATCTCCCGCTTGTGCATCAGAAGCCTGCGGGGGCGCACAGGATCCTTGTTGAAAATATTGCCGTGCTCATAGGGACTGATGTGCATGCCGCGGACAAACAGCTCCCCGTCCTTCACGGTGCAGAAAGAATCCTTCAGGTTCACCTGCCCGGCACGGATGGACTTGACCTCCGTCCCGGCAAGCTCGATGCCCGCCTCGAAGCGCTCCAGCACGAAGTAATCGTGAAAAGCCTTGCGGTTATCTGCGATTTTCTTGATGCCCTGCTGCTTCGGCACGTTCCTCACTTCCCTTCTGCCGGGGCATTATACCATAGGTCACGGGAAAAAGAAAGAAGAAAATGTAAAGATAGAAAACGGCGCCGGGATTCTCCCGACGCCGTTTAAGTATCTCAGCCGATCTTGAAGATCTCCAGCAGCAGGCCGCCATATTTCACAAACAGCGGCGCAAACACCAGAGCCACGACCGTCATCAGCTTGATCAGAATATTAAGGGAGGGTCCGGAGGTGTCCTTGAAGGGGTCGCCCACGGTGTCGCCCACGACCGCAGCCTTGTGGGCCTTGGAGCCCTTGCCGCCATGGTGGCCTTCCTCGATAAACTTCTTGGCATTGTCCCAAGCGCCGCCGGCGTTGGACATGTAGATCGCCAGCAGCACGCCCGTGACCAGAGAGCCGGCCAACAGGCCGCCCAGCGCCTCGGCGCCAAGCAGCATACCAACCAGCAGGGGCGCTGCAACCGCCATAACCCCGGGGATGATCATTTCCCGGAGCGCCGCACGGGTTGAGATGGAGACGCAGGAGCTGTAATCCGGCTTTGCTTTGCTCTCCAGGATGCCGGGGATCTCCCGGAACTGACGACGAACCTCTTCGATCATCTTATAGGCCGCCTTGGAGACGGAGTCCATAGTGAGCGCAGAGAAGGCAAAGGGCAGCATGCCGCCGATCAGCAGGCCGATGACAACATAGGGGCTCAGCAGATCAATACCCGTAAGCTTTACCTCCTGCGCGTAGGAGACGAAGAGCGCCAGCGCCGTCAGCGCAGCGGAGCCGATGGCAAAGCCCTTGCCCATGGCGGCGGTGGTGTTGCCCACCGCGTCCAGCTTATCGGTGATCTCGCGCACGTGGGGATCCAGGCCGCTCATCTCCGCAATGCCGCCGGAGTTATCCGCAATGGGGCCGTAGGCGTCCACGGCGACGGTGATGCCTGTCGTGGACAGCATGCCGACTGCCGCAAGAGCGATACCGTAAAGGCCTCCGGTGACCGCATAAGAGACATAAATGCCCACGCAAATCAGCAGGATGGGAACCCAGGTGCTCATCATACCCACGGCCACGCCGCTGATGATGGTGGTGGCGGAGCCGGTCTCGGACTGATCTGCAATGCGCTTGACAGAACGGTAGTCCTCCGAGGTAAAGACCTCTGTCATGTAGCCGATCACAAGACCGACCAGGATACCGGCCACAATGGGCACAGAGAACATGCCCTGCTTGAAGAACAGGATGCTCAGTGGGATGGACGCCGCTGCCACGATGCCCGCGGATACATAAGAGCCCATCTTGAGTGCCTTATGGGGATTGGAGTTGTCCTTTCCTTTCACAAAGAAGGTCGCGATGATGGAGGCAAAAACACCCACAGCCGCCATGACCAGCGGGAAGAGCGCGCCTGCGCCGGTAAAGGCGACCGTTGTAATGGAGACGCCCAGGGTCAGCGCAGAGACCAGCGCTCCCACATAGCTTTCAAAAAGGTCGGCACCCATACCGGCCACGTCGCCAACATTGTCGCCCACGTTATCGGCGATGACGGCAGGGTTGCGGGGGTCGTCCTCAGGGATGCCCGCCTCTACCTTGCCAACCAGGTCAGCGCCCACGTCGGCCGCCTTGGTGTAGATACCGCCGCCCACACGGGCAAAGAGCGCGATGGACGAAGCACCCAGGGAGAAGCCGAAGAGGATGTCATAGTTACCGGTCAAAATGTAAATCAGGCTGCAGCCCAGAAGTCCAAGGCCGACCACGCACATGCCCATGACCGAGCCGCCGGAGAACGCAACCGAGAGGGCCCGGTTCATACCGTGTTCCATGGCGGCGTTTGCGGTGCGCACATTGGCGCGGGTGGCGACCTTCATCCCGAAGAAGCCCGCCAGAATGGAGCAGAGCGCACCGAGAACAAAGCACAGCGCCGTCATCCAGCTGATAAAGAACCCGATCGGGAAGAAAAGAACCACAATAAAGATCGCCAGGATCTTATATTCCGACCGCAGAAAAGCGTCCGCGCCCTCAGCGATGGCCGAGGCTATCTCTTTCATTTTTTCCGTACCGGGTGCGGCCTTGGAGACGAACCACGCCTTATAGGCCGCGAACAGCAACGCCGCCAGCGCTGCCACCGGAATCAACCATTGGAGTATTTCCATGTAGAATTGCACTCCTCTCATTTTTTCTTTGACATTTGTGTATTTTACACTATTGGCGGCTGATTCACAAGGCTTTTTTCGCTTCTTTCTCGTCATATTGCATAGTTTTATGCAATAATACAAAAATTCGAAGGAATGAATAGAGCAGCAAGGCAAAATGCACAAAGCAAATACCATTTATTACCAGCTTTCAGGTCCCGATCTATTCACTCCTCTCTTTCTTGTCTGTCCCAGCCAAAACACCCTCTGCTCCGGAATATTATTTTGACATAAATTCTTAAAGATTCTTAACTTGAAGACTTTTCCGTCTTTTTGCGCTATAATGAAAGAAAAGTTCAGCGGTCCAAGCCCAAAATCTTGTATGCAGTCGGAAATAGTTTCTATATGTTGTCATAAAATTTACGTTTTAGTAAAATGAAGTGGCGAATCGGTGAAATTTTCCCTTGCAAAACGAGGTCTTCCGTGATACAGTATCTTTGTATATCGGCGTGCTATCCACAGCGCACGCATTTTTGAGAAATCATCCACTGAGAAGGAGAATCAACATGAAAGCATCGAAGATTCTGATTTCCATGCTCCTGCTTGTCGCACTCTGCGTAAGTCTGGCAAGCTTTCCCGCCATGGCGGACGATCCTGTCGCCTCCGTGAAAACCGCAGGCGGCGAAACGGTTGAGAAATATAGCCTGGACGAGGCGCTGCAAGCGGCCGGCAAGGGCGACACAGTCACCCTGCTACAGGATGTGACCCTCAACAGCGGCATCACCATTGAGAAAGACATTATTCTGGATCTGGGCGGCAACGTGCTCAGCTTCACCGCTGCTGACAAGCAGGATGTGGCCATCCTTGTCGTCGGCGCCGAGGTCACCGTGAGAAACGGCGTCGTGAGCGCCGTCTCTGAGGACGAAGACGCCGGTTACGGCATCGGCATCGTCGCCGGCAAGGGCGCCGATGTGACGCTGGACAACCTGAAGCTGCGTTACGCCTTCCCCGGCGGCACCATGCTCTCCACCGTCAAGTCCGAGGACGGCAACGGCCTCATCACCGTGTATGACGGCGAGTACAGCCAGGATCCCTCTTCCTATCTCCCCGGCGACTACAGCGCCACTTTTGACGAGGAGAAAGGCGCCTATGTCGTCGCCCCCAAAGAGGACGAGACCGTTGAGGTGATCGAAGAGCCCGAAACCACCGAACCCCCCGCCGAGGGTACCGAGACCGATCCGCAGGTCGTGCCCAGCCCCATTCCTGTTGTCGATCCGAACGCCCCCGAAGAGGAAGACACCAAGAGCCCCGAGACCGCCGGCTCCGTCACCAATCCCGACGGCTCCACCCCCGGTATCATCTTTTACTACAAGAACAGCACCGGCATGGGCGGCGACAAGACCTACAAGGTCAGCCCCCTGCCCGAAAAAGTGATCGCCTATGTCTCCGATCCTGCCGCCGGCAAGGGTCTGAGCTATACCTTCACCCCCACCAATCCCTCCGCTCCTGAGGAGGGCGGCACCCTGGTCATCAGCGAGAGCGCCAACAAGGCCACTCTGGAGGCGCTGGAGGCCGACGCCTACTATCTGGAGTTCCAGTTCAAGGACGCCACCGCTGCGAAGCTTGATCTGTATGTGATCCTGAACCTGTCTCTGGATACGAATCGCCATGTCAAGAACAGCGGCACTCCCATTGTCGTCACTCTCACGGATATTCCCGACAAGGTTCTTGTCAGCGACAACAACAAGCTCACCTCCGCCAAGGAGCTGACTGAGGGCACCGACTACACTGTCTCCGGCAATACCATCACCCTGAAGCCCGAGTATCTGGACACGCTTGCCGCGGCCGACGCCAATGTCACCAAGTACTTCGGCTTTGCCGTGGATTACAGAGGGCAGAACCTGGCCGCGCCTTACGCAGTGACCATTCTGCCTCCTCCCACCATCGACCCCACCGCGGTGAACTGGAAGCGCGGCACGGAGAAGGCCTTCACCGTGAAGCCCGACATCACCAAGGTCTCCATCGACTCCATCGCCCTTGACAGCAGCAACTACACCGCCAGCGGCAACAAGCTCACCGTGAAGCCCGCCGCCATCGCCAATCTGGTCTGGGGCGACCACACTCTGTCTGTGGACACCACCTCCGGCCCCGTCTCCGCCAAGATCACCATTGAACCCTCCCTGGGCTGGTCCAGCAACACCGGCAACCAGCACACCAAGGGCGGCAGCAAGAACATCATCTTCATCGCCTCTGACCCGGTCACCAAGGTCTTTGTGAACGGCACCGAGATCAGTTCCGAGCACTACACCATCAGCGACAGCAAGAACATCACACTGAAGGCCTCCTACCTGAACACCCTGAAGGCTGACACCACCTATACCATCACCGTCACCGTGTCCAATAACGGCAAGACCCAGGACGTGTCCAGCTCCTTCAAGATTCTCTCCGGCGGCTCCGGCGGTTCTGCCGGCACCGCGCCCCAGACCGGCGATCCCGCCCCCACGCTCTGGGCGGCGCTGCTGCTGGTCTCCTGCCTCGGCATGACCGTTGTTCTGCCCCGGCTGAGAAAAGAGTAAAGAGCTCTCCCCTCCCCCTGCGGCTCTGTTCCGCAGGGGGATTTTTTTATTGCACTCGAATTTCAAGAAATAATACTTGGAATTGACGGCAAAAAGCGTTATAATAAAGGGTGCGAAGAAACAGATAAAGGAGACTGGTACGATGGAAGACAGATTCTTGCCTTATATTCCCCGTGACGACATCTATCTCTTCAACACCGGCAACGCGCGCAAAGCCTGGCTGGCCTTCGGCTGCCGCTATATCCCCGAGCTGAAGATGCACCGCTTCCTGGTCTGGGCGCCCAACGCGAAAAGCGTCAATCTGGTGGGCGACTTCAACGACTGGCATTGGGACGATACCCCCATGGAAAAGCTGGAGGGCGGCGTTTGGTGCGTTTTCCTGGACAACATCTGGGAATGTCAGTGCTACAAATACTGTGTGGAATCCTGGGACGGCCGCCGCGTGCTGAAAGCGGATCCCTTTGCCGCCATGTCTCAGACCCGCAGTCAGAATGCCTCCATGGTCTGGTGCCGGGAGGATTACCCCTGGGAGGATGGGGACTTCCTGCAGGCCCGTGCCAAGCGGAACTTTATGACCAATCCCATGAGCATCTATGAGATCCATCCCGGCTCGTGGCAGGACTTCGAGGGCGGCGTCAATTACCGGAATCTGGCGGACGCCCTGGCGGAGTACTGCTCCGACATGGGCTACACCCATGTGGAGCTGATGCCCGTCACCGAGTATCCCTATGACGGCTCCTGGGGCTATCAGGTCACCGGCTACTATGCCCCCACCAGCCGCTACGGCAATCCGGACGATTTCAAGTACTTCGTGAACAAGCTGCACAGCGTGGGTCTTGGCGTCATCATGGACTGGGTCCCCGCCCACTTCCCCAAGGACGAACACGGCCTGGCCAATTTTGACGGTACGCCCCTCTATGAGTGCAAGGAGCGGCGCATGGCGGAGCACCCGGAATGGGGCACGCTGATCTTTGACTACGCCAGCACCCAGGTGCAGAGCTTCCTGGTGTCCTCTGCCTGCAAATTCTTCGACGTGTTCCATATTGACGGCATCCGGGTGGATGCGGTGAGCTCCATGCTCTATCTGAACTACGGCCGTCGGGACGGGGAATTTACCCCCAACGAGGAGGGCGGTACCACCAACCTCCACGCTCTGCGCTTCCTGCGGAAGATGAACAGCGCCGTGCTCTCCACCTATCCCGGCGCCGTTACCATCGCCGAGGAATCCACCGCCTTCCCGCTTATCACCGCGCCCCCCGACGTGGGCGGCGTGGGCTTCTGCCTGAAGTGGGACATGGGCTTTATGCACGACACCATCGAGTACATGCAGCTGGATCCCCTCTACCGCAGCTATCACCACAACAAGCTCACCTTCTCCATGATGTACGCCTTTTCGGAGAACTTTGTCCTGGCCTATTCCCATGACGAGGTCGTCCACGGCAAATACTCCATGATCAACAAGATGAGCGGCGACTATGAGCAGAAGTTCGCCTCCCTGCGCACGCTCTACGGCTTTCAGTTCGGCCATCCGGGCAAAAAGCTGACCTTTATGGGCAGCGAGTTCGGCCAGTTTATCGAGTGGAACTGGCAGCAGGGACTGGACTGGCTGCTGCTGGGCTTCCGCAAGCACGAGCAGCTCCGGCTCTACATGCGGGCGCTGAACCACCTGTACAAAGAGTATCCCGCTCTCTACGCCGTAGATCGCTCCTGGGACGGCTTCAAGTGGCTGAACGTGGACGACGCGGGGCGCAGCTCGATTGCCTTCCTCCGTTCTGCCGAGGAAGAGAACAGCTATGTGGTCTGCGTATGCAACTTCACCCCCATCCGCTACGATGGCTTTACCTTCGGTCTGCCCATGAACGGCACGCTGCATGAGATCCTCAACAGCGACGATGAGCAGTTCGGCGGCACCGGGATCAAGAACCCGCCGCTGATTCACGCGCACAAACAGAGCTTTCTGGGCATGAACTACTCCGCCAGCATCACGCTGCCGCCCATGTCCGCCGTATTCTTCCGCTATAAACCCAGGAAAAAATAAAGCAATCTTACATATAGGAGTTTTTCCATGAAAAAAGAATTTCGTGATCTTCTGAAAGAAAAAGGACGCAGCTCGCTGCCCGCCGTTCTGCTGGCCTCTGCCGAATGTGCGCCGCTTTCCAAAACCGGCGGCCTTGCGGATGTGGTGGGCACCCTGCCCAAATCGCTGGCCAAGCTGGGCATCGACGCCCGGGTCATCACCCCCTATCACCGCATCATCAAGGACAAGTACGCCGACCGGGTGGAGCATATGTTCACCTTCTACGCCCGTCTTGGCTGGCGCAGCGAATACGTGGGTATCGAGAAGCTGGTGCTGGACGGCATGATCATCTATCTTGTCGATAACGAGCACTATTTCGGCGACAAGATCTACCGCGGCGGCGACGCGGAGCTGGAGCAGTACGCTTTCTTCACCCGCGCCGTGCTGGACGCCATTCCCAATCTGGACTTCACACCCTCTGTGGTGCACTGCAACGACTGGCACACCGCCATGATCCCCATGCTGGGCAAGACCCAGTATAACGGCGGCATGCAGGCCGGTCTCAAATACCTGCTGACCATCCACAACATCGCCTTCCAGGGCAAGTGCGGCTTCGACCGGGTGCAGGATCTGCTGGGTGTGGACAGCCGCTACTATACCCCCGAGTTCATGGAGCTGAACGGCTGCGCCAACTTCCTCAAGGGCGGTCTGGTCTTTGCCGACCGGATCAACACCGTGAGCCCCAGCTATGCCGAGGAGCTGAAAACGCCCTACTACGCCGAGGGGCTGGAGGGCATCCTCAACGCCCGCCACGCCCAGCTCTCCGGGATCATCAACGGCATCGACAAAGTCGTGTTCAACCCCTCGAAGGATCCGAACCTCCCCGCGCACTTTGACAAGGGACACCGCAAGGGCAAGGCCGTCTGCAAGGCCGCCCTGCAGGAGAAGATGGGTCTGGACGTCCGCCCGGACGTGCCTCTCTTCGCCATGGTCACCCGCATGACCGAGCAGAAGGGCTTCGATCTGGTGGCTTGCGTGCTGGACGATCTGATGTGCCGGGAGGATATGCAGTTCATGCTCCTGGGCACCGGGGATGAGCGCTTTGAGAATTTCATGCGCGGGGCGGAGTACCGCTACAAAGGCCGTCTCTGCGCCTACATCGGCTACAGCGATCCGCTGAGCCACCTGGTCTACGCGGGCAGTGATTTTCTGGTCATGCCCTCTCGCTTTGAGCCCTGCGGTCTGAGTCAGATGATCGCCATGCGCTACGGCACCCTTCCCATCGTGCGGGAGACCGGCGGTCTGCGGGACACTGTGAGTCCCTATAACCAGTTCACCGGCTCCGGCAACGGCTTCTCCTTTGCAAACTACGATGCCTGGGAACTGCGGGATGCCATGCGCAAGGCCATGGATTGCTACCGCAAGCCGGAGGTCATGAACGGCCTTATCCGCAGCGCCATGGAGACCGATTTCGGCTTTGATCTCTCCGCCGAAGAATACGCCAGACTCTATTTATGGATGCTGTGATCTGCCGGGAGAGTCGTCCTGCTTCCGAGGAGGCGCAGGAGCGGCTGATCCTCTACTTTGGCGGGACTTATCAGGAACAGTGGTCCAAGGACTACACCCTCGCCGTGCACTATGAGGGCAGAAAAAACGTTGACGCCGTCTGTACAGACGGCGTCTGGCGTGCTGTGGGCGGGGATCCGGAATGGCTGCGGCTTCTGAACTCCCCGGAGTGCCCAGCCGTCACCATGCTTTACTTCCAGGCGGCAGCCTCCGTGTATGCCGCCGCCCGCTCCTGCGCCGCAAAGGGGCTGCCCCTGGAGCAGCTGGACGAGTGCTTCTACTCCCCCAACAATCCCTTTGCCGCTCCGGAGCTGGTGCGTCTGTTGATGGACGACTGCGGTTTCCCCATGAGCAGCGCCTTCCAGGTGGCCGCCGCCTGCTGCGGCGACCTGCGTGCCACCGGCGTGGACGCCGCCCAGGTCTTTCCCCTGCAGCCCCGCACCGCTCATATCATCAGCATTCTGCGCAGCTGCAGCGACAGCAGCCTTGCCGCCCTGCATAACAGCAACGACCCCGTCTACCGCACGCCTCTCGGGGCTGTGGTGGAAGGCGCTCAGCTTCGGTTGGGCTTCAAGGTGCTGGCGGGCAAGCCCCAGCGCGCGGATCTGATCCTCACCGGCGATGGGCTCCGACAGGAGATCCCCATGACGCCATCTCAGCGGGGCTTTTCCGTTACAGTTCAGATGCCGGAGACGGCAGGCGTGCTCTGGTACTGCTTCCGCATCCAGACGCAGGACGGCACCCACTGGCTCTGTCCGGACGGCAGCGGCTACCACGGCCGTCTCTACGGCAAGGAGATCACCGGTTTTCGTCTCACAGTCTACCGGAAGGATTTCGAGACCCCGGCCTGGTTCCGCCGCAGTGTGATGTATCAAGTGTTCCCCGATCGCTTCGCCGCGTCAGACGATGGCACCGCCGAGGCGGGCATCGCCTATCACGCCGCCCTTGGCCAGACGCCGGAGCTGCATGCAAGCTGGGACGAGACTCCCCGCTGGCAGCCCCGTCCCTTTGAACGCTCCTATACGCCGGACGACTTTTACGGCGGCACACTCAAGGGGATCGAGCAGCGTCTCCCCTATCTGAAATCCCTGGGCGTCGGCGTTCTGTACCTGAACCCCATCGGAGAGGCCCGCTCCAACCACCGCTATGACACCTCCGATTATTTGAAGGTGGATCCGATCCTTGGCAGCAACGAGGATTTTTCCCGCCTCTGCGAAAGCGCGAAGGAGCTGGGGATCCGCGTGATGCTGGACGGCGTCTATTCCCACACTGGGGACGACAGCGTGTATTTTAACCGTTACGGCCACTATCCCGAAGCGGGCGCCTGCCAGGGAGAGCAGTCTCCCTATTACAGCTGGTATGATTTTCAGGAGTTTCCCGACAAATATCGCTGCTGGTGGGGCTTTGACTCGCTGCCGGAGGTGGAGGAGACCACCCCTTCCTGGCAGAACTTTGTCGTCACGGGGCAGGACAGCGTAGTCAAAACCTGGCTCCGACGGGGCGCCAGCGCCTGGCGGCTGGACGTGGCAGACGAGCTGCCGGACGAGGTGTTGGCTCTGATCCGCAAGGCCGCCAAGGAAGAGAAGCCGGACGCCGTGGTACTGGGCGAGGTGTGGGAGGACGCTGTGCTCAAGGAGAGCTACGGCAGCCGCCGGAACTACGCTCTGGGCTACTCGTTGGACTCCGTGATGAATTACCCCCTGCGCACTGCGATCCTGGACTTTGCCCATCGCCGCTGCAGCGCCTATGCGCTGCGGGACTTTCTCATCGGGCAGCAGCTCAACTACCCCAAGCCCTTCTACTACTCGCTGATGAACCTGCTAGGCTCCCACGATGTGGAGCGCCTTCGTTCCGCCCTGGCAACTGACATCTGGATCAAAACCCTCTCCCGGGAAGAGCAGCTGAAGCTGACTTTCTCGGAGGAAGCGCTGGAGCGGGCGGTGGAGCTGGAGAAGCTCTGTGCTGTCATTCAGTTTGCGCTCCCCGGCGTCCCCAGCATCTACTACGGCGACGAGCAGGGCATGTGCGGCGTGGGGGATCCCTTCAACCGTCTCCCCTTCCGGGAGGAGCTGCAGGATCTCTTTGCGCACTATGCCGCGCTCTCCGCCCTGCGCAACAGCGCGCCAGCACTCTCCACCGGACATGTGCGCTTTGCCGCCGGGTCTGACGGCGTGCTGCTGATCCTGCGCTATATCACAGACGGGCAGGATGTGTTTGGAGAGCAGGCGGAAAACGGCGTGTATCTTGCCGCAGTAAACCGGAACATGGAAGACACAAGCTATCGCTACGACTGCAGCGATCTGGGCCTCGGCGTGATCGAGGGTTTCATCCGGGGACACAGCGGCAGCATCCGCAGGATCCTCTGATTCTTCAGGCATCCGCGAAAAGCTGATTTGATTTCGGGAGGCTGACGGTTCCGTCAGCCTCGGACTGCAGACAACCCTTCGCCCATGCGGCAAGGTACCGACACGCATGGGGGGATTGTGAAGACTAACTATTAAAAGTCAAGCCCCAAGAGAAAAAAGATGTAGATTGGGAAGCGGCATAAAAAGGGCGCAAAA
>JAEEGG010020463.1_pt1 | contig 13221 bp, 18 predicted proteins | sample 9134161 | NCBI WGS metagenome assembly JAEEGG01 (sample SAMN16246543, study PRJNA631951) | gut metagenome | biome: gut microbiome; feature: rumen; material: CR-attached | host: Bos | place: Iran: Karaj | collected 2018-10 | reverse complement strand
TCGTTTGGGCATCATGGTGCGCTTCTCGGCCAACGCCGAATCGATGCACTTCATCTTCTGCTCCACGGGGAATCCGTCGTAGCAGGGAATGATGCTGGCCATCAGCTCGCGGTCGAAACCACAGATATGGCGCAAATTCACCGCCAACTCGAACGTCAGCACATCACGGTTGTTCTTCTTCGGCTCCTTGCCCTCGTTGTACATCTCCCACCATTTACGTATAATGTCCTCGTAGGGAATGCCATCGTAAGACTCAACCCCCAGCCCCTCTCTATGAGCGAGGGGAGTTGATACTTCCTGCGCTTGTGTCTGACCACTCCCCTCCATACAGGGAGGGGTAAGGGGGAGGGTCTGTTCCCACGGCCGGTAGTGCTTATTCGCTTTCTTCGCCTCGGGCGGCACCTCTTCCTGATTCAGCCTCTCGCGCTCCTTCAGCCGTTGGTACTCAGCGGCGCTCTCCTCTACCGTCAGCGACTCCTCAAAGATGGCGTCGTCCAGATAGAATAGGTTATCCGGTGTGGCTGGCCCGGTGAACATCACGCGAGCCAAACCGCGGGCGTTCGTATCGTATTCAGTGTGCGTGGCCATCGATAGTGCATACTGGCACTCGCGGATGGTTCTCTCCGCCTGTCGGCGACACACCGCATGAAGTCCCCATCGGGCCGATCCCGACAATTCCAGCAGCCCAATCTCGTCCTTCTTCGCCAGCAGCTCGTCCCTGATAATCGCCTGTTCCTTTTCGTTGCCGCAGTCAATATCGTGGGCGAACGTCGACGACGGATGCTGGCAGCCCTTCAGCACCCCGTCGGGCAACAGGTCGTTGTAGCAGAACTGTATCTGTTGGGCCTTCGCCGCCTCATTACCCCCACGGGCATCGTAGAAGTTCTTGGCGTTCTCTGCTGCATTCCTCAGTGCCACATAGTCCTCGCGGTTGGTAACGGGACGAGCCGCTTTGTGCCCGTCCCCGTTGATGAATACCAGATTTACCATCCTTGCTCCTCCAAGTACGACGTCAGTCGCAGCACGTCCTCCATCAGCAGCACCCTCAGCTCGTCGCGCTGACCGTTAGGCAGGGTGAAGATGACGCGGTCCGTACCGTCCTGTCCGTACGACAGCGTGATGTGCTCACCCTTGAATTCCGGTTTCCTGCGGATGCGCTTACGCTGCACGAAGTCGAAGGTGCCGTTCGACAGCATCTGCGCCCGACCGTTGGCGCAAAACGGCTCTACCATTCCTACTCGCGGGCTCTCCGGCAACACCTGCAGATATCGCAACCCATCCTCCATCTTCGTGACTGCCACCTCAGCCTGCAGCGTCACCATGTTCTGTTTCTTAATACTCATTCTTCATCATCATACTCGAAAATTTAATTAATGTTGAATGTTGAGTGTTGAATGTTGAATGATTCTCGCTTCGCTGCGATGTCTGAATGACGAATTCTAAATTCTTAATTGAACATCGCCGCAGGCGACCATTCCACATTCCTCATTCCACAATCGGCTACGCCGACCATTCCTCATTCCACATTCCTCATTTAGCTTTTTTATTCGAAAAATCGCTTCGCTTCCCATTCGCGGCGTCGCTCCAAGCCTTTTAGACGCTTTCCGTCGGCATACACCCACTTCTTGAACTCCTTCTTGATCTGCTGCATCGAGCCCCCGTCGCGGATGACCCGCAGCAGCGTCGACTCCTTCAGTCGTTCGATGCCCACGTTAAAGGCAAACGACGTCAGCGCGTCCAGCTGACCCTCGGTGCGGGCTACACCCAGCTCGCGGACCTCGCGTTCGGTCTCGTCGACATCCATCTGCAGCAGCTCCTTCGCCCAGAACGGCGAAATCCTGTCACCCATGCACACACCCTTCGTGTGACCGTACCCGATGGTGGGCACCCCTGCAGCGTCCTCATACGCCTCCAGCCGGCAACCCTCCATCTCCATCAATTTCTTCAATAATACTTCCGTTGTCTTCATAATAATTTTAATTGAATACGTGAATACAGGAATTCAAGAATACAGGAATACGTCTTCTTGTCTTCTCGTTTTCTTGTCTTCCATTTAATTAAATCTCCATAAACCTACTTCCATGTTCTTCCTCATACTCGGCGCGTATCTGCTCTATCGTCTTCGGCGTGATGCGAAACCCTCGCATGATATCCATCCGTTCCTCGCTCCTCACCTGCAACAGATAGAGCTGATACGACCGCTTGACAACTCGTCCGAAACTCATACTATCATATACAGCTGGTGAATGGTGACACTCACAAACGAGCCCTTCTTGCCGTCCTTCTCGTACTTTGCCGTCCGGATGTTGAAGCGCACCCTATACTGGTGACCTTCCTGCATCGGAATCTTCACCGCCGGATTGTCCGAATCAATCTGCGCCGTCAGACTCTCCGACGTCTCACCGTGAATGGTGTCAATACCATCCGTCATTGTCAACTCGCGATAGGCCAGCATCTTCACGCTACCGTCCTGACGCTTAATCTCACGCTGTTTTCTCTCGCTGACAGCCAACAGCACCAATGTTTTCTCCATAATACTTTTCCTTTTTCGAAATTGTAAAACAATTATTTTTATTTTATATTTTTTATTTAGCAAAGCGCTATTTCTTCCTGCAACCAACCGTAGCAACACTTCAACGCCTCGTCGGCTGTCCGACAGCCCGTCTCCCGTTGTCGCCCGTCTTCCAGAAAGTCCAGCAGATTAGCCGCCATATCCATCTGCACACCCTTGCTGAAGGGCAACAGCATCTGCATCAGCAGCTCATACATCGGTTCCGAGACCCACATCCTTATCTCTTCCATCACGTCGTCAATGTCGTTGTCGACATCAAACTGATAGTCTGGAGTCTCGAACACTATTTTTCCTTTCTCCAGCAGCGTGCCATACATGGCGGTGCCCTGAATCCAACTGGGATCGTAATACATCATATTTTCTCTTTCTGCAATTCCTTCAATGCCTTTTGCAGCTCGGTGCACTGCTTCTTCAGCTCCACCACTTCGGCCTGCAGTTTTTTGACGATACTGCCGTCCTTCGTTGCTTCCATCAGGTTACGGATCTGTTCCGTCGTCATCGAGCCCTTACGCCCCTGACCGATGTGAATGCAGATGCCCTCCACCATCGTCTGCTCGTTGAAGTACATATACCCCTCACCCTCTACGTCCAACAGATAGCCGTTGTTCACTGTCTTTAGCGTGACTTTCGTCAACACCGTCTTTTCTTTATTTACCTTCTTCATACTCATTTCAAATCTTTATATGAATAACTATGTACGCATACACGTACGTTAACTAACTCTTTTTCTTTAAACCCAGCGATCTTCACAGAGGGCTGGGGCTTGGCAGTCCGCTGACCGCCCAACTCGAATTAACAAAGTAACAAGTCAAACAAACAAACAAAAACAATGCAAACAAACTATGCAAAAACACACGAGAGTATATTCGATTGTAACAACAATGTCAAACAGCACCGTCGTTCGGACGTTTTGTCCTTTCGACAGTGCAAAGGTATGCATAAAAAAAAAGACGGGGTGCCGTATCCGTCACTCCGTCAAATATCCGTCAAAAATCCGTCAGTTGGCTCCCCTTTCCGTCATTCTGCCGTCAAAATCTCATTAAGCAGAACACTCCAAAACTTCTCGCATAAGTCATCAAACGGATTGCTCTCCATATCATAATATGCTTGCTTCCTGTCCTCGAAACTGATTTTTCTCCCCACATTACTCATCGTATTATTTGCTATTCTAAGATCTTTGTCCCAATCAGAAGGGGTACAATTTTCCGCAAAGACTTTAAAATCTTTTTGACTCATTACAATCAAGCGATCTTTTATAACCAGATAAATACCTATCCAGCAAGTCTTATTGTTAAATAAAGATTCATCATTCAGTATCAGCAATACCAGACTTCTCTTAACAACCTCTATCCTCGTCTCAGCATCCATCTTCTTGAACTTTTCTCTCGCAATGTCATCTGGCGATTTCTTTTTTTGCAACAACTGAGGCATATTGTTTGTAGAAGCGGGTGTAGAATATGATGTAGCATATGGTGGCAGAGCGTAGTGTTTTCTTATCTTATTCACTTCCTCTGCCAGGTAGTCTTTCTTATAAAGCAAGGCATGATACAGCAAGGGGCAAAGATAGTGTTCAGCATATGCAATACTACCTGCCAGCTTTGCCATTTCTAATACGCGGTCTTCCTTAATGAGAGTACCGTCGATATTAACAAACATGCTTGTTTCTTCTGTCATACAACAACGTGCTATCGTTCGTCAGGCTCCGACTCTGCTGCCATGCCTATGCTTTCCCAATCATCATCATCCGACAAAAGATATTGAGAAGCATTCGATCGTAATATATGCTCACGCTTTTTCAGCTTATCCGTCAAGCTTTGAAGGAACAGGTTTTGCGTCCAGAACTTCACTTTGCAGTTGTCAATATCAAAGTGGCTCATAAATTCCAGATATTTCTGAACTTGCATCACAATGTTCTCTACCGCTACATCTTCATCTATCAAGCCCACGATGATGCCCAAGTCACCATTTGTCACACAATATGGGACATCATTATGCTCAAAGGTATAATCCAACTCCACCTTCAGCACGCGTTCCCCGTGTCGTGACATTTTAGGATCTTCTATATCAATACCCCAATCCATCAGTTTAGCGTACGATTCAAATATCATAAAGTTTATGTCCTGATAGTGAATGTCGAGATTATACAGCATCAGTTTCTTACAATAATCCATGAAATCAACCCAACTGAGTGTTTCATCTTCCCTAACAACTGTGCTAACCTGATTTAATTCCACATGGTTCCACACAACACCCTCAAAGGGTTTAGGAAGAGATATAGTCCTGGGGTGTTTCAAGTCGGGATGAATCCGATTGTTCACATACGAAACGACAGGGTGACTATGTGTCTCGATAGCATACTCACCTTTCTCTTCTGACAGATCCCTTGTCACTATCAGAGTACCAATCTGAATACCCATCGTCCCATTATATTCTATAATCTGATACGGGTGTTCCAAGGGAACATAACTGGTTTGAATCATAATCCTTATATTTTAGGTCTATTCTTTTTTCTAAAAAGGTGGGGTACTTAGATAAACGACAAGCGCCTCTGGTGCTGCAAACAACCATAACAACAAATCGAATACCACCATACCCACACCATATTTGGTATGAGCTGGTAGCCTTCGTGTTTTGTTAATTCAGTTGTCGTTTCTAAGTTTGCAGCTTTGAGACGCTTCGAAAACTTTCAGGCTCTTTCCCGCGATGTCTATAAATTAGGCGCGAAGATACGAAAAATATCTCACACCACCAAATTATTCAATCTTCTTTATTTGGACGTGAGCGTCCAAAAGCTCCAAATCTCGAGTTTCTTCATAGTTCTATTTCGTTATATTCTATTGATTTCGATGTGAGTTTATAACTTTGGTGGTTGAGCCGTCCTGATCGACCAAGATATTGATACCGGGCTCCATACTTTCCACCTTTTGACCTTTCATATTAAATATACCTTTTTGAAAGGTTTTCTCCACCTCAGGAGCGTTGACAGATGAAGTAGGTAGCTCTTTATAGTGATTGACTGCTCCTTCTGAATTGATAACTATACCATGATAAGCCGTAATGCTCAGCCCACCAGAAAACACCAGAATGGAAAGAGCCGGATAGCTACTGTATGCAATAATTGGGAATGATGCTAAAATCGCATCGCTTTCTAAATCTACCAAGTAAATATTAGAATCGCTTAAGTTTAATACAAATGCACTAAGCCTCCTATCATTCCATGCACTATAGAAAGCCATTTCTTTAGTTTCGTTCCATGATACTTGATAGTCATTGTAATATGTATTACTTCCTCCACCGACAAATCTGAAAGAAATATAATAACCATGATTTGTAGAGAATGTACCTATCTCCCCTTCATATCCACAGACTTTTATTTGATTAAACAACTGGTAGTCCAAACCTGTTTCGGTGCTTATTTCCTGACCAGTAGCATAAGCATATCCAACCCATCTTGGAACCTGCGTAATAGGTAAAGTCACATCTTTAGCCATTGTCGGCAGCGCCATTGCCATGAGCATCATTATGCTCCAAATCTTAATTTTCTTCATAGTTTATCTTGTTTTTAGTTTCTAACTCTATTTTGAGTAATTAGTCCCGTGGTTATCCTTTTACCATCTTCTTTTTTCCTTTAATGAAAATACCCTTTTGCGGTTCACCTGGTATGAGCTTGCCATCCAGACTATAGTATTTTTCATTATTATCGTTATAATATACGGGCGCAGAAACATCAGTAGTCTCTCTCATCCAAGTCACAGTACCCTTGCCACTCATCGTTTCCAAAGTTATGTATGTACCATCATAAGACAGAATCTTATAGCGTTGACAATAATGACCACCATGATATTGAATATGCAGAATGTCACCCTTGGATATAAAATAATCTTGAATACCTCGAATTTCCAAGCGTTCTACATAGCCTGCAAAACTGCCCCATTCATCATAGGTCGAATATTTTGGATTTAAGACATATGCAACCCCTAAGGAATCATCATTCAAAGTATTGTTATCAAGATAGAACTTTACGCTCTCAGGGTCTTGCAGGGAGTACCCACAATTGGGCTTGTAAGGTCTGAACTCTCCATTTGACTCGTATCTCACCCAAATGCCTTCCAAATCAGATTCAGTTATGTCTTGAGCCATCATCGGCAGAGCCATTGTCATGAGCACCATCATGCTCCAAATCTTAATTGTCTTCATAGTCCTATTTCGTTTTTATTATCTAATTCTTTTTTAATCACAGAGTCCCGTGGTCACACACATTCTAAATTCTATCACCATAAGGTAAACTCTTAATATATTCTTCCATGAAAGACCAATCTGGAATATAGCCTTCTGGAGAATATTCACATGTTTCGTCAATTTGGGGCGTACCGTCTCTATTGCAAAGAATAGGTAGAATTAATATCGTATCTTCTACTTTTTCTTTTACAAATGCCCTTCCATAAGAGTATTTATATCTTTCCTTTTCTAAAACACTTAATATAAACAATGCTGTCCACTTATTAAGCCAATCTGCTCTTATAATAACCATATGGTCACCGGCAATAAATCTTTCACTTTGGTAAAAGAATGTAGCAGTTGTATCACCAATACTAATTGCATTCCCTTCTTCTATGTAATCAAGACCTTCGACTGAGGTTCTAAACTCACAACCATTGTTTTCTGCCGTTCTTGTAATATATGGAATAGTTTCACTTGTCTCGTCTGTAACACGATCTAAGTCCTCTTTTGTATAAGCGTGAGCCTTGTATGGTTCTTCTATCAGATTCCCAAATCTGAATTGTTTCCATGTATCCAGTTTGACTTCTGGACTACTATTACCAACATTAACAGTAGTTATTGGCCTATGATGCAGCATGGAAATATAACTATCCATATAAGACCAATCAGGAATAAATCCATCTTCAGAAAAACGTTTTGTTTCATCAATATAAGGCATCCCAGAACTGCTTGTTTTTATTGGCAGACTTATAAAATCGGAAAAATAATTATCCTCAGTAACTTTTCTGCCATAGGCATATTTAAACCTATTCTTTGTCAAAATTGTTTGAAGATACAGGTATATGTTCGTTGAAGCAATGTCTTCTGGTAGTAACAAATATTTAGCAGAGTCGCCTACAACACATCCGTCTGGTTGGAATGACACAAAACCCGATGACCCAGTTCTTGCTACTGTCAAACAGGCCTTTTCTGTATATTTATATTTCTTAGTTTTAACATATTCCAAACTAATCTTACCCAAAATGCCGTTATTACCTTCACCACTTTGGACAGCATTTAAACAGCCTGGATTATTCTCTATTTCTTCTTTGGTTATTCCGGTGCCACTAGTATAATCAAAGATTTTATCCACGACAAAAAGTTTATAGACTTTATTTGATGCCTTCATAGATCTTACCTTCTTTTACCAAATAAGCTAGATAACTATTAATTGTACTCTGAAAATCTTCTTTACAGAGTGTTGTAAAATCAGTTTTCATATAAGCTTCACAAAGCCATTCGTCATCTCCATTAACATGCACCATTGCCGAGAAGCCATCTTCAACTGTTTTGTTTTCAAAAGCAGTTAACCATTTATTCTCTATGGCTTTCCATTTGCTTTTGTTTTCTATGTCAAACTGTTCAACCCTACCTAAGTTTTTTTTCTTTTTAAAACCATCGTCTTTACAGAATCCAAAGAATGTCTTTTTGTTCTCCGTATGTTTTTTTCCTAACGTAAAAAGCATACAACAGGCACAAGCAGACGCACCTGGGTAGAATATTTCATCGGGCAATGTAAAAACAGCTTCAAGAGTGTTTTCTGAAAGCATTGCCTTTTTTTCTTTCGTTATTATTTCTTTGGACCCAATGGCAGCTGAGACTGGAAGCAAGACTGCTAGTTTGGGGTATTTTTTAGTCAAGCCTTTCTTTTCCCTTTGCTTATTCATTTCTTTTACGACATCTGACAAAAAATGGATAAAAACTAATCCCTTTGTTGGATCCTCTTTCTTATCCTTACTCCATCCCACTTTATATTTTTTGGGGATATTTTTAGGTTTTGCATTGTAAGGTGGATTCATAAGTATAATATCGGGTGCAGCTTCTATGATAAAATCCTGAGAATCAAAACAGCTTTTGAAAGTAATGTTAGAATTTCCGTCACCATGAATAAGCATGTTCGTTGTAGAAAGACCATATGCTTTTTCTTCACATTCAATACCGAAAATATGTTCTTTCTTTACTTTCTCTATTAAATCTTCGGCTTCTTTATCTGTAGTATCTTTATAGCAATCTGAAATTGCTTTAACTAATGCCTGTACTAAAAAAGAGCCACTACCACAAGTGGGGTCTAACACGATTGTTGATCTATCCACATCTGTTAGCTTAGCCATAAAGTCCGTAATATGGTCTGGCGTATATGCTTGGTTCTTATCGGCTTTACCGGTATATTTGTTGAAAGCAATAAAAAAGAGATTAAGAATGTCTTGACCTTCAGAACTTTCTACATTAATATATTTGTATATGTTTTTTAAAATAACCAATAATATTTCTTGCCAATCTTTTAATGTTAAATTTCTTACCTTTTGATTTTCTAAAACACTAGATTGTAACAATTTAATTTTTATCTCCTTTTCTTCAGAGCCATCTAGTTTTTGGTTGAGTGTTGATTTTATGTCTCCAATAATCGATTCTGTTGTCATTCGGCCCCAATGCTTTTTTATCTGATTAATAAGTTCTTCATCGATTGCTTTTGCATTAAACCTACCAACTAAATCTTTTATATATAACAAACTTGTACCAACGAATTGACTTCGGTTAGCTTCGTCAATATCTTTCTTATGAAGTAATTCATTAAGATCATATGTATTCTTTAGAACTTTCTCTCTATTATTTTGTTTATTTAAATCAAATAGCTTTGCATAATAAGTTATTTCTTTGATAATAGTTTCATTTTCTAGTTGGTGATCTTTGTCCATGAAACAATTCCAAACCTTAATGTGGTCGTCATCAATGTTTGCTAAGATGCATATTATTTTTGAAGTATTGTTAACGGCCTTTTCTTCCTCAAGATAAGCTGCTAATTGTTTCTCATCATCTTCGACAAAATATTTCTTTGTCTCAATTAATACTACTACATCATCAAATTCAAAACGAATGTCAAGTTTTACATGTTCTGCATGATGACCTAATAATTTTTCTAGTTTTTTTCGTGAACCTGCAGCATTTATGTAATTGTATTCTCCTTCTTCAGTATTTGAAGTTACATACTGTGATCCGATAGTATTTATTATTGCTATTCTTTCCATATCCTATAAAAATCATCTTTATTCTTTCCACCAATTACTTGGATATTTCTTTCCGTCTTTGTCTTCCCATGCTACTGTACCTTGGAATGAGGTACCTGCACAGAAGGAGGCTGCACCTGAAGGTGAACATGACGTCTCTGGTATCTCAATATCCTGGAGCAGTGTACATAACGGATCACCAATCTGACAGAGCTTCTTGTTCTCTATCACTCCCTTGCGAAATGCAGCAATACCTTTAGAACAGCTATTGAAAGTTGCTTTGTTGATGGTACTGCCAGCCTTAATCACATAGCGCTTGCTCTCTCGATAGAATAGCATTGTCGCATTCAGGCCTGACGTAGACATCTTTATTCGGAATTCCATTCCCTGCTCTGCAACTATTGGCTTTTCAGGCTCATCAAAGACCCTGCATCCGTAGAAGCGAGTCAAGAACTGGATATCCTCAAAGAACAACTCCATCTCGTTCTGCTTGTCTGCTGAAAGGTGTGGCTCGTTGATATCCTTCGAGTTCTCTATGATATAGTTACCGGCTTCTTTGGCTGCTTTCCAACCAAGATACTCCAGATAGAGTGCTTCGCTTGGGAAGATTTCGTCAGACTTCGACACAAACACCAAAGCTGTATCCCAGAAGTCTTTTTTCTGCTTATGGTCATTCACACGATTGGTGAAGTCGTTAGTTTGTCCGATATAAGCCATTGGTTTCATATTCTTGTCGCGACCTAGCAATATGTAAAAACCATACTGCGTCAGATGTGGCTGTTTCTTTGCAACCTCTGCAACCTTGTCACGTGGGAGCACAAAACATTCACACGACTTGGTGCTGCCCATATCGATGATACGTGCACCTTCCAATGTTTTGTCCAATAACTTCGTATAAACAGTTAATATTGCCATATATCTTGTTTTTACTTTTATCTTTTAAAACCTCGCGGCCCGTCGCAGGAGGCGAGGGATTCGCAAAAAATATTTTAACTAACATTATTGCGGTGCCCTACACGTAGGGCTTTGCAGTGATAATGAAAAACCTATTCTAATTCAAATTCCCATTCTGCCTCTTCTCCAGTTCAGCGTTGAATTCGCTCATATCGATGCTGGTTAATGAAGCAGTCAGGAAGTTCTGGAAGTCCTCTTCCACCACCTCGTCGGCATTCTGTTTGTCGTACACCTTCTGCGTCAGTTGAATGTATGCTGCCGATATTCGGGCCAGCAGCGAGATAACCACTGATGGGTGTAGCTTATAGCGGCCTATGATGCCGTTCAGAGCCTGGCGCAGATCCTCTGCAGCTTCGCCTTCTTCTTTGACATGCTTTGCCAAATCCTTCAGAAGGGGAGAAAGTATTACTTCGTCCATATTTATATCGTTTTCTATTGACCTTTTGTCGAGCCTGCTTTTGCTCGGAATAACTGGAACAAGTTCCGTTCTTCTCTCGCTTACTCGCAGCCTTCATTTTAAAACCTCGCGGCCTTCGCAGGTGGCGAGGGTAATTATTATAAACAATTTGTTTTTTACAGCAGCGGTGTCCTACACGTAGGACGATGCCGTATAGTGTTAATTATTGTCGTTATCGTTAATAATTTATATGCGTTTCGCCTTTCCATACGGTGTCGATGGTGACGGTTATACCAAGTCCGCCACGTGCAGTGCTGTCGTTTTGCTGGGCAGCGCGGGTGAGGGCATCGTCATCAGAAGAAATCTCCTTCTCGCACGAAAAGCACAAGAAGGAGACAACAACAATGACAAATAGTGGAAATTTATTAAGGCGTAACTTACTGATATTCAGCGATTTACCCCCCTATAAGATTTTGAGAGGGTGCTCCGAAGGGCTTGGATGTGTATGCGGTCTGTTTCATTGTTTTTAGCTTTGTAATCTGCAATATTGCTGCAAAGATACGAATAAGTGAGCAAAAAGCCAAATTTTATTTGGACTTTTTAATCTGTTTATCCTAATCTGTCTATCTTTGCTACAAGTATCATTAATAAATACAGAATGTGTCAATAGGTCATTAGGTCATTAGGTCATTAAGAAGTTGGATTGTGCGATTTTTAGGCACTATATAATAATAAAATATATTTTATTATTATATAGTGAGCATTTTTGCGCTCCCCGGAAGCGCAAATGACATATTGACCTATTGACATATTGACCTATTTCTATTGTATTTTGCAATTAAACACTTTTTAACTAAAAGTTCAGAGAAAAACAGCATTCTATATGCTGAAAAATTCGTACCTTTGCAGTGTCGAAAGAAAGATGGGAAATGGGCGCCAGGGCAGCGAGAATTTGGTTTCAGGCCTGCCAGAATTTACTACCTGCCCAGAGCGTAAAAAATTCCGTCCGGAAGTCGACAAAGTGAGTTAATCAACCATAAACTATTAATTTTCGATTTTTTATTACATTTTGAAAGGGAGCGCCCCTCGCGGGGCAGAAATTGATCAAAAATTTAATTCAAAATTAATCAAAATTATTTTGTTCAATTTTAGGGTCAATTTTGTTTAATTTCTCCGCGATAGCGGACTTCAAAAGTCAACAAAGTTAAACCATTTCGATTTAAGAGGAGAAAAAGAATTATGGCAATGAAAGTGAAAGCAGTTGAGAAGAAGCTGAAGTTTACGAAGAACGAGAACGATCCCGGCGTATGGCGCTATGTGATGCAGCCCGAGCTGTATTCGAGCCTGTCGCAGAAAAAGGTGATCAAGGAGGCGGCTCTGCGCAGCGGCGTGAGCCAGGGTGTGATGCAGGCATGCTGGGATGCCGCCGGTGAGGTGATCAAGGCATGGGCTACGGAAGGCCACTCGGTGGCGCTGCCCGGACTGGGAACCATGCGATTCGGTCTGCGCTCGAAGTCGGTCGAGAAGGTGGAGGACGTGAAGTCGGGTCTGATTACCAGCCGCCGCATCATCTTCACTCCCGACACCGACCTGAAGGACGAGCTGAAGAACACCGCCGTGCAGATTACCTGCTACGACCGCGACGGCAAGGAGGTGAAGCGCGTGACCAGCGACTCGGGCGAGGTCGAGGACGAGAGCCTCACCCCCGACCCCTCTCCAACGGGCGAGGGGAGTGAAAACCAAGGTGGCAGCGGCAGCGGCTCGCAGAGCGGCAGTGGTTCGCAGAGCGGTGGTTCGCAGAGCGGTTCCGGTGACAACGGTGGCGGCAGCGACGACGATGACTTCGGCACGGGAGCGTAAAAAATGAAGAAGAATTTTTGGGAAGTCGTGATTCGCATAGCGATAGCGGCGCTGACGGCGGCACTGACCGCACTGGGAACGACCTCGTGCATGGGCTACGGCCCATTCTAGGCTTAGACGTATGCGGGAGGCAGAAAAGAAAGGAATCCGGGCAAGGGGAAGTTGCTCGGATT
>JAEEGG010020462.1_pt1 | contig 13221 bp, 11 predicted proteins | sample 9134161 | NCBI WGS metagenome assembly JAEEGG01 (sample SAMN16246543, study PRJNA631951) | gut metagenome | biome: gut microbiome; feature: rumen; material: CR-attached | host: Bos | place: Iran: Karaj | collected 2018-10 | reverse complement strand
AGATGAGCGTGGATTCGTCCTTCGGGTCGCGGAGCACGCCGGGCACGTCGCTCAGGAAGACGAGCTTGCGGGCGTGGAGCGCCTCGGCGATCTCGCACGCGGCGAGGTCGGCGTTGATGTTGTACGGCTGGCCGTGGAAGTCCATGGCGAGCGGGGTGATGACCGGGATGATGCGGAAGTTCAGGGCGTCGAGGATGGGCCGCGCGTCGACGCCGATGATGCGGCCGACGAACCCGATGTCGGATTCCTCGCCGGTGATCGGGTCGCGGGAGAGCATCTTTTCGCAGCGGAGGATCTTCTTGCCGGAGATCTGCGCGCCGATGCCGCCGGTCTTCAGGATGGAGTCGACGAGGCTGCGGTTGACCTGGTTGTGCAGCACGTCGTCGACGACGCCGATGGTCGCGGCATCGGTGAAGCGCAGGCCGTTCACGAACTTCGTCTCGATGTTCAGTTCTTTGAGGCGGGCGGTGATCGCCTTGCCGCCGCCGTGCACGACCACGACCTTCATGCCGATCGCCTCCAGCATGACGATGTCGCGCATGGTGCGGGCGGTGAGGTCCGGGTCCTCCATGGCGCTGCCGCCGAACTTGATGACGGCGACGGAATCGCGGAACTGCTGGATGTAGGGGAGCGCCTCCATGAGGACGTCCGCTTTGTGGATAAGATTTTCCTTATGGTTCGATTCCATGATGATGTTCCTTCGGTTCGCGGATCAGGTGTGGTAGTCCGCGTTGATTTTCACATAGTCGTAGGTGATGTCGCTGGTCCACATGACGTCGGACGCGACGCCCGCGCCGAGGTCGATGTGCACGGTGAAGCTGCCGGTCTTCATGACCTCGGAGAGCTCGGCCTCAGGCGTTCCGGCGTCCATGCCCCCGCGCACGACAGGCTTGTCGTCGTAGTCGAGCGAAACGTTCTCCGGGCTGAACTGCGCGCCGGAATACCCGGCGGCGGCGAGGATGCGTCCCCAGTTCGGATCGCAGCCGAACCAGGCGGTCTTGCAGAGCATGGAATCGGCAATGGCCTTCGCGCAGATGTGCGCCTGGGCGGCGTCCTTCGCGCCGGTCACGACGACCTCGACGAACTTCGAGGAGCCTTCTCCGTCCATGACCATGCCCTTCGCGAGCGTCTGCACCACGTGGCGCAGCGCGGCGGCGAAGAGATTCGCGGCTTCGGAGCCGTCGTATTCGATCTTCGCGCCGGAAAGCCCGTTCGCGAGCAGCAGGCACGTGTCGTTCGTGCTCATGTCGTTGTCGACCGTGATGCGGTTGAACGAGACTTCGACGGCCTCGGCGAGGAACTTCGTGAGGTCGGCGTTGGACGCGGCCGCGTCGGTCGTGAGGAAGCACAGCATCGTGGCGTGCGGGACCGCGGGGTACATGTGCGGCGCGATCATGCCCGCGCCTTTCGTCATGCCGCCGATCGTGACCTTTTTCCCGTCAACAGTAAAACTGACTGCGCATTCTTTCGGGCGGGTGTCGGTCGTCATGATGGCGAGCGCGGCCTCGTGGCCCCCGTCGGGCTTCTTCGCGGCGGCTGCCGCCTTGATCCCGGCGGCGATCTTGTCCATCGGGAGCTGGACGCCGATCCTGCCGGTGGAGCAGGACAGCGCCTGCGTTTCGTCGATCCCGAGCGCATCGGCGGCGAGTTTCGCCGTTTCGCGGGCGTATTTCATGCCGAGTTCGCCCGTGCACGCGTTCGCCACGCCGCTGTTCACCACGATGGCGCGGATGCCCGCGCCGCCTTCGATGCGTTCCCGGCAGAGGATGACCGGCGCGGCGGGGAAGAGGTTCGAGGTAAAGGTGCCCGCGGCGTTGCAGGGAGCCGCGGAAAAGAGGAGCGCGAGGTCGGCCTTGCCGCTCCGTTTGAGTCCGCAGGTGACGCCGGCGGCTTCGAAACCGGACGCGGACGTCGCGCCGCCGCCTTCGATCACCTCAAAAGACTGGTCGTTCTTGTTCAATTCGGATGTCTCCTTATATATGATTTTGAATAAAAGCACGGGATCAGGGTTTGGCGCCCTCGGTGGCGGTGATGGTCAGGGCGATGCCGCCGCGCGGACGGAACTCGCCGCAAACCTCCATCCAGCGGGGTTTGCAGGCTTTCACGAGGTCGGAAAGGATGCGGTTGACGGCTTCCTCGTGGAACGTGTGATGGTTGCGGAACGAGTAGAGGTAAAGTTTGAGGGACTTGCTCTCGATGCACAGCTTGTCCGCGATGTACCGGATGCGGATGTGGCCGAAATCGGGCTGTCCGGTCACAGGGCACAGGCTCGTGAACTCGGGACAGTCGAACAGGATCTCGTAATCGCGGGCGGGATAGGCGTTCACGAACGACTCGAGCCGCGCCTTGTCCGGGGTGTCCGGGTACTCGGTGTGGCTGCGGGAAAGCAGGGTCAGGGTCGGATGCGGAACAGCTTCCGCCGGACTTTTTTTCGATTTTTTTACGTTTCTGGGCATTTTTTTCGTCCTTTCAGACGTTATTAGCAGATGAAATCGGACTTTTTCAAAAAAAATTCGAAAAAAATCGAGAAATCAACTTGATTGATGAACGATGTAAGAATATATTAAACGTGTTTTCCGAAATTTCCAGTGAAAACCTGAAAAAAAACAATACTTTTTTGAAAACATACTCAGACAACCCTTCAAGGAGTAACAAATGAAACAGTGGAAAAAAATCGTCCTGAGCATCGTCTTCTTCGCCATGATCGGCGGGATGACGCAGGCTCTCGCCATCGACAACATGAACCTGTCCCCCGATCAGCCGCCGGGATACGAGAACCTCTGGAACCGTATCACCCGCAAGCTCGGTCGCGGCATCTGCGACGTTGCGTTCGGCGTCCTCGAGATCCCGACTTTCATGTCGCACGTTCAGTTTGAAGACGGCAACCTCGCCGGCGCCACCTATGGCGTGATCGGCGGCGTGGGCTATTTCCTGGTCCGCGAGGGCGTCGGCATCCTCGAACTCCTCACCTTCCCCTTCCCGCTCCCGAGCAGCCCGAACGATCCGATGGATCCGAACCGCTCCCAGTGGGGCTACGGCCCGATCCTGACTCCGGAATGGATCCTCTCCCCGGCCCACAACTACCAGAATTTCTTCTATCCGCAGACCGGCGTCGTCAAGTAAGCCGGATCGGATAGCTGACAGCTCTGATTTTCCGCCGGGGAGCGCGTCTCCCCGGCACAACACATTTTTTAGATTATGCCAGACGGAGACGTATCATCTCTTCCGGCAGTGGAGGTCCTTGTCAACTTGTCGCTTGACAGGACCTTCGATTATTTGATCCCTCCGCGCCTCGTCGGACGCGTCCAGCCCGGCATGAAGGTCAACGTGCCGTTCGGCAAGGGGCGCAAGCCGCGCCCCGCGACCGTGGTGCGGCTGATTCCGCGCCCCGACCGCGGCGACCTGAAGGAGATCATCGAGATCTGCGGCGATGTGCCGCAGATACCCGATTCCCTCGCGAAGCTCGGCGCATGGATCGCCGATTACTACTGCTGCACACGCGAACAGGCATTGCGCTCGCTTCTGCCGTCCGCCGTCCGCAGCGGCAAGGTCAAGGCGAAGAAGGTCCGGCGCTGTTATCTGGCGTCCCCGGAAAAAGCCGCCGCCTACCTCGAAAAAGCGGGCGCTCGCGCCAAAGTCCGCGCCCTCGCCATCCAGTTCATCACGCTTCACCCCGGCGTTTCCCCGGACAAGGTCCAGGCCGCGACCGGAGCGAAGACGCCCCAGCTCCGGGCGCTGGAGAAGGACGGCATCCTGAACATCGAGGAGGTCCGCGCCGACCGCGACCCCTTCCGCAACGCGAAGATCGTGCCGTCGACCCCGCTGAAGCTCACGGGCGACCAGGCCGCCGCGCTGAACAGGATATTCGCCATGCTCGCCCCGGACCGTCCCGCGGGCAGTCCGCACGTACTGCTGCTTCACGGCGTGACCTGCAGCGGCAAGACGGAGGTCTATCTGCAGGCGATCGCCCGCGTGCTGGAACAGGGCGGCAACGCCATCGTGCTGGTCCCGGAGATCTCCCTCACGCCGCAGACTGTGACGCGGTTCCGCGCGCGCTTCGGCGAACGCGTCAGCGTACTTCACAGCGGCCTCACGGAGGGCGAACGCCACGATGAATGGATGAAGGTGTACCGCGGCGATGTCGACATCGCCGTCGGCGCACGTTCCGCCCTCTTCGCGCCATTCCGGAATCTCCGCCTCATCATCGTCGACGAGGAGCACGATTCCTCCTACAAGCAGTCCGAAGCGCCGCGCTACAACGCCCGCGACGTGGCGGTGGTCCGCGGCAGGATGGAGGGCGCGCTCGTCGTCCTCGGCTCCGCCACGCCCTCGCTCGAATCCTGGCAGAACGCCGTCTCGGGGAAATACGCGCTGGCGTCGATGCCGGACCGCTGGGACCCGTCGATCGTCCTGCCCGCGGTCGAGATCGTGGACATGCGCCTGGAGAGGGACGACGAAGACCGCGTGCCGATGTTCTCGAAGCGCCTCGTGGAAGCAGTCCGCAGCCGGATCCGGGCGGGCGAACAGAGCATCCTCTTCCTGAACAAGCGCGGCTATTCGCGCCAGCTTCAGTGCGCCTGCGGCTACGTTCCGACCTGCCCCGACTGCTCCGTCGCCTACACCTACCACAAGAAGGATTCCTCGCTCATCTGCCATTTCTGCGGCAGGATCGTCCCCGCGATCTCCGTCTGCCCGCTCTGCGGCCAGTCCGATTTCCACTACGTCGGGACCGGCACGGAACGCATCGAAAGCCTCGCCGGAGCGCTGTTCCAGGGCGCACGCATCGTACGCATGGATTCGGACACGATGACGAACCCGCAGAAATACGAGGAGGTGCTGTCGAAATTCCGGCGCGGCGACCTCGACATCCTCATCGGCACGCAGATGATCGCCAAGGGGCTCGACTTCCCGAACGTCACGCTCGTGGGCGTGCTGAACGCCGACATGGGGCTGTATCTCCCCGATTTCCGCGCGCTCGAACGCACATTCCAGCTGCTCGCGCAGGTCGCCGGACGCGCCGGACGCGGCGAGGTCCACGGACAGGTGCTCATCCAGACGTTTTCGCCCGAAAACTGCGCCATCCGGTGCGCGGCGGAACATTCCTGCAAGGATTTTTTCGAGGAGGAGCTCCCGGTCCGCAAAGAGCTGCTTTTCCCGCCGTTCTCGCACCTGACGGTCCTGCATTTCGACGGCGAGGACCCGACGCTCATCGAAGACATGGCCGCCAGGCTCGTGCAGCGCATTGCGGAACGCTTTCCCGCCCCGCTGGAGATCGGCGACGCGACGCCGGCGCCGATCGAACGGATCAAAGGACGGTACCGCTACCTTGCCACGGTCAGGACGCCGCCGAACGCCGCGTTCCGCGCATTCCTGCGGTCGGAGGTCATGAACTGGCGGCGCACGGTGAAAGGCGTGGATTTCTACGTGGACGTGGACGCTCTTTCACTGCTCTAAATCCTTTTTTCGACCTAATATTTCAGAAAATACGCGCAGTTCGTTTGATTTTTCCGAAAAAAGCCTTATAGTATAGTAGTGACTGGATTTCCTCAACCCGGTTTTCCCCCGAACCAAACGATTCAACCGGAGAAATGACAATGAGATACATTCTGACAGCGTTCGCGGCGGCGTTCTGCGCCATCCCGATCCTTTCCGCGGGTCCCGGCGACGCCCCCGTCGGCGGCGGCCTCATGGACGACTTCATCGCCCCGTATGACGACACCGCCATCGAGCTCCCCGGCGAAAGCGCGCGCAAGCCGTCCGTCTCCCGTTCGGCACGGCTCGTCGACGACAGCACAAAGGACACCTGGGGCGCCCGCGATGACGAGGACTCCTCTTCCTCGAAAACGTCCTCGTCCAAATCTTCGTCTTCCTCCAAATCGTCATCGTCGTCTTCCTCGTCCGGCAGCGGCAGTTCCCGCTCCACGTCCTCCGGCAGCGGCAGTTCCCGCTCCACGTCCTCCGGCAGCGGCAGTTCGCGCTCCACATCCTCCGGCAGCGGCGGTTCCCGCTCCGCGTCCTCGTCTTTCTCCGGCTCGAAGTCCTTCAATGCCGACGGCTCCTACATCCCCTATTCGGAACGCTATCCCGAACCCGAGAAGGAAAAGTCGGATTCCGATTTCGACCGCAACAGCTTCGACCCGAACTTCAAACCGTTCAAAAACGATTACAAGTACGGGGACACCAATTACAACCCGAACGGGATCCGGCCCGAATACGAGGAAACGCGCCGCAAGATCAAGGACATCATAGGCAGCGTACCGAAAACGATGACCGACGAAAAAGTGGAGGAAATGATCCACAATCCCGCCCGCGCCACCACGCAGGAGGCTCCGACCACGCCGGAACGCTGGGGGCGCGCCCCGAACGGCTGGTTCTGCAGCTATGACGACGTGATGGCGAAGGCGCAGCAGTCCGGCAAGGCGGTCGCAGTGTTCTTCCACAACTCCAGCAACAACAATTCCCGCAAGTTCAAGACGGAGCGCATGGAAAACTCGAAGTTCAGGAACAAGATGCGCGACCGCCTGCTTGTCCTCTACATGGATTACCCCGAAAACGCCGGGACAAGCAAGGACAAGCGCAACCGCGAGCAGGTCGAGCACAACCGCCGGATCGCCGACCAGTTCCACGTCTCGAACTACCCCACGGTCATCTTCCTGGACTCCTCCGGCAAAGAGCTCGGCCGTGTCTCGGATATGAAGACGATCACGGAGTTCGTCGAAAACGCCGACCGGATCGTGCCGCAGCGTGAAGCAAAAGCCAGAAATTCGAACTCGACCGGCTTCAAGATCGGCGGCGGCATCGACGGTCAGGGCCGCCAGGACAACAGTCAGAACAGCCAGAACGGTGGCGGTCAGAACAGCCAGAACGGCGGTCAGGGCGCCTTTGGCGCTCAGGGTTTCAGTTTTCCGCAGGGCGACTTCGGCGGCGGCTTCCCCCAGGGCGGATTCCCCCAGGGCGGATTCCCGCAGGGCGGCTTCCCCGGCGGGATGGGGAACTGATATCTCCCGTGCATTTTCCCCTGATGCTGAACTCCATCCGGATCGATCGGTCGCCTGTCTTCTACAGCGCCATCCCCGCCCTCGCGGAAAAATCCGCCAGGACCGTGCTCATGGTGCGCCATTCCATCCGCGAGTCGCTGCGCGCGCTTTCTGTCGATCCCGTATTGACTCCGGAAGGCGAAGAACTCGCGCGACGCTGCGGGAAACTGCTTTCCGGCCTCGGCGACGCTTCGTTCGGCGCTTCTCCCCGCGAGAGAACGCGCAATACCGCCCTCTGCCTGATCGAAGGAGGCGGCTTTCCGGCGCGGGATATCCGCGACTGCCCGGAGATCGGCGACCTGACGATCTTCTCGCGCGAGGTCGATTTCGAGACCATGCTCCGTACGCACAACACGGAGAACGTGATGCGCGAGTATTTCTCCACGGGCCACGCGGAAGGGTTGAAGGACATGCGCCCCTTCGGCGCGCAGATCACGGAGTTCCTCATCGGAAACGTTTTCGATTCGCCCTGCTCCATCTTCGTTTCGCACGACGTCCTGATCATGGCGGCGCTGGCCGCGATCGGCGTCCGCGGGTTTTCGAATGACGACTGGTGCGGATTCCTGCACGGCATCCTGCTGACGCGGGCCGCGGACGGCGTCTGGACGGCGGCGTACGCGCTGCCCGATTTCGACGCGGGCAAAAAGTTCCGCCTGTTCGTCTGAACCGGGAAAGGCAAGGCGGCATGCAGAAGCCCTACCTCACCGCCAACGTCGCGGCAGAAGTCCGCTCGACTGCGTTTGCGGACGAGGCATATTCCGTTCGAAACGAGGCGCCGGAACCCGGTTTTCCCCCGCATCGGAGCATCAATTTCAAAAAACCGGAAAAAATACTTTAAAAAACGCTCTTTTTTCTTGAATTATTGAAAACACGTGATATTTTATGGGTAATTGCGGTCGCCGCATTGTTTTTTGAACTCAATCATCTTCATCCCCAAATGGAGAAAGGTTTTCCATGAATAAACTCTTCCGTCTCCTCGCCATTCTGCTTCTCGGCGCGGCTCTTCTGCCGTCATGCTCGAACGACGACGAAAAGGGAAAACCCCTGATCGTCGCATGCGAAGCCTCCACGTCGCCCTACTGCTACTACACCGGAGATGAAAACGATCCCGTCGCGGGCATCGACATCGACCTCATCGAGGCGATCGGAAAGGAACTCGGCCGTCCGGTCCAGTACAAGATCGTGCCGTTCCAGCAGATCTTCACGCTCGTGGCAATGGGCAAGGTCGACATCGGCGCGGCCGGCATTTCGATCAACCCGCAGCGCGCACAGCGCGTGCTGTTCTCCACCGTCTACGACATCTCCGCCCAGGTGATCGTCGTGCCGAAGGACTCCTCCATCGAAGACGCCGCTACCCTGAAGAGCGCCCGCGTGACAGCGCAGGAAGGCACCAGCGATCTTGAACTTCTCCGCGAACACATCCAGCCGAGATCCGTTCTGCCGTTCCTCTCCCAGGAGGAAGTGAACACCGCCCTGATCGACCGCAGGGCCGACGCCGCCGTGATGGACCGCATGCAGGCGGAGATCCTGCTCAAGGAGACCGGCGACATGTTCCGGATTCTGGAAAAGCCGCTGAGCAAGGAACAGTACGGCCTCTGCTTCAACAAGAAGAATTCCGCCCTCGCGGATAAGGCGAACAAGGTGATCGACAACTTCAAGCTCTCCGGCAAGCTGCTGGAAAGCCGCACCAACCACATCAACTCCCTCATCAAGCTCGGCACCGGCGCGAAGGTCGAGGAAGGAGTGAAGCCGTTCGTCCTCTGCATCGAGACCTCGTTCGCCCCGTTCGTCTTCGTCGACAACAACCGCATCGTCGGCGTCGACATCGAAATGGCAGAGGCCATCGCCGCCGAGCTCAAACGCCCGCTCCAGATCAAGGTCGTGCCGTTCTCCGAAGTCCTTCCGCTCGTCGCGAGCGGCGCGGCCGACATGGGCGCGTCCGGCATCTCCATCACCGAGGAACGTTCCGCGCAGGTGCTTTTCTCCAACTCCTACGAGGACGGTCTCCGCAGGGTCCTGGTCCGCGAGGACGCCATGTTCGAGAAAGTCGAAGACCTGGCCCACAAGACCATCGGCGCAAAGAAAGGCACCACCAACGAGGACTTCGCCGTCACCAAGCTGCATGCAAAAACAACGCAGCATTTCGACAATGCCACGGAAGGGATCATCGCCCTCATTGACCGCGAGATCGACGCCTTCATCGATGACGAAAGCGAAGCCGACCTGGCCGCCGGAAAGTACATCGGCCAAGTCAAAATGCTGAACATCGCTATCCCAGCCGAAGAATACGGCTTCGCGTTCAACCTCAACAATTCCGAGGCGAAAGCCGCCGCCGACAAAGTCATCGCGGCAAAACGCGCCAACGGCGAACTTCAGGCGTTGTTCCGCAAATACAACACGCGCTACAAAACCATCGAAGCGAACGGCCTCTGATTCAATTCACGCCCCGCGCCGTTGCAAAGCGATGCACTGGCGCAGTCAAGGACTTGTCCTTGTTGCCGTTGCAAAGCGGGGCGCTGGCGCAGTCAAGGACTTGTCCTTGTGCCGTTGCAAAGCAAGGCACTGCATCAGTGGAGGACTTGTCCTCCCGTTCCTGACAGCACGACACAACAGAAAGGAACCACATTCATGGATGCAGGCAGAATCCTCGACGATTTCCGCAGCGGAGCGATTTCGCGCGAACAGGCGCTTGAGCTCCTGAACAAGCTCCCGTACGAGGACATCGGATTCGCGAAGCTCGACCACCACAGGCAGCTCCGGCGCGGCGGCATCGAAACCGTGTTCTGCGCCGGGAAGACCGCCGAACAGATCCGGACGATCTTCGAACGGTTCATTTCCGCGGGCGGAAACGCCATCGGCACGCGCACCTCGCCCGAACAGGCCGAATTTGTCCGTGCCGCCCTCCCCGAGGTCCAGTACGACCCCGTGTCGCGTCTGCTGTTCGTCATGCGGAATCCGAAGCCGAAAGTCGGCTGCGTGGCGGTCTGCACGGCCGGCACGTCCGATCTCCCGGTCGCCGAGGAAGCGGCGAAGACCGCCGAATTCTTCGGGGCGAACGTGAAGCGCTGCTACGATGTCGGGATCGCCGGCATCCACCGCCTTTTCGCCTCCCTGGACGAGATCCGCACCGCGAACGCAGTCGTCGCGATCGCCGGGATGGAGGGCGCACTCGGCGGCGTGATCGCCGGGCTCGTTTCCGTGCCCGTCGTGGCCGTGCCGACCTCCGTGGGCTACGGCGCCTCGTTCGAAGGCATCGCGCCCCTGCTGACCATGCTCAATTCCTGCGCCGAAGGCATGTCCGTCGTGAACATCGACAACGGATTCGGCGCGGGGTATCTCGCCGCACGCATCAACTCGCTCGCCGTAAAGGGAAACCGGCCATGAACAAGCAAATCCTCTACCTCGAATGCGCCACCGGGATCAGCGGCGACATGACCGTGGCCGCGCTGCTCGACCTCGGCGCTTCGAAGATCAAACTCCTCGCCGCGCTCGAAAGCCTGAACGTGGAAGGCTATTCCGTCTCCATCGGCCGCGCGAATTCGCACGGCGTCGACGCATGTTCGTTCGACGTCGAACTCGAGCACGAACATCATCACGAACATCATCATGAACATGAGCACGAACACGAGGCGGCGCTCGAACACGAACACCATCATGAAGCCCATGAGCATGAGCACGGGCATCATCACGATCATGAGCACGGACATGAGCACCATCACGAACATCATCATCCGCACGAACACCGCAATCTGGCGGACGTGACGGCGATCCTGAACAGCGGCAGTCTCAGCCCGCGCGCCCGCGAGCTCGCGCTGAAGATCTTCGGCATCGTGGCCGAGGCGGAATCGAAGGCGCACGGCAAACCCGTCGAAGAGGTGCATTTCCACGAGGTCGGCGCCATCGACTCCATCGTGGACATCGCCGCCGCCGCGGTCTGCCTCGACGACCTCGGGATCGACGACGTGATCGTCTCCGGCCTCAGCGAAGGCACGGGATTCGTCGAGTGCCAGCACGGCATGCTTCCCATCCCGGTGCCCGCCGTGGCGAACATCGCCGCCGCGCACGGCCTGCCGCTCCGCATCCTGCCCGGCGTGGAGGGCGAAATGGTCACGCCGACCGGGGCCGCCATCGCCGCCGCGATCCGGACGCGTTCCGCCCTGCCCGGCTCCTTCACCATCGCGAAGATCGGCCTCGGCGCAGGCAAACGCGACTTCGGCATGCCGAACGTGCTTCGGGCGATGCTGATCGAAGAAACGGCGCGGACGGATGCGCCGCCCGCCGAAATCACGATCCTGGAGACCAATATCGACGATTCGACCGGGGAAGCGCTCGGCCTCGCCATGGAATCCCTGCTCGACGCCGGCGCGCTGGACGTTCATTACATCCCCGTCTTCATGAAGAAAAACCGCCCGGCATGGCTTCTGCGCGTGATCTGCCGCAACGCCGACGTGTCCGAACTCGAACGCATCATCTTCACGCAGACGAGCTCCATCGGCATCCGCAGACTTCCGGCAGGGCGCACCTGCCTCGCCCGTACGGTCGTGAACGTGGCGCTGCCCGCCGGAACCGTGCAGGTCAAGAAATGCTGCTTCGACGGGCGGACGTTCTACTACCCCGAATACGAAAGCGTCAAGGCGCTCGCGGCCGCATCCGGCGTGCCGTTCGCCGACCTCTTCCGCGACGCCGCGGAGACTGCGGGAAAAAACGATGGAAACTAAGCTGAACGAACTCCGCCGGATGCTGGAAGAGCTCAGCGCGGACGGCGTCTGCGCGGCATTTTCCGGCGGCGTCGACAGCGCCCTGCTCCTGACCGTTCTCTCCGAACTGCACGCCCGGAAGCCGTTTTCTCTGCTCGCGGTCGTCTTCGCCACGGCGTTCCACACGGCGGAGGAGACCGCGTCCGCGCTGAAATTGGCGGACGAACTCGGCGTGCCCGCCGAACGCGTCGACCGCGACGTGCTGTCCGATCCCGTGCTGCGCACGAACCCGAAGGACCGCTGCTATCACTGCAAGCGCAACCTCTTTTCCGAGATGAAGCGCATCGCCGCCGCGCACGGCATCAGGAACCTCGTGGACGGCACCAACGCCGACGACACGAAAGTGTACCGCCCCGGACGCAAGGCGCTGGAGGAACTCGGCGTTCTGAGCCCGCTGGCGCTCTGCGGGTTTTCGAAAGACGAGATCCGCGCCGCCGCCCGCGAACTGCTGGTCCCCGTCGCGGACAAGCCCTCCATGCCGTGCCTCGCCACGCGGTTCCCCTACGGCACGGTCCTGACGGACGATGCGCTTCGGAAGGCGGAACGCGGCGAAGCGTATCTGCGCGAAATCGGCATGAACGTGGTGCGTCTGCGCGTTCACGGGGACGTCGCGCGCCTCGAAACCGACCCGGACGGCTTCGAACTCGCGGCCGGAAAACGCTTCGAGATCGCGTTCGAACTCCGGCGCATCGGGTTCCCGTATGTCACGCTCGACCTGGAGGGATTCCGCTCCGGCAGCATGGACGAGCCGTTTCTCAACCGGGAAGACAACCCGCTCTGAACCGGAAAACGTGTTTTTTTCGAAAAAACGGAAAACTTTTGTAGATTCGACGGAGAAAACGCGTTCTTAAAGATGCGCTTTCCCGTCGAGACATCAATCATATTCGAAAATAATTGATGCGGGGCGTTGATTCGACGGGAAAGCCGCATTCTTGAATACAGCGGTCGGGAAGCCGCAGGAAAATACGGTCTGAACAATCAACACAAGGAGGCTGCTATGAACAAATTCCTTACATTCGCAGTACTTGGACTCCTCATCGGAGGACTTGGAACATCCGGCATCGCAAACGCACAGGCGCCCGGTTTCGGCCCCGGCCCGCAGATGGGACGTCAGCAGGGCGGCCGTCAGGGCGGCGCAAGAGCGCAGCAGGGCCGTCAGGGCGGATTCGGCATGATGCCGCAGCAGGGCGGCCGTCAGGGCGGCGCAAGAGCGCAGCAGGGCGGATTCGGCGGAGGCTTCGGCATGGGACCCCAGCAGGGACCGTTCGGCGGTTTCGGCGGAGGCTTCGGCGGTTTCGGCCTGATGCCTCGTCAGGGGCAGGAACGTCAACAGGGACCCGGCGCGACGGCGAGAGGCCCGCAGGCTGGTCCGCAGGGACCCGGCGCGGCAGCGAGAGGCCCGCAGGCTGGTCCGCAGGGACCCGGCG
>JAEEGG010020454.1_pt1 | contig 13225 bp, 10 predicted proteins | sample 9134161 | NCBI WGS metagenome assembly JAEEGG01 (sample SAMN16246543, study PRJNA631951) | gut metagenome | biome: gut microbiome; feature: rumen; material: CR-attached | host: Bos | place: Iran: Karaj | collected 2018-10 | reverse complement strand
TTCTTGCTTTTTTCTTCTTTTATTTGTATCTTTGCTCGCACTATGAAGAAGATAATGGTTTGGTTTATGATTGTTGTTCTGGCGGTGCTTATGGGAGTACTTGTCGGAGGAGGCTATTATATGCTGGACTTCTCGCTGTCACCAGACCCGACGCGTGCTAATACGGACTCATGCTACAGGCAATTGTTCACGGACTATCCGGAGACGAGGGAGTGGATGGACAGTCTTCGCACGCACCACGCCCTGCGCGACACAATGATGATGATGCCGGGCGGCTATCAACTTCATACCTATTATATAAATACGGGTAGCCAGCGCACGGCAATGGTCATTCACGGCTGGCGCGACCAGGCCATCAAGTTCTTCTATCTGGCGCGGATGTACGAGCGCTTGTTGGGTTATAACGTTGTCATGCCCGACCTCTATGCCAGCGGCATGAGCGATGGCGAGGCGCTACGCATGGGGTGGCTGGACCGTCTGGACGTGCTGCAGCTGCTGGATGTCTTCAAGACGGATACGGTAGTCGTCCACGGGGTATCGATGGGTGCTGCCACGACGATGATGATGTCGGGCGAAGAGATGCCTGAGGACATTCGTGACCTCCGCTTTGTTGCCGACTGTGGCTATACCAGCGTGTGGGACGAGTTTGCCGGAGAGTTGAAAAACCAGTTTGGTCTGCCTGCGTTCCCGTTGATGTACACCACCAGTTGGATCTGCCAGCTGCGCTACGGTTGGAACTTCAGCGAGGCCTCTGCGCTTCGTCAGGTTGCCAAGTGTCAGTACCCCATGTTCTTCATTCATGGCGACTCGGACGACTTTGTTCCCACCTATATGGTTCACCAGTTATACGACGCCAAGTCTGAGCCCAAGGACCTCTGGGTAACCAAGAACACCGACCACGCCCACTCCTACAAGAACCATCGTGCCGAGTATGTGGCGCGAGTCCGCCGGTTCCTGGAGTAATTACAAATCACGCACTATTCATCTAAAACTTATGCCTCGATATAGATTTCTCCTCATCACAAGCTTCATGCTCCTCTCTGCCTTGCTGTTCGCAGAAGACAGTCTGCCCATCATCGAGATGAAGGCCGACCGCACAATGATCTATCCGCAGCGCATGGAACTGACGGGCGAGGAGACGTTGATGGATGTCCTGCAGTTGGTGCCCGACCTGATGATTGCCGGCTATGAGGATGTCATCGAAAACTATAATCTCCGCATCGACAACGCTCCGATAAATGGCGACACACGACTGATTCTGAGTCAGATGAAGGCCAAGGACATCGCCAAGATTCAGGTGTGCGACAATACGGGTGTTGCGAAGGGAACCATTGCATTGGGTAGGGTACTGGACATCAACATGAAGATGCCTGAGGGGGTGAAAGGTTTCGTGGAAGGACAAGGAGATTTTGGCAAGGACGTGGCAGGTATCGGAACCGTGAATGCGTTGTACGGCAGTAAAACGACCGACCTCTATGCCAATGCGTCTTATCGTCATCAGGACGGAAATGAGGAGTATGTGACGCTGCATATGACGAACCGCTTTGACGACCGTAACAAGCTGCTGACTTATTTCACCCAGCAATATCTTGACCGTCCTACTGGCATGTCGCGTAAGGTGATGGGCAGAGCGCGCTATTTCCACACCTTCAACGACGTGGGTACAGAACTGCTCGTGGTGGGCGGCTATCAGTATAACAGTGATCAGCAATTCTCCAACAAACTGCCAATATATATCGTTGAGCTGAATACACCTCTGTTTTCCGAGCGGCTGTCGATGATGCTGGGTGTCGAGGGTGATTTCCTCATGACGAAGCAAAAGGGCACGGACAGGAGTTGGGATGTCTTCAATAATGATATCTATCTGCAGTTCACCTATTCCCTGCCTAAGTGGGAATTGACGGTTGGCAATCGCGTGATGTTCTATAACTATAACCTGATGGAAGGCGGAATCAGTCAGAAGCATTCTGACACCCGCAACAACACGAATGCCTGCGTCATCTTTATGCCCGACAACCGCAATCAGATCCAGTTGGGTTATTATCGCAAATACTATAATCCTTCCTATCTGGTTCTCTTTATGGATGCCAAAACGGTTTATGATGAAGAATGGATGAGGGCTGAGGGATTGTTGGAGGAATGGGACATCAATCAAGTGAAGCTGGCTTATGCCTATAGTCGGCAGAAGTTGACGGTACAGACAGAGGCAAGCTACTATGCCATTGAAGATGGTGAGAATTTTGCGTTGTTGGGTGCCTCGGCATATTGGAAAACGAAGGGGTTGAGTCTTTCCGGCGGTACCAATCTGTATATCGCCAAGAGTAGTACTTATGCCTCTCTGCGGCTTGCTCCGACGGCTTATCTCCCTCATGCGTGGCAGCTGGGCATGCAGCTGGTCTATTACACCAAGGACACTCCGAAGCGTGAGTCGACGAACGTACCCGTCTATGGGTGCCTCTCTGTCAACAAGCAGTTCGGAACACATTGGAACCTGGGTGTCGACTGGCATGATATGTTCGATGCCTTTTGTAGTGATGCAACAGTAAACAGACATGCTGCCAACCTGAGGGTGCAGTATAGATTCTAAAATAATGACGAATGATGAACTATGAACTTCATTTAGACATGATACAGACGGCCGGCATTGGTGCCTTGGCCCTCCTTGTCGGTATGATTCTAACGAGAAAGGTGGCTTTCCTCCAGAAATACTGCGTGCCCTCGCCCGTAAGCGGTGGCATCATCTTCTCGTTGCTGACGCTGGCACTTTATGGGTGGTTCGACATCGAGGTGTCGTTCGACGGCACGCTGAAGGATGTCTTCATGCTTGCCTTCTTTACCAGCGTGGGTTTCCAGAGTGACTTGAAGGTATTGAAGCAGGGTGGGCGACTGCTGATTATCATGCTCCTGTTGTTGGTGGCCATCATTGCGCTGCAGAACATCATGCCGATGGGTATTACGCGTCTCATGGGTGTCGACCCGCTGATAGGTATGGCGGCAGGCAGCATCTCCATGACGGGCGGACATGGTACGGCAGGCGGTTTTGCGAGTGTGCTCGAAGGTATGGGACTGCAGGGCGCCGGAACCATCGGCATGGCTGCGGCTACCTTCGGACTGATTGCCGGTTCCATGATTGGCGGTCCATTGGCAGAACGCATTATCCGCAAGAAACTCACGCACGAGCAGATGCAGCCGCAAGACGACGAGATAGACCCCGCCATGGCTGGTATTGAGAGCGATGAGGCCTCGCCGACGGGTCGTACCAAGCGCGTCAGCACCAACGAGCAGGAGTTCCAGCAGTATGCCAAGGCTTCCTATTGCATTCTACTGGTCATGGGTGCCGGTACGCTGATGAGCTGGTTGCTGGCAAAGACGGGCGTCACGTTCCCCACCTATTTCGGTGCGTTGATACTTGCCGCCATCGTTCGCAACGTATTAGGATTCGTCAGCTATAAGGACGAGGGTAAATGGCAGAAAGCGGATAAGTTGCTGGACATGGAGCGTATCGTCAGCGTGGGCAATATCTGTCTGTCGATGTTCCTTGGCATGGCCATGATCTCCCTGAAGCTCTGGGAACTGCAGAGTCTGGCCCTTCCATTGGTCGTCATCCTGGTCTCTCAGGTAGTGATGATGGACTTCTTTGTCTACTTCGTAGCCTTCCCCCTGTTAGGCCGCAGCTATGATGCTGCCGTGCTCTGTGCAGGCATGTGCGGCTTCGGTCTCGGTGCCACACCCAATGCCATGGCCAACATGAGTGCCGTGTGCTATAAGTACCGCTATACTGTCAAGCCCTTCCTCATCGTGCCCATCATCGGTGCCATGTTTGCCGACCTGCTGAATACCGGTATCATCACGCTCTTCCTCAATCTCTTGTGAAACTGGATAAACAGATGATAATTTAAGAATTAGGAAAGAAAATGGAAGAAAAGTTTGGAAGATAAACAAAAAAATGCCTATCTTTGCAGCATATTATTTAAAACAAGGATGAATGGAGATTATACTCAACGATTATCACAAGAAGGTAAATGCCGAGAAGAAAGCGAAAGTGGCATATTGGAAAGCGCATCCACTTTCGCGCACCGAGTCCTTAAGGAGGTTGAAGCTCTTGCGGGAACAACGGCTTGCAAGGGAGTCCAGATTGCAAGGCTGAAGGATTGGGCTATCCAACTTGGGCATCTCTATTTCATCGATACCATCATTTTCCGTTCAGGAACGGGTGGACAGGAAACCTACCAAAGCCTTTCGCCAAGGGCAAGCAAATAATCTTGTTTATCTGTTTATCTGTTTCCTTTTGCTCTATTATGGGTTTTGCACAACATCTGGCAGTTGCTGATGTCCGTTGCGCCAGCTTTACTCCAAGCTGTTACGTGGTCGGCATCCATGTCTTTTAAGTCCCAAATCTTAGTGTGGTTGGCATCATGACCAATAGCGCATAGCGGACAGTTGCTCTCGCCCTTTTCTTTGGCGTCAGCTGTCTGCTGAGCGTAGACTGCTTTCTTGGTAGGTTCGTCAAATACACGCACATTCAGCAACTTTGTGTTCTGGCATCCATCAAGAATATACTCATAGATGCCTTTTTTCTCCTTCACATAGAAGCTTTCGTAGAGTTCCTTAACCTTGGCAGCTACTGCAGCAGGGTCATAGGCAGTGTGATGGTAACGCTCGTATAGTTCGCCCCATTTCAGCCCACACATTTCCTTTTCAGGGTTAAAGTCAAATACTGATGTTATCCAGTCGATGACTGAGGTAAAGTAAGCCTTCAACTCTGTGATATCGTTGTCGTAGCGGTGGGCGGCCATATAGTCCTCCACGTGACCTCTGCTCACCCAATCGAGTGCAGCCGCAAGATAGTCCTGACGCTTGGCTGTGCCAGGAATAAAGCAACTCCATTTGTTGATGTTTGTATTGTTGGAGTTTGAGAACTCCTCTTTTGCCTTAGTAACGAATGGCCCGCTATAAACAGCGTTGAGTGTCTCTTGCTGATTGAGTGGAATACCCACAATATTGATGGTGCGGAACCAGTCTTTGATTTCCTTTTCCGTACCCTCGCAGACGTAGATAAGTAATGGTGTGTTCAGGAACTTCTCCTGTTCGTCAGGATTCAAAGCCGAGAAATACCAAGGCCGCCCATCAGCATCTATCCACGCAAACTTCTCTGTAATGAAACGCCCCAAGGATGTGATGCGTTGCTGCCCATCGAGCACCTCATACTTATCCTCACCAACCTTCGAGAAGTAGATAAGCCCCAATGGGTAGCCATTACGCACAGACTGAATCACGTCTACCTCCTTCTTGCCACCATTCTCGGCATAGAGGTAATGGCGCTGAAACTCAGGCTGAATAGTCAGCTTACCAGAAAGCCCATACAGGCCCTTCCCTTCGTATTCGTTGTACTGGAATCCCTTGCAAATGTCGCCTATGGTCCAGTCGGTGATAAGTGTAGGTTTCATATCTGTTATTGTTTTTTGCGAATTAGAATTCGAGAATATGGCTTAACTGGTATACCGTTTTCCATATAGAACAGCTGACCATCTCTCAGACTTGGATTTAGCTTCTTTAATTCTCTATTGAATGGTTTTAACCCCAATTCTTTACCAGAATCACCTTCTGCACATCCTATTATTGTAAATTGCTCTGGGCAATACTTATCAATAAAAGTTGTAGGAACGCCCATCTCGCCTTCATAGTCACTTGGGATGGCATCCGTGAAAGGAACATCAATTGCATCGTAATTCTCATAATGAGGATATCCTTTCTCTTTTACATCCTTATGAGGACTGAATCTCAGATTGTCTTTCATTGTCATTAATTGTAAAGGCTCATGACGTCTGCCGTGGTCCAGATTGGTAAACCAAATGACACCCATGATATTCTGAATGATATTTCCTCGTTCGTCGGTATAATATTTTTTGACCTTACTTGGATCAAAAGTTCCTTTAGGCATTATCATGTTCATCCCACCACCAAATCTTTTGTTTCCTGTCCAAATCTTATTGTCTCGGATAAGAGGAAATACCTCCTTGTAGTGAATTGCATTGAAATTCCCTAAGATAAGAAATTCTTTGTTTGCTTCAACAATCCATGTCAAGAACTCCCTAAACAACGAAAACGGCGGATTAGTAACAATAATATCTGCTTCGTCTCTCAATTTACAGACCTCCTTACTACGGAAGTCACCATCACCATCAAGATAGTGCCACTCAAGGTCATCAATATCAATGCGTCCATTCTGATTGGTATCGTGCGTCAACTCGAATATTTTACCCTTGATACGCGTCTTGTCAATATCGAACATTGGACTCTCTGTTTCAAAGAGGGTAGGCTGATAGTTCTTGTACTTCTTGCTTTCTACGGCATAGCTCGTACTGATGAGACGCTTCAGTCCCAACCGCTCGAAATTCTGAGCAAAGAACCGAGTGAAGTTACTCCATTCGGGATCATCACATGGTAGGAGAACCACCTTGTCACGGAAAGTGTCGGGGTTATATTCCAGATAAGCATTGATTTCCTTCTGGATATCAGCATATTGAGTATAGAATTCGTCGTTCTTTGCAGCCTTCGCTGCACCGAGATTAGTATTGTTTGCCATAGATTGATAGTAAATAGTTCTCAGCACCGACTATCAATCACTCTTGCCGCTGGACACAAAAAAGGCGTGATGCACCTTTTGCGTTCAGCTTTGAGGCAGCCTCGGAACGGAAACCCCAGCAATCTTAACAAGTATGCACCACACCGAAGTGTTAGTGCATTCGTCTATATAAGACTGCACAAGATGTCCCAATACGGCCACCTCGCTACGTATTATCTCATTGCGTTTTTATTCCCAATAGTTTCCTACGCTTTTGGCTGAACGCGAAATAATAGCGAATGCTTTCATTTAGTCCGGATTTCTCCCCGAACCAAGTGCAAAGTTACAAATTTTATTTGTAAATAAGTGCTGTAATAAAAAAAAAGTGATTTTTTTATGGAATATTATGCCATCTGAATTGAAAAGCGACCCAAGCTTATCAAATTGCTTAAATTTTGCAAATATCTGATAATCAATGCATTATCAGTGTTTTCTCCAAAATAATCCGAAGGCAAACGCCACAACCACAACAAATCTATGTTTTATGCAAATATATTGATTTGAATCAAATATGATTATTTTTCATGAAAACATTTGGAAATGTCACAGAAAACCTGTACCTTTACGGCTGGAAAGGGGTGCAAGTTAAACTGGGGAGGGGCCTGATGGCTACCCCCCCCATTTTTTATTTCCCAGTTCCTTTCTTTTTTTCTGGAGGGGTTTTATGCGCGCGCCGGCGCAATTCGTGGCCGCATGCGCATGCGCACGAGAGAAGCCTCTCCGTTTTCTTCAGTAAACCCAGAACCACAAATTGCACGTATTGCATCCGACGCGTTTCGGATGCAAGGCCTACACGACGTACCCTTGCATAATAACTTAAAAGCAAGGAGAAATGAAAGAAAAAAAATTATTCTCTGTGTATCCCAAAGGGACACGCAACCATTAGGACGATGCCGTACTGGCAACACGCCCGTTTCGGGCTTGGAGCATCAAGCAGTTGAACGACTACATCAAGTCGTTGCAAAATGGGTCAATATTGATACACTTTTTAAAATGTAACAATTGCTTTTGTTAGAAAATTGCAGAAAAGACGAGATGTCCATATTTTTGCAAAGAAACTTCCGCAGTATTCTTAAAGATTGCTCGGATTAGGTGTAAGGCAGCCTCTCAGAGTCTTTTATGCTCGTTGTCGTAGTACGAGAAATTGACATGGAGGGGGCACTTTCACAAATTTATATGTACATATAGGGACTAAAACCTTGGCACGGGTTCCCGCCAGCTGCGGTAAGAGCATTCGCCTGATGGCTGGTAAGTGCTATGAATGCTCAACCTTAATACTTACGACTATGTCTGAAGTAATTAAGTACGAGACTGAGAACGTTCAGCAGCCTGAACAACTGACTGGACAAGTAAACAACCAAGCCCAAACGGTGAAAAACATCGTGGGCGAGGCTGTCAACCAACCGACTGCCGAGGAGCAGGAACGTGAGCGCTTAAGAAAGATTCTTGGCGAGACACGTATCCGTACCGATACGGTGGTGCCGGATTTAGAGTATGCGTTGGAGGTGGATGGCACGGGTTTCTTTGCCCGCCGCGATATCCATGCCGTCAAAGCAAAGGCGAAGGCGGGCAAGACCACTACGCTGAAGGTGTTCATCTCCGCACTGCTACAGGGCGAGATGTTCCGCGTGAAGTCACTATTGGAGAAACCGCGCATCGTCTTCTTTGACACCGAGCAGAACAGAAAGGATACGAAGTCAATCCTCGAAGATGTAGCTGCCATGACGGAACTCGACTTAGACGTTATCGACGCTCAGGTGGTGCTCCAGTCACTGCGCCGTGTCGATCGTGAAGACCTGTTGCCATTGCTGTGTCAGGCCTTGGAGGACGAGAAGCCCGATGTGGTGTTCGTCGATGGCATTGTGGAGTTCGTGGGCAGTTTTAACGACGAATCGGAGTCCAAGCAGATCATCAAGGACCTGCTGGTGCTTAGCGAAGAGTACAACTGCGCTATCATCTGCGTGCTCCACACGAATAAGGCCGACGAAGACCATAACATGCGTGGTCACCTCGGCACGATGCTGGCCCAAAAGGCAGCTACGGTGCTGGAGTGCAAGAAGGAGCGCGGCAGCAGTGTCATCACCGTCTCGTGTTCGGAGTCGCGTCATGAAGAGCCAACCGAGTGGAGTATCATGTTTGCTGAGGGAGGTCGTATCGTCGATGCCACCGAGCAGCGCAAACTTCAACTCGAGCAACGTAAGGTCGAACAGCAGTTGAAACGTCAGGAGGCTCTTGAGAAGGAAAAGCAGGAACGCCTCCAGAAATGCCTGACTATCCTGCGCGACAAGGGTGGCGCTATCAGCCGTAAGCAGCTGACAGAAATCCTTGTGAAGGTGCTCGACCGTAAGCGTCCCACTGTGGCTTCTTACATCTCAGAATGGCTCAAGGACAAATCAATCTTTGAGGACAGCAATGGATTGATCCAGGCTTCCTCAGAATTTGCACTGCCGTTCTGACTCTCGCGATAAGATTGTTGTTTGTTGTTGGAGCCGCGTATATATATAGCGGCTCCAACAACGAACGAGAATCGCCAACATTTTCTATTTGAACAACAAAAATGAAAAGATCATGAATACTGATTTTCGTTATCAATTAGAGACTCCCCGCGTGACGGGACGTCGCCAGCAGAAGTTTACCTGCCCTCATTGCGGTAAGAAGAAATGCTTCGTGCGCTATGTGGATACCCGCAACGGCAACCGCTATGTGGCCGACGATGTAGGCAAGTGCGACCACCAACACTCCTGCGGCTACCACTATAAGCCCGGCGAATACTATCGCGACAACCAGTGGGCACATGAGTCGGAAGCTGGCAGTCATTGCACGCCTGTTCCGCTTCCTCCTTTCCAGCCCATCCCCGGCGATTACGTCTCACGCAGCCACTCACCAAACAGTGTGTTCTGGCATTGGTTCTCCAACGATGTAGCAGGCAAACTCGGCCTTTCTTCAGAACAGGTTCTTCGTGTATATGACGACTACTTTGTTGGGGCAACCCGCAGGGGCAACGTCATCTTTTGGCAGATAGACCATGAAGGGCAGGTGCACGGCGGGCATATCATGCAATACCGCATCGATGGCCACCGAGACGGCTTTCAGGGATGGACGCATGTTCCACTCATCAAAATAGGACTGTTACCGCCAGACTGGCAACTGTATCAGTGTCTTTTTGGCCAGCATCTGCTCAGTAAGCGTCCTGATGCCCACGTCTGTCTTGTGGAGAGCGAGAAGACGGCCCTCGTCATGGCGGCCTGTCAGCCACAGTATCTCTGGCTGGCTACAGCAGGCAGTGGTGGACTGTCTTCCGAGAAGATGGCTTGTTTGCAAGGTCGTAGGGTGACGCTCTTTCCCGACAGCGGTTGCTATGAAAAGTGGAGCCGTCAGATGCAACTGACCACCGGCATTGACTACAACGTTTCCAGTCAGTTGGAAGCATATCCACCAAACACAGACCTCTGCGACCTGCTGATCAATCGTTAAGAAAACGTACAACCAGGGGGTGTCGCGAAATGCGACACCTTTTAGTTTTTCCCGTTCTTCGCTCAAAATATTTTTCCAGTTCGGAGGAAAAAATACGGGGCCGAAGTGGAGAAAAATGGCATCAAAAAAGGCGGTCTTTGTTTTATACATTTATTAACGTAAAACACTGAAAATAAATGGGTTAATATTTGGTAGTCTCGATTATTTTTAGTATCTTTGTAGAGTAATTAAGGATAACAAATTGCGGGAAGCGGCCACCCGATGTAGTTGGTCGCACAGGAGCTTTTAACGTAAAAAGATTGTTTCAGGATTATGAGTCTTAAAGTTAAAGCGAAAGAACGTGAGTTCAAGGTCGGTAAGTATGCCGGCGAGTACCGTTACGTGATGGTACCTGAGATGTACAGTGCTCTTGCGAAGGAGAAAGTGATTCGCGAGGCTGCCCTGCGCTCGGGTGTCAGTGAAGGCGTGATGCATGCTTGCTGGGACGCTGCCGGCGAAGTGATCAAAGCTTGGGCTACGGAAGGCCACTCCGTAGCTTTGCCAGGACTGGGAACCATGCGTTTCAGTCTTTCGGCCAAGAGTGTGGCTGACGTGAATGACGTGAAAACGTCGCTCATCAAGGTGCGCCGTATCGTGTTCACCCCTGCTGTAGAGTTGAAGGACGAGCTGAAAAACACCAGCGTCGTCATCACCTGCTACGACCGCAACGGCCAAGTGGTGAAGCGTGTGACCAGTGCTGACGACGGCACCGTGGAGGAGCCCGACAACACGACTGAAACCGGCGAGAACGACGGTGGCAACACCAGCAGTTCCGGCTCGCAGAACGCCGGTCAGAACGGTGGCGGCACCGGTACCGTAACACCTTCGGGTGGCGGTGACAACGGCGGTGGCTCGAACACCGGAGGTGACAACGGTGGTGGTGACAATGGCGACGACGACGCAGGCGACACCAATTAAGGTAATGCAGAAAGAAGCCCTGCCAAACGGCGGGGTTTCTTATTTTCGTCTATGAGTAATTAAACTTTCGGCTCGACGAAGCGTCATAAAAAGGTGACAGGTAAAAAACTAAAACGGATGAAGCAGATTATAATGTTATGGGCAGCGATGCTGCTGACGTGCTGTTCGCAGAATAGCAAAGTGAAGGCGCAAGACAATGCTGCCACGCAGACGACTGTGGGGCAGATAAGCATCACGGTGGATTCACTGGTGAACGCTCAGCGGAAGGTGACCGCACACATGAAGATGGATGGTTACGACGGTGCTATCGGCATCAAATTGCGTGGCAACAGTTCGTTGGGATTCAACCAGAAGAAATACACCATAGAGCTGCGCGATGAGCAGGGTAGGGAGGTGGAGGCTTCGTTGATGGATATGCCTGCCCACAGCGACTGGGTGTTGCTGGCGCCCTACAGCGATGTGTCGGCAGTGCGCGACCCGTTGGCGTTTCAGCTGTGGCGCGACATGGGCCATTGGGGTCCTCGTACACGGATTGTGGAACTGACGCTGAATGGTGAATATCGCGGCATATACATTCTTTCGGAAGCCATCAAGCGCGGCAAAGAGCGTGTGAACATCGCGAAGATGAAGAAGAACGACGTGGCAGGACGGGACGTGACGGGTGGCTATCTGTTGCGCATTGACACCTTCAATGAGGACGATGCCACGTTCACGTCGAAGGTGCCTGGCATCGGCGAGGGCAATATGTCGAGTCAGGTCATCTGGTCGTGCATCTATCCGAAGAAGAAAAAACTTGCTGCCGAGCAGTTTGCCTACATCCAGAACTATGTGGACACTGTGGAGCGGGTGATACAGTCGGAAGGCTTTGCCGACCCGAAGACGGGGTATGCCCGCTACATCGATGTGCCTTCGTTTGTAGATTATTTCATCCACACCGAACTGAGCCTCAATGCCGATGGCTACAAGCGCAGCGCCTATTTCTACAAGGAAAAGCTGCATGCGGACGGAACGGGTGGAAAACTGGTGGCAGGGCCTGTATGGGATTACAATCTGGCCTATGGCAATGCGAACTTCGCCAATGCCGACAAGCCCGAGGCATGGAACTTCGAGGGCGCCAGCAACAATCCCACTCCAGCCATGTGGCAACGACTGTTGCAAGACCCTGCTTTCCGCAAGGCGGTGAAGGTGCGGTATAAGGAGTTACGGAAGAACGTGCTGAGCAACAAGGCCATCAATGACTATATAGACCGACATGCCCAGTTGTTGGCTCCATGCATCCAGAGGCATTTCAAGACTTATCCGGAATTGCTGGTCACCGAAGAGCAGAAACAGCAAATGCCCAAGCCGCAGCCTTTCGGAACGTTTCCTCCTATGGGAGAATTCCCCGCTAAGGGTGGCTTCCCAATGATGGGTGGGGGCTTTGATATTGTCGGCATGTTTGCAGCCTATCGTGTCAGTTCCTACGCTGAAGAAATAAAGGTGTTGAAAGAGTGGATTGCCAATCGTCTCTCGTTTCTTGACCGCAACATCGAACGCTTCGACAAGGACTGGGAACCTCGTATTCAGGAACTGAAAGAAAAAAAGATGCCACAGTTTGGTGGCGGTTTTCCTTTCCCTTGAGACTCCGTTTTGAAAGTACTCTCATTCGAAAAAGCTCAAATATATTTGGCTTTTTGCTCACTTATTCGTACCTTTGCACCCGATTTTCTGAAAGTTATGGAAAAGAATGAGATGAAAGCAGCGTTGTTTGACCTGGATGGGGTGGTGTTCGACACGGAGCCGCAGTACTCGGTGTTCTGGGGCGCACAGTGCCGCGAGTTCCATCCGGAGCATCCTGGACTGGAGCACGAAATCAAGGGTCAGACGCTGGTGCAGATTTACGACGCGTGGTTCTCTGGCGATTTGGCAGAGAAGCAGCCGATGATTACGGAACGACTGAACCGGTTTGAGCAGCAGATGGATTATATCTATGTGCCGGGCTTTGAGGAGTATATCCGCGAGTTGCGTGGCAAGGGCGTGAAGACGGCGGTGGTGACCAGTTCGAACCAGCCGAAGATGGAGGCTGTGTACCAGTCGCACCCTGAGTTCCGCAGCATGTTTGACGCCATTCTGACCTCTGAGGATTTTGAGCGTTCGAAGCCCGACCCGGACTGTTACCTGAAGGCTGCC
>JAEEGG010020447.1_pt1 | contig 13230 bp, 10 predicted proteins | sample 9134161 | NCBI WGS metagenome assembly JAEEGG01 (sample SAMN16246543, study PRJNA631951) | gut metagenome | biome: gut microbiome; feature: rumen; material: CR-attached | host: Bos | place: Iran: Karaj | collected 2018-10 | reverse complement strand
TTTACTTCGGGTGTCATTGATCCTGGCATGTGTCGTTCAGCCCATTTCTTATGCACAATAGTCTTTTTCAGAAGTCTTAGGTACTTGTTTGCCGCAACCGTGTCACCGCTCACCAGATTTGCTTCTGCGAGTCTTTTAATCATTCTCACGTTGCGGTTGTCTCTTGAGAAGACGTTGCCCATCATGGCGGCGCGTTCGGTGAATGTCATGTCACCCAGCAGATAATAGAGTTCGTTCATCCGCTTAATTACGAGTATTGGCGTCTTAGGACCAATCGTGTATAGTGTGCCCAGTTCGGTTGTGTTGAGGTCGAAGATATGGTCGGGCAGTTCCCCTATGCGTGCCATGCACAGGTTATAGAAGAACGACATGCTCGGGGTGGGTTGCTTCTGACTTCTCACAAAGTTCACAACGCGGTTGTAATTACCGAAATAATACTCGTTGTCAACGTGCAGTTCGCGCTCCAGCATGAAGTCAGGTGCAGAGAGTTTTCCTAGGCCAGGATATGTAAGGTTGTCAGTAGTATGCAGTCGATAGTGGCGGTTGCTGACAGTTATAGCGCTAATAATGATTATCGGTAAAGAGAGCACAGAAACCCAACGATAAGTAGTTTTCTGCATGAATGCACTAATTATGAATAGTAATGTCGTCATCCAGCAGCCAATACCGAACGTCCAGTATGAAAGAAATAGACTAGTGACGAGCAGGAGAAGGTATAGTCCATTGCGCCAATAGGTGATACGTCGCCTAAAAGTGTCGAAGATGATGAAAACAATGATTCCTCCAGCAACGGCAATGTCTGAAGACAACCTGTAGAATATGTCGAAATGAAAAACGATGAGCACCGTCATCAGCACCATTGCTGTCAAGAAAGCAAGGCGTTTGATGCCGCACCGCCTTAAAGCGTGCCACATCAGCAAACCTGTGGCAAGTATTACCATCGAGACAATGGCAGCTCCTGCATACACATAATAGAAGAACTGAGTTAGGAAATCGCCCGTTAGGCATGCCAACCATGCGGGTTTCTCGAAATAAGTGCTTATGTACTCTCCCGACATCAGGAATATCTGGTTCTGTTCTTGATAAAAGAGATGGTCGGGATAAAAGAACTGGAAGAATACAAAACATGCAGCAGCCCATATGCATAAGCCCATGCCTGCATAAATACATTGCTTCTTCTGCAATTCTCTCATATATTAGTTATTAGTATATAAATCACAGTTCTTAAGCATGACTGTGCTCCATAGTTCCTGCAATAATAAGTATTACTTATGAGCAGTATAGTAGTCGAGTCCGCGATGCATGTTCTCCACCACGGCATTGCCAGAGAGTGTGGCGCCAGTAGTGGTGTCAACCTTCATCTTGCGTGCTTTTGAGACAGTCTTGCCTTCCCATTTTACCAGGACCTGACGCTTCACCACGGCAAAGTATTTAGGTGTCTCGCGGTTGCGAAGCGCTTCCACCTTCACCACCTTGTTGTTCTTGATATGTATATTAAGTGGAGTGGCAGAGCTATATCCTTTTACGTCCTTTGCAAGTGTTGTGGTATTAACAATCACCGTGCCGTCGGCCATCTTTGTCATCACGTTATCCTGGTTCACAGCAGCACGCGCTTGCTGCAGCAAAGCCACCGATGACAGCAACATAACTGCTGCCATTGCGATGTTCATGTATTTCCTTTTCATTTCTGTTTGTTTAATTGTCAGACAATATCCTATATTATTCGGGTTGCAAAATTAATAAATATGGTTGATGTGGCAAAGTGATTTTGAAATATTAACGCAGTTCTTTTAACCTCTAAAGCGTAGCATGTCTCATCGTGCAATCATAGTTCCACGCTCTCCACTCATTACTCTTCGCTAAACGAGAACACCGTTCCATTCTTGCGGTCGGGTGTCGTTCCCTCCCATTTTGCAGAATATGACTCGCCTGTTGTAGGGTCAACGCCCACATAACGGTTGGTAACAAGCGAGAGCAGCATGCATTGAGAACGCAGCATGTCTTGCCACATGAAAAGAGAACCAGCGGTTTCTTCCTTCGTGATACGCACATCACCGCAAAGCCCTAAGCCAACAACGGTGAGATAACCGCTACCATCCGAGGTTTGCAGAACTACCTTTCCGTTGCCACGGTCGAGCACGCGGAACAAACAGTAATTAACGATGAATTCGGCGTTTTTTGAGTTTGTGCCATGCACAACGCCATGAGGATTAGCCCAAAGTAGTTCGTCGTTGCCAATGTTTCTTAATGTTATAATCTTATCGTAGGGAATGTTCTTCGAGCGGTCGGCCATCGGTTCGTCTACGTGGAATGAGCAGAAACGTGCCTTTCCGCCCTGTCGCTGCTTTGTGTTGTAAGCGAACAGAGCATAGCGTGCGCCTTGGAAAGTCTTCAGTTGATAGGGTAACAGCACGCTGTCGCCGACGTTCTGGAATGTCGTTCCGTCGTTGCTATAACTGAATTGTGCCATTTCATCGTCGAGATTTGCCGTGATGCGCAAAGTCACTTGCTTCCCCTTTATTGGCATTTCTTGTGTTATGTTGCCATTCTGGTTGTAGAAACGCAGAGTCTTGGCATCGCCTTCCACGTTCACTCCGAGCCAAGCGAACGGAATGTTAAGCAGTCCTAGTCCTGCGCGGTCACCGTCTTTCAACTGACTGAAGTCAAGAACGGTGGTGGCAGAGGCCACAGGTCCTATGATGCGTTGCGTCAGGGTGTTCTTTGCCCACAGCAAGTTCTCGGCGGGCATTGTCTGCAGTTGCAATTCCCCTTTCCCCGTAGTCCATTGTTTGTCCACAGGTTCGTGGTTCCATTGCCATATTGGTTTCAGCGTCTTTTGTGTGAAGTCGTCGTTGCGGTCGTAAGGAGCATGCGGTTCAACAGTCGCTCCTGTGGCGGGCTTTGTCCATGTTTTAGGTGAGCGTCCGAGGTTTCCCTCGATGCCGAAATACGGCCATCCGTCGTGCCACGTCACAGGAGAGAGGCTTGTGGTGCGTCCCACTCCCGCGAAGTCTTGCATCGACACGCCCCACCAGTCGCCGTTGGGCAGGCTGACGATACCGCCCTGATGAATGGTTGCATTGCCTAGTCCGTTGCCTGTATTGCGGCTTATGCGGAACTCATAACCCTCTCCTGGCAACTGTCTATCGTCAGTAGGGTTGTCCACCATAGAGTTCTTTCTGATGCCCATCGACTCCTTGCTGCTTATTGTGCGCACCTCATACGGACCGTCGATGTTGTCTGCTCGTGCACACATCATGCGTCCCATGGGAGCATAGTCGGCACTTAGTATATAGTATTTCCCGTTTATTTTATATATGTGATGCCCTTCGCCCATTGCCGAACCTTCAGGAATAATGGTGCGTTCTGAGCCTTCCACGAAACCGCTGAAGTCGGGTTTCAACTCTATAATCTTAACGTTGCCATAGCCATATACGCAATATATCTTGTCGTCATCAAAGAGAACGCTAAGGTCATAGATAGCACCCTTCATGTTGATGTGCTTCCATGGACCTGTCGCCTTTTCGCTTATGAAAACCTGAAGGCCATGACCGTTGATGTTAGAGAAGATATAGAACTTCCCGTTATGATAGCGGATGCATGGTGCCCAGATGCCTTGGCCATACGCCTCTTTATGATTCTCAAGGCGGAACTCATCCCCCATGTCGAACCGAGGCAGACAATAACTGGCGAAATCCCAGTTCACCAGGTCGCGCGAATGTAGCACTACGAGTCCTGGAAGGCAATGCATCGTGGTGCCGGCAAGGTAATAATCGTCGCCCACTCGTATGATGTCAGGGTCGGAGAACTCGTCATAAAACAAGGGGTTGGTATAGGTCCCGTTTCCGTTATCGGCAGTCCACGACTGCGCGCTGGCTGCTATCGACAAGGCAGCGAGCATAATAGTTGCTAGCAATTTGTTGAACATATCTTTGATATTATAGGTGCAAAGATATGAATTAATTCGAAATAATCAAAGGAAAAGGCAAGTTATGTGATGTTACTTCTATCTTGTTATCTCGAAATGGAATGGTTTATCGAAATGGCGACGTGAGTAGTAGGTGACCGAGTGGTCGTCAAGATTCATCACCATTGTCCATAGTGTGCCCATGAATCCTTCGTCGTTGCCCGCTTGCGATACCGACTCTATGGCTTTGGTAATCTCTTTTTCGCTCATCATTCCGTTGCTCTGCTCATATCGTTGGCATAATTGTTCATAACGTTTGTCGCCCTCTATCAGTCCTACATTATGCTTAGCGTCGCACAGATAATGGTTAGTCACGGCCTTTGTCTCGGTTACCACCATCTTGTTTTCTACATATTCCACTACGACACTCCTCCCCGTAGCGTCAGACATTGCATAGTGGTGTGCCGAACCGATGTCTGAGTGCATGTCTATGCCTTTGAGCAGTTCTAGCGCCTCTTCAACGTTGGCGGCATTGTTCAGCAGGTAGCGTATCGCCGTAGATGTGGTGAGTGCAGGTTTCCCTGTGCGCTGGTGAGTCTCCACATTGTCGCCAGCCATGAGGTCGGCAATGGCAAATCCCTTCTCGTTGATGCCGTCGAGAGCGAAGAAAAGTCCCGACAGAGCCATATACTGGTTAGCGAAGCCTTCGGGCAACCAGTCTTTTCCGAAACCGTAAAACTCCACATTGAACGTTGCTATTGACTCATATCCGCGGTCGGGAATGGTATGCAGAATCATGGCTGTGCCCGAGGGATAGTCGAAGTTGCGACCCATCATCACATGTCCTTCATTGCTCTTTGCGGTCAGCGTAGAACATCCGTAACTGTTCTTTTGAGGATTAACGTCGGGAGTGTAGTAACCTTTCGAGAGAAAGTTTATGACAAAGCCCAGCATCTCCTCTGCACTTGCGGCGCCACCTTTCTTTATCAGTTCGTCGAAACCGTCGTCTCCTTTATATTCCATATAATAGAGTCCGTCGTCAAGTTTCTTCACCGACATCGCTCCCTTTACCATAGGACCGAACAAATTCCATGTGTAAACACCAAAGACAATAACCAGCGCGAGGACTGCCAGCAACGATATTTTTAATACTTTCTTCATGATTAGGTTATTATTTAATTACGATGCAAAGATAAAATGATAACACTTACGTTCAAAACAACTTTCGACCACTTCCCGATTCTATATCGACCACTTTCTCAAATGCGGTATGTTGCATTCCATTAAGCCATCTCTTAGATGGCGATTGATATACAATTGGCTTCCCAAAGGTGCTTAGTGAGGGAACAAAGTTATTAAGATTGTTGAACAAAGTTAATAACATAGTTGAACAAAGTTAATAACATTGTTAAGCCGTTTGTATCCTCTTGAATTACAAGAAGTTACAAACGGCCTGTTTTGTCATGTTTTTTTGCATTGTAAAAGGGCTATTTCTTCGGGCTCTCTTTACCGAAAAGATAGGATGGTTTGTAGCCTCCGCAGTCGATAACAACCTTCTCTATCACCACGCCTGGGTCGAGTGGCCTGAACACGAGGCTATGAACATCAGCCTTGCCGACGGCAAACGGCGTCACGGTCTCAATGATGCGGCGCGCCACGGTGGGGTAGTAGATAGAGTAGATGTTCTCTGGTTTCTCGTTGAGTTTGCTGTTGAAGTTCACCTTCACGGCATCGCCGCCATCGAGAGCCACGCTATATTCCAGTCCGCCTTTGTTGAGGAAGTCGAGCGTTGACTTAAGAATGACATGCACCTTCACGTCTTTCACGTCCTCGGGCAGCGTGAAGCGGTATTCAAGACTTGCCCCGTCGACGCTTGCGGTCTGTGGCATCAGTTCCATACCGCTAAGTGTTCTGCCCATGAAAGGTATAACGGTCCACTTGGCTTCTTTTGCATCGGCCTTGCTATAGTAATGTTCTGCCTCTATTGAAACATATCCGTTGCTCTCGCAGAAGACGTTGCCGCCCTCGCCGCTTGCGCTGACATAGTTCAGTCTTGGCAGACGGTCGGCGGGGAAGTCATCGTTCCATGAAGTGTAGCCGATGTGCTTCTGTGTCATCATGCCGTTCCACTTGCCCCCTGCCAGTTGTGTGTTATACTCGTTGCAGAGCAGAGAGTCGCGGCGGAAAGCCTTCTTGCAGCGCTCTGCCCACTCGTTAGCGGCAGGGTCGTTCTTTGCTGCCAGCGCGTTGTTCATTGCCTGGGCATAGTACATTTGATAAACATTCGACATCGCCTCAACTGGGAACAGAACCAACTGGTAGTAAGCATCGCGGGCGTCATTGCTTATTCTTGCATACTGCACAAGTGCGCGGTTCTCCAGCTCTATCCACTCACGCGTAACCTCTTCCCATTCTCCTGTCTCCAGGTTATATGTCCTCTTGTCGAGCATTTCGGCAGTTGAGCGACCGGCATACTTACAGTATAGGTTCAGTATTTCTGCCGCCTCAGCCGCTTCTTCCTTGCCAAACATCTGGCAGAAGTTAAGAGTATGGTCGGTGAGGTTTTGCGCGTTATACTCATGCGGCTGCCAAGCCATGTCCATGAAGAGCGTTATTGGGTATTCCATTGGCTTGAGGTCGCCCACGTTGAGAATCCACATGCGGTCGAGACCGTAGTCGTATGCCAGCGTCAGTTGTTCCCACATGTTCTGCGTCGGGGTGACGTTGAGCCACTTGGTGTTGCGTGGTGCACCCACATAGTCAACGTGATAGTAGAGTCCCCAGCCGCCTGGGTGCTTGCGTTCCTGTGCATTTGGCACGCGGCGAACGTTGCCCCAGTTGTCGTCGCAGAGCAACATGATGACGTCATCGGGCACCTTCATGCCCTTGTCATAGTAGTCGAGCACCTCTTTGTAGAGTGCCCACACCTGCGGAGTCTTGTTTGCCGGCTTTCCCGTTACTTCCTTTATGATGCGCCGTTGGTTCTCAACGATGGTCTGAAGCAGACGAGTATCGGCATCTTCTGACATCGCCTCGTCGCCGTCGCCGCGCATTCCTATGGTCACAACATCCTCAGTTCCCTTCATGCGTTCTATGCCGTCGCGGAAGAACTTGTCAAGATTCTCCTTGTTAGTGGCATAGTTCCATGCGCCGTATTCTTTTCTGTGGCGTGCATACTCTTGGTGGTTGCGCGCCATTGGCTCATGATGGCTGGTGCTCATGATGACACCCATCTCGTCGGCAGTACGGCTGTTCTCGGGGTCGTCGGCATAGAATGCCCATCCCCACATGGCTGGCCACATGAAGTTTCCACGCAGGCGGAGAATCAACTCGAACACTTTCGCATAGAAACGATGGTCGCCGTAGTCGGTGCCCCATGTGTTCTTTACCCACGAGGTGAGGCATGGAGCCTCGTCGTTGAGGAAGAGTCCGCGGTAGCGCACGGCTGGTTCGCCATCTGTGTAGGTGCCTTTCATTATATAAATGTTATCATGACGAGGCGTAGGAACATCAGCCCACCAGTACCAAGGTGACACTCCTATCTGGCGAGAAAGTTCATAAATGCCGAAGATAGTGCCTCGGCGGTCGCTTCCGGCGATAGCAATACGCCCGTCACTTGTCGTCTGAATGATGAATTTCTCATTCTTTCCTTGCAGTTGCTTGCGGTCAATGACACCCTGTTTTACCAGTTTGTCAATCTCCTTAGAATGGCCTATCGTTCCCACGACGATGCGTGCATCGCCTTCAGAAACTATTGTTGCGTTGGTTCCCGTCACCCTTCCGAAGTCCTCGGCAAGGTTCCGTGCGGCAATCATAACTCCCTTCAGGTCCTGCTGGTCAACGAGAATTGTTGTCACTCCGTTGCCTGCTACCTGAATGTCTCCGCTGTTGAACGAGACAAACTGCTGTGCAGCCGTTGCCGCCAATGTAACTAATGATAATGTAACTGCTATTGTGCAGCGTTTTATTGATATTAGAGTTCTCATATAGTTGGTTAAGTAATGATTTCTTCGCAAAGGTAATATTATTATTTATTTCATGCAAGTGCCTCTCGGAACTTTCTTGTTAACTGAAACAAAAAGAAACTACTTTGGTAGAAAATATAGGTTAAGTGATGAATGTTTTCATGCTGCATTCGGGGCAAGTGCCCTTCAGAACGTAGTTGATACTTGACAACTGGAACCCGTCGGGCAGTTCGACTACAGGCACACGAATGTTCTTCAGGCAGAACGTTCGATGGCATCGGGTGCAGTAGAAGTGCGTGTGCTCGTCCTCAATGAGTTCTTCACAGTCGCAGTCATCATCGCAAACGTTGTATTTCATGGTGCCGCTGCCGTCGTCAACAGCATGAATCAGCCCGTGCGCCAGAAACAATGTCAGCGCACGGGAGATTGTACTTTTATCGACAGTAGGCAGCAGTCGCTCCAGTTCAGGCATCGAAACCATCTCGTCACCGCGATACATCTCCCTGAGGATAAGTATTCGTGTGGCTGTTGGTTTTATGCCTCGATGGAGCAGGGTTGATGCGATGTCGGTCATTTCTTTGTTGCTTTCACGAAGTAAACTATCAAGCAGATGTATGCAACGAGAGAAAGCACTTCAGAAAGTGAGTTCTGCAGCCATGCGTCATTTATCAGGTTGATGCCTCCGAAGCGCATAAGAGCGCTGACAACACCCATGAGTGCGCCGCCGGCAATGAATCCAGAGGCAATCAGAGTGCCCTTGTCGCCGCGCTCCTTGTTCACCTCAGCATCCTTCGAACGTGACGTTACATACCAGTTGATGGCACCGCCCACGAGCAGAGGGATGTTCAGTTCGAGAGGGATGAACATGCCCAGAGCGAACGCCAGGGCAGGAATCTTGAAGAAAGTGAGCACAATGGCGATAGCGGCACCAATGGCATAGAGCACCCAAGGAGCGCCGACACCGCTCATAAGCGGTTCAATCACGGCTGCCATAGCATTTGCCTGAGGTGCTGCAAGTTCGCCAGAAGCGAAGTTGTATGTCTGGTTCAGCACTATCATCACGCCGCCCACGGTGGCTGCCGAGACAAGAGTGCCGAGGAACTTCCATGTCTCCTGTTTCTTAGGAGTTGTGCCCAGCCAGTATCCTATCTTAAGGTCGGTGATGAAAGAGCCTGCAACTGAGAGTGCAGTACATACCACACCGCCCATTATGAGTGCTGCAAGCATGCCGCCAGGACCTTTAAGTCCTACTGCTACCATTACCACAGAGGCGAGGATAAGTGTCATAAGTGTCATGCCGCTGACGGGGTTTGAACCCACGATAGCAATGGCATTGGCCGCCACGGTAGTAAAGAGGAAGGCGATGATAGCCACAAGCAGAATGCCCACAACGGCGAAGAGAAGGTTGTCCATCACGCCAAGCCAGAAGAAGATGAACGTTACCACGAGTGTCAAAGCGGTGCCAATGGCGATAATCTTGAACGCAAGGTCCTTGTCGGTGCGCCTTTCCACGCTCTCGTCAGCCTTCTGTGCTGCGGCAGGAGCAGGCTTCAGGCGCATTATGGCACCCTTGATGATAGGCCAACTCTTGATGATTCCAATCACTCCGGCCATCGCTATGCCGCCGATACCTATCGACTTGCCGTATGCCTTGAATATCTGCTCGGGCGACATGTCGCCAACGGCGGTGGTGATGGATGGGTCCCATTGGTTCAGTACATCGCCAGAGAACAGCAATGCCATACCTGGCACGATGATCCACCATACTGCCAACGAGCCGAGACATATGATGAAAGCATACTTAAGACCAACGATATAGCCCAGACCGAGCACGGCAGCGCCGGTGTTTACTTTGAACACGAGTTTCGCCTTCTCTGCAAGTGTCTCGCCAAAGCCCACAACACGAGTGGTGAAGTTCTCGTTCCACCAGCCGAAGGTGCTAACGATGAAGTCGTAAAGTCCGCCCACGATACCTGCTATCAGCAACGGCTTGGCCTGTGAACCGCCCTTCTCGCCGCTCACGAGGACCTGAGTTGTGGCTGTCGCTTCAGGGAAAGGATACTTTCCGTGCATGTCTTTTACGAAGTATTTACGGAATGGTATGAGGAACAGAATGCCCAAAATGCCGCCCAAGAGCGATGCAAGGAAGATGTTAAGGAACGACGCGCTCATCGCCTCTCCGTACTTAGCCTGCAGGATATATATGGCAGGCAGCGTGAAGATGGCGCCCGCCACTACTGCTCCCGAGCATGCTCCGATGCTCTGGATGATGACGTTCTCGCCCAGTCCTTGCTTGCGCTTTGCCGCCGTGGAGACGCCAACGGCGATTATGGCGATGGGGATTGCCGCCTCGAACACCTGTCCCACCTTCAGTCCCAGATAGGCTGCGGCAGCGGAGAAGAGCACCGCCATGATGATGCCCCACGTCACGCTCCATGCGTTGACCTCAGGATATTGGCGGTCAGGGCTCATCAACGGTTTATATTCCTCACCCTCCTTCAGTTCCCGAAACGCGTTTTCGGGCAGTTGCATTGTTTCTTTTTCTTTCATCGTTTATTTGTGGTTAAGTTTTATTCGTATGTGTTTTAGATTATTACAAGCCGCTTGTAACGGCATTACAAACGGTTTGTAACAGTATTACAGATGCTTTGTAACATCATTACAAACGGCTTGTAACAAGATTACAAGACTTTTGTAAACCTCTGGAATTTTATTCCAAAGATTCTAAAATCTCTGGAACGCCTTTGTAGAAAGGGATTTCTAAGATTGCGTTTACTTCTCGGTAAGTTTCTCAAAGAGTTCCTCCATGCCGGCCGAAGCGCCCTTCTTGATGTGCGTGACGTTATAGCGGCCGCTTCCCATCACGTCGTTAGGGTCGATAAGGTATACGGGCACGTCGCGGCGGGCATACTGAATGAGGCCTGCAGCGGGATAAACCACCATCGAAGTTCCTATGATTATCATGATGTCGGCATCGGCAACTGCCTCTGCGGCAACGCTGATATTGGGCACTCCCTCGCCGAAGAAGACGATGAAGGGACGCAGAAGTGAGCCGTCTCCGGCAAGTTCTCCTGGTTCTATTGTCAGTTTGTCGGGTCCCAGTTGCACATGATAGCGCGGGTTATCTACGTCGCGGCTCGAGCATGCTTTCATCAGTTCGCCGTGCAGGTGAATCACTTTAGTGCTGCCAGCCACCTCGTGCAGGTTGTCCACATTTTGTGTCACCACCGTCACGTCGTAGTGTTTCTCGAGTTCAGCCACAAGCAAATGCCCCTTGTTTGGCTTCACATCGGTGTATTTGGTGCGCAACATATTGTAGAAAGCATTCACATACTCGGGGTCAGCCTCCCAACCCTCATGCGTTGCGACGCGCTGCACAGGATAGTTCTCCCATAGTCCGTCGGCATCGCGGAAGGTGCTCAGACCGCTCTCCACGGACATCCCTGCACCCGTAAGTACAACTATCTTCTTCATAATTAATGGTTTTTAGAGTTTTCTGTTTGCAAAAATAAGTATAAAATTCCTAACTCCTTAACTCCTTAACTCCCTTTAACGTCTCAACTCCCATTTTTCTTCCTTTTGTTTGCAAGTAAAGAAATTTATCAGTACTTTTGCAGGCAAATTTTATTAGTACTAATATTTTATAGAGAAAGATGGACAAACTTAGTTATGGTTTGGGCCTCGGTATCGGCCAGCAATTGGCGCAGATGAACATCGAAGGTCTAAACATCGATGATTTTGCAGATGCAATCAGAGACGTAATCAATGGTAATGACCTGAAGGTGGAGCACCGCGAGGCGCAGCAAATAGTGCAGAACTACTTCGCTGAGCAGGAGAAGAAGTTGCAGGCAGAGCGCGCCGAGAAGGGCAAGGCAGCAAAAGAGGCAGGTGAGAAGTACCTCGCCGAGAATGCCAAGAAGGAAGGAATCATTACCACAGCAAGTGGTTTGCAATATAAAGTCCTTAAGGAAGGAACGGGCAAACAGCCAAAGGCAACCGACAAGGTGCGTTGCCACTATGAGGGTTTCCTCATCGATGGCACCGTGTTCGACTCCAGTGTTCAGCGCGGAGAGCCAGCAGTATTCCCTCTCGACGGCGTTATCGTAGGCTGGACCGAAGGTCTTCAGCTGATGCGCGAGGGCGGCAAGTACCGCTTCTTCATCCCTTACAAACTGGGATATGGCGAAGGTGGCGCAGGCGCAAGCATCCCTCCATTCGCTACACTCGTGTTTGATGTGGAACTCCTTGAGGTGCTATAATGTGTCACCTATTGTTCCCCGCAATCCATTTTTAAACGAAACGTTAAATAATAAATAATAAAAGAACAAATGAAAAAGTTATCAATCGTGGCAGCACTTGCCATTGCAGCCGCTTCATTCACGGCTTGTAACAATTCGGCTACAAAGGCCGACCTCAAGACAGACCTCGACACTCTGAGCTACGCCATAGGTATGGCACAGACAAACGGTCTTAAGGATTATCTCGTACAGCGCGTTGGCGTTGACACCGCTTATATGGACGACTTCCTCAAAGGTGTGAACGAAGGTGTGAATGCTGGTGACGACAAGAAAAAGAACGCATACATCGCAGGTCTGCAGATAGGTCAGCAGATTAGCACTCAGATGGTGAAGGGTATCAACCACGAACTCTTCGGCAACGACTCTACACAGACCATCTCGCTGAAGAACTTCATGGCAGGTTTCTCTACCGCAGTGCTCGGAGGCAAGGGTGTGATGACTACGGAGCAGGCAATTCATACTGTACAGACCAAGATGGATAAGATCAAGGCTGTGGCAATGGAGAAGCAGTATGGCGACAACAAGAAGAAGTGCGAGGAATTCGTAGCTAACTATGCAAAGAAGGATGGTGTGAAGAAACTCGACAAGGGCGTTCTCTATACCGTTATCAAGGAAGGCAACGGTCCTCTGCCAAAGGATACTTCTATGGTTACTCTGCAGTATGAGGGCAAACTCATCGATGGTACTGTATTCGACAGCTCATACCAGCGCGGCAAGGCTGTTCCAATGCGCGTTAACCAGGTTATCCCAGGCTTCACAGAGGCTCTGCTTCACATGCCTGTAGGTAGCGTTTGGGAAGTTTGCATCCCACAGGAGCAGGCTTATGGCGCACGCGAGGCTGGCAAGATTAAGCCATTCTCTGCTCTCGTGTTCAAGATTGAGCTCGTTGCTCTTGGCACACAGAAATAACTAATTCCACGGTTCCCGTGGTTTGGGAGTTAAGGAGTTATGGGGTTAAGGAGTTAAGACAAATGCTTTGCTACTATATAGTAAGCGATAAAAGCGATGTCTTAACTCCTTAATTCCATAAATTTGTAACCCATGATAACATATAATAAAT
>JAEEGG010020441.1_pt1 | contig 13232 bp, 9 predicted proteins | sample 9134161 | NCBI WGS metagenome assembly JAEEGG01 (sample SAMN16246543, study PRJNA631951) | gut metagenome | biome: gut microbiome; feature: rumen; material: CR-attached | host: Bos | place: Iran: Karaj | collected 2018-10 | reverse complement strand
CTTCCGAACCCGCTTCATGAGTGCCGACTCCCTAGAGCGGTGCGGCAAGGCCGCCGAGGCGCTGAAGCGCTTTGACGGCATCGCATCGGCAAAGACGACTGGCCCCAAAATACTCTTCTCCGACGAAGCCCTTTACCGCGCCGCGCTCCTGTACGAGCGGCAAGGCGACGGCGTCGGTTCAAACCAGGATGCCATAACACGCTATACCACGCTCATTTCCGCCCCGGGCACCAACGACAAGCTGCGCCGCCGGGCGTTTCTTGCCCGCGGACGCTGCTACTACCGCAACAAATCGCTGGACATCGCCATTTCGGACTTTGCAAAAGCGGAGGAGAGCGGGTTCGACTCCGCGGACGAGGCCACCATGTACCATGTCTACGCCCTTTACGGGCTTGGGCAGGACAAGGAAGCCGTGAGACTGGCCGAAGCCTTTGTGGGGCGCGACACCGATTCGCCTGTCCGCCCAACCCTTGCCTTCTGGCTCGCCCAGTACTACTACAACGTCCTTGATTTCAAGGAGTCCGCGAGGCGCTTCGCGGATTTCGCGGCAAAATGGCCCGACGACACCCGCGCCCCACGCGCGTTGCTCTGGTCGGCCAAGGCGGATCTGCGCCAAAGCGAAAACCAGAACGCGCTTGACACGCTCGCGACTCTCGGCAACAAGTATGGCGAAAGCGAAGTCATGCCCGAGGCGCGGTACACGCAGGCCAAGGCTCTCTGCAACCTGGCGCGTTTCGAAGAGGCCGTTACGCTCATCGACAACTCCACGACGAGATTCCCCGAAAGCGCCTTCACCACCCGTGCCCTGATTCTCAAGGGCGACGCCATCTCCTCCCTGTATGGGACTTCGAAGTCGGTCTACTCCATAACCAACGCCCTCTCGGCCTACGAAATCGCCGGCGGACGTGCCGACGCCACCGCCGAAACGCGGCTGGAGTGCAACTACAAGAGCGGTCGATGCCTTGAGAAGGGCGGCAATGCCGAGACTGTCGCGCAGTATTACTACGACAACGTAATCGCCCCCTTCTACGCCCATAGGGAGAAAGGCCCCGTCTCACCTCAGGGCATCTCCTTCTACGAGCGGGCCGTCTTCGCCTGCGCACGGCTCCGCGAACAGGCAGGGGATGTCAGCGGCGCTCTGGAGGTTCTGAGGCGCATGAGGGAGTACAACACCCCCGACCGCGCGCAGGCGGAACGGGAGATCGAGCGAATTGAAAACGGCAAGGAGTAACCCATGAACGTCAGCATTCTCAAAAGCGGAGGCCCGGTCTTGCTGATCATCTGCCTGGCAGGACTCGCAGCCCTCTTAATCTTCATCGAACGCATCGTCAAATTGCGGCAGGCGCGAATTCGCTACGAAGACTTTCTCAACGGCGTCTTCAACATTCTCGAAAAGGGAAAGGTCCGCGAGGCCACCGCGCTCTGCGACGACTCCCCCGGCCCCGTGGTCAAACTCATGCGCACGGCCATCCTGCACCGCGACGAACCCCGCGAGTCGCTGCGGCAAATCCTTGACAACACAGGCCGCACCGAAATCTCGCGCATGGAGCGCCGGCTCGCCGCCCTTTCCACCATCACCCAGGCAACGCCGCTTCTGGGACTTCTCGGCAGCCTCATCGGCGTCCTCAACGTTGTCCTGACGATTCGCAGCCATGATCCGCTCATCGGAACGTTGGAGCTCACCGACGGCCTCGTGCGCGCCCTCGTCACCTCCATCGCCGGCCTCGCTGTCGCCATTCCCTCCTTCGCCATGTACAACATCCTCGTCGTCCGCATCGACCGCATCGTTCTTGACATGGAGCAGGCCGCCAGCGACATTCTGGCCTTTATGTCGAGATGGAACCGGCGCGGCGACGACGACGCGGAGGCAGCGAATGCAGACTAGCGGAGCCCATCCCCAGAAGTGGTTTTCCTGGAGCGGCGCCGGCGTCCGCTCGCGACTCCGCCGCAATGGACGCTTCGGGTGGCTCTTCCTCCAGATTGTGCCCTGGCTCAACGCCATCGTCATCGCCGCCCTCGCCGCCGCCCTTTCCGGGCGCGTGGTCGTCAACAAAAGCGTCAACTTCTCCCTTCCCTCGGCCCCTTTTGAGGAAGGCTCGCAATCCGGAGCCGGTCTGGTCCTCTTCCAGACCGACGACCAGAAAACCCTTGCGTTCTTCGACGACGTCCGCTACGTCATCGGCTCCGACGACGACGCCCTCAAGCGGGAGCTTGCCCGCTATGCGCGCCAGCGCAATGAAAGCCAGATTCTCCTCCTCGCGGACGAGGACATCCGCCATGGTGAAGTGATGCACGTCGTAAACCTTGTCCGCGACGCCGGCGTCAGACGCGTCAACGTCGCCCTCAAACCCCAGTGAAGATGAATCCGCGCGACGGGAAAGCCTCCTACGACAAGTCCCTCCGCCCAGTGCGACAGCCTGGGCAGATGGGGGACTGGGCCGCCTTGCTCGCCATCGCGCTCTTTGTCGGACTCTGGCTGCTTTGGCCCCAAATCCCGGACGGACCGACACTTCGGGGAATGCCCGATCCCTCCTGCGCCTACGGTGTTCTCTCCCCCTCCTCATCGGCGGGAAACGTCCTCGCCCGCTTCAATGGCGGTCCTTCTGGAGAAGACCCAGACAAAGAGTTCACACGCCTGCCATCCGTCGCCGTGCCGGAGACCCCCCCTCCCTTGCCAGCTCCGACTCCCAGACTGCCGCCTCCTGCGTACATAGTCGGCGAACGCGACTTCCCGTTACCGCCAATCCTCCTGCCGCCACTCGCCTTTCCCTTCCGCCACGATGTTCAATCCGACACGGGCGTGGTCGCGCAGGTCTCCGCCTCACTCCGCGACGCTGGCTTCGCCTTCGATGCGTCAGCCGCCAGCAACAGTGCCCCGTTCTCCCTCTCGGCAAGTCTCGCCTTCGATGGAAACGGCAACGTCAATTTCCTGGTCATCGACGACTTCGCAGGACCGCCAAGCTTTCTCGGCTCTTGGTGGATAGCACTCAAGCTCGCCCATGCCGCCCCCGGCGCATCCGGCACCGTGGACATCTCGCGGCGATGAAACACCGGAGCCCTATCCCTCGACGAGGAGGAACGAGTGCGGCGGGAGGGCGGCCGAATCGACCGGGCCGTTCTGGAACTCGCCGAGCGGGACGGCGCGGAAGGCGTAGCGCACCGCAACTGGCTTCGTCACCTCCGGTGCGTAAAGGACGACCATTCATCCGCGGACAGTAGTTGTTCCGCAGGCGTCGTCGACGCTCATTGGACGTTCTTGGCGCGCCAGGCGCCCATCGGCATGCCGTAGCGCTTGAGGAAGGCCGCGCGAAGCGCGTTCTCCGTGCGCCATCCGCAAAGGTGGGCGATCGCCCCTATGACGCGGTAGCGGTCGCGCAGCAGCAGTTCGACGTTCTCGAAGCGGACGCGCTCGATCTCCTCGTAGATCGAGCGCCCCGTGAAGCGCCGGAACTCGATTTCGGCCTTGCGTCGCGAACCGGGAAGCCGCGCCGCCACGTCCGCCACGCCAATCCCGCTGCAGGCGTGCTCGCGGATGTAGGCCAGCGCGCCCATGATGCGCGTCGGGACGCCCATGCCGGAAGGCGTCGAACCGCGCCTCGCCACGCCGAGCGCGGCGTACGTCTCACGCACCGGCGGCGAACTTGGATCGCGGACAAGGCGGTCGAGCAACTCCGATACCCTCCAGCCCGCCATCTCGAAATCCAGCGCGACGCTCGTGAGCGACGGTTTCGCGTTCTCGCAAAGCTCCGAGTCGTTGTCGACGCCGATCACGGCGATTTCGTCCGGCACGCGGATTCCGGCGCGACGCGCCAGGTCGATGACCTCCACGGCCGCGTAGTCGTTTTCGGCCATGATGCCGCATGGCTTCGGAATCTCCCCCAGCCACCTGGAGAGCGCCTCGGACCGTGCCCCGTCGTTCTCGAATCGCTCCGTGCGGCCGAATACGCGGCATCCGTAGCCGTGCAGGGCGAGTGTCCTGGCGAAGTCCTTCTCGCGGTCGCGGCTCCAGAACTTGTCGGCGAACTTGGCGACGAAGCCGAACGAGGCGATGCCCGCCTCAAGGAATTCCCGCGCGGCGCGCTCGCCAATTCCGCTGGGCGCCGGGGCAATGAAGGTGGCCCTGTCCGGCATCGTCGCCGGCTCGCTTCCGAGGAAAACGGTGGGCACCCCCTTGAAGAGCCTCGGCGTGAGCAGCGCCCCGCCCGTGCCGGAACATTCGGCGATGCAGCCGGCGGGCCTCCAGAATTTCGCAAGCTCCGCCACAGGCGGCGGTCCCTCCTGCGGCTCGACGACCTGGACGCGCCAGCCGCGCGTCCGGGCGTAGCGGTACGCCCCGGCGAGTTCGCGCCTCCAGGCCTGCCTGAGCGAGGTGTGGAAAAAGAGTATCGTGTCCATGTGATTGCTCCATTATACCGGAATGTTCGCAAAGTTGGCAAAAAATATTTGCGCATAATTGGCGCACTAGGCACGCTCTTTTGCGATAATTGTCACGAGGATTGAAAACACCATGGACAAGAACGAACTCCAGTCATTCATCGACAAATACCGCAACCTCCTGCTCACCGACGTGATGCCCTTCTGGCAGAAGCACTCGCCGGACCTGAAGCACGGCGGCTTCTACAACTATCTCGGCCGCGACGGCAAGGTGCTCTTCACGGACAAGAACGTCCGCCAGCAGGGACGCCTCGTCCTGCTCTTCGCCCGCGCCTACAACGAGCTTGAAAAACGCCAGGAGTGGCTCGACCTCGCCCTCCAGGGCATCAAGTTCATCGAGGACCACTGCTTCGACGAGCGCGACGGCCGCACCTACTACGACGTCACCGAAGACGGCCGCCCCGTGCGCAAGCGCCGCTACGTCGTGACCGAGCACTACACCGTGATGGCCTTCATCGAACTCTACAAGGCCACGCACGACCCGCAGTGGAAGGAGAAGGCCGAGAAGCTCTACAAGACGATCATGATGTACTACTACAACCCCGAGCTGCTGCCGCCGAAGTTCTACCCGGCGCGCAAGGTGCGGGCGCACAACATCCCGATGATCATCTCCTGCACGTCGATCATGATGCGCGAACTCGGCGGCGACACGGAACTCTACGACCGCACGATCAAAACGTGCCTGGGCGAAGTCTTCTCCACCTTCCTCGACTACGACAAGAAGGCGCTGCGCGAGATCGTCAATGCCGACGGCACCCCGTGCGAGACGCCCGAGGGCCGCACGATCAACCCCGGCCACTCGATCGAGACCTCCTGGTTCACCATGACCGAGGCCGCCTTCCAGAAGGACGAGGAGCTGCTGAAGAAGGCGCTGACGGTCCTCGACTGGTCGCTCGACTGGGGCTGGGACGAAGTTCAGGGCGGCGGCGGCATCATCTACTTCCGCAACGTCGACGAGGCCGAGGGCCACGAACCCGACCAGTACGAGCACGAACTCAAGCTCTGGTGGCCGCAGAACGAGGCCATCTACGCGACCTTCCTCGCCTGGACGCTGACCCGCGACCAGAAGTACCTCGACTGGTTCCGCAAGATCGAGAAGTGGTTCTTCGACCACTTCATGGACCCCGAATACGGCGAAATCATCAAGTACCTGCGCCGCGACGGAACCCCGTCCTGCACGATGAAGGGTACCCGCTGGGCCGGCGCCTTCCACTACCCGCGCATGCTCTTCAACCTCATCCGCCTCATGGAGGCCGAGAAGGCGAAAGCCTAAATCATGAAACTTGAAACGTCCTTCACCGAACGCAACGAACTCGCGGAAATCCGCGTCGGCGACGCGGTGTTCGCCACGGGCGGCGGGGCTCTCTGGACGGCCTGGTTCTCCTCCGCCGCCAAGGCTGCGGCGACCGCCGAGGCCACGAAGGACGGCTCCGCCGACGCCGCCGTCCCCAACGGGCCGCTTCGGGAGACGATCGCGGAACGATTGCTGCTCCGCGTCGATGCGTCGGCCGCGACTTCGTTCACGCGCACCGAGAGCGACGCGGAAACGCTTCTCTTCTACGGCGGCATCGCTCTTGGCGACGAGCCGGGCGCGCTGGACGCCGAGGTCCGCATCGCGAAGCGTCCCGACGGCTCGCAGGCATGGAGCATCCGCTTCGAGAACCGATCCCGCGTCTGGGCACTGTACCGCACGGCCTTCCCGCGTCTGAACCGCGTCATGCGCGACGGCGAGGGCGACGCCATGCTGCCGGGCGGCGACCACGGCGCGCGCCTCTACCGCTCGCGGCGGGCACAGGACAAGCCGCTCGTGGTCGAATACCCGGCCTTCACGCCGATGGCGAGCGCCTTCTTCATCGGCGAAACCGGCCTCTACGTCGCGGCGGAGGACCCCGACGCGCGCATCAAGTCGTTCCGCATCGAAGGCGAGCAGTGCGTCTCCTTCTCGACGCCGGTCGAGGGCGCGGGGCGGCCGGGCCTCGCGGCCGAAGGGCCGCGCCATTCCGTGACGCTCGCGCCGCTCTCCGGCGACTGGTGGGACGCCGCGCGCCGCTACCGCGACTTCGCGCTCAAACAGAAGTGGGCCGCGCGCGGCCCGATCCGCGAGTGCCCCGACTATCCGCGCCGCTTCTGCGAGATTCCGCTCTGGATCAACATCCACGCCTACCCCGAGGAGGCCGAACGCATCCGCAGGCGCGTCAAGGCCGTCTTCCCCGACTTCCCCACCGGCATCCACTGGCACCTGTGGCAGCATTCCGGCCACGACGTGAACTACCCGGAATACTTCCCCGAGCAAAAGGGGACCGCCGAGGTCATCGCCGCCGCGAAGGCCGACAACCAGGAGATGCTCCCGTACGCCAACGGGCGGCTGTGGTCTGTCTCGACATCAGGCTACGAAATGGCGCGTCCCTTCGCGGTCCGGCGCGCCGACGGCTCCCGCATGGAGGAGACATACGCGCCAACCACGCCCCCGCTCGCCGTGATGTGCCCCTGCTGCGAGCCGTGGCAGCGCGTCATACGCCGCTTCACGGGGCGCATCCTCGACGAACTCGGTGCCGGCTCTCTCTTCCTCGACCAGATCGGCGCGGCCCCCGGCGTACCCTGCTTCGACCCCTCGCACAACCACCCCGTCGGCGGAGGAGGCTGGTGGTACGACGGCTATGACCGCCTCCTCGACCCCATCCACCGCAAGGCCAACGCCCGCGGCGCCTTCCTCACAACCGAGGGCGCGGCGGAGTTCTGCCTCGGCATGGTCGACGGCTACATGCAGCTCACCATGCGGACCCCGCAGGACATCCCGTTCGCGAACGCCGTCTACTCCGGCTACACGACCTTCTTCTGCTCCCCGGAGAACATCGACGACGAAACGCCCGCCTTCCGCGCGATGCAGGCCCGCGAACTGCTCTGGGGCAACGAGCTCGGCTGGTTCCTGCCCGAAGTCCTCGACCGCCCCGACAAGTGCGACGTCCTGCGCCGGCTCTGCGCCTTCCGGCAGGAGAATCTCGACGCCCTCGCCTACGGGACGCTCCTCGACGAACTGCGCTTCGCGGAACCCGTCCCCGAACAGACCTACAAGTGGCTCGGGCGGCGGCAGAACTTCATGCTCTTCACCGACGCCTGGGCCCTTACGCCGTCCAATTCGATCACCCTGCCGGACGTCATCGGCTACTGGTGGCGCACCGACAAGGGCGAAACCGTCCTGCTCGCCGCCAACCTCGCGGACGAGGAGCGCACAGTCCGCTACTTGCCATGCGGAGCATCGCTTCGTCCGGAGGCTTCGCCCCACCTGACACTGACGCTCGCGCCGCACGAGCTGCGGCGCGTTGTTGCGCAAACGTGACATTTTCCTGAAGGCTGAATAGGTTTTGCACAGCGCATGGCGTTGTGGTATCATTTAGCCATGCAAAACATAACCAAGGACAACTGCTATGAAATGAATGGGAGCATTGCCGAAATGCCGTCGCTGATGCAGATCCGCCTACAGGGGCGGCACACATGGGACGACGCCCAATGGGCGAAGACTCTCGGAATCTTGAAGAGAAACCGGGCCGCCTGCGACGAAGTGTGGTTCTCGACGGGGCAGGGCTGTCCGACGCTGGATTGGGTCAGGGACCACGCCAGGCGTCTTGCCGGGTATGCCGACCAGCTGCGCTCCGCCGGCATTGTGCCCAGCCTCCAGTTCCAGGCGACGCTGGGCCACGCCGACCACATCTTCATCCGGGAGGAGGGGGCGGACGGCAAAACGTGGAGCGGCTTCACAGGGCGCGGCGGAACGGAAAGCCGCTACTGCGGCTGCCCTCGCCAGCCAGGCCTTCTCGCCTACTACCGCGAGGCGGCACGGCTCTACGCTGCGTTCAGGCCCGCATGGGTTTGGATAGACGACGATCTTCGCATCATGGGCCATGACACCGGCTCGCCATGGGAAAAGGTGAAGGACGGCTGGATCGGATGCTGGTGCAAGACCTGCATCGCGGCGTTCAACGCCGAAACGGGCGGCAGCTGGACGCGCGAGACGCTTGACGAGGCCATGAAGGGTGACTCCAACCTTTACGACAAGTGGGAGAAGTTCTCGTTCGACGGCATTGTCGCAGTGGCGAGGGCGATGACCGAGGAAATCCACAAGGTCTCGCCGGAAACGCGACTGGCCTACCAACACGGCAGTTACCGCAACGACTCCCAACTCGCCATCTATCGCGCACTTCACGAGGCGACCGGCCTGCCTGTCGGCGGGCGTCCCGGCGGAGGCGCATACTACGACTACGACCCCAACGAGCAGATGGTCAAGGCCTTCGAGGCCGCGCGCCAGCGTCGCCATCTCGGAGACCCCGAATGGGTGGCCGCATGGTGCCCGGAGATTGAGACGTGGCCGAGGGCGTTTGCGAGCCGCACCGTCCAAGGCCTCCTGAACGAGGCGCTGGCGAGTCTTGCCGTCGGAATGAACTGCCTCAGCTTCTTTATGATGGACCCCGTGTTCGAGACGGATGAATGGTATGGCGAAAACCTTCTTAAACCACTCGCCGCCGAACGGCCGCTTTTGGAGGAATACCGCCGTGACAACGAGGGGGCGGTTCCCGCCGGATTCGCCGACGCGACGACGGCCACGCCGAAAGAGCTGTATCGCTTTGCGCTCGCGGGCGTCCCTGTCGTGCCGGGTCCGGGAAAGTCTTTCGGCGAAGTGTCGGATGTGGACCTTGTCGGGTTCGACATCGGGATGATGTCATCGTCCGCCCTGCTCGAACTGCGGCGCAAGATGGACGCGCGATCGGGCGGCAAGGCGCCGGTATTCGTCGAGACGCCGTCCGTCGGGCTAGTCCTGCCGCGCGTCGCGGCGGACGGGGCCTTGCGCAGCGTCGTCCTCGTAAACGCCCGGATCGACGCGCAGAAGCCCGTGAGGCTCCGGCTTCGCGGCGTTCCATCCGGCGTCTCGACGGCGACATGGCGGGCACTGCGGGGAGAACCCGTGTCCCTGCCGGTGGAACGTCTGGGCAAGGCCGAGGCGGCGGTCACGATTCCCGCCCTTTCCGCCTGGAACTGCGGCTGGCTCGGCTTTTCCGACTCCTTGTCCAAGGGTGACGAAGCGGAGGGGTGAAGCGATGGGGGTGAAAAGACAGAGTAAACGCATGCCCCCTTCACCGAAGTTCAGCTCCGGCGCCGCCCGCACCGTGCTGGTACTGCTCGCCACGAACGGCGCCTACGACATGCGCCGCCAGGCAGGCGTGCAGCATGTGGCCTTGGCTCGGGGCTGGAAGCTCCATGTCTTAAGCTACTCGTCGTCCGACGACTCCAGTCCCAGGCTGCGGAACACGCTGACTGGGGACACCATGGCCGACCTTCTGGAATTCTGGAACCCCGACGGCTGCATCGTGGAGTGCCCGCAGTCCCTTACCGCCCCGTTTCCGTCGAGATTCGGTTCCATTCCCACCGTCTTCATTGCAAGTTCGTCCCGGCCCTACGCCCCCGGACAAATCTCCGTCTGCCTCGACAACGCCTCGTTCGGGCGGGTCGCCGCCAACGAGCTTTTCGAATCCGGCTTCAACGACTACGCCTTCGTCCCGATGCCGGGGGGATTGCGCTGGAGCGCCGAACGTGGCAGGGAGTTCAAGCGGCTCGTAAAGGCCGCTGGGAAGCGCTGTCACGTCTTCGTCCATCCTCCAGGCACGGTCACCACAGAAGATCTGGTGAGAAATATAACGCCGTGGCTTGGCAATCTTCCCAAACCCGTGGGCGTCTTCGCCGCGAATGACGTCTCCGCGGAAAGCGTTCTGCTGGGCTGCGAGAATCTGGGGCTGGCCGTGCCCGATGAGGTGGCGGTGATCGGAGTGGACGACGCCGATTTCATCTGCGAGAACACGCGTCCGACGCTTTCAAGCATCCAGCAGGATTTCGAAGGGTCGGGCCGTGCCGCCGCCGAACTGCTCGCCGACATGATGGACGCGCCCGGCGCGTCTTTCGGTTCCCGCAAATACGGGGCCGGACGAGTGGTCCGCCGCGAATCGACCCGTTTCGCGAAAACCAGGCTCCGCGACGAACGGCTTTCCCGCGCGATGGAGTTCATCCGTCAGAACGCCTGCCGCCGGATTGGCCCGAAGGACGTGGCCAAGGCGATGTTCGTGAGCCGTCCGATGGCCGACGACGCCTTCCGCAGGGGGATGGACAGCACAATCCTCACGGAGATCCACGCCGTCCGCCTCGAAAAGGCCAGGGAAATGCTGGTGCGCGGCGTTCGCCCGGACATCGTGGCGCAGGAGTGCGGCTACGGCTCGGTCAACGACTTCCGGCGCGTCTTCAAGCGTCGTCTTGGCACCACAATACGCAGTTGGCTGAGGGACAACTCCCGGATGTGAGGGAGACCCATCCCATCAGTTGATTTGTGTTTTTCATTTTCAGTTGGATTGACACCAATTGCCTGTGGCGGCGTGGTAGAATAGTCCCAGTCCGTGGCACTCGCGCCACGGCGTGGACAATTACAACAACAGGAGCACGCAATGAACGCTACCCCAAAGACACTGGCGCTTTTCGCGATGACTTGCGCCGCAATGAACGCAATGGCCGCCGCAGACCTCTCCGCAGATGGCAAGACGCTCACGCTCTCCGCCGCGTCCGGGGAGACGCTGGACTACACCGCCGCGCTTCCGACGACCGTGACGACCATCGTGAAGACAGGCGCGGGGCGCTACAACCTGGCGCCGTCGTCCTCGTCGTTCACCGGAACTGTCGATGTCCGCGAGGGAACGCTTGGCGGAAACGAGACGAAAATTCCCGGAACGACGAAATGGGTTGTCGCGGACGGCGCCTCGCTGCTTATGACCGCATTGAGCGGATCATCGTGGACCACTTGCCCGACGGGGGCGCTGGAAATCGGCGGAAGGGGCGTGAACGACGGAGGCGCTGTCCAGATGCCGTCCATAACCCGCCACGTCATGTTCGGAGGCGGGACGAAACTCGTCTCCGACGCGCTTGCGACCGGCGGCACCTGGGGCTTCAGGGACATCGACATGGGCGGCCACGACCTCTATGTCCGGCCGACCACGAAGCTCGAAATGCTGGAATACCCGATTACGAATCCGGGGAACATACATCTCCTGTCCGGGACCATTCATTTTCAGGCCAGCGGCGGCAACTCCTACCCGGACTTGTCCGGCAACCAGAAATACATTGTCCTTTCGGGCGGCACGACGGCTATCCTCGACGCGCTGCCGGCAGCCCGCCCAGTCACATTCGGCTTGAAGTGCACGTCGGGGAATGCCAATCTGAGCACTGGGAGCAGCACAGCCGACCAGTATTGCACCAAACGCGACCAGTCCCCTATAACCGGCCCTGTCGAAATCGCCGGCACCTTGAAGGTCACGACACGCACCGTTGACAAATGGGGTTCGACCTACCGTCGCGGCATCAACCTCTTTGGCCCGGTTTCCGTCGGCGGAGAACTCCACCACGACGCCACCGGATTCCTGACCTTCCACGGCAGCCCGGCGCACGACTTCGGCCAGTTCAGGACGCAATGGGGCGGTCTGACCACCTTCACGAACACCACGGACAACACGTTCCGCGGCGCGGTCACCATCGGTGCCGGGCGGACAGAGTTTGTGCAGTCCGGCCTGAACGCGCGGACGGAGTTTCGCGGCAAAGTGACGGTCACGGCGAACAACAACGTCAGCACGGGTGCCACGCTCGCCTTCGAAGACGCGGGGCAAGTTCTCGCGTCGGCGACGGAGAATGTCGTCGGCGGCGACACGAACGCCGCCGCGCCGTGCATCTCAGTGTCGGGCGCCACGGTATTCACCGTGCCGGATCAGCCCTCCTTCGGCGCGAACGCGGCGGCGACGAACAAGCTCGCCATCGGCAAGGACGCCGGAACGCACGGGATCCTCGCCATCGGTCCCGGCGGCGTCGTGACGAACGACGTCGCGGTCGGCGGCAACGGTTCCGGCGCCATTCACATTACCGGCGGCCGGCTTTACACCAGTTTCGGCGCAGGCAACGACGGGAGCGTCGGCCCAACCTACGGCTTCATAGGCATTACCAACGGGACGTTCGAGACCAAGGGGCACATGTGGCTCGGCGACTGGGGCGGGCGCGGACTGCTTTTTCAGAAGGGCGGAACGGTCAGATTCACGGCAGGTCCGGTAAAGATCGGGCGTTCCACTACGGCAATGGCGACGGCGTCTTGCTATATCGCTGGGGGAACATTTGAAATGGGGAACAACTCCATCCAAATGAACGTCTCCCCAGTTGCCGGCACGGAGGCTCACTTCACGGTGGACGGAAACGGTGCCGTCGCCCAAGCGAAGGAACTGAACATCATGGCCCAGAATGGCAGCGGCGCCCAGGAGTTCGTCAACTTGAACAACGGCGGCGTCATCGAGGCGGAGAAGATTCGGCGGTATTACACGACGGACGCAACGGCGTTCTACCTGAACTTCGACGGCGGCGTCTTCCGCGCCAGGGCCAGCGTAAACGCATTTCTCTCCTCGTCATACATGCCGACGCGGGTGACGGCCTACGCCGGCGGCGCGGTGATCGACACGCAGGGCTATGCCGTGACCTGGCCGGCGCCAATCGTGCGGCCCGAGGGCGGCGGCATCGCCTCCATCGAACTCCCCGCCGGAATCGCGGACGTTCCGTCCGTCGGCCCCGGCGCGGTGCGCATCGCCTCGTCCGGCAGCGGGACAGGCGCATCCGCCGTGATGGACTATGACATGGAGACACGGCGGCCGACGCGCATCATCGTCACCTCCCCCGGCTGCGGCTATGAGGCCGGCACGACGACCGTGTCGGTCGAGGACAGCAGTCTAAACACC
>JAEEGG010020440.1_pt1 | contig 13232 bp, 8 predicted proteins | sample 9134161 | NCBI WGS metagenome assembly JAEEGG01 (sample SAMN16246543, study PRJNA631951) | gut metagenome | biome: gut microbiome; feature: rumen; material: CR-attached | host: Bos | place: Iran: Karaj | collected 2018-10 | reverse complement strand
TCTTCACCCGCGAGATTCCCATCTACCCGCTCCTGGAAGACCTCCTGGCGCGGGACAAGTACAAGAATCTCATGATTTCCGTCACCGACGACCCCGAGGAAGCCATCGACACGCTCCTGTCTTTCTCTGGAATGGGACCTAAAGAAGAATGTTGACGCCCAGTCCGATGAGGACGAGTCCGCCGACGATGCGGGCGGAATAGCCGAGCTTCCGGCCGATGAAGCTGCCGGAGAGCATCCCGATTACGACCGAGAGGATCGTAAAGACGAAGATGGACACCGCAATGGGCCAGATCTCTGCCCACGGAGCGGTGTCCATCGCCATGGAAAGGCCGACCACCGCCGCGTCGATGGACGTGGCGACGCCGCCCAGGACAATGCTCTTGAAGCCGCTGAGGTTCAAGTGCTCCGACTTGCTGCGGACACCGTCGATGAACATCTCACCACCCACGTACAGCAACAGGAGGAAACCGATGACATGGGCCACCTTCTCGAAATGGCCCACGTACTCGGAAATCAGTTCCGTGGCACCCATACCCACGCCCCAGCCAATCAGGAACAGGCCCGTCTGGATGACGGCGAAGACCACGGCGATGGTCCATACCTTCCGGCGGACCTCCTCGCGGGTGACGGTGACACTGGAACAGAGCGCCACCGCGAAACAGTCGGCGCAGAGGGAAATACCCAGCAGGATGGCGCTTAAGATGAGGTTCATGGCTTGAATTCCTGACGGGCGGTAATGGAGCGTCCCAGGGTGAGTTCATCGGCGTATTCGAGGTCATCGCCGAAACCGAGACCCCGGGCCAGGGTGGAGAAGCGCACGCCCGTATGGGACAGCTTTCGATACAGGTAGAAGGCGGTTGACTCCCCTTCCACGTCGCCGCTGAGCGCGAAGATCACTTCCGCGCCGGCGGGATCCTCCAGCGCCTCCACGCGCCGGACCAGTTCCGGAATGCTCAGGTCGGACGGGCCGATGCCGGCAATCGGGGAGATAATACCGCCCAGAACGTGGTACACGCCGTGATATTGGCCGGTATTCTCGATACTCATCACGTCACGGACGCTCTCGACTACGCAGATGGCGCTGTGGTCGCGGGACCGGTCCGCGCAGAAAGAGCACGTCTCCTCGTCGGAAATCATGCGGCACTCCTTGCAGTAGCGGACGTCGTCCCGGAGGCGGTTGATGGCTTCCGTGAAATGGTGCACGTTCTCCTGCGGCTGGCGGAGCAGGTGCAGGGCCAGCCGGAGCGCGCTGCGCCGGCCCACGCCCGGCAGCGTGCCGATGGCTTCGACGGCGTCGGAGAGAAGTTCGGAAGGGTATTTTTCTTTATACGCCATGATAATCGACAAGTCCTTCCATCGGAGAAGGGATGAAACGGGAGAAGGTCAGGCCGTATTCGGCGCCGAGATGTTCCAGCTCCGCCCGGCAAGCGCAGCCGAAACCGCCGACCACGCCCACGGGAAGGCGTTCGTAACGCACGAGGGTGCGCTCGAACAGGTCGCGGAAGTTCCGGTCGACCAAGGCATCCACATAGGCATCGCCCCGGTGCTCCAGGATGAAGGGAGCCAGACTGCCGAGATAGCGGGAAGGGGCAGGGGTCTTATAGACATTCCGGACGACCGAAGCATAGTCCGCCTCGTGGAAAGCGGAGAACGCCTCCACCAGATCCTCCGGGACGAGATCCTTCACGAGATCCGCCAGGAAGAGCCGGCCAAGGGCTGCAGCGCTGCCTTCATCGCCGATGATGAAACCGCCGCCATGGATGTTCCGCACGATCTTTTCCCCATCGTAATGGCAGGTGTTGGAACCGGTGCCAAGGATGGCTGCGAGGCCCGCCTCGTGACCGCAGGCGGCCCGGGCGGCCGCAAGCAGGTCGGAGGCATACTCACACCGGACCTTCGGGAACCGCTCCTTGAATACGCGGTCCAGTTCCGTCGGGAATTCCAACAGACCGGCCGCATAGAAATGGACCTCGTCCACGCCCGAGAAGGTGTCGACCGCGTCCGCAAAGACGGCGGCGTTGGCCTCCGCCGCAATCGTTGACAGGTTCATGCCCGGCGTTTGCAGCCGGCTGACCGGCTTGCCGGCATCCACGAGGCACCAGTCGGTCTTGGTGGCACCGCTTTCGACAATCAGGATCATAGTTCCACTCCTTTCTTTTTCCAATGATAATAACCGTACACCGCCGAGGCGATGTAGGCGAGATACAGGAAGGCCATCCAATACTGGCCGTTCACCACGCACAACATCGTCGTGAGCGCATCGGCCACCACCCAAAGCATCCACTGCTGGATGTACGAACGGGTGAGCCACCAGGTCGCGATGACGCTCAGGACCGTTGCGGGAGCGTCCAATTCGGACACGCCGTCCCCCAGGGCTCGGAACACCCAGATCAGGACGAGGGAGCCCAGGACGAAGCCGATGGCACTCCAGAGCGCCGTTTTCTTCGACAGGGGCCGCAGATGGATCACATCCTCCCCCACCGCGGCTCCGTCCTTCCGCCACTGGATGAGGCCGATGACGGACATCACGATGTAATAGATGTTCAAGCCCATCATCCCCCAGCTCCGCTGCACGGCAAAGCTATAGGCGCAGGCCGCACCGGTGAGGATGCCCACCACCCACATCGCATTCTTCTGGAGAATCTCCAGCACGACGTAGGCGACACCGGTCACCAGGGCGAAGATTTCAATGATTTCGATGAGTGTCATCTTCCGTTCACAATTTGCACTTGAAGAAGGTCGGCGTCACGTTCAGCATCAGCCAGCCCCAGTGCAACCGATTGTTATGCGTACTCCGCTTGAGGATGGACATGGTCTCGGTGCCCTGCATGAACGAATAGCCGGCGCTGAGCGACACGGAAGGGATGATGGTCCAGGTCAGCTGCAGCTCCACCTCGTGTCCCAGGGCTTGGTTGGCATCTTGGACCGGGACGGCCGTGGAAAAGAAATGGTAGGCGGCGTCCGCAGACAACGGCTTGACCGGGGTCCAGGAAACGCCGGCATAGAGATTCTGGAGACCGGGCGTGAATCCATTCACGTACGTCGACACATAGAAGAAATCCATCGCCCCGTAAAACTTATGGTTCGATCCGTACAGGGAATTGAATCCCCGGACGATTTCGTGGCGGACCAGGCCGATGTCCCCCTCTCCCGGGATGGGAAAATCCTCTTCGCCGCTCAGGTAATCATACCCGGCCCGGAAGGACCAGTGTTCGGACGGCGTAGCCATGGCTTTCGCGCTGGCCATCCAGGCATTCAGGGGGATGCCACCATTGGACTTTCCCCACTGGTGGTAGTAGGACGCCTCCAGCCCGAAATGCTTCGGATTCCAGGAAAGGAAGGTACCGGCAAGCTGCTGGAAACACGTCTTCGGTTCCTCTCCGATATAGACCATGTTGTCTTCCAGGCCCATATTGACAAAGAGCAGGGACGCGCCGATGCCCGTCTTCGGAATGTCGTAGTGATACCACAGGGAAGCCAAGGACTTGTAAGGCTGGATGCCGCCGGAAAAACGGGTACCGCCCTGGTCGATGTTGCTCACATCCTGGTTATAGGCACCGAACAGATGGACTTTGTGCCCGGCCCGCTCGAAACCCAGTTTCAGGCCGTCGTGGGAGTAGCCGGTCATGGACCAGTCGTCCGCACCGAAGATACGCTGGTCGTCATAGGAGAGACGCTGGCGGCCCACCTGAGCGAAGAAGCCCACCGGGAACTGCGCCTTTACCCAGGCCTCATTCATCGACAGGCTGTTTCCGGCCGAACTCCCCCAGGTGTCGGCGTGTTGGGCCGTCAGCCGCGCCGAGAGCCAGTCGCGCGAATAGGAAGCCCCCAGGCGGGTCCTGCTGAGGATGAAACGCGAGTTCAGCGCATCCCCGTCTTCCGTGACGTAGATGCCGCCACGGCGGATCTCCCCGCGCGTGAGATAATCGGCATCCACGGAGAATGTGTTCTCCTGCGCCCTGGCCAAGAGCGGCAGGACGGCGAGGAGGATCAGGAAAAGGCGTTTCATTCGAACTCGAAATAGGAGATGAACCCGGTCATATCCAGCACGTCCCGGATCACCTCGTTGACATTCTTCAGGACGACCCGGTCCCCCTTCGCCTTTGCCGTCTTGAGCAGGTTCACCAGGATGCGTATGCCGCTCGAGGCGATGTACTGCAGATCGGTGCAGTCGAGGACGAGGTCCTTGCCAGTGCTGTCGAACAAGGGTTTGAGCGCGGCTTCCGTCTCCGCCGCCGCAGCGGTATCCAGTTCGCCGGCGAGAACGGCGACCAGTCTTCCATCCAATTCTTGTACGGTTGTCTTCATATCCCTAAAAATGTTTATATAATTCTGAATCAGCCTATTGTATTCTCTTTTGGATGATAGTGGACGGCGAGCATCGTGAGGTCGTCACTCTGTTCGGCCTCCCCGACGAAGGCCCGGACGCCGGCCTCGACCGCACGGACCAGGGCCTCCGGCTGCCGGGGGCAGGCCGAAAGCGTTTCAAGGAGCCGCTCCCGGCCAAACTGCCGCCGGTCAAGATCCTTCGATTCGGTCACGCCATCCGTATACAGGAACAGGAGCGTTCCGGGAGGGACCATGGCTTCCTGCTCTTGGTACTTGACATCCTCGAACACGCCCACAGGGACGTTCGCCAAGGCCGGTAACTCCTCCAAGGTGTCGCCGATGAGAACCGGACGGTCATGGCCGGCATTGCAGTAGCGTAAGTGACCCGTGGACAAATCCAGCACCCCCAGAAAGAGCGTCACGAACGTCCCCGTCGCATTGTTCCGGCACGCTTCGCGGTTGAGTTCACCGAGGATTCGTGCCGGAGCCTCCTCCTGTTCGGAAAGCATCCGCAGGATGGCATGGGTGACGGCCATCACCATGGCGGCAGGAACGCCCTTCCCGCACACGTCACCAATGCAGAAGAACAGCTTCTCCTCCCGGATGTAATAGTCGAAGAGGTCGCCCCCCACCTCCTTGGCCGGAGCCAGGGATCCCCGGGCAGCCAAGTCGCTCCGGTCCAGGGAAGACTTCGGCAACATTTCCTCCTGGATGCGCCGGGCGATCCGGAGTTCGCTCCCGATGCGAGCCTGTTTCACATCCGCCTCCCAGAGCCGCTTCCCGTTCCGGACGTAGCGATCGAGGATGAAGAGGAGGAAAGCCAGGCCCGCGAGGGCCATCAGCATAATCCGCCACATCATCGGACGAACCGGAGCAAGCACCTCATCCCGGTAGGACACCTCTGCGACGATCCAGCCCGGATCCCGCGGCAGGGCCTTGAAATCGAGATAAGCCTCTTCCCCGTTGACGGGATCCTGGAATACGATGCAATTGACCCGATGACGCCCCCGGATGGTCCGTTCGACCGTCGGATCCATCACCAGGCGCGCCACATAGGCCACGGTTTCAGGCGGGACCGCTTCCTCCCGGGGCCCAGCCACCAGCTGTCCGCTCCGCGTGAGCAGGAAACCGAAGCTGGAGGGATAGTACGGATTGACATTCAGGGTGTCGCTGAGCCAGGTCAGGTCGATATCCAGGCCGCAGATGGCCGCAAGGCGGCCCGATCGGTCCCGGACGGAATAGGTGTAGGTGGTCAGTTGCCGGACCGGGTCCGTGCCAAAGGCATACGGGTCGCTCCAGAAATCCGTCTCCTCCCGGAGCGCCCGCTGAAAGTCTTGGCCCAGCGTATAGTCGTGGTCGGGACCGGCGATCTGCTCCACCACGATCCGACCCGCTTCTTTGTGGGCGTAGGGCTCGAAAAGCCGGCCTTTTTCCGGATAGTAATCCGGCAGGACGGCGATACAGGCGCCCGCGACGCGCGGATTGCTCTCGATCATCCGCTCGGCCGCTCCGAACAGGGAATCCGGGTGTGCCAGGCTCTGCAGGACACTCCATTCATTCTCGCGCATCGACAGTTCCGCCTCCCTCAGGGTATTGAGGATGACATCGGACTCCATCGTCAGTTCCATCCGCGTAATCCGTTCTTCCTCCTGGATCAGCATGTTGCGCGTATAGGTATACTGCACCACGGCGACCACCTCCAGAAAGAGGGCAGCCAGGAGGATGAGGACCAGGCGGGAGCCCTTCCTCTGCATGAAAAAAGTGCGGATTTTGTCGATGAAAGAGGCCATTCTGATCAATCGTCAAAAAAACGGAAAGAGTCCAGGATCCGGAAGATCATGTCCACATAGGCGCTGGAAGTCTCGTCCCAGCGGAATCCCAGCCGGTGCAGCACTTGCATGGAGAAGACGCTCGAGGCCACGTTCTCCACCATCTGGACCTGGCCTTCCGCCTGCGTATATGCGATGATGCTCGAGAGGATCCGGGCTTTCTCCGGATCGGCCTTGGCCTCATCCATCCGGCGGACGAATTCTTCCACTTCCAGGTAGTCCAGAGGGCTTCCGTCGTCCTTGTGGAGCCGGGAAAGGATGTCGTCCATCGGCAGCATATGGTCATTCTGTACGTGGAATACCACGTTCGCAGCGGGCGTTCCGGCCAGCAGGACGACGGCGCGGGCGGTCTGGTCGATCGGCGAGAATTCCATCCGTTCCTCCAGCAGCGGATACGGGCATCCGCCCAGCATCCGGTAGGCCTTCAGGCGTCCCATCGAGGCGTTCGAGTTGAAGTTGATCTGGAACTCGCCGTCCTCCGCGCGCGGGGACAGGTTGCCCACCCGGATGATCTTGGCATCCAGGCGGCCTTCCGCGACCTTCTCCAGGATGCACCGCTCGGCCAGGAACTTGGACACGACGTACTGGTTGTCGGTATTCTGTCCGAAGAACAGCATCTGCTCGTCCATGACCACCGGCACGGTACCCTCGGCCATGCCGCCCACGCTGATGGTGGAGACCTGGACCAGCCGGGCCTTCGCGGCCATACAGAATCCGACGAGGTTCTGTACGCCGACATAATTGACTTTCAGGATATCGTCGCCGCGGGAGAAGTGCTTGACGTTGGCCGCGCAGTTCACCACCAGGTCGAACGGGGTGCCGGACACGAGCAGGGCGTCGAAGATCTCCGCGCCCGTGATGTCGCCCTCGATCATCCGGATCCGCCGGCCCAGGAGCGGGCGGTAATTCTTCTCGAAGTAGTACACCAGCATTTCCGACAGACGGCGCTCCGCGGTGATGGAGCCCTTGCCCCGGAGGAGGCACCAGATGACGGTGTCCTTCCCGGTCTGCTCGATCAGTTCACGCAGGACGTGGATGCCCAGGAAGCCGGTCGCGCCCGTGAGCAGGATGTTCTTCCCCAACTCACGACGTTCTCCAGCCTGGAAAGCCTCCAGGGTATTGCCAGCGAGCAGGTTCTCGATGGCGGAATAGTCAAAGGCGGTGACATCATCCTTGTCACCGGCCGGCGCTTCGGCACCTCCGGTCAGGAAGGCCGCCAGGGCGCGGGCCGTCGGATTGTTGAACACGTCGCCGTAGGAGAACTTCAGGCCGCGCTTTTCGGCGCTCACCAGCACGCTCGTCACCATCAGCGAGGAGCCGCCCAGGTCGAAGAAGCTGTCGGTGGCGCCCACGCGCTCCATCCCCAGGATTTCGGCGAAGACTTCGCAAAGGGCGGTCTCGGTCGGGCCCTCGGGCTGGACATAATCACCGCCCGACGTCATCACGGGCGCCGGCAGGGCCTTGCGGTCCACCTTCTGGTTCACGTTCAGCGGAATCTTGTCCAGTTTCGCAAAAGCGGCCGGGACCATGTATGGCGGTTTCCGCTCCAGGATGAAGGCGGACAGGGCCTTGGTATCCAGGTCTCCCTCGCACACAACGTAAGCGGCGATGAACTTGCCGCCGGAAGGATTGTCGAACGGTTGGACGGTTACGTCCTTCACGCCCGGGAATTCCCGGATGACGGCCTCCACTTCCTTGGTCTCCACCCGGAAACCCCGGATCTTGACCTGCCCGTCATTGCGGCCCACGAACTCGATGTTGCCGTCCAGCCGGTACCGGACGATGTCGCCGGTCCGGTACGCCCGGTCATAGGGATACTCCTGGGCGAACGGATTGGTGATGAAGGTCTCCGCGGTCTTTTCCGGACGGTTCAGGTAGCCCCGGCTCACCTGCGGGCCGGAAATCCAGAGCTCGCCGACGGCACCGGCGGGAAGCCGGCGGCCGGCGGTGTCCGTCACGTACAGCCGCAGGTTGTCCAGCGGATGGCCGATGGGGATGTTGGGTTCCTTCTTCTGCACGTCGAAGATCGTGGAGAAGATGGTGCACTCCGTCGGTCCGTAGCCGTTGTGGAAGGCGTAGGAAGGCGGGTCCATCGACACGAGCTTCTCGCCACCCACGGACAGATGCTTCAAGGAAGGATTCTCCGGATAGTTCAGGGCGAACATCACGCCCACCTGCGTCGTCATGAAACTATGGGTGACGCCGTTCTCCGTGACGAAGCGGTCCAGTTCGGACATGTCGTGCCGGGTTTCCTCAGGAATGATATACACGGAGGCGCCCGTCGTCAGGGCGGGGTACATGTCCATCATGCAGGCGTCGAAACCGTAGCTGGCATAGGCCGCCACCCGGCTTTCCGGGGTAAGGCCGTAGTAGTTCCGGTACCAGGCGCAGAAGTTCACCAGGTTGCGGTGCTCCAGCATGCACCCCTTCGGAACCCCGGTGGAACCCGAGGTATACAGGAGGATGAACAGGTTCTCCGGAGCGGGGCCTTCCGGGACAGGGCCCGCCGGCAGCGCGGCGATGTCCGCGGTGTCCAGGACGGGGCCGTCAAAGGTCGTGATCAGGGGCCGGTACTGTGCATCGGCGATGAGCAGCTTCGCGGAAGCGTCCCCGACCATGAAGTTCAGCCGTTCCTCGGGATAGGAAGGATCCAGCGGCTGGTAGGCGCAGCCGGCCTTGAGGGCACCGAGGGAAGCCACGGCCATGTTTTCGCTGCGGCCGATCAGGATGGAGACGACGTCCTCCCGGCCGAGCCCCAGCGAGGCGATGTGCGCGGCAATCCGGTCGGATACCTCGTCCAATTCCTTGTATGTCAGCGTCTTGCCTCCATAGGACACCGCCGGGGCATCCGGCCGCTGGGCGGCCTGGGCCCGGAACAGGGACACGATGGTCTGCGTGGTGTCCACCGGGAGGGTATAGGCATTGAAACCGTCCAGGAGTTTCTCCTGTTTCTTGTCGATGAGCGCGATGCCGCCCAGCGGGCCGTCCTGGAGCATCCCGCGCAGCACCTGCGCCATCGTGTCGGCGAAACTCTGCATGAGTTCCTGGCTGTACAGGGTTTCGTCGTACTGGATGAGGATGCTTTCGGGCGCTTCCCCGCCATTGACAAAGATGCTCACGGGGAACATCGGCGTCTCGGTGACAAGGTCCTCGGACGTAATCTCGGCGCCGCCCATCTTGTAGGCCTCCAGCAGGCCCACCTGGTAGGCCAGCATCACCTGCGGCTGGAAACCGTAGTCGGAAGAGACCTTGGCGAAAGGATAGTATTCATGCGCACGGGTTTCGGCGAAGAGATTGTCCGTCTCCTTGAGATAATCCGCCACCTGTTCCACGCCCGTGTCGCCGGCGAGCGCCAGGGTATTCACGAACATGCCCAGCGTGTCGGAGACCTTCAGGTCCGAACGGCCGTTGCTGACCGTGCAGATATAGACCTTCTTGTTGCCGCAGAAAGCGCCTACGGAGAGGAATGCGGCGGACAGGAAATAGCTGGCCGGAGAAATGCCCAGCGCAAGGCAGCGCTCGGCGATCTTCCCGTCCACGGGAATTTCCAACGAGGCCACCGCACCGGCGGCGTCGCCTTTCTCTTTGTCGGGCAAGATGGCGCTGGCGCCTTCGCAGCCGGCCATCTTCTCCTGGAAGAAGGCCGCCGCCGCGGCGAATTCCTCGCCTTCCTCCGCGGCTTTCTGGTCCGCGGCATAATCGTAATAAGTATATTCTTCCGGGGTCGGATCCACGCCGTCCACGGCGGCGCAGAGCTCCGTCATGAAGATGTCCATGGATCGGCCGTCGAAGACCAGGTGATGGAAATCGGTGAGCAGGTACAGGCCCTCGCCCGCCTTCACGATTTCAGCGCGGTACAGGGGGCCTTCGCCGAGATTGAACGGCTCCAGGAAATGGGCCTTGCAGTCCGCGAGGTTTTCCTCCGGGATGGTCGAAATGCCCACCTCCGGTTCCTGCTCGCACGGGACGAGCATCACCTTGCCTTCCCGCATCTCGAAATGGGAATTCAGGGCCGGATGGCACTTGATCACTTTCAGGACGGCTTCCCGGACCTTCTCCGGATCCAGGGAGCCCGGAAGGGTCCAGATCTCCGGCAGGTTATAGACCGTCTCGGCCGGGGCCTTCATGCACTCGAAGTAGAGGCCTTCCTGCTGGAAGGTCAGCGGCTCCGGACCGGTCCCGTGCGAGGCGACACCCGCCCCGTGGGCGGCCTGCCCGGAAATCAGGGAGGTGAGGATCTCGTTCTCGATGCTCTGCAGGGTCGCCGTCTTGACGAACGTGTGCATGTCCACCGAGATGCCGTATTTCTTGTGCAGCTCCACGGCCAGCCGCAGGGCCGACAGGGAGGTCAGGCCGGCATAGACGAGCGGGTCCGTCAGGGAGAACCCGTCGATGTGCGCGGATTCCTTGATCAGCGCGGCGATGTCCTGCTCCAGGATATTGAGTGGCGCTTCCACCGCGGGTTTCTCCGCCTTGCGGACCTCGGGTTTCGGAAGAGCCTTCCGGTCTACTTTCTGATTGACATTCAGCGGGATGGCCTCAATCTGCATCGTCACGGAAGGGACCATGTACGGGGGCTTGCGCTCCAGGATGAACGCATTCAGGGCGTCGATATCCACGGTGGCGTCGCTGACGACATAAGCCGCCAGGAACTTACCGCCGCCCTCGCCTTTTTCGTCGAAGGCCTGGACCGTCACGTCCGAGATGCCGGGGTACTCCCGGATCACGCTCTCGACTTCCTTCAGCTCGATGCGGAAGCCCCGGATCTTGACCTGCATGTCCTTGCGGCCGATGAACTCGATGTCCCCGTCGGCGCGCCAGCGGACGATGTCGCCGGTCCGGTACATATGCTTGAACAGCGGATCGTCGGTATAGGGGTTGTCCACGAACACCTCGGCCGTCTTGTCCGGGCGGCCGAGATAGCCCTTGCCCACCTGCAGGCCGGAAACCAGCAGCTCGCCGGCGGCGCCCACCGGCATCCGCCAGCCGCCCTTGCCGGCGATGAAGGCGTGGACGCCCGGAAGCGGACGCCCGATCGGGACGTCGGGTTCCTGGACGGTCACGTGCTTGCTCACGACATAGGCCGTCGTCTCCGTAGGGCCGTAGCAGTTGTACATGCCGAACTTGGGCACGGGGAAGCTGGCCATCTTCTCGCCGCCGGTGTACAGGCCCTGCAGGGACTTGTTCTCCGGGAAGTTGATGGCGAACTGCGTGGCCACCTGCGTGGTCATCATCGAATGCGTGATGCCGTTCTGCTCGAAGTATTCGTTCAGGGCGAGGAGGTCCAGCCGGATCTCCTCCGGGATGATATACAGGGATGCGCCGGCCGCGAGCGCCGTGGAGAAATCGCTCATGTTGGCGTCGAATCCGAAACTGGCGTAGGCCGCGGTATGGGAATCCTGCGTGATGCTCAGGGATGCGTCATTGTTCCGGGCGAAGACAGAGATGTTCCGGTGGCAGAGCTGCACGCCCTTGGGGACACCGGTCGTTCCGCTGGTATAGAGCAGGATGAAAAGGTCATCCGGCGCGGGAGCGGGGACATTCGCCTTGCCCTCGGGCAAGGACTGGATCTGGTCTGTCGACAGGACCGGCCCCTCATAACCGCTGATGAGGCCTTCCAGGCCGGGATCGGCGATGAGCAGGGAGGCTCCCGCATCCTGGACCATGAAGGAGAGACGCTCGGTCGGATAGGACGGGTCCAGCGGCTCGTATGCGCAGCCGGCCTTCAGGACGCCGAGCGGGGCGACGACCATGAACTGGTTCCGGTTCAGGATGACGGACACCACCCCGCCGGGCTTCACGACCGAGGCGACGTAGGCGGCGAGCCGGTCCGTCAGCGCGTCCAGTTCCGCATAGGTGAGCGTCGTGTCGCGGAAGACGACGGCGGGATGGTCGGGATAACGGGCGACATTCTCGCGGAAAAGGTCCAAGAGGGTCACCTCCGGGTCACCGGGGAAGGGTTCCGGGTTGAAGGAATCGGTCTCGGCCACCTGCTTTTCCGTCGCGAAGGCAAGGTCACTTACCTTGTCGGCCTTTCCCATGGACAGGAGACAGGCCGAGAAACTGTCCGCAAACTGCTGCAGGATTCCCTCCGAATACTGGTCGGAGCGGTACCGGCAGGCCATCTGGAAGGAACCGTCCTTGGCGGCGTACAGGCGGAAAGCGAGGGCATCGTCCCCCACTTCGGCCTCCGGGTCGTCCGGCCCGTCGAAGGAGGCCGAGAAACCCGGTTCCAGGTCACGGACGCAGTCCTCGTAGGTATAGTCCCCGAAACGGGCTGCACCCTCGGCCTGTTCCTGCCGGTTCCGGACCAGTTCTTCCAGGGACTGTTCCGGGCTCCATTCCACCAGGACCGGCCGCTTGCCACCCCCCGTCGGGAAGAACGCCTTCGTATCGGCATTCCAGACCGAAACGGTGATGCCGAAAGCCGTCGTCAGCAGGATATCCGCTTCGCAGGAGAAACGCTTGCAAAGCACCTCCAAATCCTGGGTTCCAAATGCAATGGGGCACTCCATCCGCTTCATCTCGCCCGGTCCGGCGACATGCAGGTCGGGAATCAGGCGCGTATCTAAATCGGCGCAGGCCGAAAAATGCTCGACGAACCAGGTACGGGCCTCTTCCGGGCTCCCGGGGGCAGTTTCAGGAACAGACTTTTTCATGTGGTTCTAGAATTTACTTAACCTCAAATATAGCAAATGTTTCACAATCGGCCTATCTCGTGCGGGTTTTTTTCGTACCTTTGCACACAATCTTTTGATTATGGACAAGAAAAGTTATGCATTCGGCATGAGCCTGGCCGGCAACCTGCTCCAGAACGGAGTGCACGGGCTCAATTTCGACGATTTCGTGGCCGGTCTGAAGGCCATGCTCCAGGGCGAGAAACTCGCCATCTCGATGGAGGAGGCCGGTGAGGCACTCGAGCAGTTCTATAAGGAAATGGAGGAGGAGGCCACCGAGCGGGCCGCCGTCGCCGGCGCTGCCGCGAAGGAAGAAGGCGAGAAGTTCCTCGCCAAGGCCGCCCGTGACCCGGAAGTCCGTGCTACCGGCAGCGGTCTGATGTACAAGGTCCTGA
>JAEEGG010020438.1_pt1 | contig 13234 bp, 10 predicted proteins | sample 9134161 | NCBI WGS metagenome assembly JAEEGG01 (sample SAMN16246543, study PRJNA631951) | gut metagenome | biome: gut microbiome; feature: rumen; material: CR-attached | host: Bos | place: Iran: Karaj | collected 2018-10 | reverse complement strand
TGGAAGCCGAGGGCGATATGGAAAAGGCCGTCAAGCTCCTCCGCGAGAGAGGACTTGCCGTGGCCGCGAAGAAGGAGAGCCGCATAGCCGCCGAGGGCGTCGTAGACATCCTCAAGGCCGACGGAGTGTCCGCCGTCATCGAGGTCAACTCCGAGACCGACTTCGTCGCCAAGAACGCCGCGTTCAGAGAATTCGTAAAGGGCCTGCTCCGCACCGTCGTGGCAAAGCGCCCCGCCTCCGTCGAGGAGCTCATGGGCCTCAGTTATGACGGCACCGACGTCACCGTCGACGCCAAGCTCTCCGAGATGAGATTCACCATCGGCGAGAAGATCTCCGTCCGCCGCTTCGAGGTCCGCGAGGGCTACACCGGCACCTACGTGCACCACGACATCTCCACCGCCGTCATCGTGTGCCTCGACACCGATCCCGCCGCCGCCGAGAAGCCCGCCTTCGCGGCCCTGGCCAAGAACCTGGCCCTGCAGATCGCCGGCAACACCCCCGCTCCCTCTTACGTCTCCCGCAACGACGTCCCCGCCTCGGTCATCGAGGAGGAGAAGAACGTCCAGGTCGAGATCCTCAGGAAGGACGAGAAGAACGCCAACAAGCCCCAGAACATCCTTGAGAAGATCGTCATGGGCAGAATGGGCAAGTTCTACGAGAACGTCTGCCTGCTCGACCAGTCCTACATCCTCGACGACGACATGTCCGTATCCCAGTACATCGCCTCCGTCGAGAAGGAGCTCGGAGCCAAGATCACCGTCAAGGAGTTCGTGACCTTCAACAGGGGCGAGGGCCTCGAGAAGAGAGAGGACAACTTCGCGGACGAGATCGCGAAACTCACCTCGAAATAATCGGCCGCATACGGCCGTCAGGCCGCCGGGGCACGCCCCGGCGGCTTTTTTCGCGCCTTCCGCCCCGGGCTTTTTTGGTCAAAAAAGTATTTACAATTTGCCGGAAATAGTATAAAATATAATATGAATGAATATGTCCGGAGAAGTCCGGAGAAATGAGGTATCGCATGCCCGCTGAAGACTACAGGTACCGGAAGGTCATACTCAAGCTGTCGGGCGAGGCCCTGTCCGGCCGGGACGGGATCCTTGATTTCGGTCTTCTTGACCGCGTCGCCGCCACTCTCGTAAAACTGTCCGCCGACGGTGTAAGGATCGGCGTCGTCCTCGGCGCCGGAAACATCTGGCGCGGACGCAGCGGAGGCGCCATGGACCGCGTGACCGCCGACCGCATGGGCATGCTGGCCACCGTGATCAACTCCCTTGCCATGGCCGACGCCGTCATACGCGCCGGAGGCGGGGCCAGGGTCATGACCTCCACTCCCATGGAGCCCGCCGCCGAGTACTACAGGGCGGACAGGGCACGTGAGGCCATGGAGAACGGCGAAATCGCCGTGCTCGCGGGAGGTACCGGCAACCCGTACTTCTCCACGGACACCGCCGCCGTGCTCAGGGCCGCCGAGACCGGCGCGGACGCGCTGCTCCTCGCCAAGAACGTCGACGGCATCTACGACTCCGATCCCTCGTCCAACCCCGGCGCCCGCAGATACGACAGCCTCTCATACGCCGTCATACTCGAGAAGCGCCTCAGAGCCATAGACCTGTCCGCAGCGGCAATGGGGCTCGAATTCGGTCTCAGGTCCTTTGCCTTCAAACTCTCGGACCCCGAGGACATCGCAAGGGCCTGCATGGGCCGGTGCAAGGGCACTCTCATCACCCCCTGAGCCGCCGGCCGCCGTACCGGTCACGTCACAAAGATTATAACAAGCGGAGGATATAACAATGAAACTGGAAAACAAAGCCTACGAAGAAAAAATGCAGAAGTCGGTCTCCTCTTACGAGGACGCGCTCGCCCTCATAAGGGCCGGCAGAGCCAACCCCATGCTCGTGAACTCCGTCTCGTTCGAGTACTACGGGGCGCCCACTCCCATCAACACCATGGCCGACGTCAAGGCGTCCGACCCCAAGACCGTCACCATCGTGCCTTACGACCCCTCCACGCTCAAGGCCATGGAGAAGGCACTGCTCGCCTCCGACATCGGCATCACCCCCGCCAACGACGGCCGCTGCATAAGACTAGTCTTCCCGCAGCCGACCGAGGAGCGCCGCAGGGAGATCGCCAAGCAGATCCAGAAGATGGGCGAGGAGGCCAAGGTCGCGGTCCGCAACATCCGCCGCGACGCCAACGACAGGATCAAGAAGCTCAAAAAGGATTCCGAGATGACCGAGGACGAGCAGAAGGAGTCCGAGAAGAGCATCCAGGAGCTCACCGACAAATACGTCAAGATCATAGACGGCGTCACCTCCAAAAAGACCAAGGAGATAATGGAGCTCTGATATGGCCGGATCCGTACGGTCGGCGGCCTCCCGCGAGAACAGCGTCCGCCTGCTCTCGGACGGAAGGCTCCGCCACATAGCCTTCATCATGGACGGCAACGGAAGATGGGCCGAAAGGAGGGGCATGCCCCGCCGCTTCGGCCACAGTTACGGGGCCGCCGCCTTCAAGAAAGTCGTCAGGTACTGCGGCGACATCGGCATCACCTGCGTCACGGTGTACGCGTTCTCGACCGAGAACTGGCAGCGCCCCGAGGCCGAGGTCAGCTCCATTATGAAGCTACTCGTCGAGTACCTCGGCGAGTGCGAAAGGACCGCCGACAGGGACAGGCTCAAGGTCAGGTTCATCGGCGATCTCTCGCGCTTCGAGCCGGATGTCCGCGATCGGTTCACCGCTCTGGAGAAGCGCACCGCCGACCACGAGAGGGAACTGAACATAGCCATCAACTACGGCGGCCGCGACGAGATCGTCCACGCGGTGAACCGCCTGATCTCCGAGGGCAGGACCTCGGTGACCGAGGAGGACATCTCAGGTGCCCTGTACACGGCCGGCCTCCCCGACCCGGACCTCATAGTCCGCACCGCGGGGGAGTACCGCACGTCCAACTTTCTCATGTGGCAGTCCGCGTATTCCGAACTTTATTTCACCGACACGCTGTGGCCGGATATGACCGACCGCGACGTCGATCTTGCGGTGGAGGAATTCTACAGACGGAAAAGGCGCTTCGGAAGGGTCTGAGCGCCGGGTGCTTCATATGAAAACAAGGATCCTCGTATCCCTGGCAATGTGCGTCGTTTTCGTGCCCTTCCTTTTTCTGACGCGCACGGTCGCTTTCGTGATACTGGTCTCGGTCCTTTCGGCGCTGGCTCTCTTCGAGATGCTGCGCTGCCTCGGGGTCCACGGCTTCCCGGCGGTAAGCATACCGTCGGAGCTGTTCGCCGCGGCCCTGCCATTCGGGGCAAGGTATCTCGACAGGGCGCTCTTCTTTGAGATCGCCGTCCCCGCGTCGGCGCTGCTCGTCTTCTGGGTGTTCTGCGTCTTCACCTTCTCGCGCGACAGGATGAGCCTCGAACAGACCGGGGCGGCCGCCGCCATGACGCTTTACATCGCCGCGGGCTTCACCTTCCTGCTCATGCTGACGGACGTCGAGACCATCGGCCTGTATCTGCTCATTATGGTGCTCATAGCCTCGTGGATGACGGACACGTTCGCCTACTTCACGGGGATGCTCTTCGGGCGCCACAAGCTGATACCGGAGATAAGTCCCAAGAAGACCGTCGAGGGCGCCGTGGGCGGCACACTGTTCACCGTAGCCGCCTTCCTTGTATACGCCTTCGTGCTTCAGAGGTTCGCGGGGCTGTCGCCGTCCTATCCGGTCTTTGCCGTCGGCGGCCTGTTCGGCTCGCTGACATCGCAGGCCGGCGACCTCGTCATGTCCGCCGTCAAGCGCAAGCGGGGCATCAAGGATTACGGAAAGATCTTTCCCGGCCACGGGGGGATACTGGACCGCTTCGATTCCGTCCTTGCGGTCTCCGTGACGGCCTTCTTCTTCGAATCTCTCTTTGATTTCTTCAGAGTCTGATCCCGGCGCCGAGGCGCCGCAGGCCGGATCCCGGCCGGGCTCAGACCGCCCCGGAGGTCTCAGAACAGAATGTCCGGCAAAAAAATAATGATACTTGGCTCCACGGGCTCGGTCGGCCTTCAGGCGGCGGACGTCGCAGGTAGGTCGGGCTACAGCGTAACGGCCCTGTCGGCCAACTCCAATTCGGCCCTCATGGAGGAGCAGATCCGGCGCTTCGGACCGCAGGCCGCGGCCATGGCCGACCCTTCGGCCGCCGCCGACCTGCGGCTGAGGACCGCGGACCTTCCGGTCCGGGTCTATTCCGGTCCGGACGGGATACTCGAGATGATCGCCCGCGACACGGCAGACGTCGCGGTCAACGCCATAATAGGCACGGCCGGCCTCATGCCGACCCTGGCCGTCATCGACCGGGGCGGGGACCTTGCGCTGGCCAACAAGGAGTCGCTGGTGATCGCCGGCCGCGAGGTCATGGAAAGGGTCCGGGCCCGCCGGGTCCGCCTGACGCCGGTCGACAGCGAGCACTGCGCCATAGCCGAGTGCCTTCGCAGCGGCAGGCGCTCGGAGGTCGCCGAGCTCATCATAACGGCGTCCGGGGGCCCCTTCAGAGGGCGCAGGAAGGAAGAACTGGCCGATGTGACGGCCGCCGAGGCCCTTGCCCACCCGACGTGGAAGATGGGGGCCAGGATCACCGTCGACTCTGCCACGCTTATGAACAAGGGCTTCGAGATCATCGAGGCCTCCGTGCTCTTCGGGATCCCGGAGAGCGGGATCAGGGTCCTGGTCCATCCCCAGAGCATAGTCCACTCAATGGTGCGCTTCCGCGACAACAGCGTCATAGCCCAGCTCTCCGTACCCGACATGAGGCACTGCGTTCAGTACGCCGTCGAGGCCCCTGCGCGCAGGCCGGCTGTGGTGCCGGAGCTCGATCTGGCGGCCGCCGGGAGCCTCACTTTCGAGGAGCCCGACTGCGACACCTTCGTGCCGCTGAGGCTCGCCAGAGAGGCTCTGCGGGCCGGAGGCGCGGCCCCCGCGGTGCTGCACGCCGCGAACGAGGAGGCCGTCGACGCCTTCCTTGCCGGAAAGTGCACGTTCACCGGGATCTTCGGCGTCCTTTCCGCGGTGACGGAGGCGCTTGCCGATTCCGCCGGAGCGACGTCCCTTGAAGACATACTCGAATTCGACCGGGCGGCCAGAAAGCTTGCCGCCGGGCTGATCGAAAGATAATACCGGACGGCCCCAAAGCGCCCGTCCGACGAGATACCGCGCGCCTGCCCGGTCACGGGCACGTAAGGCGCGCCGACCGATGACATGGGAATACTGCAATTTTTACTGAACTTTCTTCTTACGCTTCTGCTGCTTGACATACTCGTTGTTATCCACGAAGGCGGGCATTTCGTTTTTGCCCGCCTTTCGGGGATAAAGGTGAACGAGTTCTCCGTCGGCATGGGGCCGCTCATCTTCCAGAAGGTGTCAAAAAAGAGCGGCATCTCCTTCTCGTTCCGCGCCCTGCCTATAGGCGGATACGTCGCCATGGAGGGCGAGGACGGCGAGTCTGAGAAAAACGACGCCTTCTGCAACCGTCCGCTGGCCGGGCGGATCGCCACCGTCCTTGCCGGGCCGGCAATGAACGTGCTGCTGGGCTTCCTGTGCATGTTCATTCTCGTCGCCGCGGGCCCCGTGCCCGTGTCCAACGTCGTGGCCGGCTTCCAGGAGGGCGCCGTAAGCTGCGAGCAGGGCCTGCAGACCGGCGACAGGATCGTCCGCGTAGGCGGTACCCGCGTCCACTCGGGCAACGAGCTCGTTTACGAGATAACCAACAAGGGCTACACCACGGTCGACCTGACCGTGGAAAGGGACGGGCAGACCGTCGAGCTGCGCATAGACTTCCCCAAGGACGAGGAAGAGGGAATCAGCTTCGGCAGCTACGACTTCATCATGTACGCCGACAGGAAGACGGTCGGGACGGTGTTTTATCACGCGTTCTGGAGGTCGTGCTCGACGGTCAAGATGATAATCGACTCGCTCGCGGACCTGGCCAGGGGCCGTTACGGTCTCGAGTCGGTCGCGGGTCCGGTCGGCATCGCAGGCACCGTCGGAGCGGCCGCGAGCAGCTCGTTCTCGAGCCTGTTCTACCTGTTCATAGTCATATCCATCAACCTCGGCATTATGAACCTGCTGCCTTTTCCCGCGCTCGACGGGGGCAGGCTGCTGCTGCTGATCATCGAGGGCGTCACCGGGAGAAGGGTCCCGAAGAAGGTCGAGGCCGCCATCAACGGCGCCGGCCTCATACTGCTCATGATCCTTGCCCTGCTCATAACCGCCAAGGACATATTCAAGCTCTTCGGGCAGGGCGGGGGAAGATGACAGAGACGGCCCGGGCCGTCTGACTATACCAGCAAACGGAGACAGCCAATGGAACGGAAGATAACGAAACAGGTATGCGTGGGCGGAGTGCCGGTGGGCGGAGGAGCCAGGATCCCGGTCCAGTCCATGACCAACACCGATACGCGCGACGCTGCGGCTACCGCCGCCCAGATCAGGCGCCTTGCCGAGGCGGGCTGCGACATCGTCCGCCTAACGGTCCCGGACGCCGAGGCGGCCGAGTCCTTCCGCGAGATCCGCCGGCTGGTGCCCGACGTCCCGCTCGTCGCGGACATTCATTTCGACTACAGACTGGCCGTCATGTGCGCCGATTACGGAGTCGACAAGATCCGCATCAATCCCGGCAACATAGGCAGCGAGGACGGAGTGCGGCAGGTCGCCGAGGCCTGCCTCGCCAGGCACATACCGGTGAGGATCGGCGTGAACGGCGGCTCGCTCGGGAAGCCTCTGCTCGCGAAGTACGGCTCGCCGACCCCGCAGGCGCTCTACGAGAGCGCAATGGGGCACATCGCGCTGCTCAACCGGTTCGGCTTCGACGACATAGTCATATCCGTCAAGTCTTCGTCCGTTACCGCGACCGCCGAGGCCTGCCGCTTCGTGTCCGAAAACTGCGAATACCCGCTGCACATCGGGGTCACCGAGGCCGGCACGCGCAGGATGGGAATAATCAAGAACGCCGCCGCCCTGGGGGCCCTCATAACCTCCGGCATAGGGGACACGGTCAGGGTGTCCCTTACCGACGACCCGGTCGAGGAGGTCTACGCGGCCCGCGACATACTGATGGCGCTCGGCTGCCCCGGACACACCGGCATGGACATAGTATCCTGCCCGACTTGCGGAAGGACCGGCATCGATCTGTGCTCGCTCGTCGCAGGCTTTGAGAAGGCAGTCAGGGACGAGGGGCTCGCATCGCTCGACATCAAGGTCGCCATAATGGGCTGCGTCGTCAACGGCCCCGGAGAGGCGCGCGAGGCCGACGTCGGCATAGCCGGAGGCAGGGGAGAGGCCCTGCTGTTCGCCAAGGGCGAGATAATAAGGAAGGTGCCCGAGGACGGCATCACTGCCGCCCTCATAGACTATATAAAGGACAATTTCGTGAAATGAAGCCGCTGAAGGAGCTCTTTTCCCAATACAGGCCGGATGCGGCGTCGCTGGAATTCCTCGAGGATTCCGGCGATTATTCCGTCGCGCGCTCAAAGAAGAACGCCGACAGGTACGAGATAACCGTATATCCGTCCAGGGTGTGGAGCAAGGAGCTCATAGGTGCCGTCGAGGACGGCCTCAACCGCGCTTACGGAGGCCGCTATCCCGTCCGTTTCCGCACCGTCTACGGGCCGGGTCTGTTCGGACCCGCCTGCTTCGACGGCGCGGTGGCCGAAGCCGTACGGAGGGGCCTTATCCCGCCCGGTTTTCTCGGGGACTGCAGCTTCGACTTCGACGGCTCCGTGCTGGACATCACCGCGAATGTCGGCGGCGGAGGACTCGATTTCCTCTCCGCCAACAAAGCGGCCGAGGCCGTGGCGGCGGTCATAGCCGACGAGTTCTCCGTTCAGATCCCGGTCCGCATCACCGGCCGCCGGGACTACGTCCCGTACGGCGAGAGCGCCGAGATGAAGGAGTTCTATTCGGAACTCGACCGTAAATGCCGCGAGGCGCTCGATACATACGAGAGCGATCCCGCCCCCGCCGCCCGGGCGGACGACCGCTCCGGCGACGCCGCTCCGGCTCTCAGGCGGGTACGTTCGGTGTTCGACGAGGACGCAGTCGCTCAGGTCTCGGACGGCATCTGCTCCATAGGAAGGACCTCGTTCGACATTTCCTCCCCGGAGCTCCTTTACGGCCCCGACTTCGACATCGAGCCCGTGTCTGTGGCCTCTGTCGCCGGCCCGGCCAGAAACGTCGTGTTCACGGGGACGCTGACCGACATCCGCAGCGACAGCCGCAACAAACAGACCTTCCTTGTCAGCGGCGCCCTGTTCGACGGCAACGCCACCGTGGCGCTCAGGTTCTCACAGTGCACGGAGGAGCAGGCCGCCGAGATCACCGGCAAGCTCTCCGCCGGCATGACCGTGGCGGCGCTCGGCGACGTCCGCACGGATACCAAGTCCGGCGAGCTTTATTTCTCGCCGCGGTCCTTCGCAAAGATCTCCCGCCTGCCGAGGCGCGATACCGCGGAGCAAAAGCGCGTCGAGCTCCACCTTCACACGTCCATGTCAGCCATGGATGCGATACCCGCCGTGTCCGACGTCATCGCCAGGGCCATGGACTGGGGCCACGGGGCGGTAGCCATTACGGATCACGGCAACGTCCAGGCCTTCCCGGACGCGATGATATATCTCGACAAGTATTATGCAAAGCACCCCGAGGTGCCCGAGGAGGAGCGGTTCAAGCCCATCTACGGCATGGAGGCGTATTTCGTAAAGGACACCGCCGTGCCGCTCAGGGGCAGGGCGGATCCCGACTTCGACGCCCCGGCCGTGGTGTTTGACCTCGAGACCACCGGCCTGTCGGCCTCCGACAGCCGGATCATAGAGATCGGAGCCGTCAGGCTCGAGCACGGCGAAGTCACCGGCCGCTTCTCGACCTACGTGGATCCCGGAGTGCCGATCCCGAAAGAGATCACTGCCATCACGTCCATAAAGGACTCCGACGTCGCGGGCGCGCCGTCCGCGGCAGAGGCCGTACCGCAGTTCCTCGACTTCTGCTCGGGAGCGCTTCTCGTTGCCCACAACGCGGATTTCGACGTCGGCTTCATCCGCACGGCCGCCGAGGAGCTCGGACTGACGTTCGACCGCCCGTATCTCGACACGCTGGCCCTGTCGAGGTTCCTCAATCCCGACCTCGCACGCCACAGGCTGGACAACGTAGCAAAGTATTACGGGCTCGGCGACTTCCGCCATCACCGCGCCGTCGACGACGCCGAGATCCTCTCCCGCATCTACCTTTGCATGATAGAGAAGATGCGCGAGTTCGATATAAAGGACCTTGCCGCCATGGAGCGCGAGATCTCCACAAAGTCGGATCCGCTCAAGCTGAACTCCTATCATATGATAATACTCGTGAAGAACGCGACGGGGCTGAAGAACCTGTACAGGCTCATCTCCGAGAGCTATCTGCGGTATTACTACAGGAACCCGAGGATACCTAAGACCCTGCTCGACAGATACCGCGAGGGCCTGATCATCGGCTCCGCCTGCTCGATGGGCGAGCTCTACACCGCCATTATCGAGAACAGATCCGAGGCCGAGATCGAGGAGATCGCGTCGTATTACGACTACCTCGAGATCCAGCCGATATCGAACGACATGTACATGGTCGGCGAGAACAAGGTCGAGAGCGAGGAGACCCTCCGCGACGTCACGAGGCGCATCGTGGCGCTGGCCGATAAGCTCGGCAAGCCCTGCGTCGCGACCTCCGACGCCCACTTCCTGGACCCCGACGACGAGATCTACCGCCGCATACTGCAGGCCGGCATGAAGTTCCGAAACGCGGACACGCCCATGCCCCTGTACTTCCACACGACGGACGAGATGCTCCGAGAGTTCGACTTCCTGGGGCCTGAGAAGGCTTACGAGGTGGTCGTCGTGAATCCGAACCGCATAGCAGAGTCGGTGGGCCGCGTCAGGCCCATACCTGCCGGCAACTACCCCCCCAACCTCGAGGGGGCCGAGGAGGAGCTCACCGAGAGCTGCCACAGGCGCGCCCGAGAGCTGTACGGGGACTATCTCCCCGCGGTCGTGAAGAACCGCCTCGACGTCGAACTCGGCTCGATAATCAGCCACGGCTTCGCCGTGCTTTACGTAATAGCCGCGCGCCTTGTCAGCTTCAGCGAGTCCCAGGGGTATCTGGTCGGCTCCAGGGGCTCGGTCGGCTCGTCGTTCGTCGCGGCCATGGGCGGCATCTCCGAGGTCAACGCCCTGCCGCCGCACTATTACTGTCCGTCATGCAAGTTCAGCGACTTTTCCAATCCGTGGGACGCCGGCTCGGGCTTCGACTTCCCGGACGCCGTCTGTCCCGTGTGCGGGGCAAAACTACTTGCCGACGGCCAGGACATCCCGTTCGAGACCTTCCTCGGCTTCCACGGCGAGAAGTCGCCTGATATCGACCTCAACTTCAGCGGCGACGTCCAGGGCAGCGTGCACAGGTTCACCGAGGAGCTGTTCGGCTCCGAGAACGTCTTCAAGGCCGGCACGGTCTCGACGCTCGCCGACAAGACCGCGTACGGCTTCGTAATGAAGTACTACGAGAACCGCGGCGTCATGCCCCCCAGGGCCGAGATCGACCGCATCGTCGGCCGGTGCATGGGAGTCAAGCGCACTACGGGCCAGCATCCGGGCGGCATCATAGTCGTCCCGCGCGACCGCGACGTATACGACTTCACCCCCGTCCAGCGCCCGGCCGACGATCCAAGGTCCGACATCGTCACCACGCACTTCGCCTTCTCCTATCTGCACGACACGATACTGAAGCTCGACGAGCTCGGCCACGATGTGCCTACAAAGTACAAGTATCTCGAGAAGTACAGCGGGGTGCCGGTCCTCGACGTCGCCATGAACGACCGCTCGGTATACGAGCTGTTCTACTCGACCGAGTCCATAGGCATTCCCCAGATGGATACCGATGACCACAGGACGCGCATGCTGGGCCTCTCCGTCGGTACCCTCGGCATTCCCGAGATGGGGACGAGCTTCATCCAGCAGGTCCTTATGGACGCGAAGCCGCGAAACTTTGCCGACCTGATCCAGGTGTCGGGCCTGACGCACGGCACCGACGTCTGGCTGGGAAACGCCCAGGACCTGATAAAGCAGGGGATCTGCGACATCGGCCACGTCGTGGGCACCAGGGACGGCATAATGCTCGACCTCATCCGCTACGGGGTCGAGAAGTCCATGGCCTTCAAGATCATGGAGAAGGTCCGCAAGAACAAGAAGGGGGAGCGGCTCCCGGCCGAGATGCTCGACGCCATGCGCGAGGCCTCTGTCCCCGAGTGGTACATAGGCTCTCTGCAGAAGATCAAGTACATGTTCCCGAAGGCCCACGCGGCCGCCTACATCATGTCCGCCATACGCCTTGGCTGGTACAAGGTCCACCGCCCGGTGGCCTTCTACTGCGCGATCCTTACGGTCGCCCCGGACGGCTTCGACGGCGAGATCGTCGGCGCCGGCAGGAGCGTGATCGAGAACAACCTGATCCGCATCGACCGCCTGGGCAAGGAGGCCACCCAGCACGACGAGAAGATGGTTTTTGCCCTTCAGTTCTCGAACGAGGCCATGCTGAGAGGCATCCGCTTCCTGCCGGTCAGCCTTACGAAGTCCTCCGCTTACGAGTTCCTGCCCGAGGGCGACTCCGCCATCCGCATGCCCTTCATAGCCCTGTCCGGCATCGGCCTCGCGGCCGCGCAGAGCATAGTCGAAGCAAGGAGCCGCGAGCCCTTCTTCTCGGTCGACGATCTGCGGGAGCGCTCCAAGGTATCCAAGGCGGTGATCGAGACGCTCAGGGCAAACGGGGCTCTCGAGGGCCTCAGCGAATCCGATCAGCTTTCCGTGTTCGACATGATCTGAAAAATGAACGAACCGGGGCTGTTAAATAGTCTCTAAAAAAAGAAACGTTACTCATAGAAGGCCGGTCCTCATAAAGATAATGAGAACCGGCCGACAGGAGCCAAGGCAAATTGCACATTGTAATTGAGGTTTAGTAACACTTCAAAAGATCTTATTAATCGGAATAAAAAAACACAGTAATTTCGAGTTTTCAACAAAGCTTGAAACAATCATATTCCAAATCGACTCTTGACATAGCCAGTTTTTTTTCAAATATAATAATCATATTGTACGAGGTACCGTTATGTCAACAACACGTCGTTTTTCCTTCGGTATAAAGAGTCTGTCCGTCATCCTCTCGGTGCTGACGGTTCTTGTTTCTCTGCCGTTGACAGTATTTGCAAGTAACATCAGGAACCTCGTGAATAAGAATAATGAACCGGACCGCTCCGTGGGAGAGTCCGGCGTTTTTTCTTCATATACGCTTGTCGAACTTGAAGACGAAAGAGATCAGTATACAAAAGTGATCCGGGACTCGAACGGCAAGATTACGGTCGCCGAATACGGAATGCCCGTTCACATACAGAATTCCGAAGGAAAATGGGAGGACGTAGACAATACTCTTTCGGATAAGGGAGATCACTATCTTACAGGAAATACGGATATAAGCATAGCGAAAGAGATATGTAACGGTTCGGACGTCTTCTCTCTGGATAACGGCAGAATTACGGTAACCGGGCGGATTCAAGAAGAAGTGAATTCATTAATAAAATCGTTTTTATCGGGCAATACTAATCCGGGATTAGGAACCAAACACCTAATAAATGATATATACTATTTAAGAGGGAGAAATGGTGCTCGAGTTTTTTTCCGAATGGTAGATAATACTATGGAGATTCTTGGAAAAGCTTATAAAGGAAATGAGCAAAAAGTAATTGATCTCGTAAAGAAGGTGTTTGGATAATCATGAAGTATTACTTCATTCTGCCAACATCTCTCAAAGAGATTGACAAAAAGGATGATAATATTGATGTATGTGTGGAAACATCAGATGGAAAAAATTACACATTTGTTATTGCTACTGAAAAAAACATAATAAAGCATCCCGGATTAAGAGCAATTATTGTAAAAAAAATCACATATAAGACTATAACAAAAGCAATAAAGAGAATAATGAAACTTGAGAGAAGGATTATTGACTATTATGGATCAAATGATGACAATCAATGACTATTTGGTAAAGTCTGTATAATGGTGTAAATTCAAGGAAAAAGAATGAGCCAAAGCTCAACCTTCTGGTATAATGTTAATCGCCCAACCAACATAACACCGAGGAGGAAGAACCAATGGCTCAACTCAATATTACACTGAATCGGGAAGAAATTCA
>JAEEGG010020435.1_pt1 | contig 13236 bp, 5 predicted proteins | sample 9134161 | NCBI WGS metagenome assembly JAEEGG01 (sample SAMN16246543, study PRJNA631951) | gut metagenome | biome: gut microbiome; feature: rumen; material: CR-attached | host: Bos | place: Iran: Karaj | collected 2018-10 | reverse complement strand
CAGCGTTATATACGCGCTCCGGACGCAGGTCGAACACACGCACACCCACCTTCAGCTGTTCGTCGATGGTCAGGTCCTGGGTCTTGGCAGTGCTTTCCGATATCAGCTGTGCCAGATGCCAGCCCTCGGCGGTGCAGGCATCGTGGGTGCCAGGTAGCGAGAGGTCGGCCACCATGCGGTTGTCGGCCAGCGGGGCCATCCAGCGGCTGTGATCCACATTGGGCTTGTAGGCATCGACGTAGCTGATGTCTATCAGGTCATCAGAGCCGCTGGTATCAGGCTCCGGTCCCTTCCATATTAACAAAGTCTCTGTCATCTTTTCTGTAGGCGGCTCCATCGTTATCGGATGCCCATTGATACCCTCGCCCGACAACTTGCCATTGTCATAGCGCATCTTGAGGGTGCTGCCTTGGGGGAATTCGTCCCACCACCGTGTCCCGCTTATCATGACCTCCACATCGCCTGTGCCAAGCGTCTTGCCCTCCACCTTCGGAGTTTCCTGGGTTGAAGTGTAGGTGGTTCTCACGAACTGGCGCCCTATAGGTACCGACTTGTCTTCACCAAAGTAAAAGCGGTATACGCTACCTGCTTTATCCGAGAAAGAGTAGTAGTCTGCCACATGCGAGTACTGGAAGGTTACTTTTCCTGCGGTAAAGACGCCATCTGCCGTTACCGTTCCCGTTTCGTCATACTCGGCAAACCAATTGGTGTCAGTCAGTTGCTCGGCCAGCGTATGGGGTTCTGCTGGTACAGGATTGTCCTCAATGCTGCTGCACGAGGCTAGCGACAGTCCCATGACCATCGCCACGAGGCAGGCGATGATGCTGCCCATCCCCCTGCCAATGTTAAATTTGTAATTCATCGTTCTCATTACGTAATCTTCAATTTTTCAATTCTTCAATTTTTCATCACCAAAGCCCGAACGTGACGGACAGCATCCAGAGGACGCAGGTCTTGATGTGATCAGAGAACTCCTTTGTAGGCTCCTTCAGCGTGGCCTTGTCGGGGAAGGCAGCCATCACGGCCTCCGAGTTGGCGTAACTGACGTAGGTGTCGGCCTTGCCGTGGTAGAGGTGGATGGGGTGGATAGGTGTCCAGCCCTTGGTCAGGTCGTTCTTCTCGAAGCACTGGAAGAGGGCCTTGCACTTCTCCGACTCCATGTCACACACCTCGGGGTTCAGGATGTCGGTCATGTAGATTTGCTCGCCCGGCTTGATGCCCGTCTCGCCCGTGTGTGGGAACATCTTGAAGATCTCGCCGTTGATGTAGCCCGACTGGAACTCCTTGCTGCTGATCATCAGGTCGATGTCCTGCTTGTGCTGCAGGTAGGTCTCGCTGTAGAAGTCCTCCTCCTTCCACTTACCCAGGATGTCGGGATATGCGGCGAACATGGCCTTCAGCGTCAGTGGCAGCACGATGGGATAGTCGAGCACCTTCTGCTCGAAGTATTTCTCGAAGGTGATTTTGGGGCTGTAGGGTCCAGAGGCACAGTAGCTGTACTGGAAGCGCCAGCGGCTGGCGAAGTCCTCGTGGGTGTCGAGCCACTTGTGGATGGCGAGTGCGTTGCCGCCGCCCTGCGAAGCGCCTATCACGTAGAACTTCCAGTCGGGGTGGAGCGGATAGCCGCACTTGTCGGCGAACACCTTGTAGCCGGCCTTCAGCGCGTCGATGCAGTTCCGGGCGCAGAGGTCGTGGTTGATGTAGGGGTGTACGCGGTCCTTGGTCACGCCGTAGCCGATGTAGTCGGGCAGTATGAGCACGCGGTCGCCCTGCAGCATCAGCGTCTCGGCCGATCCGCCTAAGGTGGGAGCCTCCAGGTCGTCGGCGATGGTGGAGTGGGCGCAGAGCACGAGGTCGCACGGGCGGAACTCGAAGTAGTGCTTGCCGGCTCCCATGTTCACGCCCCAGCAGACGCGCGAGGAGAGGGTGACGGGGTTGCCCTGCTCATCGACGCTCTCATAGGTATAGTCGATATAGCGGAAACCCGAGGGTATCCATGCCACCTTGGGGTCGGCCACGGAGCGGGTCGCAGCGGCGGCGCGGGCCGTGGCGGTCTTGAGGCGGACCGGCTTTTCTGCCTCGTCCCTCATCTTCTGGAGTTCTGCCTCGATGTCGTGGTCCTTCATCACGGCACCATAGACGTTCGACAGGATATCGAACTTCCACATGGCGGTGTCCTTGATGATCTCGTACTTCACGTCGGCCACGTCCTCAGCCAGGTCTCTGGTGCTCTCGTCGCTGCCGGTGTGCCTTACTTCCTCGGCATAGAGGGAGATAATCTTCTCCATCTGCTCTGTGGCAGGCGTCAGTTGATAGTCGTTCCCGTTGTCCGTACCGGTGATGCTGCCGTCGTTGTAACGAAGTTGCCATTCAGTGGGAACGTCGTAGTAGTACTTCTGATGCTTGATCTTGACGGCGATGGTGCCGTCGGCAGCAGAGGTGTAGTTGATTTCACCGTATGCATTATTACCTGACTCGTTGTCTATCTCACCATAGGACCATACGGGTGCGCCTTCATCGTCGAGATAGATTTTCTGCCACATTCCCGTACCGTCGTTGGACAGGCGATAGGCGATGATTGCGGCAGCGTATTCCAGACTGCCGTCGTTCAGGGTGCCTTCTCCGATAGAGAATCCCCACCACAGGCCCTCGATGGTCTCGGCCAGCGGGCCGGGGCCGTCGGGAGTCGCGGGGGTCACCGCATTGTCGTCATTGCTGCTGCACGATGTCAGCACGCTTGCGCCGCAGATGGTCAGGATGGCGGCGAGCATCCATAGATTAAACTTCTTCATTGTCTCTTTCTTTATTTAATCGTCGCCTTCATATACGAGTTGTATCTCTCCGAGATGTATATCATCGCCTTTCCAAAGTTTGCTTATCTCGATACGGTAGCAGTTATACCAGTCTCTGAACATGGTAGGTATGTCGATGACATATTTAGTCGTCGGAGTCGTGGGTAAATCCAAAAAATCATTAGAATAGATACCGACCCAGTCGTCGCATTTATAGGTCTTTGAATGGTCGGTCGGGGTGCCTCTCTTGGCATACACACAGATGCTTCTGGGACGCCCCCAAGGTGCATCCAAACCGGTCCACAGCACGAGTTGTTTCGGCTTGGCGGACATGTGCGTGTGGAATTCTATAAACCAGGTGGGGATGGTATTATCGCTGGATACTCCCCAATTGTCAACATTCGGAATAAGGAAGTCAGTCTGATAGGCTTTCCATTCTGTATTTACGTCACCGTCGATGGCACGGTAGAATGATTCGGGCTCATCATCATATATAATAGCATCCCCAAATGATTTGAGACCATAGGATGTCGGTGTACCGCCATCGGCCACGAACGTTCTGGCACACCAATTATAGAGGTTGAAGATGTGCTCCTGCTGGTATTTGTACAGTTCTTCATCGTAATATATGCCGCGGTGATTTTGCACATATTCGTACTCCTTGTAGAGATCGCTGGGATCCACATACTTGTAATCGGGCAGATAGGAACGGGTGAAGACGAACGGCGTGGGCTTGCTCTTGAGTTTCAGGATCATCGTCACGGTGACTTCGTAGGGCGGCATCCACATCTCTGCGTCGTAATACCTCTTGGTGTCTGAACTCTTGTACGTCTCGTTGTCGCCGCAGAGCGCCATCGGCTCGATGAGGTATTCGCTGTCGCCACGGCCCACGAGTCCCCACTTGCGGCCGTCGTAGTTCTCCGCGTCGAACGTGGCGCCCGTCTTCCATTTGTCGGTATTGCTGTAGTCATATTGTCCACCGTGATGGGATTCCAGCGCATCGAAGGGCACCTCGGTCAGCGGACGGTTGTGGTAGTTCCACGCGTTGCTCACCTTGTATTTGCTCGAAGCCAGGCCCTGGGCGGTGCGGTATTTTTCCGTGCTTCCGAACTTCACGCCCTTGCGCACGCCGCATACGGCAAAGGTCTTCACGTATTCGATGTCATTCTCCGGGAACACATTGTGGTTTATGTTCACCTGGATATTGCTGGGTTCGAAGAAGCAGATGCGGCCGCGGTAGGGCTTCTCCTCCTTGGTGTCGTAATTCTGGTTAGCCCACAAATAGGGCTGTCCGCCGAACGGGCTCGGCATCTTTTCCGGATAGAGGATATAGTGAAACCTCTCTTCTGAACCGATGTCCAGCCTTCTCCAGTCGACGTAGGTATTGGTGTAGCATACCACGGGGGCTTTCTGCAGGTTCCATACGCCCTCGCCGAAGCCGGTGCCGTCGAAGTCGAAGTACTTCATCGGTATCTGCGGGTCGGCCAGGCCCGTTATGACGGCCTGCTCGGTGCTCGTTCCTTTCATGTCGATCCTTGTCTCCAGTTTCAGGTTCGCCTCGCCCTGGTAGCCGTTGAAGCCCGACTCCTTCTGGCCGTAGTCTATGCCTACGAAGTCGCATCCCGCCTTGGCCGCGTCGACCACGCCCTTCACGCCGTCGAAGATGTCGCCCTTGGTAAACTTCGTGTAGGTATCCGTGATATTGCTTACGAGTTCCTTAAGGTCGCCGGCCTTGCTGAGCAGCGACTCTATCGGGCCGAAGACGCCGCTCTCCGAGTTGACGCTGCACTGCTTCATGTCGATGCTGCCGGTGATGCTGCCCGTCTGACTGCCAATCAGTTCGATAACCGACTTGGTGGTGGCACGGGTGATGAGTTGCAGGGGGGAGCCGTCGGCGGTGAACGTCTTTTGGCGATAGAGCGAGAGGTCGATGTCGATGGCCTGCCAACCCGGCTTGGGCTGCACCTGGCCCAGGGCGTCGGGAGCGGCGCAGTACGGGGTGATATACTGCGACCAGTAGTCGCCATTAGTGACATCTACGCCGATGGACTTGGGGTTGCTGATAGACCTTTCGTATGGCACGGGATACATGAAGGGCGAATGCTCGGCCAGGGCCGAAGGCATCAGCACCTGGAAGTGGTAGCCGCTGGCATTGTTGGTCTTGATGTGCTCGGGGATGTAGTAGAACATGCGCAGTTTGCCCGAGTACTTGTTGTAGAGCGCAATGTAGTTGGCGTCGGAGGGGTAGCGGCGTCCGCAGTACACCATCACGAGGTTCCATCCGTTCTCCGGGGTCATGCCTTTGCAGAAATTGACAGGCAGCGAGGCGTATGTTCCGCCGTTGGCCCAGGGCAGGGGCACCTCGTAGTAGTTAGAGCCGCCGCGCGAGTCGAGGATCTTGTGGGTGACGCGGGTCTCGTCGGTCGTGTAGCAGTAGATGGTCGTCTTCTTGTGCCAGTTGTCCTTCGTAATTCTCCCCGGAACCAGCCAGTCGAGGTTGATGTTGTAGTCCGCCATGCCGGGATCGCCGTAGCCGCCGCCCTGTCCCCACAGATGATTCAGGTAGTCGGTCATCGTTTCGTCGGCGGCTGTCAGGCTGATTTCCTGGCCGTTCTGTCCGCTGGCGGTGATGCTCCCGTTGTCATAGTGGAGCGTGGCGCGTGTCGGCGCATTCTCCCTCCAAGGCCATGAGTTCGCCTTGAAAGTCAGCCTGATGTCGCCACTGACTCCCGCTGCCGACTTGTCCTTTGTCGATGTGTAGTCGAGGAAGATGGTGTTGAAGGCCGAGGGCTCCTTGTCGCCGCTGGCGTAGTAGTAGCGTATCAAAGTACCGTGCGGCACGGGGTCCTGGCTCCCGAAGTAGTAGTGGTCCGTCACCTGAGTGTAGTCGATGGTGGTTTCCGTCGTCTTGCTGTCCCTCAGCCACGCCTTGGTCGTGCCCGTGGCGCTGTAGGTGGAATACCAGTCTCCAGTCAGCAGTTCCTCCAGCGGGTTCTGGTCCGTCGGCGTCACCACCGGGTTGTCATACTCGCTGCACGAGGTCAGCGTCGTCATTGTGCCGCAGATGGTCAGGATGGCGGCCAGCATCCAAAGATTATACTTCTTCATTTTAGTTGACGATTACTATATATATATAATAATGTGTAATGGCGAGCTTATTTTTCTATGAGCAGCACGGTATTGAGGTCGTCAGTCCTACTGTTGTACAACAGATCATTCATCTGGTTTTTGTCAGAGAGCATGCTCTTTAGTCCCGTGGAAATCTGTGTGTCGAACACGGTTCCGGCGAGCGACTTGATGAAACTGGTGGTAATGTCATGCTGGCCGACAGCTTGTGACCGGTCGTGCAGCAGCTGCTGCAAGTCGGTTCTCAGCTTTTCTACCAGTGTTGCCGCCTCGGGGTGTTGCCACTCGTTGCCCTCGTTGTGAATCATAAACATCGTACACAGGTCGTCGCCGAGGTATTCGCTGATAAGCATCGTCAGCTCATGCGCATTTTCCGGGAGGAAATCTTTATTCAAACCCAGCAGGGTCAAATAGCCCTTCTGCTGGTATGACTTAATGTCGTCCCATGCATAGTCGATGTGCCACTCCAGTCCGCCGCTGATGTTGTCGTAGAGACGCTTGTAGCATGTTCCCTGCACATCAGCCAGCTGGGGTATCGACTTAATATATTCCGTGGCGATCTCCCAGCGGGTGAAGTCGTTGCTCACCCTGATGGTGCGCCAGGGGTTGGGATAGGAGATGGTGGATCCCGTAGCCACGTCGACGATACTGTCATTCTTCACCTTCAGGGCGTCGTAGTAATGGTAGGCGGCAATATCCTGCAGGTGGGTATGTCCGGTGAAGGCCAGGTGTACGCCGTGCCTACCCATCTTTTCACTGATGCTCTGGTAGTCCTCAATGATGTATTCTGACTGTATGGAGCCCTGGGCATCATGGTGCTGCACGATGTTGTGGTGCTCCACCAGCACTACCTGCTTGCCTTTTGCGCGTGCCTTGTCGGCCTCGTCGAGTGCCCAGTTCAGCGTAGCCGGGCGTATGCGGCCAGCGGTCTGGTTGTAGTCTTTCTCGGCTCCTTTCTCCTTGAAGAGGTTGTTCTCATACATATTCGTGTCGAGGCAAAGCAGCACCAGTCCCTCCAGGGGTTCGCAGACGAACGACAGCGAGGCAGGGTCGGTAGCGTAGGCCTGGTTATAGCCGAAGTCGGCATAAATCTGCTTGAACATCTCTGGCGAGGTGCGCTCTGCCGAGCGTTTCTCGTCGCCGTTGAAGTAATAGCCCTCCGGATTGTCGATGTCGTGATTGCCAGGCACCAGTATCACCGGTATTCCTGCTGTGCGCAGACGGGTGAGGATGCTCGCCACCAGCTGGTGGCTCACCAGTTCGCCGTCTTTGGTCAGGTCGCCAGGTATGATGACGAGGTCAGGCTTGCGCTTTATGGCTTCGTCGACAAGTGATTCCAGCACTTCGGCACTGTATTCCAGCAGCTTGGGGTCAAAATTCAGATAGCTGCTGTAGGCCGACCCCTCGCGTTCGAGCAGCTGCGGCGACATCACGTGGATGTCGCTAATCAGGAAGATGGTCTTGTAGCCCGTATTGGCATTTCCGCCATCATCGGGTGTCGGCGTGGTCTGAACTTCATCCTTGCTGTCGCTGCACGAGGTGAGCGTAGTGGTGAGGCCGCAGAGTGTCAGAATGGCGGCCAGCATCCATAGATTTAACTTTCTCATAGTTTCATTTATTTAATATTATATTGTTCAATGTTCACCGTAGATAATAAATTCGCTGGGGTTAGCCGTCGTGAGGTTGCCGAAGTGGTTGGCATTGACTATCCGGGCGTGCGAGGCGATGGTGTGCTGGGCCAGATAGAGGAACAGGTCGTGGTAGTTGGTGGCAGGATTGTCGTTGAGGCAGTTGTAGAAGTTCAGCGAGAATCGGTCGCAGAGGTAACCATCCGTTGCACTCCAGTTGTCGGCCCACGACTGCTCGTAGCTGTTGGCACCGCTGATGCCCAAGGCTCCGTTGATGCCGCCCAGTGCGCTGATGACACTCTCGCCGTAGCACGGCTCTGCCACCACCAGCAGCTTGCGGCAGGTGGGGGCGTCGCTGCTGAGCATGGTCTGGGCGGTGTGCTGCATCAGCTCATAGGTGAACCCGTTGAAAAAGGCATCGTCGCGCCATAAAAACGCATTTGAACTACCATGTCCGCTCCAGAAGAATAGCACGTTCTGTCCGGCATTGCGAGGCAGCACCGTGGGGGTGTGGCTGGTCTGGATGCCTAAGAGGATGTTGCTGATGTCGGCGGCGCTCAGGTCGGCATTGTCGTAGTCGATGTCGGCGGCGGGCAGCTGGTCGGTGCCGCCCATCAGGTCGGGCCCGTTGTCGTCAGCACGTATGACGTAGTTCTTGGCTTGGGCGATGGCCTTGTCGACGATGAGGATGATGTGGTCGTCAGGGAATCCGCCCTTGCGCAACAGCTGGTACATCATCATCACGTCGCCCATGTGGCGCACGTTTTTCGGCTCATAGCTGCCCTGCACGAGCACGGCATACTGGTCGGAGAGCGCGGGGTAGGTGATGTCAGCGCCCTGGCCCGACTGGCTGGCGAAGTCGGCCTCGGCCTGTTCCTGGTTGTAGAGGTATTTCCACGCCTGCAGATTGTTGGTGAGTCGCTGGCTGCCGCTATCGTCGAAGAAGCCCAGCGAGACGTAGTTGCCACCCTGCGTATTATCATACTTGCGAATCTGCCATTGCATGTAGGTGGTATGCGACGAGGGGGCGTACGATTCCGCGTCGAAGGCAATGTCGCCAGCGGCTCCACGGAAGGCAGGCAGGCGGCCGTCCTCCATGCTCTTGAGGTAGCTGGCCATCTCGATGTCGTCCCACACGGCAGGGTCCAGATTGCCGCCGTTGCCCTTGGTAATGGCGACGATGGCATCGTTGATGCTGCCCACCGTGGGATAGTGCGCCTGGTAGCAGGCGGCAAAGGCGGCCAGCAGCAGTCCGTCGTAGAGCTTACTCTCGGCAAAGGTGGGGCGATAGGTAAAGCGCCGTCTGTAGCTCTCCTCGAAGCCCGTGGTGGGGTCGGAGTATGGCGAGAAACCGACGAGGTTGTTTAGCACATATCTCTCATTGTCATTAAAGGCATTGAGCTCCTGTTGGCTGATGTTAGGAACGGCGAAAAAGGTGTTCGTGGCAATGAGTGCGGTCTGATAATAGCTATCGTAGGCATCAAAGAAGTCTGGGTCGTCTATGTCAAACGATTCGGCTACCCGCTGGCGGAGCAGCACCATTAAATCGTGTAGCTGCTGAAGGCTCTCCACCACACAGAACATGGCGTTCCCGTTATATTGATTGAACCCTCTGTCTTTGATGATTGTTACCATCGCTGAGGCCAGTTCGTCGTTGCTCTTGTACTGCGTGTTGCCCAGCAGATTGATGCCATAGTTCTCAGCGAAGAAGGGTGCCCAGTATTCGAAAGTTTGCCCATAGGTGCTGGCAGGCGAGAAGAAGTAGCACGATTTGTTTTCGATAGAGGGCAAGATGTCATCCCAGTAATGGCTGAAGGTGGCAAACGAACTCATGATGGTCTCTGCGAACGTGGCATCGTTCTCGGTAAGTGCCCACAGGAAGGGGGCGTCAGCCTCGTAGCTTTTCGCTTTCTTCACAGCATATCGGCGCAGAATCTCCTCGCTGGTGGCCGTGGGCACGATGAGCGGCTTCTGGGCATCCTTGCAGGCTGGGGCGAAGACATCCACGGCATCATTGCCGAAGGGTCCGATGATGGCCGTCACGTCGTCGCGCCCTGCCAATGTCTTGCTCAGGGCGGCCATGTCTTCCGTGTCCTCGTCGTACCACTCTATCTTCAGGCTGATGGCCAGCGTGTCCTGGCGCTGGGCTTCGGTCAGGTTCTCTGTAAACCACGCCGCTATGCGCTCCATTTGTGCCTTCGAGTCGTTGTCGCTCAGGGGAGCCACCACGGCCACGGTGCGCTCCACCCAGTGGCGGGCTGGCCCTATCTCAGTCACTGTGTCGCCGTCCTTACAGCCGGAGAACAGTGTCAAGAGGAAAAGAACTATAGCGGTAGTCCACTTATAACTTCTTGCTTTTACTTTATTACTTTCCATATTCTTCTTCCTTTTTAATGGCTTCTTCATGAATCTGCTTGAGCAGTTCTTCGCTTGGCTTCCCACTTGACTCGGAGGGGACGAGCCAATAGTTATGTGCATTAATATCCACGTAGGTGTAGCCAGCGGCCAGCCCCAGCGTCAGGTGTTTGTCCATACCCTCGCCAGTAAACCATTTGCGGATGCTCTCTCCGACGACCATGTCAATGCGCTTTACCGCCGAGTACTGACAGTTGGCTGCAGTATTTACGACATCGATGCCCATGACGATGAATTGGTTCAGCACAGCCGACAAACGCATGAACACAGCACTTGCTCCACCACTGACGGGTATAATGGCAGAAGATTTACCCAACTCATCATCGCTCAGTTTGCCATACTCGCGCATCATTTTCATTGCCAGCGTGTCGGCAATGCTGTATCCCTCGCCGGCGTGCTGGCCGATATACATGGTGGTGAGGCGTTTCTCCTTGCTCGTGGCCACCCATTCAGTGGCAAAGCCGTCCTGGAAGCCCTGCATGGCCTCGCCGACATATTCATCCTCGGGGTTGGCACCCACCAGCATGGCCTTCGGCTGGAAGAAGGGCGCTATGGCACCCGCCTCGTACATGGCACCGTAGTAGGGCATGTAGAACGTGGAGCCCTTGCCGTCGAGCGGCGTAGAGGTCTCGAAGTAGAGCAGGTCGGCGCGGGGGTTGCCCTCCAGCCGCTTGTTGTTCTGGCGCAGCCATGCGTCGTAGTCCGAGCTGGCCACGATGAGCAGGCGGCGGATGGTGTCAGCGGGTGCTTCCATCTGCCGGAAGATGTCCTCCAAGTAGGCCAAGCCCTCCTCTTTTGTCGCCGGCGACAGATGTAGGGTGCGCAGCTCCTTTTGGGTTGAGACAGCCTCAACGCCAGAGTAAATCAGGTCGTTGTACGACTTGTCGCCCAGGGCATCGGGGCTATATACCACCGTCACCAGCGGGCTGGTACTGGGTGCGTCGGTAGGGTCGGGCACGTAAATCGTATCATCGTCTTTTGTGCACGAAGTCAGCACACTTACACTGCCCACCAAAAGCAGCAGGGAGAAGGAGAGCATCGCAGCACGGCTGACACCCTGCTGCACGGCGCGGTCGATGAGCGTCTGGTTGCGACGCACCTCGCGCACGATGACGTCGTTCTTTTCCTTCAGCTCGTTGTTCTTGTGTATCAGGCGCACCACCAGTGCACCTACCACGACAGACATCACCACCAGGGCAACGGCCAGCAGAACGATTAATGTTGTAGTTTCCACCATAGTTTATTTTGTTCTCTTGATTTTTTCTATTTCTCTTTACTCTTTTAGAGAAATTCGTTGGCAAAATTACAAATAAAAGTCCGTACTCACTAGAGTACAGACAAATGGTCGGGTGGTTTCAGACAAATAATCGGGTGGTTTCAGCGATAATTCGACGAAAACGACAATCCGTCGGATATAAAACGGCGGATTGTCAAAGTGGAAAAGCTATCCTTTCGTCTGCTTGTAGGCGGTGGGTGTCATGCCGTACTTGGCGCGGAAGTTGCGGGTGAAGGTGTCGGCACTGGTGAAGCCGCTGACCTGACTGACCTGCTCGACAGTGAGGTCGGGCTGGTCGTTCAACAATCGGATGGCATAGTCGAGGCGCAGTTCGCGGACGTATGCCGGCAGGGAAACACTGTTGCTGCCCTGCGCGAAGGCGGCACCGATGCGCTCCTTCGAGAGGCCAGTGTGGTCGATAAGCGACTGTCGGCCGAAGTCGGGCTGGAGGAAGAGTTGCTCGTTCTCTATCAGGTCACGCAGGCAGAGGAAGAGTTGCTCGTCGGAGAGTTCGGTGAAATCGGAGATGGCTAACTCAGGTTTAGCCGGATGAACTGACGTCTCTGCCGAAATGCTCAACTCACGGTATTTCTCCTTATACTCCACCGCCTCGGTAATCTGCTGGGCAAGGATGCGATTGCGTTGCTGAGTAATACGCCACTGGCGGAAGGCATACAGGGCAAAGGCAAGAATCAGCAGGGCGAGGCTGCCAGTGGCAATGCTGATGGTATCGGCGATGCGCTTGCTGGCTCGCTGCTGCTCTATCTCGCGTTGCTGTTCCTGGGCGTGGTAGCGGGCGGCAAAGAGGTGGGCCTTGCCCCTGAGGAGCGAATCGCTCAGTTGTTGGCTCAGGTCGGCATAGCGTCGCCAGTAACCATTGGCGGCGACGGGACGCCCCTGTGACTCGGCTACTTCGGCCCTGCCACGCAAAATGTCGGCGAAGTTGGCGTTCAGCGTGTCGTCCGCCATCGACTGCTCCACCTCGTCATAGATGGCCAGCATACGGTCGTAGCGTCCGAGGCGATGCAGTATCGGTGTCGTCACATAGCGTCCGTGCAGGGTCTGGCTCGCATCCGTCTGTCCGTAGAGGTCGAGATAGTGGATGGCCTGCTGGGGCTGGTGTTGTGATGCCGCGGCCAAGGCGAGGAATGAGTATGCCCGGCTACGGTAGAAGTCGATGTAGCGCGGACGTTCCTCGATGGTGATGCCGCTGTAGCTGTTGCCCTGGTCATAGAAGTCGGCAGGGTGCTGCTCGAAGTCGTCCAGCATACCGAGCATCTGCTGTGCGGCATCTGTCGCCTCTTGGTAGTGTCCTATTTCTGCGGAGACATCCGCCTTGCGCTTCAGTGAAAGCAGGGCGAGGTTCATTTCTGTGTAATGCCGATGCCCTGCCAGCTGCTGTACCGCGCTGTCGATGCGTGCCAGCCCCTCCTGCTGCTGCCCGACGCGAACCATCAGGGCACCTATCTCGGCATTGCTGTAGGACAACAGATGGCGCATGCCGTGTTCGCGATAGACATCGCTCAGCCGGGTGGCCCAGTACAGGGCCTGCTCATAGTCCCTTTCTAATCGGTAAGCATCGAGCAGGATTTCAATCACGTCAAGCTGAAGGTCGTAGTCGGCCTTGACAGAGTCGTGGCGCATGAGACGCTCGCCAATCAAGATGGCAGAGTCGGTTCTGATTTCCGCATGCGACCGTCCGTAGACTCTTGCCCGCTGAATATCGGCACGGACATCCGACAGGTTGCCCGCCAACCGGGCTGAGTCAATAAGCTGTAGTGCCCGTTCCGGCTCTGTGTCCACAAACGTCATGGCATACGCTGCCGTGTAGAGTGAATCCGCGGCCTGCGGAACTCGCTTATTGCCCGTGTCACCTTCCTTGCAGCCCGTCAACACCAGCAGAATGGCTGCTACCATTATTATATATTTCAACACATGATGTTTCATATCCTTGTTCTCAATAACATCTGCAAAGGTAGTCAAAAATTGTCGAAGAACC
>JAEEGG010020433.1_pt1 | contig 13237 bp, 8 predicted proteins | sample 9134161 | NCBI WGS metagenome assembly JAEEGG01 (sample SAMN16246543, study PRJNA631951) | gut metagenome | biome: gut microbiome; feature: rumen; material: CR-attached | host: Bos | place: Iran: Karaj | collected 2018-10 | reverse complement strand
TCCTGCCATCTATTAAACCCGAACTGAAATTTTAATGTTTACTAAAAGATGGTTGTTATAGGCCTTAACGGGTCTAAAGTGACCGATTACAAACAAGTATCTTTTGAATGGATATGTCACTGTAGATGGTATCAAAAGCCACGAAGCCTATTTCTTTATAAATAGTGTGACTGACATTGTGGCTATTTTAGAGCACTGCCACCTTAGTAATGATGACGTGCGTATTATATGCGCAAACAATGAAGAAAATGAGAAGAAACTCAAAGGCTACAAGATAAGCAGCAGTTTGTCCGATAGCAAACGATTTAACTTCATTACGTCAAAGTCTTTTGAAGGTGCAGACTATTATAGCGAGACAGGACTATGCTTTGTGGTCAGCAGTGCTTCAAATAAACATACGTTGGCAAGCATTGATACTGACATTCCTCAGATTGCAGGTCGCATACGAACAAAATCAAATCCATTCAGAAACAAGCTGATTCATATTTTCAACACCAGTCACAGGAAACTGAATCTCGATGTGTCATTTGAAGAAATGAAAGCCATTACAGAGCAGTCAATATCAAAGGCCAGAGAAACAATAGATTATTTCAACGATGCACCTGCCAACGTAAAAGACCATTTGAGGGATAACATTAGACACGACCTCAACAGCCTATATATGAGTTACGACAAGGTAAACGACCGATTTGAACTGAATGACCGATTACCTAAATTAGAACTCTACAATTACATGGTCAATATGGAAATATACAAAAATGGTCTCAGCGTTGCCAAAGGCTATGAAGAAAATGGTATAGAAACAACCAAATACAAATACCAAAAAGTCACAGAGAATCTGGATTTTTCAGCTAAGAAGCCATCGTTCAAAGAATTGTTTCTTAAATATGCAGACTTAATGAACAACTATCCATTTTCACCATCCATTATGACAATGGAATAGAACGAGCCGCTGTTACGGGAAGCATATATAAAACTTGGAGCAGACAAAGTGAAATCACTACGATACACAAAGAAATCCATTCAAGACACTTTAATCAGCATCGGAAGCACAGAGGATGCAGAACAAAAAGTAGCTGAAATCATAGTAAAAAATATTCCTACAGGCGAGCCTATAAAAGTAGCAAAAGCCAATCAGATAATAGCAGACGCATATACTAAAGCTGGCGTTAAACACACTGCCAAAGCCAAAGATTTGCATAAATGGTTTGAGTGTTCAGACCCTAAAAGCAAACGTATCAATGGCAAAGTCGTTAAATGCGTAGATATTTACAGAGCAAAGTACATTTTCAAAGATGAAGCATTATAATCAACCTCTTATATACGATAACATGAATGATTTATAGGTACTTGTAAACGAATCAAGCAGCCTTTTTGAAATCCTATCTAAGCAAGGGAAGAAAGGCACGAATGATAATATAGAACAATTAAAGAAAGAACTTGAAGCACAGAATATAGATTATTCAGCACGCCCAATTAAGACCATCTTTGAAAAGATACCCATTGAGGAAATATTGGTCGAAAACAGTAGCTACCAATCAGCGAAACTAAAGAAAAGACTGATTGAAGAAGGACTGAAAGAGGAACGCTGCGAGTTGTGCGGAATCGGCAATGAATGGAATGGCAGACCGCTTACATTACAACTCCACCATATAAATGGGAATCATACCGATAATAGAATTGAGAATATACAGATACTATGCCCAAACTGTCATAGCCAGACTGAGAACTACGGAACAAAGAATATTAAGAAACATAACCATTGTGCCGATTGTGGAAAAGAGATTGCTCTTAATTCTACATGGTGTCCTCAGTGTGCAGTCAAACATAATAGAGTTTGCAAGGTAAGAAAGAATGAGAGACCAGATAAAGATGAACTATTGAAATTGATAACTGCAAAGCCATTTACTGAAATTGGTAGAATGTACGGTGTCACAGATAATGCAATAAGGAAATGGTGCAAGAATATGGGGCTGCCATCTACCAAAAAGGAGTTGAAATCATACCATCCCGAAAACTGAGGAATCCCAATTATTTAGGAGCGGAGGAAAGGTGAATCTTTTCTTCCGCTTTTGCTTTTTTAACATGGACTATACCACATATTACATAGGAAATGCTTACCTTTGCAAAAAGTTCGAGTGTTTACTTATAGTTTACCGAAGAACAATTAGAGAGTTCATTAACATGGTGAATATCAATAGGATAAAGGCTTATATAAGGGCGATTGTGGTTCTGAATGTCGACGGTTCGAGTCCGTCCGGGCACCCAAAAGTTAAAGTCCTGTAAGCAAGTAACTTACGGGGCTTTTTATATCTGGACCTTTCCAAGTTGTAAGCACTAAAAAAATAAGGTGATGAAGCGTGAGGCTTGGGCTTCACCGACGACTGTTACTTCAAGCCTCGTCTGCTGGCCCTACACGATGCCAGTATCACGCCATTCCTGTGAAGAACCCATATTTTACTATACTTTTTTTGATTTCGTGGTACAAAGGTAGGATTAATATTTCAGTTTCTGCTTCTATTTATACCTATATCGAGCAAAGGCTGCCTCATGCGGCAGTCTTTAGGTAATGACGGCATGTACCATGTCAAGGAAACGACGCATCTGTAGGTCGTTCAAATGGTACTTACGAGCAAAATCTGCAGTAGCAAGACCCTTCTCCATCATGGAAAAGAAATCGTCGAGCATCTCACCTGTGCCCTGCCAATATTGCTTGGAATAGGGACGACATTTCCTTGCAACCTGAGTTGGGGATAAGTTTACTCTGTATAATGACGGTTTTCACGAGCATACTAACAACACTCCCTGCCTGTATGGGGCAGGGAGTAGATATGGCCCGGAGGCATGCCGCTTGGGCACCACCGGCCGAATAAGATGATTTACCTCAGCGTCAGCCTCAGCTTGCCAGTTGTCTGTGCCGACGATGTTCCCACCAGCAGGTCGAAGTCGCCGGGTTCAGCCTTCCATGCCTGCGATGTCTCGTCATAGAAGCTCAATGCCTGACGGTCGATGGTGATGCTGACGGTCTTCGTCTCGCCTGGCTGCAGGCTCACCTTGCTGAAGCCCTTCAGCTCCTTCACTGGACGTGGCACCGATGCCTTCAGGTCGCTCACGTAGAGCTGCACCACCTCGGCGCCCTGCCGGCTGCCCGTGTTCGTCACATCGACACTGACTGTCAGCTGCTCGTCGGCTGTCATCGTGCGCTTGTCGGCGCGCGGGTTCTTCAGCTCGAACGTGGTGTAGCTCAGTCCATGGCCGAAGGGGAAGAGCGGCTTGTTGATTTGAGGTTTGAGGTTTGAGGTTTGTGACTTGGAGGATGCCTTCAGTTGCTTGGCCTTGTCCTTGAGTGGCAAGTCCATCCAGCGGTAGCCCACAAAGATGTCGTCAAGATACTCCTCATCGATAATCTTATGGTCGGCACGCCAAGTGCCAGGATAACTGCCTGTGGCATGAGCACCACACTGCTCTAGGCTGGCATACCACGTGTAGGGCAGCTTTCCGCTGGGGTTCACGCTGCCACAGAGCACGCTGGCCAGTGCCTCGCCAGCCTCAGAGCCAATAAACCAAGCCTGCACTACGGCAGGCACCCTGCTAAGCCACGGCATGGCCACAGGGTTGCCCGAAACGTTGACATAGACCAGGTTGGGATTGGCATCGGCCAAGGCTTCTATGAGCTGGTCTTGTCCATAGGGCAGCCCATACTGCTGGCGGTCGTGACCCTCGCTGTCCTGACGGTCGCTCTTGTTCAGGCCACCAATGAAGATGACCACATCAGCCAGGCGGGCTTTCTCAACAGCCTCGCGCGTCAGTTCCTCAGCCGAACGGGTGTCGTAGAGCGAGCGGCCCACGCTGACGCCGTCGAAACTCTGGACGGTGTCGCCAACGTAGCCACGGGCATAATCGAGCCTCACTCCCGAGCGCTCTCCAAGGGGAGAGGGAAGCGAATAGCGATGACCGGTGAGGGCTTGTGAAAGGCCGTCGAGGGGTAGTATTTCTTTCTGCACTTTCAATGAGCTGGAACCACCGCCCACCGTCATCATCTTGATGGCGTTCTCGCCTACCACCAATATCTTCTTATATTTCATTGTGTCAAGCGGCAACAGAGGAGCAGCAGAGCGAGAGGGGCTGTTCTTCAGCAACACGATGCCTTCCTGGGCTATGCGCAGCGCAGTGGCATAGTGGCTCTCTGAGCAGAGGAAGCCTTGCGGGCGATGGCGGTTCATGGTGGTGCGGAAGTAGAGGCGCAGCAGTCGGCGCACCTTCTCGTCGAGTTCGCGTGTGCTGTACTTGCCGCTCAGTATAGCCTGCTTATAGGCCACAGCCATGTGGTAGCTGTCGTAGGCATTGGTACGGCCCATGGTAAGTCCGTCGGTCCAGGTGCCCATCTCCAGGTCGAGACCGTTGCGTACAGCTTCGTCGGTGTCGTGGCAGCCGCCCCAGTCGCTGATGACCACTCCGTCGAACTGCCAGTCACCCTTCAGTATTTTGTTCAGTAGCACGGCGTTGTGGCAGTTGTGCTGGTCGCGATAGAGATTGTAGGCACCCATTATGCTCCATGCCCCACCCTCTTGCACGGCAGCGCGGAAGGCCGGCAGATAGATTTCGTGCAGGGCACGGTCGCTTACAATGACATTCACCTGGTGGCGGAAGTCCTCGTCGTTGTTCAGCGCATAATGCTTTACGCAGGCTGCCACGCCACGCGACTGCAGTCCCTGCACATAGGGCACCACCATGCGCGAAGCCAGCCACGGGTCTTCGCCCATATACTCAAAGTTGCGGCCATTCAACGGTGTGCGCAGAATGTTTACACCCGGTCCCAAAATGACGCTTTTGCCACGGTAGAGCGCCTCTTCACCCAAGCTCTCTCCGTAGAGGCGCGCCATCTGCGGGTTCCAAGTGGCTGCCAAGCAGGTCAGTGCGGGGAAGGCTACGCATGAGTCGTTGGTCTGTCCGGCCTGCACCCACTCGTCCCACAGCACGTCGGGGCGCACACCATGGGGACCGTCGTCGGTCCATAAGTCGGGAAAGCCCAGACGGGGCACGCCGGGAGCTGAGAACTTCGACTGTGCGTGTATGACGGCTATCTTCTCGTCGAGCGTCATGCGTTGCAGGGCGTCGCTGACGCGCTGCTCCAATGGCAGCGTCTCGTCAAGATAGGGTGGCAATGCCTGTTGTGCCTGCATGCCAACGGCCTGCAGCACCAGCAGTGCAGCAAAAAGTTTCTTGTGTATCATAATGAAATAGAAATTTAGAAAAGATACAAAAAATAACTTGGAACTATTCGGCTTTATCTACAGGCCCCACCACTGCCCATCCCCTTTAGAGGCGCAGGGGTGGGGTCTGCCATATTAAATCATGCAAAGTTGTATTTTAAAGGGTTACTCTAGTCACTTGACGAAGACTTTCCTACCCTGTTGCACCCATAAGCCCGGCCTGTCGGGGGCGGTTGCTAACCGACGGCCGCTGAGGTCGTAGACAGGTGCCGACTTGCGCTTTTGGCCATCGGCTGCAAGGGGTTCGATGCCCGTCTGCTGACGACGCCTGCCGAACTCCTGCTGCAGATAGGGAATGTGGACGTTGATGAAGTTCTTCAGGTCGGCCACATAGGCATCGTAGGTGTTGTGATAGTTGTGCTTCTCAAAATCGTACACCTTCTGGTTGATGGGCCATAGGGCATAGTTCTTCTGCTGCGACAGGTAGATAGCATTGCGCAGGCTGTCGACTTGGTCGAGCAGATACTGCTGCAGCCCCTGTTCCGTCAGTTCGCTGAGGCGCTGGTAGCAAGCATTGGCGAACCAAGGGTCCTGCCACAGGCGTTGCATCATCTTCTCGAAGGGGCGGTTCCACAGGCCCAGGAAAGCCTCCAGACTACGCAGCAGACTGCGCTCAGAGCTGTTGTCGTAGCCGATGTCAAGGTCCCACAGGGGTCCGAAGTGCATCTTGTCCTCGTCGCCGTCCTTCCACATATAGATGCTGTAGAGGGCGTCGATGTTGCCCGTTATCTCGGCTCCCACATACCAGTTGATGAAGTCGGCCTCGTCTATGTAGGCGCGATAGCCTCGCTCAGGGTCACAGAAATAGGCTGAGGCTACGGCAGCCTCGAAGCCTTGCAGCCACTTGCTTATATCGTTGCGCTTGCCTGCGGTGAGCAGGTCGTCCTGCGGACTCTTGATGTTGTAGGTGATGCCATAGCGCACGGTGGTGAGGTAAGGGTTCTCGCGCGAGTTTTCGTTGGCCACCTCCAGCAGCCAGCCGTCAGCCTCGCTGATGTCTATACGCCGCTTGTGCACCTGCACCTGATCGCTGATTTGGTAAGTGCCGCGATAGATGCCGTTGATATAGAGGTCGACGAAGCGGGCCGCCGGACAGAACTTCATGCCCATGAAGCGCCCCAAGTCGTAGGTCAGGGCGTTGCGCAGCATGGTCTTGTCGCCATGGTTGGCCAGCAGAGTCCAGCTCTTGGCATTGGCAAAGCCCTTGCCCAGCAGCTTCTGCTTATGGGCGAACTTCACGCGGTAGGGCTTCTTGGCCGAGTTCCACCATGAGGAGTTGCCGCGACCGCGAATGAGCGTGCTGTCGAGCCGCAACAGGCTGTCGCCGTCGACCATGATGAACGTGCTGTTGATGTACTGCTCCTTTGAGGTGATGCTGCGCCGGTTCTCGGTCTCGACGTAGACGGTGGGAATGTCGGTGAGCTGCCGGTACTGCTGCGACTGCATGGTGGCAGTCGCAGCAAGCAGGGCATAGAGTATGGTCAACAGGCGTTGCATCTGCTACTTCTGAAACACACGTACATAGTCCACTTCCATCGTACAGGGCAGGGCACTCTCGTCGACACCGCGCATGCCGCCCCAGTCGCCACCCCAAGCCAGGTTGAGGATGACGTAGAAGGGGTCGTCGTAAGGCCAGTCATCGCGCCCCAAGCCACGGTTGTCGTAGCTGAGTTGCACCTTGCCGTCGACATAGGTGGTGATGTTCTTGGGCGTCCACTCGATGGCATAGGTGTGGAAGTCGTCCTCAGCTCCGGCCAGATGCATCTCATGCGTCACCTGTGTGTTATTCGTGTGCACATGGGCATTGGCATGGAGCGAGCTGCTGACGTAATTGGGGTTGACGCCCACCTCTTCCATGATGTCAATCTCGCCGTCGGCGGGCCATGAGCGGAAGTTCACGGGCATCATCCAGAAGGCAGGCCACGTGCCCTTGCCCTTCGGCAGCTTGATCGAGGCCTCGATGTAGCCGTAGGTCCAACCCTCCTTCACCTTTGCATAGACGCGACCGGAGTAGACCTTGCCGTTCTCCTTCAGCGCAGTGATGCGCAGATGGCCACCGCGAATCTCAGTGACCTGGTTGCCTTCGGGGGTACGGTGGTTCACGTAGTTCTGCAACTCGTGGTTTACCCAGCCGCTATTCTTCACCTCGTGAGTCCAGTCGTTGGCGTTCAGCTCAGAGCCTGTATCAAACTCATCGTGCCACACCAGCTGATAGCCTTCGGGTGCATTGTAGGCAGCCTTCTCAGCAGCAGCCTGACTGACGGTGATATTCTTGCGAGCGACTCCCGACATCAGTGTGACGGTGGCCGTGCGACTGATAGTATAGGGGTTTGCGCTGACAGTGACAGCGAGCGTTCCCTTCTGCGAGGTGGTGCCCTGAGCCTGCACGGTGACGAAATCCTGGTCGGCGTAGGCACCCCACTCGCTACCTGTCGTAGTGACGTTGACGGTGTATGTACCGCCGTCGGCAGGCACGTTGATGCTTTCCTGCGACGCCGTGACGGTCACTGCCACAGGCTGCTCGTCGCTGTCGTCGCTCCCACCGCAGCCCGTTAGGGCCACGGCGAGAGAGAGCATGAATGTATATAACATGAACCGCTTCATTTATTGGGCTTTTTCAAAGATAATGTCGCTGATAACAATGTTTGTACCGATGGGCGTTCCGCCGAAGTCGAAGAACAGCGACAGGGCATGTGCATCGTTTTGGCTCAAGGTAACGCCGGTCATCTTGTAGACGAAGGGCTCGTCGGCCTTCACGTCGTGGCGGTCGGCAAAGTAGAAGTTACCGTCGTGCTTCGTGCCATCAGGATCGTCAGTCTCGGTGAGCTTGATAGTCACACCAGGGCAGTCGTTGTCGGCCAGGATGGTGCACTGGAAGTTGTAGGCATCGTTCTGTGCTGTGGCCAGCGTGGTGTTGATGGGGAACTGTCCCTGCCACTGGCTTCCACCCATGCCCTCGGGAATGGTGAGGCTCCACTTGTTGCCGTCGTGCTTCCACACGGGGTCGCCTATCTGGCTCCAGCCGTCGTTGGCAAACCACGGAGTGACGTTGATGAAGGCGCTGCCATCGTCGACAGCCCTCCAGAGGTTGTTGGCATCATCGTAGCTCATTGAGACATTCTCTTCGAAGTAGATCTTGCTTATCTTGATGTTCGTGCCAATGGGCGAGCCTCCGAAATCGAAGAACAACGACAGTGCATGTGCATCGTTCTGTATCAGCGATACGCCCTCAGCCTTGAAGATAAACGGCACATCTGCCTTGATATCGTGACGGTCGGCGAAGAAGAAGTTTCCGTCATGCTTCGTGCCGTCAGCATCGTCGGTCTCAGTCAGCTTGATGGTAACGCCCGGGCAATCATTGTCGGCCTCCACGACGCAATAGAAGTTGTACTTCTTGCTCAAGCTGGCCGTCAGCGTGGTGTTGATGGGGAATTGTCCCTGCCACTGGCTGCCGCCCATACCCTCGGGGATGGTCAGCATCCAAACGCCGTTCTCATGCTTCCACTCGGGGTTGCCAATCTGGCCCCAGCCGTTATCAGCAAACCAAGGTGTGACATTGATGAAAGCGTCGCCGCTCTCAACGGAAGCCCAAAGGTTAGCGGAAGAGTTGACATCCCAGTCAACCGTAGCTTCGGGATTATCGTCACCACCGGGATTCACATTGGGCAGCACGGTGCCATCGTCGTTGGCATGGTCCTTCAGCACAATGTTACGCACCTCGACATCCGTACCAGCCTGATTGCCGCCGAAGTCGAGCACAAGCTTCATCTGCGGAGCGTCGATGCCGGGCATGTTGCTCTTCCAGAACACAAAGTCTTCACCAGCCTTCAGGTCAACCTCGTCAGCGAAGAAGAAGTTGCCGTCATCGTCGCGCTGTGTGAGCTTCACCATAGCGCGCACATCCTTCGAAGAGTTGAGCACGACAGAGAAGTCGTAGTTGGTAGAAGCGTTGACAGCGATGTCGGTGTTGAATGCTATCTGGCACTGCCAGCGGTCGGACGTTGCCTCAGGCAGAGTGAAGAGATAGCTGCCGCCGTCTTCCTTCATAACGGGGTCGGCAATCTGAGCCCAGCCAGGAGCATAGTAGTAGCCCATCTCAATGGCGGCCTTCTTCCAGATGTTGAAGTCGCTGTTGGCATCGAAACCCTCGAACGGTTTCTCAGCAGCTGCGCTGGTGAAGACATAGCGCCAGGCGATACTGCCGTCGGGAGCATCGTAGATGAGTACCATCTTCGAAGCCGTGAGCTGCTCCACGCGGAAGAGCGGGTCTGCATACTGAGAGTCTGTGCTAATATAGGGGAAGGCGGTGTTGGCAGCCAGATGAACATACTTCTGTCCACTGATGGTTTCGCCTTCAGCATTGGTCCAGTCCTTGGCCTCAAAGATCCAGGTAGCATCCTGATTGCCGAGAGTTACATCGACATCCTCCGAAGCGCCGTTGGCCCATTTTGTGCCTTTATTCACATAGGTCAGACCATCGGCACCTGCATAATAGCTATAGGCGCCTCCCTTGTTGGTCTCTGCGGTGAAGGTAATGCGGTCGTCGTAGATTCCGAAGGCCTTCTTCTCGTCTGCGCCAGCACTCCACCACTCTGTACCTGCTGTTCCTACAGGGCCACAGCCAAAGTGCTGAGGGCTCTTGTTGTCGATGCGCCACTCCTTGCCTGTGATGCGGCGGAAGTCAGCACTCCAGTCAACCTTGGTCTCGTTGAAGGTGAAAGTCTTGGGTATACCTGCCTGGCTGATGCCGTTGCGGTTGCCTATACGCAGCTCGATCGTGTGCGTGCCGGCTTCGGTGTTAGTGTAACCCACCTCTTGCAGGGTGGAATAGCTGGCGCCATCGATAATCCATATTGGATAGGTGCCGGCAGCGGGCGTATAGGTGGCCACCATCTGGTTGGTCTCCTGGTCGACGGTCATCTGGAAGTCAGTGCCGCTAACGGTAGGCAGCCCTGCAGGGTCAGCGCCTTCGAATTCATCGGGCGAGCAGGCCGTGAAGGTTGCACTTATAGCGCAGCATACCAGACTGCCAGCTAGAAACAGTTTTATATTCTTGGTAATCATAATTGTTTTGCATTTAATTGTTAATGGGTCTTTACAAGCCCCTCCCCTCTGGAGGGGTTGGGAAGGGCTAATAGTTGTTCTGCTTCAGGCTGGGGTCAGCATCGAGCTCAGACTGTGACAGGGGAATGTGTTTCTTGGAGGGTTTCCATGAGTTGGTGCGGTAGCCGTAGTTGTCGGGCACAAGCACGGTGCTGGCCTTCTGAGTGGCACCGCTGATGCCCTCAGCACGCACGAGGTCGAAGTAGCGCTTGCCCTCGCCGCAGAACTCCAGGTGACGCTCAGTAAGAATGTCGTCGATGGTGACGTTGCTGACGGCACCGAGTCCTGCGCGCTGGCGCACCTGACTGACGTAGCCCGCAGCCTCGCTGGCGCTGCCACCCGTCTGCAACAGCAGCTCAGCGGCATTGAGCAGGGTCTCAGCATAGCGATAGATGCGCTTATTGTTGTTGTAGTTCAGGTTCTTCGAGGTGGGGCAGTCCACGTTATTGGCGCTCTGCGGGCGATACTTGCCGTGCCAGAGGTGTGTGTCCTGATAGCGCTCAGTGTAGCTGTAGCCACGAACGTCCCAGATGGTAGCATCGCGGCGCACGTCGCCTTCAGCATACATGTTGTAGGTCTCCACCTTCACGGGCAGGAAGCCCCAGCCGTCGTTACCAGTGTCCCATCCGTCGCCGCCGGGCCAGCTGTTGGGCGAACAGAGTGTGGGGAATACGCTTCCGCCAGCATTCAGGGCTGCCCAGCCCCAGTCACGCTGAGCCTGGTCGTCGTTGTAGTTGATTTCGAAGATGCTCTCCTTGCACCACTCACCGCTCTCCTGCCAGATGTTGGCAAAGTCGGGGTTCAGCTCGTAGTCGCTGCTGGCAATAAGCTCCTTCATGTAGGCGAGGGCCTGCGGATAGCGGGTTGCGTCGTTCTGATACATCACCATCTCGGCATAGAGCATGTAGGCCATAGCCTGGCTCACGCGGCCGGCATCGGCGTCACCCCAGCGCAGGGGCAGCACCTTCGAGGCGATGATCTCCTCCAGTTCGGGCAACAGACGGGCGTAAATCTCGTCGGCAGTGATCTGAGGAGCAGTGTAGGGCACGCTCAGGTTCTCAATGTAGAAAGGCACGTTGCCGTAGAAGTGCCACAGAATGTTATAATAGTACACGCGAAGCAGACGGGCCTGCATCTCCATAGAGCGGCAGAATTTTTCGCTGGCATTGCCCCATGAAGCATACTTGATGGCGTCATTGCAGCGCTTGATGCCACTGAAGAAGTCGCCCCAGAGGGTGCCCAGGGTGTTGTTGCCGTCAGCCTCGAAGTTGAACAGACGGTGCCAGTGCTGGTTGTCGGTATTGCTGGAGCCGCCCACCCAGAAGTCGTCGCCCATGATTTCGGCGTCGACGGTCAGGTCGTTGTAGGCCACATTGTCCCAGTCGGGCCAGTGCAGGGGAGCGTATGCCGAGGTGAGTGCCTCGTTGAGGGTCGTTTCGTTGACGTAGTATTCCTCCAAAGGTTCGCCATCAGGCTTGGTCACCTCCAGGAAGTCGTCGCTACAAGCCGTGAGGACTGCGACGGTGCCGCAGCATACGAGACAGCTGGCGGCAAGGGTTTTTATGGTTGTGGTAATCATAATTGCTAATTTCTAATTATTAATTACTGAATGATTAAAGTGAAATGTTACAGCCGATGGTCCAGGTGCGAGCCTGCGGATACACACCGTAGTCAACGCCCATAGAGGTGACGCCCGAACCGATTTCAGGATCGAAGCCCCAGTACTTGGTCCAGGTGATGAGGTTCTCGGCACGTCCGTAGATGCGCACGCGATTGATGCCAATCTTCTGAGTCAGCATGCGAGGCAGTGTGTAGCCCAGCGTGAGGTTCTTCAAGCGCAGGTAGCTGCCGTCCTGAATATACATGTCGCTGACCACCCAGTTCTTTGAGTTACCCAGTGTGGGCACGGTGTTCGAGGTTCCCTCGCCCGTCCAGCGCTGCAGCACCCAGGTAGGATAGTTGGCCGACTCGATGTCCTGACGGTAGGTGGCGTCGAATACATCGGCACCGCTCACGCCCTGGAAGAAGACACCCAGGTCGAAGCCCTTCCACTCGGCATTGAACACGAGGCCGAATGTCCAAGAGGGTATGCCGTTACCTATATTGGTACGGTCGTCGCTGTTAATCTGTCCGTCGCCATTCGTGTCTACGAAGCGGAAGTCGCCTGGCTGAGCCTCAGGCTGGATGAGTGCGCCGTTGGCATTGGTATAGGCATTCACCTCGGCCATGTTCTGGAAGATGCCGTTGGTCTTGTAGCCATAGAAGAAGGGGAAGGGCTGTCCGTTCTCAGCACGGGTACCACCGTCGCTGAACTGCGCGATGCCGTAGTTCAGGAAGCCCGTGTCATTGCCAAGGTTCTTCAGTTCGTTCTTCAGGTAGGAAGCATTGCCCTTCACCGAGAAGTAGGCGTCGCTGATGTGCCACTTGTAGCCCAGCTCAAACTCCCAACCAGAGTTCTTCATGTCGCCCACGTTGGCGTAGGGTTTCTCCTCGCCCACATAGCTGGGGATAGGAGTCTGAATAATCATGCCGTTGGTCTTCTTCACATAGTAGTCAACGCTGAAGGTCAGCTGGTTGTTGAAGAAGCCGAGGTCGAGGCCGAGGTCGGTCTGCTCACTCTCTTCCCAGCGCAGGTCTTCGTTGGCCAGGTGGTCGGACTTCGAACCGTAGATCATACCTGCCTGCTTGCCGAAGTAGTAGTTGTTGTTGCCACCGGTTGTAGTCTGGGTGCTGAAGCGGAAGTCGGGAATGTTGTCGATACCGTTCTTACCCCAGCTGGCGCGCAGCTTCAGGTTCGACAGCCAGTCGCGCTGCGACTCCATGAACTCCTCGTTCATGATGTTCCAACCCACTGACACCGA
>JAEEGG010020432.1_pt1 | contig 13238 bp, 2 predicted proteins | sample 9134161 | NCBI WGS metagenome assembly JAEEGG01 (sample SAMN16246543, study PRJNA631951) | gut metagenome | biome: gut microbiome; feature: rumen; material: CR-attached | host: Bos | place: Iran: Karaj | collected 2018-10 | reverse complement strand
GAATGAATACAGGAGGCTTTGCAGAATCGAGCTCTTCGACGTCGAGGGTAACAGGAACTTCTACGTACCATACAACGCGATTATCATCTTTGTTAAGGGTGTTGTAGTTCTTTCCTGCCGAGCCGGAAGCGACCTTCGTCTCAACGATAATATACCTGCAAGTCGGATCCCAGTACTCTCCGCCATTTGCGGCAGCATCCCAGATACCGTATGTTCCACCGCCGGTATAAGTGTTGGCGGCATTGGTATATCCTTCGTATACAGGAAGGTTAACCGGTGTTCCGTCTTCGTTAACAGATCCGATAAGCGCTTCTACGTTTGCATCGTTAATTACAAAGTCATCAGAGATCTTGTAAATGCTGAAGAATGCAAGAGGTACGATATTCTTAGGATACTGACCTGCATCCTGCTTAACGATCACAGGCTTGATCAGAGGCTTATTGTACGCTTTAAGGACGATAGTCTCGGGTTCTCTCGAGGAGACGATGACGAAGTAGTCCTTACCGTCGATCGTTACAACATCAGTCAGAAGAGTCTCGACCGCATTCTCGCCTTCGCCGGTGATCCTGTAGATGCCGTCGAGTCCGAGGAACTTAGCCGCCCAGGCGGTCTCTGCTACAGCGTAAACCTCGCCGGGAGTCGTAAGGTAAGTAACCTTACCGGTTCCGTCAGTGGCGGTCTGAGGCAGTACGACCTCCCATTCACCGGTAGACGTAAGGTGGTAGATCGTGAACGAAGCTTCGCCCTGACCTACGGTGTACGTTGACCCGTGAATATTATCATACTTCGTGATGATGAGCTTATTGCCTTCCGTATTGATCAGGATCTCATCGATGTCGTGAGAATCGGAATAGTCAATAACGTTCGTGAGCTTTCCGTCGATCAGCTGCGGCACTTCGACCTCAAGATACAGGTTGGTGTTGAGCAGATGGTCTTCAGGAGCTTTTGTCTCGTAAATGCGGTATTGCGTAGGCGTTTCGCTGAGCAGCGGAATATCCGCGATGTAAGTCCTGGTATCAGCATCGTACGTGACGCTCGAACCTTCGACTTTCACCCAATCTTCTTCAGCGCCTGCAATGTCCGCGTTCCTGTCGTAGCGGACTTCGAATTCAGCGCCAGCAAGAGGATTGCTGAAGTCATTATTTTCGATATCGTCGCCGTCGTATTTCTTGAACTTCACCTGTCCCCACATGAACTTGTTCTGTGCGGTGACAACGATGCCGTCTTTCGTTACGGTTACAGGATAGAATCCGTCGGTTCCGGTTACTTCAGTGCCGTCTGCCAGGAGTTTGACAAGTCCAAATGCACTTGCCGGTTTCACAACGACTTCTTTTACGTAATAGGTCTCGCCCTGTGAAAGCTGGACGTCCGCGCCGCTCTTCTTGAACGTCACAGCCTCCGTGCTGACGGAAGTGAACGTTGCAGAACCGAGTACGGTCGTCTTATCTGCAGCGTAGAGATCAAGTCTTACTTCCCAAGGTTTGAAGATCGTCCAGGACTCCGCTGTTGCGCCGTCAGGATATACAAGTTCCTTCATGGCTTTCAGGGTTACCTTCTGGTAGTTTTTCGCACTGAATACAGCCTTCTCAACGCCGTCAGCAACGGTACCGTTGATCAGTGTCGTAACAGTTCCGGCCCAGGTCTCTACGGATGCAGCAAGACCGGTAACGGTAACAGTCAGACCGCCGGTGACGATCACGAAGTAGATCACTTCTTTACCGTCGGTGGTCTTAAGCCTGTCGTACCCTGCCGGAGCAGCGGTCTCTATGAACGCGTAGATTCCGGGGTCAAGGTTCGTAAGATCGTCGTTGCTCTGATTGGGCAATGCAGTCTTGCGGGCAACTTTCAGTACGCCGTTCGAGTCTGTCTTGAGCGTAGTGGAAGCGTCAGGGAATCTGGCGAATCCGGCCGCGGTCAATTCAGCTACGGTAGAGGGAGACTTGGTAAATACGTTCTTAAACTTGAATCCGCCATCTGCGTCAAGAGTGAACGGAAGGAAATAAGCGTTGAAGCTTGCAGTACCTGTGGTGATCGCATTGTTTCTCTCATCGACCTTGGTGATCTCGATCTTGCCCTGCTCAGGGTTCTTGATCGTCAACGACAGATCTGCGCTTCCCTCAGGAGTCAGATAGCTTGGCATGATCGCACTGATAACAGTATCGCGCTCGGTCGCATCGCCGCTCGTTGCATACGTATATCCGATAAACGCGCCGGTGGTCGGATCGGCAAGGTTAGCCAATGCAGGATCCAGCGTGGTCAGATACTGCTGCAGATATGCGCTCGAATAACCGAGTTTTTCTTCCACAAGAACGTAGTTCCTCGAAGCCAAATATGTGAATGTAAGTTTTCCATTGGCGTTTGTTGAGGTTGTAGTTGTGGACGAGCCAGATTTCAATGAGAAGCTAGCGCCGTTAAGAGGATTCCCGTTAAGGTCCTGTTTGATCAAAGTCAGATCGACCTTTCTGGGGTTGTACATAGTAACGTGCTTCGTCGCTTCATCTACAGTAAAGATACGGGCATGAGGATGAGAATTCGCCGAAGTATGATTGGTCGTATTGTCATAATATGCCATCTCATAAACATTTTTGATGAGAGCCTTTGTATCGCCAGTCAAAGTTGTATTATGGATTGTGCTTAACACATCATCAGGCAGGCTGGTCTCATATATCCTGTACGTGCCGGGTTTCAGACCGTCAGGGAATATGAATGCTCCGGCCTCGACTGTAACGAACTTAGCTTTATCTGTCGTTGTCGTCGCCGTGTTGGTCTCATAATCCCAGAACTCCCACGTGCCGTCAGCTTTCTTGTGCTGCAGGTACATCGTCACGCCGGGAAGAGCCTCTTTGCTGATCGCTTCTTTCGGAAGATCGTCAAGTTCAGCACTTGTCAATCCGCCGTTCGCAATCGTGGTAGCGTTGGGCTCATAACCGTATTTATGAACGGTGACAAATGTGTTGTGGATAGGATAGTCAACGATCCTGCGCTTGCTCTCATCGTCGCCAAGGAAGAACGCATCGTCGTCAATGTAGTTCGCTGCCTGGGTGACATACCAAGCCATCTCTGTACCGTCTGTTGCAAGCGTATACGGAGTGCCTTCGGGATTGTTTTCAGGGTCAATATCTTTATTACCGGCCTCAGTTACGAAGAACGCATCGTTGAACACCCATGAAGTACCGTTTGCGTCTCCGATGAGATTGACGAAGCAAAGATACATTTTATATCCTTTATCATCGTAGCTGTATCCTTCAGGGCAACCGGTCTCGATGAGCATCACGGGGATCCTGTATCCTGTGTAGGTCACTCCGTCCTTCGTAGTTTCGAAAGGCTCCACAACGAGTCCGTCACTTGAGCGCAGGATAACACCCGTCTCATAGTCAGTAAGGGTATACGTTACAGTTCCGTTGGAAGCAGTGGTCATTCCGAGCAGATACGTACCACTCTGAGCCCAGGCTTTGTCCACAGCCACTTGGCCGGAGGGAGCCGGGACGGCAGCGTCAAGACCGGTCGTCATAGTAGCGATGATCTTGCCGTTCGCGTCATTCAGTCTGACAACGAAAGTCGTATTCGGCAGAGGAGTGTAATCCTTTTTCCAATCTCCGGTTGCCCAGTCGAATTCATCCTGCCACTTAGCGATACGGATGCTGGCAATATAGATAACGCCGTTGCCTGGTCCAACAGGATGAGCATCAAGGATATCATCTTCGTTGACCATGTCCATATTGTAGCCCATCATTCTGGGTGCATATTCAGTACCGGTTACCGTATATGCCCTGCTATTCAGCTTGCCTATTTCCTGCCAGAAAGTATACTTGAAATTCGGGTTGATCACGCCGCCTTCAGGGCCTGCGTCTCTCTCAACCAACAGATAAACGTAATTATCATCAATACCCTGATCGACATTCGTCATAAACTCGCCGACCTGGCGTATTCCCGTCCAGCCATACTTGGTGCCACTGGTGTAAGATCCGATGAGCTCCCACTCTATCTCCTTACCGTCTTCATCAAAGATGCCACTGTGAGTGAAACCAACGCTGCCGGTCTCTCCGGGCATTATGAATCTGTACAGTTCAAATACGGCATTGTCGTATTTTGTATCTTTCTTTCCGTCTCCATCCACATCATGATTAACTTCAGTATCGAAGATCGGAGCTTCATTATTGGAAGGATCGTATGTATCAGCGTCGAGCCACTTGGTGATGTCGAACTGTACCCAGTGGTTAGCGTTGACGAGCTCATCGACTGTGAATTCCGTTTTTTTAGGATCGGACATATCATTGGGTCTCAGATAGCTCACGTTGTAGTTGCTGATAGCGCTTTCCGGAATTGTATTACTATATCCGTCGTCAGAAGGGTACTTGAGCCATACGCCGCCTTTATTCGGGAACATGGTCGGATCGCCGGATTTCAGTTCGACGAGAGCATATTCCATATCGCGGCGCAGGCCGGAGAAGGAAGCTTTACCGTTCTCGTCTGTCTTTTTGGACTCGACTAACTTCCATTCGTCGCCTTCTTTAACGAACAGACCGATCTCTGCATTTTCCATGAGATATTCCATCTGAGTGAACGCGAAATCCCACGTTCTGCGGAATACCTTATTGACATCGACCTTTACCTTGGTGTGGTTGACAACTACCAGGTCATTGCCGGAAGTATCCTTCGTGGTCTGGGTGTCAGGAGTAAGCGTAACGGTCTGGTCAGCGCTCGCCTGATAGTAATCCTTCGACTGTGTGTCGGTCAGTTCCTCTGTGATCGTATATACGATCAGATCGCCGTTTTCATCATATACGGGCAGATTGCTAAAGGTTACCGCGCCGCTGTTGTTTGTAGTAGCAGAATCGACCACTACGTCTCCTCTCTTAACTACGATCTTAAAGCCTTTGGTAAGAGTGGTGTATACTTTCTTCAGCACCTTCAGGCTGCCGGTGTTCTTGATGTTCTTAAACTCGAACGCACAGATATTGTCGGTGCCGCTGCCGTCAAGCAGATCGGCTTTGCCGTTCGTGACAGTAACCTTTCTGAACGTCATTTCTTCACCGGTCGCGGATTCAACGGGTCCCTGGACGTAATTGCTGTCAAGAGCAAAATACTTGTCAAAGTTTTCGTTGGGATCGAGGTATCCTTCCGGAACCGTCGTCTCAGCGATGAAGTATTCGCCGGCGGGAAGACGGACGTCGGAATCGGCGTTGGAGTCAATGGCGTTCTCGGCTGTTACAGCTTCGTAATATAATACGTTGCCGTTGTCATCCGTTACCGCTTTGTACACCGTAAACTTTGCTCCGCTTACGGTCGCGTTGTGCGTATCCTTCTTCATGATCCTGATCAAAGGATCCTGATAGTTGTAGATCCTGCGCTCAACGGTCTTATCGACGCCTACGTCAGCAAATGACAGAACGTAATCGTCGCCGGTGAGATCGATCGTACCGTACTTAGTGCCTTCTACAGTGGTCTCGACCGCCGTTCCGTTTGCATCAGTGTATGAATACAGGTAGTAGCCGCCGGGAACAGACGATTCGTCAAACGTGTAGACCTGTCCGGGGACAAGGTAGAACACGTCGCCGTCTTCAGGAACGGCAATACCGTTCAGCGCGCGGCCGTCGTTTTTCTGGTCTGCGGCAACTGCGCCTCTGGCAGTATAAACAGTGAATTTCGAACCGCTTACGTATGTTCCGGTGTAGAAGTCATACTTCAGGATCTTAACAGGAATGAGCTGCTGGATGTTGTTGAGGACTGCCTGGGCCGCAGGCTGATCTTCCGGAACAGCGTTCGTCATAGAGGAACTCGAAGACATTACGGTGCTGATCGCAAGTTCAATGTAATCAACTCCGCCGATATTGACCAACGCGCCCGTGAGCGAATTCGTGTCAAGTTTATATCCGTTCAGAGCAACCTCTCTGATGAGATAATGGATCCGGTCATTGCCTTCATACAGCTTCAGGTTGCTGAAATCGACCCATACAGGCTGGCCGTCCGTTCCGCCGCCGATCGTGAAGTTTTTATAATCATTTCCAAGTTCTGTAAGCGTGGAAGTATCGGAGCCTATATATTTATATAATGTAGCAGTCGTGGTCTGCGTGCTGTCGAAGGCAAGCTTTCCGTCGCTGCCGACAGAATAGAACTTCTTCTGAATATGTGCTTTTACAAGCTTGCGGTTGTACATATTCACGCTCTTATCCGCCGCAACAGTCACTCCGTTTTCCACTTTAGTCAGAGTAACAGGGGTCGTTTCCGCAGTTGTCGTGATGCCCGTAGCAGGATCATAGAAGCCGGCCGGAATGGTCTCTACGAATTTATATTCGTAAGCAACACCGGCGTCGTTAAACGGAGGAAGCACTGCCGAGATCGTTCCGTTGGAGCCGACTTTAAGTTCTGTCTGGCCGTTGACGGTGATCGGGCCTTCCCAATTCTCAGTACCCTGCAATCTTCTGTAAAGACTAAAGGTTCCTGTGAATTTCGCGTTGGCCTTGGTCTTAAACGTTGCCTCGGAGATCGCCACCCACTTGGTAAGAGTAAGCGTTGCACCGTTTCTTCTGTTTACGAAGTTCAGGGTGATCTGCGCTTCCGTACTGTTCTCGGTGACGGTAACAGTCTGCGGATTAGGATCCATTACGTATCCTTCGGGAGCCGACTCTTCAACGACCTGATACGTTCCGAGCGGAACGTTCCTGAACGTTGCTTTTCCGTCGTCGCCTGTCGTAACAGTGATCTTTTCACCGTTGGTATCATAGATGTAATTTCCGCTTGCATCCTTAAGAGCGAACACTACGTTTTTAACGGGATTTCCGCCGTCGTCCTTTTTAACGACTATGATCTTACCGCGGATCTCTTTATTTACGAAATCGACAGTGTATTCTTCGCCCTCGGAAAGGTATGGGTATACTTTGGGCAAATTTTGGATGATCTCCTGAGTCGACTCGTTATCCTTCCCGCGGTTCACGATAAGCAACTCAGGCACCATATAGCCGAGCTGTTCGGTCGACAGAACTTCTTCGATTATGTAGGTAAGGCCCGGAGCGAGATAATAGGTCACGTCCTTTTGCAGCGTCGCAGACGAAACGTTCGTCATACCTTCGATTGGAACGTAATGCGGAGCAGGACTTTCACGGTACTGATAAACCGTAAATATGCCACCCGCATTATCGCTGATTTTGAATGTGATATCTCCGTATCTGCCGTCGTACGGGTTAAGCATATTACCGGCTGCAAATTCACGCAGGAGTTTTCCGATCGTAACGGAAGCCGGTTCAGTCACAGGCAGTTCGAGATTCTCAGGATAGTAAGGAGTTTCGTTTCCGTTCGCTTCAGGGACTCCCGCGAGCTTGTATCTCGTGACTTCCGCCTTATTCTTCGAATTCAGTTCATACGGATTCTCATAGAATTTGGCGATCATTTCAGGTGTCACGTTATATTCAGCCGTTACCGTATAAGTCGTCAACGTCGGAACGCGGATCAGATAATTCGGGTCACTGGTACCGTTTATAGATACCTTATCAGCATCAGCGGAAACATCCAGCGCAAGATCGTCTTTAAGTTCAAATTCTATCTCGGTTCCGGTAGTATACCACTGGCGCGAATTACTACCTTTGGTTATAGTAATTGTCCCGTAAGGAGAAGATCCGTCCTTGGAAAGAAGAGTACTGAACGTATCCTTGAGCCAGATACTCTCGACCGCATCACGTCCGGGTCTGTTATACAGGCTTACGTCGGTAATAAGGTTACCGTCGTTATCCAGCAGTCCGACCTTGACCTCCCAGGAAAAGACAGCTTTTGTGTTATTATCAGTAAATTTAGGATAGCCGTCTTTTATGCTCTTTTCTACTCCCCACCTGTCAGGCGTGGACGTCACGATGGTATTTGAAGCAGCAGAAACCTCCTGCTTATAATGACCCACTTTCGTTTCCTTGCCGCCCGTATAATCGATGACGTCGAATTCCGTATGGAACGTCAGGCTCATCGGATCATACGTAGCCACCGATTGGTCAGTTCCGTTGTTGCAGACGTATACCGAAATGCTGAACTGCTGAGGGTCGTTCGAATCGACGTCAGCCAGCGGGAAAGTATACGTATGCGGTACAGTCGGATCCTGGTCATCCGGACTGGCAGAATAACCCTTAGGTGATTCCTGCCCTTTAAGCAGCAATCCCGCCGGCAGTACCAGCGTTAGAGAGTTGTTCTTATAGTAGTCATAGATCGGCATCGCTTTGGGATATCCGAAGTTTATCTCAGGAATCTCAAAATATGTATATTTCAATACATAATTCAGCGTTTGGCCGGCAAGCGGACTAGACGGGTTGTTTTCTGACCCGACTATACTTACCGAGATTCTGGGATCTCCCCCGCTTCCCCAGCGGTTATAAGCGTATACCGATGCCTGGCTGTCCGGATCGTATCCGTCCGGGTAGCCTTCATTTCCGGCTCTTACCGGGCCTTCGTCGCCATCTGCAAAGACAGATAGCGCATTAGCCGGCAGAAATCCGAGCACCATTATCAGCGCAAGAATGAAACTCAAAATTCTGTTAGTCGTTTTCAAGTTCATACGCCTTTTTCTCCCCTTTCCTTTATGCATCACCGCACACTTTTGAAGATCAAAAATGCGGCATGTCTGCGATTGTGTTCTCCGTATGGCCCATTTCTAGGCATACGGTGTTTTATTATAATGTAAATAGGGGGAAATGTTCAATAATGGACAACTTTTTTTCATTGAATAAAAGTTATCCTTATGTTATAATTAGCTCATCAATTGACGAGGAGCACGGTTTTATGGTTTCAGAGAGGGTCAATATATTGTTCAAAATGCTCGATTGCGGTAATACCGATATTGCCCGTTTTGCGGGCTGCACATCCGGAAATATCTCCAAACTCAAGACGGGGACCAGGGAGCCGCTTCCTGCCAGCCGCACGATCATCTCGTTTGCAAACGGCGTTTACGGATACGCTGATTACGAAAACCTTCTGCCCGCATTACAGGAACTTTGCGGAGTTGACGATGCTTCCCGTGAAAGTGTAGTACCCGCGCTTATTGCCTGGTTATACGGATCTGACGAAGTCGTGCTTCCCGATCATATTGCGGAGCCAAAAAGCAAACGCATGCTGGTGCTTTCACGCCAGCAGTTTGGAGACAGGCTTGACCGTGCCGTGACGATGCTCGGCCTTTCAAACAGCGCGATCGCAGGCTATTTAAATATAGACATATCTTTGATCAGCCGGTACAGAAGCGGTATCTATTCTCCGCTCAGGAATAAACGGCTCTCGGAAAAGCTTTCCGAACTGCTTTTTTCGCACGCAAAAAAAATCAGGAAGACAAAGGAACTTGCGAGACTCTGCGGAACTGACGAAGCACATCTCGATACAGATACAGTCTGGGCCTGGCTTTTCGCTTTCTCTACTGCGGGAGATTCTTCAAAAGCCCTTGCGCTGATGCAATCTCTGGATGAATTGACGCAGCCGGAAGACATCCTGGATTATTTCGAGACTCTTCCTGAAGTCCCTGAAGCACCTGATGCACCTGAAGAAACTTACTATTACGGTTTAGACGGACGCAGAAAAGCATTGTCCCGCTTTCTGAATGACGCCGCCCGCGAAGGCGGAGAACTGTATATGTACTCCGATGAACCGTCAGACATAGTGCTTGGAGAAAACGCCTATTTTAAGCTGTGGACGTCAATGATGGAGAACTGTGTTAAACACGGAGTAAAAATCAAGATCATCCACAATATCGACCGTGACAACACTAATATCACAAAAGCGATTAACCGGTGGGCCCCCCTGTACGTTTCCGGAATGATCGAGCCGTACGCATTCCGTGAAAAACGGGACGTCAGATTTTACCATACCATTTTCCTCCGCCCAGGAAGTGCGTGCATACACGGATTTTTCCCTGTAAGCAGTGAAAACCGCTGGTATGAATATATAACGGATCCCGCGCGACTTGAAATCCTGAAAAGCGAGTTTGATTCTATGCTTTCTGTCGCTATGCCGATCATGAAAGTCTTCAGTTCCGGAAACAATGACGATCACATTTCTTTTGCCCATTTACTGCAGAAATCCAGATTGTTTTTGCTCACCACGCTTCCCGTATTTACGATTCCGGAGAGATTGCTCGAGAGGATCATTTCGCGTATTGATATAGAAGAACCGCTGAAGAAGTATTTGCTGAACTTCTGCAGCGGTCTCAGAAAACAGTTCCGTTCCTTGCTCAAAAGCGGAACCGTCAATATGATCCTGTGTGCTTCCGAAGATCATATCAAGCAAAACAGGAACATCAACTTCTCTTTTGATCTGATAAATCTACAGGTCGCATACACTCAAGAAGAATACGCGGAGCACATCGCGGCGATCATCGACCTTGTCAAATCAGAAAAGAACTTCCACCTGACGCTGCTGCCTAAACATCCTGCAAAAGAGATCCAGGTCGTCCTGACGGATAACGCCGCATCGCTCATTTACTGCAGGAGCTCGATAACCGCACTCATTTTTTACGATCCGGAAATGAAAGAATCGCTTTCTTCCTGGTTTTCCGAAATGTTTGATCTGTACTCAGATGACAGGCAGATCATCCTCGAGAAACTCGAAAAACTGCGCCATTTGGGCATAGATGAAACATGACCTGCCTGGCCGGGTATCATTCGTCCATAGCCGAGAGCCAGACTGCCACGTGCGAAGCAAAGCCGTGGTTGCAGCTTGCGACCGGATCCATTAATTCCCACAACGTGCCCGTCTTCCGGGCCATCTCGTAAAAATACCCGAGGATGTTCTCCTTGACCTTCTCGGTAAGCCCGATGCGCATCAGCCAGTCGAGGCGAAGGTAGTTTCCGATAAACGCATTAGCCGGAGCGATCTGCGGATACACTGTGTTAACGTCACGGCCGGGGCCGAAGTCATTGACCATGATCTTAAACAGTTCGGGATGAGTCGCTTCATCCGCCGCTCCGAAGTAGAACGCGTAATATTGACAGCATTCGGTACATTCGCCGCTGAGCACCAGTTTATCGCCCCTGCGGATCGCATTGTCACAGAAGAAGCTGCCCGTGAAGGAGAGCGCTGATGCAGTCCTGACCAGCTGTTCTCCCTGTCTGATCAGTTTTTCATCTCCGTACATCTCGCCGGCGTCTTTCAAAACTTTTGCGTACAGGAAGTTGTTCGGGAAGTTCACGTCCTGAACGAGCGAATTCGCTTTTGACCACTCTACGAACACCCACGACTCGAGCTTCTCGAGAAGGCCGAATTCATTGACGAAGCGTTCGAAATATTTAAGCAGCGCGTAGATCTTCGGTTTCGCAAAATCTATCAGCTCGCGGTCGCCCGTACGGTCCGCGTATTCGCGCAGTTCGAGCACGTACCACATAGCCCAGCTCGGAATGAAAATACCGTCGTTGTGATCGGACGGATAGCACATAGGCAGCATTCCGTCAGGCAGGAATCTGAATTTATCCGGAAGCAGGAAGTTTTCGAGGAAATTGCGTTCAATCAGCGACTCCCCTGTCAGGCACCTCTCCGTCCTCGACGTGAAGTAGCTGTCGCACAGCCAGCCGGCGCGTTCTCTCGAAGGGCAGTCCATATAGATGTCAACGGCATTCTGCCTGAACGTTTCGACCGCGGCGTCAAAGATCTTCCGCAGCTCGGGCGAAAATTTGCCGGACAATTTCTTCGTTATTTCGCGGTAGGAGTATTTTACGATCCTGAACGCGCACAGCTTAACGTCTGCCCCGAAAACGATTATTTTAGCGTAGCGGAACGAATACGGCTCGAACGTGAGCAGGCTGTGTTTTCCGGCGCAGAACGTCCATTTGATCACGTCCGAATCTCCCAGTCGGTAAAAATCCACTCCGTCCGGCCTGTCCTCAGTAAGGATCTCCGATTCGAAAACGTACATCGTTGCCTGCGCCTGTGCTTCTACGTCGATGCCGATCATACCTGTAAATTCAGCACCCATATCTATTACCGCAAAACTGCCTGCGGGGATCTCGGAGGCGCTGAACGGCAACTTTCCGGGCTCGGACAACGTCGTGCTTATCCCCTGTGCCTCCCACAGAGTATTGACCTCGAGTTCATCCGTGCTGTAGCACTTGAAATTGTCCCTCGGGCCGTCAATGACGCGGTTATGTATCCGTTCGTTTTCCGCTATCGTGCGTATGTGCGCGGCGCCTCTGCACGTGATCCATTCAGGCACCACTTCCGAGAAATCCGCGTCCCTTACCCCGCGCTCGAGGAACGTTCCCGCTTCGGCCTGCGTCAGAACGAGCTTCTCATCCGAACGCGGGCGCGTGTAATCGTACGCTTCCGCAAAAGCGCGCTGGAACGAATAGCGCTGAATTTTCTGTATTTTTTCGTTATAAACGCGTGCGGTAAACACGCCGTATCCGTCGTTTTTCGAAGGATCGTAAGGCGCGGTGCGTCCGGTAACTTTTCCGTCTTCGGTCAATTCCGCGCACAGGAACGATGGCATATCTACGTACTCGAACGCGTTAACGTTGTATCCGGCGACAATAACTTTTATCTCTCCCGGCACCTTGTCTCCGCTTCCGTCCGCCTCCGTCTCCGCGCCAAACGGATCGAGTTTCAGCCGGTCAACGCGGTAGAATCCGTGTCCCGCTCTTGCCGGTCCTGCTGCGATCATTTTATTTCCGCAAAACGCCATATAAGCGGTCGATGCGGTTATTGCAAGCTCGTATTTTTTTCCTCTGCAAAATTCTGTCCTGAGCGAAAAAACAAGGCTCAGGTTCATTTCCTGCGTTCTTCCTTCTGCCCATACAGGCACTGCCTCGTCAAATTTAACATGTTTACTAAGCATATCAGCACCATCCTCCCGGTGTTTTTCTGGTTGAATTTTACTATAAAACGGGGCGTTTTACAAGGGAAATAAACAGGCGCGAATTGTCCTTTGCAACGCAGTGCAGATCCGCTCAAAGCCGCAGCCTTTATTTGCACACGACGTTTGCCTTCTTCAGGCAGTCGTCGCTCTCGTCCCACCTGAGCGCATCCCACTGCGCCCTGGTACCGCCGAAATTGACCGTCGCGAGCGAAGTGCATTCCTCGAAAATTTCTTCACTGACATATTTAAGCGTTGCCGGCAGCGTCACGGTCTTAAGCGCGGTGCAGTTGGCAAATGCACCGCTGTCGATCGTTGTCACGCCTTCCGGAATGACGATCTCTTCGAGCGATGCGCAATCGGCGAAAAAGCGCCGCGGAATGTTGTCGATCTTCTTGGGCAGAGTCACGTTTTTAAGCGCAGTGCAGCCGTA